>Ga0065711_1043272_pt1 | contig 14822 bp, 16 predicted proteins | sample Hoacrofraction12_FD_59098 | JGI IMG/M metagenome (GOLD analysis project Ga0065711, IMG submission 59098) | Hoatzin crop microbial communities from Cojedes, Venezuela - Epithelial fraction 12 v2 (version 2) | ecosystem: Host-associated > Birds > Digestive system > Esophagus > Crop | place... | reverse complement strand
TCTCCAGAGAAGGAGACTCCACAACCTCCCTGGGCAGCCTGTGCCAGGGCTCCATCACCCTCAGAGGGAAGAAGTTCTTCCTCATGTTCAGACAGAACTTCCTCTGCTTCCATTTGTGCCCATTGCCCCTTGTGCTGTCGCTGGGCACCACTGAAAAGAGTTTGGCCCCATCCTCCTGACACCCACCCTTGACATATTTATAAGCATTTATAAGGTCCCCTCTCCGCCTTCTCTTCTTCAGGCTGAACAAGCCCAGCTCTCTCAGCCTTTCCTGGTAGGAGAGATGCTCCAGTCCCCTCATCCTTGTAGCCCTCTGCTGGACTCTCTCCAGTAGCTCCTCATCTTTCTTGAAGTGAGGAGCCCAGAACTGGACACAGTACTCCAGATGAGGCCTCACCAGGGCAGTGTAGAGGGGGAGGAGAACCTCCTTCGACCTGCTGGCCACACTCCTCTTGATGCATCCCAGGATGCCATTGACCTTCTTGCCAGCCAGGGCACACTGCTGGCTCATGGTCAACCTGTCGTCCACCAGCACACCCAGGTCCCTCTCTGCAGAGCTGCTCTCCAGTAGGTCCGCCCCAAGCCTGTACTGATGCATGGGGTTGTTCCTCCCCAGGTGCAGGACCCTGCACTTTCCCTTGTTGAACTTCATCAGCTTCCTCTCTGCCCAGCTCTCCATCCTGTCGAGGTCATGGTGAATGGCAGCACAGCCTTCCAGTGTGTCTACTACTCCTCCCAGTCTTGTGTAATTTTAGATTGCCTCATGGACTGTTGTACCTTTTGGTCAATGTTACAGCCCTGTTAGGATTAGCCATTCCGTATTCCTTATTTGTTAGCCAGGGGACTAATGGGACTGCATCCCAGCAAGCCTGCAGGTGGGTAAAGAGGCGCTTCACTTTGCTAGGATTAAGGAGTTTCAAACCATCCAGGTAGAATTCATGCTTTGTATTTCAGGGAGGTTTTTAAAGGTAAATGAAACTCGTCAGGGAATGCAGGAGCGCTCTGCCACATACGTTACGGAGCTCTTGCAGCTTGGGAACATAGGGCTAAAAGTATGAATTGTATTAATGGGTGAGCTTTTAGCCTCTTTGAAGCTGAGAACTTTGGAGACCCAAAACAGCTGCTCTCATTTTTTGAACTCATTGCTGAATTGGAGAGGTCCATATATTAGCATTGCAAAATGCAATCAGTCATGTAATATGACTACTAAAACTTCCCTCGCTAACTGGCTAGAAAGTGCATGGCTGTTTCAATGAAGTCACCTGATTTTGCACTCACCTAGGATTTTTGTGAGGTTAAACAGCTTTAAAAATTCAGTCACTGCTGACTAAGTTAAAAAAAATTGATACTAAAACCATTAGATTGCTAGAGAATTTTGGATGGAGATAGCCTGGACCTAAGGTGAGTGCTGTTGAACTAATAGCATCAACTTCAGTGAACCTTGTCAGGGCTAGCTCAGTATACAGAACTGGAAAGGAATTGATGGATACTTCAGATTTTTGTGACAGTACCAGGGGCTAGGAGTTAGAGTATGATTATGATACAAGTGTAGAAAATAATGTAAGATATCCTGTTTTACTGGTTGAATGCCCTAGGGAGAGAGGAAACACTGACAAGAAAGATGTAAAAATAGATTCTATAGGTAAGTGTGCTTTTATTTAATTTGCCTCTTCCTAACACTGAAACAGTGTATTTTAGGCTGGTTACTTCAGCTTAGTGTTAAAATGTTAGTAAGTAGGGATCTTCTGTTTAGGATTAACTTTACATTTCATTCCTCTGGAGGAGTGGGTATTCTTCCTAGGTCTGGTCAGATGCACTTAAGAGGTAAAGGTAGCTGTTAATAATCCTCTTGTGGGAATGAGGAACCTTCTTCTTTGAGCAGCTCTGCCTGGTAATATGCGGGTGATAAATGTAAAATGTCCAGAGTGGGGAGAGAGGAGAGAATAGATGAGGTGTTGGGAGACTTGCAGCGAATGCACGGAGTTCTGCGTTGTGCCCGCAGGGATGCGAGGGCTGGAGCAAGCGTTATCTCATGGGTGCTGTTTCAACGGTCAGTGTACGCTGAAGCTGCAGCAGGGTTGGCACAAGCAAAGCAGTAGCAAAGGCTCCTGCCTTTGGGAGGAAATCCAGGCTCTGCTTGTTCTGATCAGCTAAGAACATTCTCTGTAGAACAGGGAACTTCTAGCGTTCAGCCCAACTTGTCAGCTCCAGAAAAATGAACGTGTGTTCATGCTTTGTTCCTTTTTGGTTAGCTGACAGCTTGTACCGGCAGAGCTGGGGCTGGGGAAGGGAGGGGGTCGGTTCACGCGAAGCAGGCAGCAGCATGCTGGAATCCAGACAAAGTGCGGTGGCTGGGAGGGCTGCAGCATGTTTCTTGTGAACTCCGGATGGGGTGGTACTGCATCTTACCTGGCTTTTCTGTTGCACTCATCACAATTTCTGCTGCTGATAGATGGAGCACTAGACACCGGCACTCTGTCATCACAAGGTGGCCTAGTGGTTGGGATATTCATAGTCTTCATAGAGGGTTTTGAGTGAAATCTCTGCGCAAAAGCGAATTGACATCTAAAACTTGTGGTTACTACTGTATCTACTAAGTGACTCGTGGCAGCAGTAGACAAATCTTCCCACTCAGTTCTACAGTGAACAGCAGCCCTTAAATATTTTTAAACCTTCATAATGTGAGAGCCATACGCACAAAGAAAATGTATATATGTGTTGGAGAGCCTTGTTATGCAGGGAGCAGTGCCAGTTTTTCCTAAATTTGGCTAATAGTTACAGAGGCTTTGAGCAAAGCTTATATTGAGGTAACTGGGGTTTACTACAATGGGAAGTGCAAACTTGAGAAGGTTAGCTGCTAAACACTAATTCGTGGCATGACACTTTCGTAATGGATTAATAAACACTGCAATGTCTGTTCTGCAGAACACTGCAGGAGTTCCTTTGAGTGAGTCTTACCACTTCTGATACTTCTATCGCATCTTTAGATCCTTACTGCTTTTGACTGTTATCTTGCAAACCTTTGGATATTATCTGTCCACACAGAAATGTGCCTTTTAACAGCCATTTAAAGCCATTTGACTTTTTTTGGCAAACTATCAATTCTTATGAATTTCAGAATAAAGAAAAGCTTTGCTGGTAACAGATAGTGATTTTTTTGAAAGGACTCAATAAACCATGTATAACAGTATCTTTGCTAGAGTAACCTTCGCAATATACTGTCCACTTGGGCAAAGTCTTTGGTGGTCAAGGGATTTTGCTACCCGTTGATGTTGCTCAGCACAGACTACGATCTTTTGATACACTGCAGAAGTGGAAAGTGCCCTTTGCTTTAAAAAAAAAAAAAATCATCAGAATAGCAGCACAGGAAAAAGCCCCACCAGAAATGTCATGCAGAATAACAGTTGGCTGGCACAGAACTGCATCTGACAGTCTTCGCCTAACAAAAGTCCAGCTGCACAGAGATGCCTGCAGCTTTTTTCCTGACAAATGTCTGGGCTTGCTGTTGTGTCCCCTTCTTCAGTCTTGGTTCTAGCTCTGCTTCCATTGACATGCCTCCCCGCTGGAGCTTGCTTTCCTTCTCTGCCTCTTTGCTGCAAATACTCCTGGCTTCTGTGTGCCTTACTGGAGACTTGTCCTGCTGTGGTCTAGCAATGGCTGGTAGGCAGAGATTGGCTCTTAGTCCTTCTTGAAATTAAGTTGGGTTTTCTGGTTTCTATTTCTGTTTTGCAATGTAAGGAATGTGCAAATACTCGAGGAAAACCAGCCAATTTCTATTTTTACCTGGGTCAGGCAAATACTACCATGACTTGTTTAAATTCTCCCACACAACCTGTAACCTGTCTCTTTCAGATAAGAGCAAATATTAAAGTAGATTGAAAATTGTTTTGACAAAATTGTCTTTAAAATGAGGTGTTTACCTGCTTCTTTCTGGATTTCAGGATAGTGTGCTTCCTCCCTGTGAGTCTGTGCATCTTGAGCTGGTGGTGTCTCACCCCTGGTAGTGTGACCAGCCCTTGTGCAGGCTTTTTCCAGGTGTGCAAGAGCAGCAGCGTCACAGCAGTGGAGATTGTTCTGAAACACTGCATTTGGTGTGGCCTCAGTACTCCAGCCTTCAGCAAACATAATGTACATTCAGTATTTGAAAGGGAGTATTTTACTCAACTGATCCTGATAACTACAGTGCTGCTACAGGCCGGTTTTAGGAACTGGACTAGTAACTCCGGTGGGCAAACACTTGGTGTTAGGTTCTCTTCCCACATCTGACAACACTGAATCTCACTCTTAAACCGAATTTGTAATTATTCTGTTTCTTTATGATGTTTTTGTACTGTGAACTTTGAGCAGTCAGTGAATTCTCTAATTAAATTAGATTGAAGGTCTAGAAAGAAGGAGTTCCAGTACCACTACTGAGAGTCCGTTACACTGCAGACATGGGAGCTGCAGCAAAATGGCTGACCCCAGAACCTAAACTCGTGACATGGACATTAGGTTATCGTATGACTCAAACAGAGGAAGGGGAGAGAGGCAGACATTTTTCCATTGTTCATATTAACTTTTTTAATGTTAGCTTCAGTGTCAGAGAACGCAGAGCCTACACCTGAAGAACAAGACAAGTTGCTTGACAAACCAAAACAGAAAAAGAATCGTTGTTTCATGTGCAGGAAGAAGGTTGGACTTACTGGTAAGAAATTCTGATTTCACTTTTCTTAGATAGACTTGTTTAGGCTTTGGACCTTTGAAAGATTCTTCTCTTAAGGGGAAAATGGGGCATGGTCATCTTCATGTTGTTGATTTAAGATAAAACGTGGCCAAAGGTGTGTTTAGCTTGATTCTTACTAGATTTAGTCATTCATGTATTACTCTGTTTTTTCAGCTTCCTGTCTTTAAGTGAAATTCATAATTCAAAATACTTCCCTCTGGAAGTCTGTTTAGGAATCAGATGATAGTTTGCTGCCGTTCACTCACCAGCTTTGCGGTGGTTCAGTGAAAGGGCCTGAGAAAACTGAAGTTCTGTGGGGTGAAGATTCATAAACAAAAAGAGTGGGAGGTCTCTAGGGGTGTATTTTGTGCTAGTGTATCATGTGGTAGGAAGGAATGGTCAAGCCAAATCTTGCTGTTACCACTTAAAAATGTATTATTTCTGATTCTTACGCTTTCTGCAGCAGAGGCTCTTTGGCTGATTGACACTGGTGACTGAAATTTATTGCTAGTGAGTGAACATGTTCAGGATTTAAAACAAACCAGTATAATTAAGAATGTTGAAATATCTAAGCTACTGTTTGTGTCCACAGGGTTTGAGTGTCGGTGTGGAAACGTTTATTGTGGTATGCACCGTTATTCAGATGTACACAGTTGCTCTTACAATTACAAAGCCGATGCTGCTGAGAAAATCAGAAAAGAGAATCCTGTAGTTGTTGGGGAAAAGATCCAGAAGATCTGAACTGCTGCTTCTGCTGGAATGCAAAATCCTCTGACCATCTGCAGATTAAATTGACTTGAGCTTTTTTCCTTAGTCATCAGGAATGTAGAACAGTGTATCTTGCCTAGACCTTTTAATCATGCATGTCATCAGATGAATAGATTTTTTTTGTTTTTTGTTTTGAAAAATGACTCTGAACATTTATTTTCATTGCAGTTTTCTGTGGCTGAAGACTTAAGTAAACTTTACAAGTATTATCCTTTAAGATCATTTTAATTTTAGTGGAGTGCAGAGGGCTTTTATAACAAACGTGAGAAAATATTGGAGGGCTGTGCTTTTCCAGGATAAAACATGCATGCGTTAACTTTGCAGTTTATTTTCTTGTTGTATATAGCTTTTCTCTGCAGCACAACTTCCTTTTTTTGATAATGCCTTGTATGGCACAACTAGTTATCAGTAACTGAATGTATTTTAATCATTATGGCTGCTTCTGTTTTTTTCCCATTAACGAGGGGTTATACATGTTCGCATATTAGCTTGTTTGCACCCTCTACCTATTTATGTATGAATCATTTGTAATGAGAGTGTGTGCTGAGATTGTCTGCGTGGTTTTTTTAAATTGTTTTTTTGTTTTTGTGTGTGTGGGGGGAAGGCTGTATGCACTTCATTGACTGCAGGTTTCATTGGGATTACATCCATCAGTCTGTCTGTACTCAAATATGAAGAATGATCTGAAGTATCTGTGCTGTATTTATGTTTATTCACGTCTTAACTTTGATTAAATAAAACTTAAAAAAAATCAGAGCCCCTGTGGCTGTCACTGGCATCTGTAATTTGAGTTTCTCTTGCTTTATTTTCATTGGACCTTCACTGGTGGGTCTTTTACTTAGAGTGTATTTATTCACAGAGACCATGTATATCCCAGTGCCAGCTAACTTCTGTTTTGTTTTTTTTTACCTTGTCACCTGTAAGTATCAGACTACAGTTTCCAGAAGCTTTGTACCTTGTGTGGTGATACATTCTGTTCTGCACAGGGAGTTCTCAGTGCTTTCAGTGCAGTGTGCTGCTCGTGTGCAGGAGCTGGGGTCCTTTGTGACAACGTGCTTAAGCGGGGGGCAGGCCTGCAGGTGAAGCAGGTGTGGCCAGTGACCAGGCTGTGGGTCCACGCGTGTGATCCTGGTTTGGGAAATAGAGCTGTAGGGTTTGTGGTCCAGTGTCTGACAGACTGCGCTGCACAGGCTGCCGTGCTGGTGGGCGAGAGACTGGTTCTCAAGACAGTGTCTCCAGTGAGATGTCCGTCCTTCCGAGGTTTGAAATCCACAGACTTCAGCCTTGAGCACTGCCACAGCCACCCTCCCCATGCTCCCTGGGGATCACTTACAAGCCTGTAGATCTGCTGTTTGGGAGTAGGAGGAATTGTTCTTTTATTGTCTTGTGGGAGTGCCTGGTAACTTCCTTTTAATTAAGACTGCCTGTCTTGTCAGATCAGTGCCTCAACCATTCAACTGCCCTGGTCATCCAGTAACTTAAAGGTCGTGTGGTTTATGTAGTACCATGGTAACTTCAGCCAGTGCTGCTTATCACCAGGCTTTACAGTACACTAAAGCAGAACTAATTCCTCTCCAGATGGTGCAGTTGAAATTTCACTTGGTGACTTGCTGCTGCTTTCAAGCATTTGTGAAATAAATGAGATTGTGTGGCTTCATTTAAAATGTTAAATTTTTAATCAAAGCTGGCTACATCCTTTAAAATTCTGAATGCTCTTTAAAAGCTATGGCTGGCAATTAGTAGATAAAGGACTACATGTAGCCAATAAACACTACGCAGCAGAAGGAGCTTTCTCTCAGATAGCTATGGGAAGCAATATGCAAGACCCAATAATAAATGAAGTATCTTGTGCTTGCAAAAATGGCTTAACCGCAATCTATGAAGCACATGTTTTTGGTAGTAAAAGAGGGAATGAATAACTCTTTCTGGCAAGTTTCGGTGATGGTCTGCCTTTTTATGGGTCAAAGATACTGTATTTCCTCAGAGCATTTGCTAAACTTCCTCTTGCACAGCACAGAGCATGGAAGAGAGCAGCGTCTTCTCGCTCGTGGGTGTTCCCCACTTTGCTTTGCTCTTTGCTGCTACTTCCCTGTTCTCGTATCCCTCTCAGCTGGACTCCTTGCTCTTCCCTATTTCTGGTCTCTCCCCTCCTGTTCCTGGAAGCGTCCTTTTCTCTCCCCTCCTGTTTGCCGTTCCCCTGGCAGTGGTACTGCTGGGCCAGGCAGGGGGAGACGCTGTAGGTTGCACAGCGGGGGGCAAAACCAGTCATGTTCGTGTTTTATGGTATCTGAGAGACTGAAAGAAGAAGAGGTACAAGAAAAGCAACCGCCTGTGGAATTCACGTAGTTGCTTTACCGCCGCCCGTTCTGATGCAGCAGCTCCTGCGGCCCTCTGTTACGCGGTAGGAGACGTGGCTGCGCCGAGGGGAAACCTGCCTTGCAACGCCGCGGCACATCAGCATCGGGCAACTCTGCTGCCTCACGTAGCAATCTCGAAGCAATCTGATAAACCTCCTGTGGCCTGGCTTGTGCAGGTTGCTCAGTTAAGAATATTGGAAGAGTATATGGTCCTGGTACATAACCTTGCGCTTAGACTGGAAATCCACCTTTCGCTGACACTTCAGAACTGCCTGTTGTCTTTGCTTGGACATTGGCTGGGTGTTGTCACGGTGGTGGATCTGCTTCAGAGCCAGCGAAGCTTTGTATTTCGTGTCAGCAGCTTGAGATTAGCAGATGAATGTTTTAACTAATACGAGCACATTCGCAGCACTACAAAACACTTGAGTAAATCGGGCTTCTCGAGATGCACTGTGTGTATTTGAAACACGCTGTCAAGATGCTTTTGGAACAAGCAGGTTCTACACCAAGTCCCCTAACTTTGGCATGAAACCTCTTCATTGCATTAAAAACATTTCCAACCATCAGTGGAATGGGGTTGTACGTTAGGTACAGGAATTTTACAGGACATTTTTACAGAAGTTTGTGTGAAGACCCCCTTTTGAGCAGCACCGTGTGAGCTTACGTCTCAGCTAATGAAGAGCTGTCACAGATGGGCTGTCGTCAGCGCCGTTGTGTCATCTTACACCGAGTGTCTGGCTGTACAGCTTGCTGCATTGCTTCTAATGAGTCTTCTCTGCCAAAAAAAGAAAAAAAAGTTGAGCGCGAAACCAGTTCTTTAGCTTGGCAGTTATGCACCTCTAACCATGTTTTTTTGAAAAAAGGTGGTCTTGGCTATATAACTCCAATTTCAAGGATATTTCCTAATTGGTTTCTACTTTTCCTGAATGTGGGTGAATTTTCTCCTGCAGGTGGGGCGAAGTTGGGGCTGGGAGCAGAAGGACCAGCCCCTCTCCCTGCTCTTTGTGGCTGATTGCATGTATGCCTCTGTGTTTAAGCAGCTGGAACTACCTGGAGAGAATGGGAGGACCCACTCTGGCGCAGCATTACCAGACTAAACCGCACACCAAGTGCCGTTTCGGGTGCGAGCTGTGTGCCCTCAGCAGCGCTGCTGAGCTCCGGGTGTTGGAACTGCTCGGCGTGGGCATCACCGTCGTGCTGGCACAGGAGACCCCTCGGAGGGTGAAGGAGCGGAGTTACCCCTGGCCGTAGAGCTGTCTGCTCGAGTCCCACACCCGCAGCGATGCGCCTGAAGATCCCAGTTCCATGCAAGGGTTTATCAAGCAGGAGCAGCCCGTTTCTCCGCCGGTCCCTGCCTCGCCGGGAGCAGTGTGCAGCTGCTGACTCACGCAAACCTCTGGCACTGATTAACCGATGATGGAGAACGGGCAGAGGGGTGGGACGGCCACGGGTCTGCGATTGGTCTGGGGCTGAGGACGGAGGATGGGATTTGGTGTTTCTGGGTTACAACATCTGGAGAGGATCTTCCTCCTAGGAGCAGCCTGGGAGGTGGGAGCTCTCACCGGTGCGCGGGGACTGCCCAGTGCTCAGCATGTCTTTCATCCAGGTGGACACGGACTCGGATTTTCCTCTCCAAAATCTCCCCTATGGGGTTTTCTCCACTAAGGAGGAGGTGAGTAACAGCAACCTTTGTCTTTGGGGTGTGTTGTACTTGTTCTGAGGCCATGAATAAGAGCAGGAGTTCCTGGCAACCTGGGATAAAGGAAGACTTCCCAGCCCAAGACACTTGCATGGGTGTCCTGACCTGGCAGCAAAACCATAGCTGCCACGTGGACACCTGCTTTGAGATCGCACCGAAGAAATGAGAAGTGTTAATGCTTATGAGGAGTACTGTGGCTAGTACATCCAGTAGTTTTTGTGTGGTTTTGACTGTTTTTGTGAAATCATTAAACGTCTTTGATCCTTTCGCTAAGTACAGGCGTGGCACAGTTTGCACTGACTTTATTTTTTTCTAACTCAATCCCGCGTTTCTTTGTGACCGCGTGTAGTCACTCCGTCACCCTGCAGAAGCCACCTTCTGGGTTTGTTTTAACCCAGCATTACTGCTGTAGCACCCAGCCCCTCTTGCAGAGCATGAACTGGCGTGAGGGACAAGTGAGGTCTGAACTGGGAAAGTGAAGGCTATATTGAAATCACCGTTTTTGCAAGCCAGGGTTGTCCCCTGGTCTGTTAAGAGCCCACTCTTGGTGCATGCGTTTGGTGGCTGCAAGAGCATTAAACCACCAACAAAATGCACGTTTCCTTTCTGTCTTTGCAGCTGACCCATTGTGTCTTATTTGGCGTACGTTTATGCAAAGGATTCCGTAAACGTGTCAAAGCGTGTTAGGTTTAAAGCTGTGCCCAGAGGCTACAGGTGGAGCCAGCTTCGGGCATGATATTTTATGGTCACATAAGGAAAGACAGCTCACCATTTCCCCAAGGGGGTAGCTCGCAATTCCTGTTTTTGTGAGGACGCAGCCCGGCTAGGCTGAGCCTCGCGCCTCCGTGTGCCTGACGGGACGGAGCCCCGGAGATGCATCCTCCTGCCGAAAGGGAAACGAGCCGAGAGCCGCGTCTCGGAAGGAGAAAGTGGAGCATGCACTTATCATTGCTCACGGAAGCTTCACAGTTATCTCCTGGTTTCTGCTGTCTCGGCTTATCCATGCAGGTTTAAAAAAAAAAAAATCAACCAGAATTTAAACCTGGAGATTGTGTTTTCTGATATGGTATTTTCCAAAGATAAAACAGAGATGGTTTGTTTAATCTCTTTTTAGATACGTGTGTTGTTATCTAGCAAGTTTGGATTATTTATCTGCCTTCTCCAGTGACTGTTCTCTGAAGAAAACATCTCCACTCAAACCCTATGAAAAGACAGGCAGGGACATACAGAAATTATTTAGGAAAATAGTGTTCTAAAAGTAGCCCAGAGTTTGAATGATTTCAAGCTAAAGCAGCTGATGTCCTTCCTGATGATCCCAGTTACAAATTAACCTGACATGACCTTTAGATTTTTCTGCAGGAATGTTTGCTGAATAAATACTTACCCCATTTGGAATCTTGTTTAGAAATTAAAGGTTAAGAAACAAGTTGAATGGCATGGATTTTCCTAGATGGTTATTCCCTTTTGGTAAGCTAGTTTTCGTAACTAGTAACTAGTTTTGTCTGTATTTGCCTAAAGACACTGATAGTTGAAATTTGCCCTTGAACGCTGCAGCGTTTTCATAGCCCCTGCCCCGCTGCGGCAGAGCGGCAGTGGGATCACCCCTGCTGCTCCCCCGCCGGCTCCGCACGCGCTTGGCCGGAGCCACGGAGCATGAACGGGGTCTTTGTGCCTCCGGTCCCATCTGTCCGGCGAATGCAGCACTGGTCTCCGGTAGCTGGGGGAAGCCGCTCCTGGAGCAGGGATCCAGGGGTCGTGGGCTCCTTGTGTGGCATGAGGGTGGGTTATGGAGCGTGGCCTCATTCGGCTGGGTGCAGAAATAGCGTGGCTGCCCTCATCAGTGGAGCCCAGAGCCTCCTTCGTCTTCTGGGGAGGAACTGTGGTGCAGAAATGCCTGTTGCTCTCTCCAATTACATGGTTATAGAGAGGAGATCAACCCTGCTCATAGCACGTCTGTGCTTCAGTTCCCTGCCTGTGGAAGGAGGAATAGCATTTTCCTACCTAACAGCATATTTTAGATTATCCAGGGCTTATTCTGCAATGCTTGGCGTTAAGGAGGAGTGGGCAAATACTTCCAGGGGAATGGGAGCAGGGAAGGAAACCTCTGCTTGTTGTCCTATCCTTGCCGCCAAAAATGGGGACGAAGGGAAGGCTCTTTCCCACCCCTCAAAGTCTGCGGGGAGTCATCAATGATTCTCCGTGACCAGATCTTAACATTTTTCAGCAGCCAGTCTCATTGACAAGCTTTTGATGGTCAAGTGCTGTGATATCACCCTTGTCCCTGATGGATTAAACTTGCTGTGGTCACTGTCCTCCCCGATGCCCTCTCTGGAGAATTTTGGGGTACAAGCATAAACTCTTCTTCTCTTCCTCTCCCCTCTCGCTGCTTTGCAGCCTAGGCACAGGCTCGGGGTAGCGATTGGAGACCAGATTTTGGATCTCAGCGTCATTAAACATCTGTTCAATGGACCAGCTCTTGCCAAACATCAGCATGTCTTTGACCAGGTATTGATCACGGCATCTGTTGTTCTAATCTCCACGCACGTTTTAGAGATTTCCGTAAGAGTTCTTAAAAACTTGTGGTGAGATAACAAACATGAACTGGAAATGTGTCGTCAGGTGGGCTCAGCCTACAGGGAAAGCTCGTCACACCTGTGATAGCAAGGAGAGCAGAGGCACTGGGGGTCTGAAGGACGTTTTCACTGAAAGTTTTGTCAGGCTTTGGCGACGCAGGGGTCTGACACGAAGGCTAAAGATTACTTCAGTCCCGCTTGTGCCTGCAACACTTTATGGCAAGGAGTCGGGTGGGCTTTTAATGGCAGGGAAAAGGTGAATACGGATGACCTCTGGTTACAACTGGCTGGTGGTATTAAAGCTGCCAAGGCCTGAAGGGGTGTGTCAGGATGGGCATGATGCGAACGTGCAGCGGGTCCTGCTTCAGAGGGCTCGTGGGGGGCAGTCTGGGCAGCCACAGCCATGTCATGCCGGCCCGCGGGCCTTCAGCCCTGGGATGCAAGCGCAAGACATCTTCACCGCACGGGAAGGGTGAGCAAACATGGTCTTTTATCCACTTCCACACCCCTCTGTGTCACTTCCCAGCCCACCCTGAACGCCCTCATGGGGCTGGGCCGGCCGGCGTGGACGGAGGCGAGGGCTTTCCTCCAGAAGCTGCTGTCAGCCGGCGAGCCGGCCCTGAGGGACAACGCGGAGCTGCGCAGAAGGTGAGGGAGGGGAGCGTCGCTGCGGGGCACGGCGGCCATTTGGCTGTCTGCATCACCCGCATCCCTCGGGGAGCCGGGGCACCAGAGCCGACGGTCCGAGCATGGCCCCTGTGCACCGGCGGAGGGGAGGAGGACTGTGCTGTGCTGTGCTGATGGGAAGCCTGTGTGCCCACGAGTCGCATGCCTTCTCGTTTGTCCGGAGCGGTGCTGTGAACACCGCGAGTGCCTGCCCCGGCAGCGAGCAGAAGCCGTTCCTCCCCGCCTTGCTGGGGTGACTTCGACACCTGCGTGCAGGAGGGGACCTGAACGCTGACTGACACAGGGACCTTCCCTGAGCTGGCCCAGCAGCTCGAGTCGGGCACCCCGAGAGCCGTGTCCCGTAAAATCACCCTTTCCACGCAGCAGAGGCAGCGATGGCCCGCTTGCCTTCGTGCCCGGGCGCTGTGCGTGTGCCCGTGCCCCTTGGGCACCCAGCCGGCTCGCTGGCAGCCTGTCTCCCTTCCCGCTTGCACCCCAACGGATAATCCTTTCAGCCATAGCCATCCCAGTAACCGCAGCCTGTGCGGTCATCTTCCTTTCTCTGCAAGTCTTTTTTTGCTGCAAGGCTTTACAAAACAGACTAAGGAAGGTGCTAGGAGAGAGAGACAGCCTCTTGCGTGCTTTTAAACAGCTTATGGGTGAGAGCTGCAAGGTTCTTCTGAGAGCTGAAGTCGTCATTTTTCGTTTCAGAGCGTTCGTACCTCAGGCTTCGGCGACGATGCACCTCCCGGCCCGCATCGGTGAGTCTCCCGCAGCCGAGGGCTGCCCGGCACTGCCCTGTGCTCCCACCCGGAGAAGCTGCTTTGTTTCCAGCTTGTTGGGCAGGCAGAGCACAGCTCGGACAGGGAATGGGCTTTGCAGGAGCCAGAAGTAGATTATTGCACGTGATGAAAGATGGGCGCTGACTGTAGCACAAGAATAAAAGCTTGGACAAGCTCAATAGCAATCAGAAAATTCCTGGATGCATTTTTCATGAAGTCAGGGTTGTCTGGTGCCATATAACTCTTGCCATCAGACTGGCATCACCGAGGGCCTTTGTGACTAGAGCCAGGGAAGAGACACTTGTTCAGTTTTCAGCATTTTCCCCATTTGCCATCAGAAAATAATTCAGACCTTTCAAAGCATTGCAAGGCAGATACTCTGGCGTGGCCTCATAAACAAGTGTGAGTCTCCACTCCCGGAATATTGCTCTGCATCCCGGATCTTACCTCCACTCCCAGGAAGCCGTGGCCTGCTTTGGAGTGAGTGTATCCGTACAGACATATAAACGTTCTCCTGTTTTTAACAGAATTTTATATTTGGACATTCAGTGGTGCCCAGCAACAGGACAAGGGGCAATGGGCACAAACTGAGGCATAGGAAGTTCCATCTGAACATGAGGAAGAACTTCTTCCCTCTGAGGGCGATGGAGCCCTGGAACAGGCTGCCCAGGAAGGTTGTGGAGTCTCCTTCTCTGGAGATATTCAAGACACGCCTGGATGCGGTCCTGTGCAGCTTGCTGTAGGTGACCCTGCTTCGGCAGGGGGATTGGACCAGATGACCCACAGAGGTCCCTGCCAACACCGAACATTCTGTAATTCGGTGACCCGAAACAACTTGATCAAAATCAATCAAGGGATGCAACCTTCACAGGAGCAGGGACGTGAACTTGCCCAATTCCCAGCCAAGCCCTGTTCCCCCCGGCCTGATGGCTGCTGTGGGGCACAGCCCTGGCTTGGGACAAAGCCTAGCCCGGCCCTGAGGAACCATGATGAGTTTCCATAGGTGTGACACCTTCCTGGAGATAGTTTCAGGCTGAATATTTCTCCTCAAAAAATCGCTGGCTCCTAGCGCTCATGAGCGCTGCCCTGGCAGCGGGACGCTGGCTGCATCGCCCAGCTACGAGCTGTTGGGTTTTCCACCACGCTTCTGCGCCACTCTGCCCTGTGCACGGCTCATGCCTGTCCCGAGGGCAAGCGCTGGCCCTGTCCTCTGCTGGGGCCGCACCGCAGCTTGCTGAGCTTGCAAAATAACGCCACGGAAATGCTCCCCCCCCC
>Ga0065711_1043270_pt1 | contig 14823 bp, 6 predicted proteins | sample Hoacrofraction12_FD_59098 | JGI IMG/M metagenome (GOLD analysis project Ga0065711, IMG submission 59098) | Hoatzin crop microbial communities from Cojedes, Venezuela - Epithelial fraction 12 v2 (version 2) | ecosystem: Host-associated > Birds > Digestive system > Esophagus > Crop | place... | reverse complement strand
ATTTTTATATATTTAGACAAAGTCACTCTGTGATTTTGTGGAAGAGAAATACATCAAGAGACTGGAAAGGCTCTTTTGAGGTCTCCAGGGTAAACATACTACCTGGTATTAATGACAGTTTGTATTTTTTAACTTCACTAGATTACGCAGTCTCTTTGCCCATGAAACACGGTAGGTTTTGCCCCGACCGAGAAGCGAGGCCAGGTGCACGGGCTGCGAGGCTGCCGTGCCCTGCTGTCCACATCCCCGTCCCCATCCCTGCCGGGCCTCTCACCTGGACAGCCGGAAGGCAAGGACCTGGGGCACGTTTCCATCCAAACCTTCATGTAATTAGAGGGAGGAACCATTTGTTTTCAATTTCTGCAAGGCCTTAGCACTGTGCCCAGCTGCTAAATGTGAAGTTGCAAGGTGGTTCCATGTGACATCTTGTTTAACTGTATCAAAAAAACAAACGGGGGGAAGGGGTTAGTAAAAGCCGAAGATCTAAAAGGTGAAAATGAAAACTTTCAACAAGCTGGTTTGCCTCCGATGCCGCAGTTTCTGCTCCGTGGTCTGCAGCTGTCTGAAGGCCCGGCCTTCCCCATCCCCTCCCAGCACTGCCAAGCCGAGGCGGGACAGCGCTCCCACGGCCGCAGCGCCTTGCCCGCCGGGCTGGCGCCATGTTGGGCCGGCGCCATGTTGCCCCGCGACGCGTCGGCCCGGCGGGGATGGGTGGCAGCGGCTCCCTCGCTGCTACCGTGCGCGCTGCCCAGCGTTCGGGCGCGGTGGCCAGGTTGCCTCTGTGCAGCGTGGAGCGGTCAGCAGCCCTTCCCTGGGGCGGCAGCAGGCTCCACACAAAGCCGCAGCAGTGGCTGCCAGCCCCAGGCCCGGTCTGAGGCAGGTATCTGTTGTCTCAGGCTTTTCCCTCAGGGTTTGTTTTCCTGACACTGGGGCAGGTGTCCTCCCAGGGAGGTGAGGAGCTGCCTCCGGCTATGCCCGTGGAGGAGGTTTTCCCTCAGAGGGTGGCCCACAGCTCCCCAGGTAGCGCCCATTTTAAGTATGCAAGAAAGGCTCATGCCTGTCCACCTCTGCACGGCGTGGCAGGTGCCCCCAGCAGCCTGGCTGGCCTCATCCCACAAAGTCACACCTCCTTGCTGGGTCTCCTTCCGCGACGGGTTGTTCCTGGCCTGTGCCTCACCTCAGCGGCCTGTGTGTACGCCGGCAGAGGGGCTGATGGCTTCGCGTGTTCCCGTCCACGACTGTGAAGTTTTAAGGGAACATCCCTTCGCTCCCTGACAGGCAGACAACCAGAAAGCAGGTAAACACCAGCATCCTGAAGTCCCCAGCACTGCCTGGATGCTTCTTGCTGAGCAGCCCTGGGTGCCCGTCACTGCAGATGTCCGTGCCTCTGCTGACAGCAGAGAACAGTGGGGAACCTCCACAGCAGCAACGCTGCCCCTTCACACCGTTGTCCTGCCCTGCTTCCCCCCCAAGTGGGCTGTAACCTGCCCTCCCCAGGAGATCCTGCCTTCGTTCTTGCACAGGACCCCTTGTGGCTGGTCACCGCCCCTGCGGGTCTGCCTGCTCCACCTCCCAGAGCGGGCTTGACAAAGTCTGAGTTCTCAGACCCTCAAGAGCTCTCGGGCTTAGAAATTTTCAGGTGTTTTGGGGTGTTTAATGATGATGTCCTGCCTGCTGTGGAAATGCTCTAGGACGACTGCCCAGTTTTTCCTAGTACGTACTGATGCAAAAACACACAGGAATTTTGAGAAGGCTGGGTGTTTGACTAGGCACAGGGTAAAACCCTTCTTGTGTGGCACAGTTCAGCCAGGATTGTAGTGAACAGAACAAATGAAAATATCATGGCCTGGTTCCCAAAACACTTCCTAGGCAAGGGTGCATGTGTTTGTGAAGGCCACTTTTACCAACAAAACTCTGCAGTGCCTTCTGCACTCAGCTGGGGCACTGGCTCAGCACCGACTGAGGCAGAAGAGTGCTCCATAGTGAATCTCTAGCATGACTGCTGGGAGGAGTCTCTGTGACTCTGTGACACTTTTCTCCTCTCTGTGACTCACTGTGAACTGTTTTGCTTGCCCCGGTCTGTTATGCTCAGACGTATCATCTCAGCCGTAACGCTGAGGGAATTCAGGAAGTCAGCAGTACCGCTGGTGAACCAGCCATCCATCCACCTGCTTTCCTGTCAGAGAGATGACTCCGAAAGGGCACACTGTATGCCATGCTCTTTGTAAGTGCTGGCCTTGATCTTTTGTCTTTCAAGGTGTCTTTTTAAAAATCAGCTCATGTTAGTACATTCCTCTAGGAAGACAGCTGTATATTGCAGTTGAGAGATACTTTGCTGTAATCTGTGTTTGTTCATCCTTGCTTTCCTCCTGCTTTCCTCTTCCTTTCCCAATGTGGGCTCTCCACAGAGTGTAACGGTCCCATTAAGGCACCCTGGACCGAGACCTGGATTTGACTTTTTTGCATCCTGCTTTTCTGGAGTATTTACAACTTTGTGTTCAATACAGACATGAACCATTTTTGTAAAATATGGATCATTGTTTGAGTCTGAAAGGCCATGCAATTTGCAGGGTAAGAAGAAGAAATTTGCTTCTGTATTTGAATTCAATCAACCACTGGAGCAATCGCAGATTTTCTTAGGACACAGCAATTTTCCAAGTGCTAGATCAGTTTCCACAGTCATAGCTGTTTAAAAAAGTTGTGTCACATCTTCTGAATCTGTAAAAAAGACTTGGTAGTGTCCAGAAAATCAGGCCTAGCTGCCAATATTTCAATTTTCTCCTGTTTTTTTGACCTCTTCTGCCATGAAATGTCAATTCTCTAACACTTTTTTGGCTGGAATTCAGCAAATGCAGAGACAGAGAAAGAACAGCTAGTAGTAAAGTTAACAACAGTTTAAAACTTAGAAGAATCTGGAATTTTGTGCTATTAGAAAATATTTGTGTCAGTTTAAACTTAATTGCTACCGTTTGTCCACGCTGAGATGCGACACTGGGTGCTCGGTTCAGCGCTCAGATGTAGTTTTGTCCTGAAGCTGGTTCTGGGTTCTCGTCCTCGGGCAGATCCTCTGTGCAGCTCATCTGGGCTCTGTGTTTCTGTTTGCTCTTAAAATAAGCACAGTAACAACTGATAATATTTAACCATTTTCATATTTTAGCCATATATACTGGTTATACAAGTATGCAGGTTAATAATAATCCATCTAAATAAAACACATTGGTACAAACCCACTGTTTCTACCTAATGGCTGTAGCTATTGTGTGTCATAGTCTGCTAGGCCTACAGCAACAATAAATAACAGTACTTACCACAGAGATGTTAATGCGTACTATATGATTTGAAAGTCTCTCATTTAAGATGTTATTGAAACATAAAGTATGAGTGATTTTTATAGTGAATTTAAGGATATACTCAGTTTTTAAATGAAGAATTGATGGAGGAAAAAGTGAACTAGGGAAGGATGTGAATTATCTGGACTGGATGCCCATAGTTTTCATAGACTTTCTGTAGGACTTCACATAAATGACTTACAGCCTCATAGATCAAGTGCCTGAGCGTCTTTTTTGTCTCAGGAGCAGCATTGCATCAGACATCTCCGTTTCTCATCTGAAAACTGGGCATTTTGCCTTTCGCTTAACATCTGTAGTGAGAGATCTGTGGGGTAGGAGTTCCTCTTACTGCACGTATGTACAGCACCGGCAAAATGAGGCCTTGTCTTGCCAGGGCCTTTTAGCATACTCTTAGGCATAAAAATTATGGAGCCTTGAGTGTTTATGTGTATCACCAGTGGAGGCAGCGGTCGGTAGTGCTGTGGTCCTCGTACTCTAAAACCTGTGAGCCGAGCTCTGACTGAGACATCGGTGTTCGCAAAACACAACTTGACTCCTAGAAGGAAGCAGTCCATTTAAGTAATCTGCAGTGCTGGATTGTGCCACTGAAAATCTTTTAAAAAGTTTTAGACATCTGTCTGCCAGGGTGTGCATTTGCAGTGAAACCGAGGTAAAGCTGTCTTCTGTCTTTCCAGGTTGCTCTCTGAAACATCAGGAAAAGTCCCATGTAATTCACTTCCCCTTTACTATTGTGACAAACTTGAAACTCAGGCCAGATTTAGACCTGGACCAGGACAGACTTGTGGGCTTTGTGGATTGCACAGGATCTCACCCAGGAGCACCAAACCCTGGGAGGACAGGCAGGACTAGAGCCTGTGTCCCCACACCACTGCGATCTCTGCAGCTGGTGCATCACTCCTAGCAAAGGAGTGAAGAGACAAATTCCCCAGGCACAGGGCGCTTGCTGGCTGCTATAGCCTGTACCTCCTGTATTTTATATTCCAGCAGCTAGGTTGCTTTTCAGAGAGCAAAAAACCAAAATAAACCCCTGTAACTTCCTGGTGGTGAGACATTAACAAGGCACATAATTTAAACCACAAAAATATACTGTTACCTTTGGTTTTGTCAGAGCCCTGGGTGCACTAATGAGCCTTAATTTCCCTGACCAGCCTCACCTGGGGCCTCCGCCCAGACCCCCGCCCTTGGGCCCAGAAGCCTCATCTACGCTCAGCCTGAGGGCCTGAGTTTCTGCCTGGGCTGCAGTTGGGGAGTGTGTGTTCTGAGTTGCTTCCTGAGTATGTGTTCACCTTTCCCGGACCTGGCTTCTTCCCTTGCCTGATGCTCACTGGGTTGTTGCTAGGACATGTTTCCATCACAGCCCTGCTCTGCGTGCTGGGCTCAGCCATAGTGGGCTTGTGACCTGCTGATGAGAGCCCTGCCTGCACCATGGCAGCCTTTGCCTCCCCATCCTTTGGAGTGCAGCTCTGCTTTTCTTTCACTTGGCAGGTTTGTAACTGTTTAATTTCCATCTCCTGTTGTGTGATCTCCTCTGATGAATGAGGAGCTCAACAGGGCAGTCTTGATGCTGTCCTGACCAGCTTTGTGTTTACTATGTGTATGACACTTGGACCTTCAGAAGGTTGACACTTAGAACATCCCTGATCATGGTGTGCTGGCTGAAGGTCAGGCTTGCGTAGTATATGCAGCTCAAACTTCAAAGAGAGAGGGTCATTTCTAGGACAGAGCTGTTTTACTCTCTAAATCTATACTCTGCTTGGTGAAGAGCGGTTGTTCCTTGCTTGCACAGTGGCATCTGTTGAGTGTTGGTGTACTCTCGAGAGGTAGGTCTCCAGGGGAGCGCAGAGGAAACAGAGACAAACCTATTTAACGCCTGTGTTTTGCCTCTGCTTGTTTGTCTTGTCTGTTCAGGCTGTGAACTCTTCTGAAATATGATAATCTCTCCCTGTGTTTTTTGTTTGGTTTTTCATTGCTTTTTGGGGAAAGCAGTTGGGGCTTTTTGTCACAAATGTAATGATAAATAACTGCAGTGGCTTAAAAATTGCACTTACTGATAATGTGACAAATCAAATGTATATGTATGCAAAGAGGTGAGGGTTTTCATGGCCAATATTTATTGTTGCTGCTACTATAAAATGCTAGTTTCATAAAAATCAGAATTTTATTTTCAGGGAAGGCCCATTTTTATTGATATTTTAAAATTGTTTTGGAGAGGTTAAAGTGTTGCTTAAAATGTCCAGAAGGGTGGTTGAATGGTAGTATTTCAGCTTAAACTGACTTTAACTTTGAAATTCAGAATTGTTATGGCTTAAAAAAATCAAATAACAACTTATTTTGAGGGCACTGAACTCCTTAATTTGAGATGCTTACTATCGTTTCTCTCTAGATTTATGTCTTAGTATTTATCTCTCAGTTTGGAATATGGAGACTTCCAGATCATTCTTTTTGGGCAGATCATTCTTTTTTCCTAATTGCCTAAATGTGTGGGAGTCAGCGTGTTCATTAGTGCGGATGTTCAGGAGAGTACTCAGTCTAATGGAGTGCTGGTCTTGGACAGGTCCTGCTTAACATGAAGTCACTGTGTAACTTGTCAGACTGCAGGGCTGAGCTGATTCTACTGGGCATCAGAGAGCCAAGTTGTTTTGGGCCAGGCTTTCAGCTACTGTGAAATTCCACTGTGCCAGTGGAATGGGTATCACCAGCTCAGCATCTTCCTTTCAAACCTTAAAGTCTCCAGACTAATCAATTTTAGCCCTAGGACCAGCTGTGTGTGCCTGTGGATAATCTGTGCTTTTAACCCTTCCCATAACAGCAGCTGGCAGATAGAGAACGTGGCCTGATGTGTTTGAATGTCCTCAGGTCCTTGCTGTCTGCTGCTATAAAAGTTCCTCTTCACACAAGTAAATAACCAGACAAAAAAAATCAATTTCTGGAACATATGTTGGTCAACTGAACCAATTTTGCCCTGAAAAGTCAAATGTCCAAAAGGGACACACTGCTTTTGATCTATTCTGTCAGCATGCAATAAAATGCTTTGTCTAAATTTATTTGAATCTTTGATTTGAGTCATCTAGAGCAGATTTTTTCTTTTTGACATTGCTTGTAGCAAGAAATCTAGTTTCTGGAGCCTTTAAAATGTTTTCAAGGAGTTCACTATTAGAAGGGTTGATATAAATAGACAATCAACCTAGGAATGTAGGATTGTTAGGGAGCTCCAAGAGCATGTTCTATTCCCCTGCCATTGGAAGGAAAACATCATTAATTTCATAAACTGATCAAGATTTCTTGGAATATTAATTGAGGCTTAAGACCTAGTAGCCTAGTGAGAAGGCTGACATTTAGAAAGCGTATTTTCAGCCTAAATGTATTTATGCTTTATTTATAAACATTAGTTCTTGGGCTGGCATTGTCCCTTAGATGAAATTATTGATTTCTTCTTCCTTTTTTTGTGGTTTTTCTTTTGTGTTTGGGTTTGGTTGTGTGGTTTTGGTTTTTTTGTGGGTTTTATTTGTTTGTTTTGGAACTGCTGTACTTAGTAGCACTTCACAATTTGCCCTCTTAAGACGGCTTTACATTATGCCCCATTTGATCTTGCTTCTGCTGAAAGAGGAGATGCTAGCTTTTCCCTCAGCTGCACACTCCTGGTGTTTTCTTTGTCCACTCTAGTGATGCTGCAGCAGCAGAGCAAGCTGTATTGGCTCATGATCTCACACAAGGGAGACTGTGGGACCTGGGGCAAGCAGGACTGCCCTTCCCATGGCAAGCTGCTGTTAGATCAGATTAAATGTATTTTGAAACTGCAATCCTAGCCTTAATTTTGCTGGTTTACCAAGCAAATGTTTGGTTTTATTTCATCCCCCTTTCACAGGTCTTTGGTTTTCTGTTGCTGTGTTCATCGTAGAGCCCTTTTCTGTGGTGATTCAGTTGAAATTCATTCATCCTGAACTTGGTGAGCAGAGCTGTCTGCAGTATTTCAGAGGCAGTCTTACCAGTGTCTTGTACAGTGCCACAAAAATTACCCTCTTTGTCCTGGGAATACTTCAACAAATTCATCCTGTGCTCATACTTGCCTCTATCACAGAAGGTAAGGTTTCACTTTGGGCAGCACCGATGCATGAGGCATGACCTTTATTTCCCATTACTGCTAAGGGGAACCTGTGATTCAGGGCTCCTTGTAGCTTTTACAGCATTATCTGAACCAGCCTGTGTACTGCTGCAAGATTTGCTTTGCTAAAATATCGGTGCTTCCAGAAAAGCTGGAGCAGAGGAAAACCTTCAGTAAGGGAGCAGATGCATCAGCTATACAGGGTAAAATCCTGGCAGAACTTTCACTAACTTAATAGGGTAAGGAGTTAATGAAGATAATTTGTCCTTTCACAAAATGTCTGGCTGACTAAATCAGGACCTTACATAAAATCTGATGTCTAATAACTGTTGAACATGTGATTCATCCCTAATTTCAGTATGAAAATAGGAAAGCAGTGGGGAGAGACAAGGAGTGGGAAGTAGGAAACACACAACCTCCACAGTGTGTTTAATACCTGATTTAATTTCAGCCAGGCCTGTGTTTCACCTTGGTGAAAGAAAAAGCTTACCCGCTGCATCCTGTGTTGTAAGGAGCTAGGTGATGTGTAAAATAAATTTGACCTGAAGAAACAAGAAAGAGGGTGCAGCCTCCTGCCATAAATAACTAATTAAAAGCTATCATCTTGCATCCAATGGCAGTGGCAGCTGCCTAATTGGATGTTAAAAATATCCCTGGCAGTCTTTGAAAAGTACACGTTTGCATGGTGGTGAGACAACTGGTACTTTGGCCTTTGTATAGGATTCAAGAAACCGGGGGCTAATGTCTGAGCGTGTAATGGCTGCTTCCTCTCGCTGCACAGACTCTGCATCCCCAGCTTCTGACTCATACCGAGGTCCTGGATTTTCAACAGAAAGCCAGCTCCTTTCTGCACTCCTCCTTCGGAATTGCACCCTGATTTTGCAAAAGGCTTGTTTTTAGGGTAGCTCCTTTTTCTGACGTTATTTTGTTTTTGTTTAATCGGGAAGGGGTAAAGCCGGTCTACAGATCAGTGGTGATCTTGAGGAACAACTGCGTGTTACAGCCCCTTGTACCAGTTGCACAATCCAGAGCAGAAGACTTTCTGTCTTTGTGATTGCCTGTTAGTGCCAGCAGCCCAGATTTGCTTATCAAAAAGAGGAAAAAAGCCTGAAATAATGGGAGGTGGGGGACATGGGACACGGCATGGGACGGGATGGGACCCAGTCAAAGCCAAGCCACAGACACCTTAATTTTTCTTCCTTTCTGCCCGGCAGTAAGTTGCTGGTATAATTTTTTTCTTCACAATCCAGCAGATGGTGTTAGATGGCTATTTAATGAGTCGCATGGGACTGAAAGACGATCTTGTGGTGATAAAGCTAAAAGGATGCAAGAAAGATCGGTTTTGCAGGGATGTGCTGTGAATTTGAAAGATGTGATAGGCTCCTGTTTTAAGCATCTGTGTGTACGCTTTCGGCTTACTACTAGGAGGGGGTGGGGAGCTTCATAGCTGTAGTACTCAATTTAAATTAAGACTTCTGTGAAATCTGTCATACTCCTTCCTCCAAGGGTTTAGGTGTGTTTAAGTCCAGTGGAGTAGAATGAATATAACCACCAACCTCCATCAAACACTTTGGGGTTGGGAGGTGTATAAATTATTTTTGCTACTTATTTTTTCATTGCATTTCTTTTTTGCATGCACCTGAAGAAGGAGAGTGAAGCAGTACGATTCTCTGCTGTGCACTGCTGTGGCAGTAGTATCTCTTAAATCACATTGTCCACATAAAGGAAACAAGTGAGGTGGAATGAATAAAATGGGAGCTTAGCAGGCTGTCCACTGTCCAGCCAGGGGAGTGCCATAAATGATATGGTAAAGATGACCAGGAAAAGACTATTGCTGTTTATTGAAATGCAATTGGAGGCAGTGCCCTAACAAGTTTTTTAGAAAAAACAAACCCTGATGGTTCCTGTAGTGCATAATGAAACTGTGGAGCTTGTTGTCACTTAACTTTTCAATTTTTTTTTTTACTTTTTTGTGGAAGTTGGGAAAATAAATGGATCCAGAATAGGTTGGACAAATTCAGAGGACCCATTGCTGGCTGTAAAATATGACCATATGAATGCAGGCTCTGACAATATGACATAAGAAGGGTCAGTCTACACATGCCTTTTCAGTCTTTTGCCAAGCTTAGTTCTTTGCTGGTGGTTCCTGGGAGATCACCCATAGATCTGTCCAGTGATTACTCTAGGTGGTTACTGGAAATGGGATTACAGGCCTGTGAAGGTCTTCCTTTCCTGTGAGATAATGATGCTTATTTAATTGATGGATTTCAATGGCAGAGGTCTATAGGTATGCTACTGTAAGTCTACAGGTAGGCTACTGTACTCTGTCATTCAGAGAGCTGCTCATAAATCTCATTCTAAACTTGCTTATTCCTTTTAAGCAGCCTTCATTCTGGACCCCAGGGCTGGGTTCAAATATTCTAGTAAGATTCACCTTAATATCAAACAGTTAACAGACTGACATGGAAAATCATGAGCAGAATAGCCTTGACATGCCAGTCAAGGACAAAATTTATACAGTCCCAGGAATTTTGTTTTATAAATTGACAGCTTTTAGTGACGGGATAATGTATTAATGTATTCTACTTGGTAGACTTGTTCCTGAGCAGTCACTAAAAATAGCAAGCACTAGGGTATGCAAATGTCCTGGGTAGAGGCACAGAAAATGAGAGAAAGGTAGAGCAGCACGACTTGTCTGTTAATAGACAGCAGGACTGGTGTGTTTTGGGAAGGTTTTTTTGTGGTGTGTGTGTGTTGTGGGTTGTTTTTTTTTTAAGAGTTATCCCCCTGACAGGACAGGGGCTGGTTTCTGTCCTGTAGTCCATGAGAAGTAGTGCATAAATCCACACCTAGTAATGAGAATAATTTATTCTATGGTATTTAATCTTGGAGCATTCCAAAGCAATTTACAGATGACTAAACCACAAAGGGAGCCTTAATCAATATCTGATCTGGGAAGCTGAGTCAACTCTAAGTGTGACCAGCCCTTTGGTAGGATGCTAGCTGGAAATCATGTGTCCGTTCTGGCCTGCGGAGGGGGCAAAAAAACCCCAGCAACCCCCAAAACAAAACAAACACCACCACCCTCAAATAAAGCCCTATTTCCTATTTTCTGGTATTCCTGGCCAGCTTGCAGTATCCTTTAGAGGAGGGAGGGCTGTGATCTTGCCTCACGCCCTGGGTTTTCAGAGGGGAGCTGCTTTCCCTAAGAAAGGTCTTTCCTTTTTGTTGGTTTGCTTAAAAAATGGTAAAGAGTATGCAAGGAAAGGCTTCTGGCTAGTGCATCTCAATGCCCTTCCTGGTTTGAAGGGGGGTGTTGTGGTTAGTAGTACTGCTTTGTCTGATGTACGTGCAATTCTGCATTGCAGATCTGGTGTAGATGAGCTGGCTGAGTATGTAATAGACTGTGCTTGGGCATTAAAGCTGTTTCCTTAGGCTTGCTTAGCTCTCAGTTACTTTTTCGAGATCTCTTCACTGCTTTCATCCCTTCTGGTTTAAATCCATAGATGCAGTCCATGGTGGAAATGGACTTATCCTTGCATTTGCCGTACAATAATTCTCTTAAGATACTGGGGGTTTTTTTGGTGGTGGTTGGTTTGATTTTGTTTGTTTTTTATTCTGCTAGTGTCAGTTTAGCTTATCAGCTTCTGAGGCAGCTGTATGTGTCCCCATCCTATGTGGGCTGAAGGGGAGAGGAGGCTTTCAAAATAGTCCTTGGCAGCCAAGAAGGTTCAAGTTCATAAATAACTGTTGCTGTGGTAACACATCAGCACTGTCCCTGGGCTGAATTTTCACTGGTAGGTGCTAACATTTGAAATTATTAACCTGGAGTGGGAGCTGTGTTGGTGGCAGAGAATTGCAAAATGGGATTAACAACTTGAGGTGTGTTAAGAAAACATCCAGTACTTCCCCAGATGGCTCTCTGAAGATTGGTGAAGGGATAATACAGCATTTACGGGTTTTTGGCTCTCCAGTGGTTCAGACAGAAAGTGTGGATATGTGAGTGCAATAGTGGATGAAGTCCACAGGCTGTCCTTCACCTTCTTATTGACAGTCTAAGCAATAGTCCTAGGACTAGATGTAAGAAATTGGCACGCTTCAGATAAGCTCAAAATCCTCCTTTCCTTGCCAGTTACCACTGACCAGGCAGTATTGGGAATCTATGCTGGTACTGTCCATCCTGATGCCAAATCATCAAAATCTTTAGGATGGTTTTCACTAAAACTGAACTTGCACTAAGGATGGAAGTGTTCCTTAGGAATCTAAGTATCTTCTTCTCTTCTCCCAGTTACGCTTCTTAAAAACAATTTGCTCTATATTTAGAGGCCATCTAGTAAGATTAAAAATGTTATTTAATGTATAAATATTCTCTCCTGACTGGAAAAACAGCACGATTATTCAGCTGGCCTGTATGCTGTATGTTTGTGTTTTGGTGTTCATTCTCAAATAAAACTGAGTTAGAGCAACTTAACTGTATTTACTTTCAGTTTTAATTTCTGGTGTGCATGCATTAACTCCCTGCCCTTATGTCATCTTCCTGGGATGAAGAAAGGTTTATTTCACCATTTTTTTTCCTGTTTATGTGGTTTTTGATTTTGTTTTTTTTTAGTATGAAAAGATGTTTGTAACTTCTATTCATGTAGGAGCTCTGGAGCTTCAGAGGTCTTTTTTTTCTAAAAGATTTTGTGTTTTCAGAATGAATGAAATAATATATCCTGTTTCTATATGAAGTATCTTTTTTCTGGTGATAGCTGTGGATTTCATGGGTTATAAGCTTGGATTTAAGGTTAATCAAAAAAGGGTTTGGTTTTTATTTTTCTGTCTTCTGACTGCTATTCCATCCTTTCTCACATGAAATATGTTTTGTTAATATAAAACATGATGATTTCTCCTGGACTTCTTGATGATGTCTTAAAATATTTACTCCTCTTGTAATGTGCATGCAGTATTACATCAATGCATCCTTAAATTGCCAGATTTTTCCTGGTGACTTGGTACAGGGTTTTCAGAAGTTCCAGATATGGTGATTGCTATATGACATTGGATCCTATTCTGGTTTTATGAGCTGTTGACCTTTTGTGAACTTCTGACACAAGCAGCTTTTGCTTGAAGAATTTTACTCTCTTTTTTTCCGATTATCTCCTTATGATACATGTCTTGAACTTAACCTAACCTCTTCTTTTCTGTAGTGAAGCAGCGTTCCTCTTTTCAGTGATGAAGGAAACTGCTTGTCTGGCAAAGCTGTAAAAAATAACTGCGATACCTCAGTATCTTCATAGCGATTTGGTGTCTGAGAACTGACTACTGGTGATAGTTGTTTGCAAACACTGGCAGTGTAACCCTGCAGAACTCCCCTATGACCATTACTGAGAAATACTTACATTCTGAAGGTGCGTTTGGTTCAGATTGTGGCCTCATAATACAGTTCTTAAATTGCTGACGTCCATATTTGAGCCAAAGTCTGATCTGGAAAGTTTGGAGCAGGTGGGGATTACCTTTCCAGAAAGTCTGTGATGCAGCCTGCCTTTTCTGCAAAACTTTCAGAACTTTGACCAGTTCAGAAAACCTGTTGTGGTAATTTGCTTGTGGCTACCTTCAAATGTTAGCATCAGCTGATGGATCTTCACCTGGTCCTCAAAAGGATGAAGAAAAAGAGTGAATAACCATTTTTACCAATGCTACAGGAAGTTGAATTATTTCTCCCCCCTTCCCTCATCTGAGGCAAAAAGATGCAGCTTCATTCTAGAAATCGGTTAGGTAGCTAACACAAGGAAAGCTTCTCACCACTGAAATCGTGTCCCTGTGGCAAGGGTGTGTAAGGTTTAGCCTTTGGGACTTAAGCTCTGCAACGTTCCTTCAGTTCTGCCATCAGGCTTGGAGTTATCTGGCAACGTTAAGGGAATTTAAAGCATGAAATGAAATTCGGGTGAATGGCAAAATGCCTGAATTTGGGAAGGGAGCCAGTATTTACTTTATCCTTCCCTGATATCTTATCATAGACAAGAAAGTACTGTTGACAAATAGAGATTGTTCTAGTGTGAGTGTGAAGTCCCATGCTCCTCTCTCCTTCCATCAACCCTGAAAAAGAATATTGTGGAACAAACTGAATTTGAAGGTAGCTAACTAGTTCCTTCCCTCCCACCTGTTGGGAGTCCTGTAGTAAGGAGTCCACAGGGTCATGTGAATTATTGTTCCTTGCAGGGAAGATTTCACCTAGGGACTTGCGTAAATAGCTTCCATTTCATTTAGCTGTTTGTTGTGTTTTTTTTTTTTTTCTGCCCAGCTAGACTGAAAAAATGAAACTCAGAGTGGAGATAAGGAAGAACCTTTTTCCTGAGAGAACAGTCAGGTGGAGGAGCAGGTTTCACAGCAGGGCTGTGGTGGCTCTCAAGATCAGAGGTTTTGATGACCTGGCTGGATAAACCTCTGAGCATTCTCATCAGACCTCAAAGCAGATTGTGCCTGGAGCAGCAGATTGGACTAGGAACCTCCTAAGGTCTCTTCCAACCTGCATTACCCTGTGAACACAAACCTCCCTTAAGTCCCAGGCAGTGCAGTCATATTTGGTGCAAGCCTTTATGGACTGTCAGGATCCTAAATTCTCAGCATTGCTCACTCATACAAGTTCAGTGAAGGCTTTAGATTATCTCCTCCCGAGATGTATTCTTACTATTGTAAAGTAATAAAGGTACTGCAAGGTGTATTTTTTTAAAATCCCATGGGACTAGCTGGAGTGCGTCAGCGAGCAATCAGTTTAGAACAGGCTATTCTCAGTGTGTTTTCCTGAGAAGACTAACTTTGTGTGCACAAGGAGCTAATGTCAGTAATATTAGAATCATACCAGTGTCGTTCTGCTGGGAAAACCCCCCTTTGTAGGGGAGCCTGATGACTATCATACTCCTCAGTTTGATCTGAAAGGGCCCATTAGGCTTAAGCTATGTCTGGTCAGCAAAATAGTCCAGCACCTTAGTACGAGCTTCAAAAAGCTCAGAAACTGGTATCTGTAAATGTAACAAATGTAACATGTAGGGGATGTTATCACTTCAGGTGGTCAGAAACAAGTCTTGGTTTTTTGTGAATATTGGGAAGGTTGCAAGACAAGGGACTCCTGAATAATCCCTTTAGGCGCCTGGGCCTTGGGAGAACAGGTATGCAAACTACAGAGATAAGGAGGCTGCAGGATAATCTGAAGACCCTGCCTATGAGAGACGCCAAACAAACATGTGCGACGGACATTACCGTATATTAATGAGTTCTCGGAAAAACCATTACTATGATAAGCATTTCTTGGAAATGTAATTAATATGTATGTTAACATAGCATAAATACCTAGTAACTGTGTCTCTTCGGTGCACACGTTTGGAGGAGAGA
>Ga0065711_1043269_pt1 | contig 14823 bp, 6 predicted proteins | sample Hoacrofraction12_FD_59098 | JGI IMG/M metagenome (GOLD analysis project Ga0065711, IMG submission 59098) | Hoatzin crop microbial communities from Cojedes, Venezuela - Epithelial fraction 12 v2 (version 2) | ecosystem: Host-associated > Birds > Digestive system > Esophagus > Crop | place... | reverse complement strand
CACAACCTCCCTGGGCAGCCTGTTCCAGTGCTCCGTCACCCTCAGAGAGAAGAAGTTCCTCCTCATGTTCAGACGGAACTTCCTGTGCTTCAGTTTGTGCCCATTGCCCCTTGTCCTGTCACCGGGCACCACTGAAAAGAGTTTGGAATGAACTGTACTACAGAATAATCTACCACATCTGGCTCTCTGAACATGCATGAACATTCATTACAGACACGTTAATTGCTCCAAAAAGGACAACAATTGATTATATCCACCTGCTTCATTTCTTCTCCATCAGTAACTGTCTGGGTAACCAGCCAACTTCTGACTACAGAAATATATGTGCATGTGTTACTATCTTACCAGGTGATACTGGCAAGAATAACAAATGAGTTCGATTAACTAAGGGTCTCTTCAAAACATGCAGCTCAGGTTCGCATCTGCAGACAGAGTTCACACGCTTACTGAGCATCCTCTATGCAATACCAAGTAGACAGAAGGGGAACAACCAGCATGGAAGAAATTGGATCAATTTTAATACACAAATTATTAGGAGAATACTCTTATAAAATATCAGTCTACATCAGCAGATAATTAATCCAAGTTTAGTTTTGTATCCAAGGACGAGCATCCTTCTATTACTTTGTTGTTCCTCAGCCCGTTTGTGTTTAGGTGTCAGCACCCCAGACTCCCAGCACACCTTCAGACCTGGCTCCAGACACCTCTGGACACCTCTACTGACTCCCACCCTACCACAGAGGACACCCAGCTTTAGCCGCTGTTGTCTGTCACTTCAGAAAAAGGTGTTTAATTCTCTTGTGATACTCCCTGTCATTGATACCCATTCCTACATTGCCTCTCCCCACTGAGTCTTCCCAACAGTACAGGATCTTAAGAGACAACTTCAGTACCACATAGGGTATCTGAAGCATAGTCCTTGTTGCAACAGATGTACTCCATGGTGCAAAATCCTTTCCTTCTGCCACCCAATAGTTTTTCATTTAAGGTCTACTACACAGCTAGTCTTGAATTAGCATACAGTTCTGGTTGACTTCTAATAGACTGGGATGAACCCTGGGTAGGTATCTTACACACAGTTGATTATCCCTGATGATGCACTCCTCCTTGGTCACCACCCAGTGGTACCAGAGACCTACTCCTCCTGATGAATTTATGTCCACAGGGAGTTCAGATTAAACAATTTTCTTCATGCTGTTCATTCACAGACTGAAGTAGAAAGCTCCTTATAATCTACAGGAGCACATGGCTCATAAGTATATACTGTTCATGCCACCATGCAGCATTAGATGTGGAAATTTATGGGTAACAAAAAAAAAAAAATCCTGTGGTGGTTCAGATTTACAGGGGAAAAAAAACCAAAGTATGATTTTGCCTGCAATCAGCCTAAGGAAAAACTTCCTAAGCTCTTCAATATGGGCTGCAGTTCTGCTTCATTATGAATTATGAGGCTGGTAAATCCCTAGTACCTTTAGCAAAGTCAGAATTATACATGTGATTAAATCAAACGTTAAAAAGAAAAAGATCTGAAGAGCTCATATCTCATTCTCGCAGGACCATCCCTATCCAATAGCACCAGAATAAAAGAAAACATCTTTCTGTACTCTGCAGAGGGAAACACAGGCAGAACACCTAACTGGTGCAATCATTTCGAGTATATGTGAAACTATCATAGATTACATTTTCTAATTAAGAATGCATACATATTTTAGCTCTTCCACCTTTATGCTGTCATTTCTTACTTCTTTCCCTAGTATTCTTTGGGAATTATGTCCCAATTAATGAGGATTAAGACCATCCATTCACGCTGCAGGAATACAACATATGAAACACCACCCTTTTCAGATGCAGATGAATTCGACAAATATTCAGAGCACCTGAACATAGCTTGATACAGAGGTAGTAGCATTTTTTATTTTCTTAAGACCAAGATACAAATATTTTAATAAAGAGCCTTCAAAAGCCCACACAAGCCTTGCAGACTTACCCTTTGACTGAGGCTAAGAACAAGTTAGCAAACAGTGGGAATCTAAACGCTTCTCCCTCTTTCCCAGTGACACGAAAGTATTTGCTGTAATCACCAACTTCTGTGAAGCTCCGCTGTACTAGTTTCCAAAAAAAATATTTGAACAAACAAACACATTCATACAAGGGATGTGACTGTAATGAAATGATTCCACTGCATTTTGGAAACTTAGGGTGATTAGAAACTTGCAGTGTTTCCCCAGAGAGATTTCTGCCATTTTGTGCGATGTCACCCACTCCAACAGCTTGCTTTTTCCTCTTGAGAATTATTTTTGAAATCCCCAGGAGTGGTCCTGTGACTGGCACTGATTTCTGATCGGCAGGATGATAAACCAGAGGCTCAGAAATTATCCCAGCCTTCCTTTCTGTTAGCACAAATCAAGAAATGTCTCCCTCCCCAACTACCTTGTGTAGGGTTTTGTGCTTCCCGACACCTCTTTGTATTTTTTACCTCTGGTGCCAGAATTACCACCCTTGCCCTTGATTTCCCACGCTCAGTTAAACAGCCTATAAAATTGCTGCAAGAAACCAAGTGCTGCTTTTCACACAGCCATAAGACAGTCTCCCTTTACTGAACATATTCTGTGTACAGCATCCCTACCAGCCTCCAAAAGAGAGAGATGATGATGGGATCACCAAAATGCCGAGAAGTTCCTCTGGGCATAGACTAAAAAGAGGGCAGGAGTGGGGAGGCTCTGATATCAGAGAGCACATCACATATTAAAAAGTAAGTTTTCGGCAGCGCATTGCGAGGCTGAGCACCAGGCGGAGAAGGGGAGCACGCAACCACATGGTATATTCCTGCCTCTGCCTCTCGTCTCTTTTGGTCCCTCTCTCTGGCTTTTTCTCCCACCTCCTCTCCCCGGCGCTGCCTTCCCCTCTCCCCCTGCCGCAGGCTGCAGAATGGGACACGCTTGCTCCCCAGCCAGCCGGCAGCTGTCACACAGCGGAGGCAGCCAGCAGCCGGTGCGAAGAGTGAGCCCACTCTGTCATTTAGGATGACTCACTGGAACCTGGCATTAATTTCTCTTTTTCTGGTAGGGGACGGAGAACAACCAAAAAGCTACACTGGACTAGACCAAGGTAAGAGATTTTAAAGTCCTTTCTACCCTAAAGCCACTCAATGCTTTGAGGGTGCCAAGCTGTGCACAAAAGCTGCCACTGGAACTAATTTGGTGGGTGTCGGAACACCTGGCGTTACATGCCACCAGTGTGCCTTGCTGGTTTTAACCCTGCATGTGCCACACAGCTACGCCCGGGGAGCAGGAGAGACGGCAGGTCAAAAATGACAGCCTGCTGACTGCATTTTCTCCCCTTAATGCAACTTTTACAGCAGCGCTACCACCTGCTCCTGTGAATACGGGAAGCTTCTCAGTACTGCTAAATGGTCAGGCTTTTGTGTTCTGCCACTGGGAATACAGTGTATCAGGCGTCTGTCATGGACTCCGGGCGGTTTCATTCCCACGGCAGTTGTTTCATCACTTTAATGAGTTGAAATTCCACAGTCCACAGAAACGCTTCCCTGTCATTTCCCCTCCCTCTGAGGGATTCTCGTAGGATCTTACAGATACGATCCATTTTCAGGCTTTTCAAAAGTAGTGCTCGCTGAAAGCACCAGAACAAGTCTGTTGAGGCACAGGCAGCACAGCACTACATATCCTGTCCGCATTTCTCTGTGCTTTTTCTACTGCAAATCAAAAATTCAGTGTTGCAGGAGGGTTTTTGCAAGGACGGTACATGTCTCTGGCACAGCAATTTAAAGGGAGAAGATTATTCTCCCAGTTCTGAAATCCTGGCAAAATTCCCTTCTTCCATTTTCTGAGGAGATACAGTATTTCAAGCAGAGTTATCTAAGCAGGTTTCTGCTGGGGCTGATTGACAGTTTTTAGTTGTGATTTTAATGAAAAGATTTCTCTGGACGTCTACAGCTTCATTTCTGCCAATCCAATGCTTCTTACCAAATGGCTTATTTCAGAGGGTGACACCTTTAGTATTAACCCAGCATATGCTTTTCTAAATCTAGAAACAGACTCTCAGACTAGCTAGTGCACATTGCAGAACCGCACAATTTTACCTTTGGATCTTTAATGGTCTAACTGCAGTGAAGACACTTGGTTTGGTTTGCATGTTCTCTGTGCTGTGGAAAGTGTTGCAACTGTAACTGGATGTACCTATGCTTCTTACACATTACACAGTATTTTTTCCACAATGTATTACACGTTCTATTTGTTCAGACCTCTTGTGTACTGGCAATCAGTTTATTAAGAGTTGACTTTTAAACCCACAAAGAATGGCCCTGGCAGCATTGAACGGAGATTCCTTTTCATAGCAAAGACGATGACAGGTCCCACATTGATCACGCCTACGGAGATGACCAAACAGGTATCAGCAGTTACTGCTGAACATCATTCAGCTTCCAGGTAGTCACCAAGACCCACAGTCTGCTGACCCAGCGTGAATATTTTTGGAATGAACTCAATGATGGCAGTAATAGATGCTCCCTTTAGTTACTCCCTCTTCGTGCAACCGTTTAAACAGATTAGGGGAAAACACATTCTTATTTCAGAGAACTTAAAGTGCTTTGGTACAGATCTTCAGGAAGAGGTAGGGCAACAGCTTGACATATCAGCATGAATTTTACCTCATTTTCCATCAAAATATGATACATTTTCCACTTCATTGAAGTGGAAAAGGTTTACCAGCATTATGTTTTTAATTTACCTTTTTTGTTAGCATTTAGATATGATACCCAACTGCAAGGGTATCAGGTATTTTCCGGGGAAAGTAACTCTAAACTGCAATTTAGACAACAGATCATTGCGATTCTGTCCTTAAGCACTTGAAAATATTCATGCTACTTGTTTTTAAATTAGTAGCTATTTTTTGTATACGAGCTCTTAGTCACTTGCTACTGTAGCACATGCCATAATCTCTGGGGACTGAACAGCTGTTTTTGAGCCTGTCTAACTAATGTCTAGAATACAAAATTATCCTGTTCACAAGTTGGGTTCTTCTGTTCTATTCTTCTCTCTTCAGAGACATCAATATATTATAATTTTTCATCACTATGGCTCTTTTCAGGTGGAATCTGTGTCCATTTAAATGCAGACAATCTACTGTGATAACAGTTTATTGTAACTAGGCAACAAGAGCTAAAAAAAAAATCAAGTTACATCCATCATGTATACAAACCTTATACTGCCCCACTCTCAGCAAATTAAACCCTTGAGATAAATGACATTCTAGACTTGTGGACCATTAGCTGGGCTCGCCGGTTGTCCTAATTACAGAAGTCAAAGACTGCAAGAAGCAGCTGCAAAGTCAGCACATGTCCAAGGAGCTGTTTCTAAAGCAGAAACATATGCTTTAATTTGAGGCTTCTTTGTTGCAACATGGAGTGTTAAGGAAAAGTATTGCATTTAATATCACTGTCGGAAAAACGGTCTGGCTGCGCTCCAGGTGAGAAGACTTGTATGCGTTGTATGGGGTTGTCGCTGGCCTGTCTCTGAAGCGTCATTTCTGGCATAATATTTTCACTAAAATAAACAAACAAGCACTTCCAATGCTGTTTAGCTATGATCAGGCTCTTGGGTCATTGTCTTACTGGTGAGCTGGGAAGATGGCAAGAGGGAAAATAGTTGCACTGCTAGAGAGCATCTAGCACAGGACTACTGACTGTCCTACCTACCTTACTCCAAATACAGAATCCACTATCAATTCAACTTCATGTGCAAGGGGCAGAAGACATATAGCTGCTACACTGGAATCAGTAGGACACAGTTTTACACAACAGGAACATACCAGCTCTTGATAATAACCTCTAGAAAGGTATCAAATTCATCCCAACTACTCAATAAACCACACTCTCCTGTACACAGGCATTCAAAGATGGGTAAAATTTCATTCTCCATTGCAAAAACCACACTTTGCCACTTTCGTGGTTCACTGTTAATGTCACTGTAACTCAGGCAGCTGTAGCTCTAGTCATTGCACACTGAACAGAATCAAGATTACCTCCTTCTCGTTGCGTAGTACTTTGTTAAAAGGTAAACAAAGAGTACCTATAGGTAAATTTTTGAATAGTTCTCTTAATCACCATTAAAATGGTATTTTAAGTTGAACTACACGCACGCACTAGTTTTAGAGCAGGGGACATTTCACACACTTGCTATATTGCTTTCAAGGAACGGCTTGTAACATAGTCTCACCAGTTAAGATCAAGCTACTCTGTCTAAGATCGAGGATGTTCATAAGGATGAAAGGCATGTATGGTATGTAAAAGAGGCATCCAACACTTACGATTAGACATTACCTTTTGATGAGAGCTTTTTGCTTTCCTCAGAGTAAAGAAGTCTTGGTTTCAAACATCCTGTAAATTGGGGATGAATTAATCTGTTGGAGAGGTACTGTTGCTTTCTTTGCCTTCAATTGAAGCCTGTAGCCACACACTACTTGAAACCATATAGCAAAGGATGAATTCCCATGCTGCAGAGATACTGGAATGTTACAGGACAAGACCAATGCATCAAGATGTACACAGGCACAAACAAAGTGTGTGGTGGAAACAGTGAGACACATAACTCTGTTACAAAATTCTTTCTGTCTTTTGCAATGAAAAGACTCACATTTTTTTCTAGGTCCTGTCATTAAATTTAAAAAGATAAAACACTCAAAAATCATATGAACTTGTGCGATGTGTGTACATACATGTGCACGTATGGCAACATAACAGTTCCAGATGCTAAAGAAGCAAAAAACTACCCCCAAAACAGAAATACAACTGCAGCTTCACAAATCACATCTGATCATCTTTGAGGCAAGGTTGTAGGCAGAAATAATGAATTTAAATAGGCATCCTCACATGATTAAAAAATAACACGGAAGCTTTGAGCAGACCAGTCTTTCTTCAGTTCCTAAAGCAGATGCAACTCTGCCTTGCTTACAGCCACTTCCTCACAACTTTACCAACACCACTATATCATGTCTACTATACTGAACATGTAGTAAACTAGAAATTGTCCCAAAAAATTCCAGGACACAGTTCAGGTCATAAAACGGGTAAGACCCTGCCATGCCAGGACACCGTTTGGTTTCCTTCCTGGGGACACCACTGCAATGCCATGTCCCACCAGGAGGCAGAACCGCACGTACCCCATGTACTGCCCTTCGAGACCAGTACACAACAGAACTGGGAACTGAAAAAAAGTATTAGGCTAAAAAAAGACCACCTCTGTGTTACCAGGGACTGCAGAAAGCATCTACTATGTTACAGTCATTAGCTTTACTATAGCTGGTAACTGATTTGAAAGGAAAGGGAACAATACAGAAAGCCTTGCACTTCTAAGAAAGCCAAATAATTCTACAGCTAGTTTCTCACCAGGGACATGGAAGAAAGAGTTAATTAAAACTGTTACCTGTGGTCTGAAATATTAACCTGACAGTCATGTTTATCTTTTGTGAAACAGCTTTAATGATGCTATTTATGCCTTTACATTTTTCTCATTGTTTTGCTCACTGTCCTCTGTTGCCACTAGTATTATTACACTTTCAGCATTAGTAATAAAACAATTACTGAGCCTCTCTGCTGTTTAATGGGTTTGAAACCTCAGGAACTGAAAATAATGAAGTTGGATATTTGTGCTTGCATTGAAGTTTTATATTTGATGAAAAAAAGAAAAAAACTAACAGAAGGATCCATAAATATTAAAGCCAAATGGGCCCAGTGAATAATTGAGTCTGACTTCCAGCATACCACAGTAACCTTATAATTTCATCCAATTTTACCTGTGTCAAGCCTAGTATCTTGTATAGATAAGTCCATTGTTACAAAAATAGTTTCAGATCTTGAAAATGATAACCAGGCTGCAAGCACAGGACTTTATGACTGCTGATCACGACAGAGTGGGAACATTCCCTTCTGCTCCCTGCACATAACTCAAACCAGCAAACCTAAAGCCCACTACCTTGCAACATGCTCACCCTGTCTAAGCAGAGCAATTTAATCTCAAAATGCATTTCTCACAGAAAGCTAAAAGAAAAAAGAGAGGGAAAGTGATTAGAGAACATGAGCTAGAATTCAATACAGAAGACAGGCACATCTAACACTGGTTATTAAAAAAAAAACACGTTATTAATAACTCAAGAAGACTCAGGAGAATTGCAACAACTTCACACTATTACTTTTCATTTTTTTCCTGCCTGAATAATGTACTTTTTCTTCCACATGTTGTTCCTAGATGCCATAATGGGGAAGGAGGAAAAGATGCTAGGTTTAACATTAATCAAAAGTTTATCAGTGCTGCACCTCAAAAGATAAACCTAAAAGTTAATATCCCTTTCTTGAAAAGGGAGCGTTAAAGGTTCTCTCAAGCCAAATGCATACATAACATAAAGGATTAAAAAATGCAAGGATGGCTTTTATACAGTGGGAGAGAGCAGGACCAGGAGAGACTAATATCCCTGTGCAGTATTTATGGTAGGATTTACTGACAGTGAAAACTCCTCAGTTCCCTCAGCCATTCTCTGTGCTCCTTACTGCCGCCTGAAAAATCTGTTTGCAGCATTGCTTCCACTAATGGATAAAATGAACACAGCTGAAGGAGAAAATGAAGGAAAGAAATGAGAGGGAAGGAAAAGGGGAAAAGAAAAAATATTTGCTCCCCTCCTTTACTCTCAAGGTTTTCCACAATTGTAATGGATTTAGGGAAGAACCAGTAAGGAAATAAAAATTAAGATACAAATGAATACAAAAGAAAAATGAAACAAATATGAAATATGAATGGAATGAAATAAAGTGGCAAATAGAATATGTAGGTGACGTTACAGATGTCATCTCCCCCAAACCTAAGGTTGTTCTATGGTCGGTATTGTGGGCAGGAACTAAAACTTCAGTCTTTAGCTCCAAACCTGCCAAGGCACCTGCTCCTGCAGCCCACAGTACTTGTGCCATGGAAGCAGGGGTGATAGCTGCTGAGGGGAGTGTGGGCATAGCGGTTGGTGGTGTTAGAGATCAAATATCAGAGCAAAAGGTGGTTGTCACTATGACAATAGTTTATAGTACATTACAAAATCAATTCGACATCTTTCATAGTCTTGTGGATCATGGATTCTGAAGCACTGCAGCACCTGCGAATTTTCTCTGATTTGGAACATGAATTCTAAACCTTCTGTTGGGCAGATCAGTATTCATAAATTGTCAAGACAGCAGAATCCACGCTGCCTTTTAGTCTCTCGCTGCCTGTATAAGAGGGTGGGCATCCAGAAGGAGTGGAGTCTTGTAGATGGTGGAGGTGAAAAGAAAAGGCCTAGAAACAACCACTGGAATACAAAGAACATGGTGCCAACACCTCCTTAAAAATACTGAAATAGTAGAGATCTGTAGTCTGCTGAAGAAAGAAATAATGAAGGGAAGAAATGTGGGTGCTAGTATATCACTAACATAAAAATTGAAAGTTGTAGAACTGAAGTAGGGATCTGATTTTCACCTGTTGTGACTCAGAACCATGCTAAATCATGCCAATCTTTTTTCACTGAACATCTTAGATATGCCAGAGCCAAGTCTTCTATGCCACTTAACATGCTGGGGATGGGAAATTCTGTGATATTACCTGAGCATTTTAAGTAAGGAAAAGCAGAAAATAAAAAATTATAGAATAACAAAGCAATACATCTTATTTAATCTATCATCAATCTATAGTTGCTAAATAACAGCATTGTTTTTATCCTCAGATCTGTAGCATTAACACACAATAAATAATATCCCATTCATATACTGCTTCTTGATCTGTTTTGACAGCCAGAAAATTGTTCCTCTGCCTGAACTTAGGAAACAATTCATTTTCTGAGGTGAAAATGTAAATACAACAAGACACAGCAGAAATAGCCCAGTTCTCCTCTGGTAAATGTGACTATTCGTGGTACAGATGTTCAGCCCCCATTCAGAAACCTACAATTACACACATTTCTATAAGTACTAAAGTGCTTAGGGGGTAGGGCCTAATATTTCTAAAAAAAATTATTACTAACTGTTATGACAGCATGAGTGGGACAGGCACAGAAAATAAGAATAAACTAACTTTTTAAAATTGTGGATGGTATAAGAATTGTCCCAGAAAGGGGGTGGAAGAAGTGAGGAAACAGAGTTTAAGGAGCCCTCCTCTAGAATGGAGTCCACTGTCCTGCAAGTGGTGTGTCAGCCTTCTGCAATCAGTCTTGTGTAATGATATTTCACATAAATACAGTGCTTTCGTCACCCACCCCTTGCTTCTGATCATTGCTTATGGTCTGACTCAAAACTGCCAGCTCTTACCTAGGCCTCTGTGAATACAAATAACCAAATGTCTCCAGTAAGCCAGGCAACAGCTGACTCCAGGGTCTTAAAGATCAATAAATTCTTTATAAAAATCAATATATTTGTAACTAGCTAGTAAAAGCTTCTAGCCTAAAAATGTGCTTCAATGGACAACCCTACACGGCTTTTTTCCAAGTGGCATGAATTTTAACAATGCTCACACTTGTCAGTTTTCAAATTGTCAGAAGGCCTTTTATAAGGGATGGGGAATTCTGAAGATTAATTCTGCTCCTTTCCAGGAAGCCACCACTTCATCATCCCCTATTCATAGCTTAGCAGACAATGGATACTATTCAACTGCCACAACTTGGGTACATTAAAACAGGAAAAGCGTGTAAGTCGTAGCCGAACAACGGCATTTCGCCGTGTCAAAGGGAAGCAGGCATGCTGTTGTGCTTAGCTTCCCTGAGATTGCTTGCTTTCTTTCGTTCTTTCAGCTCAGTCTGTTCTCCAGCTGCTGCTGTAAGAATAATCACTGTTTTTAAAAGTAAAGCGATTGTCTGTGATCCAAGAAAAATGGTTGAAGACATATCCTCCCATTTGTATAAATGTTTGTGCAATAAATAAGGAGGTGAGTGAACGAAATCACTTGCCTTTCCTAGAAACCATTTGTTTAGTTACCTATGATGTATTTAATTTATTATTTATAGGCCTAAACTTTCACATCATAATAAGAGATACTCAAGCAGGCATTCAGGCATTCATACTAGCATTCAAAATAAGCATGATTGGGAAAAGTATTTGATTGAAAGGAATTCAGATAATTTGATTTCCCTTTTGTGCTCCATCCCTTACAGTGACTACAAGAAGCAAAAAACCACAATAACTGCTGCCTAAACAAAACCTTAAAGGCGAGGTTACAGCAGGGTACATCTCATGCAAGCAAGAAGAGCCTACATGAAAATAACTGCAAGTGTTGTCTTTGGTTAAGGTTTTTAGCATCCAAGGCAAGCCTCAGATATTCCCTTGTAAGAGGGGCTTGCAGAAGACAGGCTAGGGAGTAATACGGGCCCCACAGGAACTTAGTTTCCTAAAATTAGGTCAGCACTGGTATAAAATTAGATTCAATGTTCTGCTGACCAAACCGAAAAGAGGAGTGATTTTTAATCATGAATTCTTGAGAGTAATGATGTATCTTGCTGGAAGTCACCAAGTAAGGGCCACAAACTTGCACTGTGGTTAGCTCCTGCTTCTTGCTGACTTCTGCTAACACTCATTTGAAGCCCAAGCACAAATAAGAACTTATAGATTAACTGTGAGGGCCAAATTGTTTAAAGTCAAAACATGCAGCACTATTTAGACAAGTGATTACACTCTGTACTTAAAGGGCATTCAGTATAAGCCTTAGTTATCTACTGCAATTAATTTCTCAAATTGCCAGATAAAATTGCTTTTGTTTGGGGGGGGGAGGAACTGAAAAAAAGAAGATAACAACACACAAAACAAAACCTACTTCAAATCATCTAAACATTCAAAATACATTGGTAAAGTGGAGAGTGTAATTATAAAAAAGTGCGGTGTAACAACCTTGGAACATACTAAACAACGATCTTGAACAATCATTTCCTAAAATCAGTTCAAACCATCACTGTTACTGCATTACAATGCAGTATCTCTGAGGCTTAGAAACTAAACTCCAGGGAGAAGGAAATGTTGCTTTCTAGTAATGAACAAACTGACCTTGACTTCAGGAATCAGCTGAGCAAAAGGACTAGATTTGAGCTGTGAGAAAGGAGGCTCTTCAATAAACCCTCACTCTTTATTAGCTTCTCAGTATTGCAGGACTATTTCAAAATATTTTATTATAAACTTGTTTGAACAACAGTAAGTATCACTCTGAATTGCAGTAAACTGTATACCTATCGACCCCACTGTTCAGTCTCACTACGGTCACATCCCCTGTGGATCCCTCCACCGACCAAGGGAGATCCTCCTGGCTGCAGCCAGCATATGCAGCAATTCAGACGGAAGTCCAGAGGAACAGCTACTGCACAAACGCTCCAGGAGAGCGCTTTTGAGGATTGCGCCAATGTGTAAGGATGTTGGAAACTGCCTAGAAGGCTCTAAACTAGATTTTGACAACTCCAGGGCAGAATTTCACTGTGTACCTGGGGAGTAGGCAAATTAGGGCAACACAAGATTTTGCTGGTTTGCAGACACAGTGGTTCATGGTTAATAAAGGAGAGGTTGGGAAGTAAGCTCCTGGGATACTGGGCTGGAGCAAGTTGGGGTGGAGATTTTTAATACTGTTGTGAAGATTGTTTACCTGGAGCTGAAAATTGCAAGGAATATCACTCCCTCATTTGCACAGCTTGTACAGCACATCAGAAGGAGGTTTATGAACACCAGTGTGGGAAGCACTAATGAGATACCTAACAACGGTGCTTTGAAGAGATCTGCCTTTTTGTAACTAGAGAAACACGTACCTTCTTTTTACATGACCACTGACTAGGAACTTTGTTCCCAGCCAGTTCTCTGCTGGGATGCAGACTTATGGAGGAACTAAGCTAGCCTGAAGTTTTACCATACAACTTAAAATCTGAATGAATAATCGCATTACTTTCCTTAGGGCTCTCCAGGAGTGGTACAATTGGCACTTGCAATGCTGATGCCTTTAAGCTACTGCAATAAACTTCTTGTGCAGGCTTACACCCTGCTGCGCTCCAAATAGCATCTGTGAAACCAGGAACAAGCATTTACTGATAGAGGGGACTCTGAGTGACAGCGGATGTCAAAACCAACCCGTACAATGAAGCAGCACTTCCAGGAATAGCATCCGATATGTATGTGCATTTATTGCACATGTGGCAGTCTTAATGAGTAACGAATTGCTAATGCGCACGCTGTTTTGTGACAAACCGCTGGGAAGCATATTGTTCTTGTACGTGCTGGAGATCTGAAGTGCCAGTTGTGCTGATTTTCTAAAACTTCTTGGATGAAGAGCTTGCCAATCTGCATGTGGTATTTTGTGGCTGGTTGATTTTATAGATTGTTCTAGGTAAGAAGTGTCTGCCTTGCTGAATCCAATATAAATTCTAATCAAACTCTAGTTGCTTGCTAATTTGGAGACACAGGGTGCCACTTTATTGGTTTCTGTAGGCTGCGTACTCCCCCTATATATAAAGAGTTCAGAGAAACCTTTTGACATACCTGTTTCTTTCCAGAAGAGTGGACCTACACAAGTTTCTAACTGCAAACCTTGTGGTTGTATACAAGAAATAATTTAAGAACAGTGCAGCTAATTGATATAGGTTCATATTTTTGTAACTTTCTAACATGATAGCAACTGGGAAAACAAAGTTCAAACTGAAAACAACTTGTAAACTGAAACACAACACAAAATCCAAGCGTGACAAAAATCAGAATATTACTTGTCATACAGACTGCTGACCAGGTCCTGGATACTCACAGACAGCCCTGTCCCACAAGCAGTCATCAAATGCTGCAAAAGACATGCGAATCTGTGCCTAACCCTCCAAGGAACTGTGGAACTGAATAAGGATTTGCAGGCGGTTCTGTTTCAGTATCGTGCTCAACAAAGAATACTCTGTGGGTTCCTGGGTCTGCTCCCTTTCTGTAATCTCCACTCCTCTATAATCTCATTGTGTAAGTCAACAAAAGCAGCTTCTGTGCCCCTTTTCGCAGTATGCTAACAGTAACTACATGAATCTAGTCAATCTCTGAAAGTCATTCTCCACAGGATAATTTCCTTTTGCCATCTGATGCAGCATCTCTGTGCCCAGGCTCATTTGCAGGTGTCTGGCCCTCAAATCTTGCAATAACTACACACGGAAAAAGATATTTTAATTCAGTTTCTAGACTAAGAATTATTCTCTCTATTTGGTCTGCACGTGACAAGCCCGTACATTCTTTCAAATTCAGGGTTTTATCCTCTTGCATTTGCAAGTTTGTAAAAAACTGACAGGAACTTTAGCATTTTTTTTGTGAGTGTTTTAATTCTTGCTACTTATTGCTGGATGGCACATTATATGTCAAAAGACGAATAGAGACAATTAGCTTCTCTGATGTATTTTGTTTGCTTGTTTGTATTTGTTATTGTTTTTAAGGTAGGCTACCCACTGATGGGACACACATTCTGGAGCTTCTGAAGTAGAAAAAAGCAGTTGCAATCCAGGACAATGAAGATTTTTGAAAAAGTGGAGACCATGCAACACATAAACAAATGGCTTATTTTTATGGCTAAGGCAGGGTTTGCTAACCAGCTTAACTAAGCAGCGGCATGAAAAGTTTGCCAGAATCACCTTCTGGTGAATCACAGTGGGTGGAAGGTCCAGAAGGAGTACTGACAAGTACTGAGAAGCTGCAAAGTCAGTGCTGCTTCAGAGACAGACACGGAATGGCTTCCTTTAGCATCTAGAGAACCAGTTCTGCTATCTAGAAAACCATAAGAAAGTGTACCAAAAAAAAAAAAAAAAAAAAAAAAAAAA
>Ga0065711_1043267_pt1 | contig 14823 bp, 10 predicted proteins | sample Hoacrofraction12_FD_59098 | JGI IMG/M metagenome (GOLD analysis project Ga0065711, IMG submission 59098) | Hoatzin crop microbial communities from Cojedes, Venezuela - Epithelial fraction 12 v2 (version 2) | ecosystem: Host-associated > Birds > Digestive system > Esophagus > Crop | place... | reverse complement strand
GCAGAAACTGAAGCATAGGAAGTTCCGTCTGAACATGAGGAGGAACTTCTTCCCTCTGAGGGTGACAGAGCACTGGAACAGGCTGCCCAGGGAGGTTGTGGAGTCTCCTTCTCTGGAGATATTCAAGACCCACCTGGACAAAGTCCTGTGCAGCCTGCTGTAGGTGGCCCTGCTTCAGCAGGAGGGTTGGACTAGATGACCCATGGAGGTCCCTTCCAACCTCTGCCATTCTGTGATTCTGTGATACTACTCCTACATCACAGGCAACTAGATTTAATCGTTCATGATAAAACTGTCCATTGTGTTCCGTGATATACAGGAGATATAGAGCATGATTAGACATTTTAAAGAAGTGGTTATTTTTTACTTCAAAAGAAAGAGAGTGAGCTGCCTGAAAACTAACTCATGCTGTTATGCAATTTTTGCCTCCCAGGAATATCTAAATAAGGTCTGCAATATCTACAGTAAAGTTGAGAACATATTTTGTTAAAGAATGTTTTTGATCTCATATGTATTTTTTAAATGCAAAATTAAAAGGACAGATAAGATGATGAATACTGTACATAAAAATATGCAAGGGGCTTTATGCTAAGGAGCTATCCTGGCTCCTATTAAAATATCGTTGTTAGCTTTTGGATGGTAAGCCTCTGGATATGCAACATCTTGCAGAGGCATAACAAAACCTAAAGTGAGGATGAGCTTCCTGAATTAGTGCCACCATCATATGCACCTTCTAAGGTCAAGACATCCTTATTATGAAATCTTTTCTTACTGTTTTCTTTCTTTGTCTTATTCTGGTACAGCTACCACTCCACAACATTCATCAGTCACTCCAAAAGACACAGAAATAAATAGAGACAAGTTCAAAGTTCGCTATGTCCAAAATAACAACAGACTGTAATTTACTCACAGTAGTGAAGTCCAAACCTTAAAAAGAGTGACAGTTAATTTTCACTGAAGAATGTGACAAAATAGCAGTTAATTAACGACATTTTCTCTAGTATCTATGGCAACTAAACAAGAAAAGCAAAAAACAAACAAATAAACAAGAAGAATCAGCATTCTGAAGACACTACATTTTTTTTTCTTGTTTTTTTTTCCTTTCCTCTGACAGGACAGGTATTCTTCAGATCCTGGAGCACCTGAATGCTATCTGGACACACAATAATAATTGTTACTTTACCTATTCTATTGCTTACTGACAGAATTCAGAGTAAAAAAATACCATCAGCAGTAACAATAACAGCAGTGTCTGTTTCTACACCCTGTTAGTAGAAGAGAAAAAACAGAAAAGCTAGAAAAATTCTTATGCAACATTTATTGCTGTGGATGAGGAAGCAAATGAAATTTAAAAATTGATGTCCTCATTGGTTTTAACAAAAATGTCCATTACAGTGCACAAGAAGAAAAATTTTTTTCTTTGCCTTGGATAGATGTTCTGTTTCATAAACTAATAATTTGACAAACTAGCAGACATGGCAGACCAGATATTTTCTGCTTTATTCCAGTCTTGTTATTTTGAGAAGTGAAGGACAACTTTGCACACCTGCACGACAATTGCATGTCCCTCACAGAACAGTAAGAGACAGGATTTAATGCCTTTGACGAGCTTACTTGATAAGAAAAATAATCCAATTAAGTATTCTGAATGCTGTTTATACATAACGAAGTAGCAACTGAAATAACAGAACTGAACTTTAATTATTGCTATTTTCACAGAATCACAGAATTACAGAATGCTAGGGGTTAGAAAGGACCTCTGGGGATCATCTAGTCCAACCCCCCTGCCGAAGCAGGGTCGCCTAGAGCAGGTTGCACAAGACCGCCTCCAGGCGGCTTTTGAGTATCTCCAGAGAAGGAGACTCCACAACCCCTCTGGGAAATCTGTTCCAGTGCTCTGTCACCCTCAGAGGGAAGAAGTTCTTCCTTGTGTTCAGACAGAACTTCCTATGCTTCAGTTTCTGTCCATTGCTCCTTGTCCTGTCGCTGGGCACCACTGAAAAGAGCCTGGTCCTGTCTGCTTGACACCCACCCTTAAGATATTTCTAGGCATTTTTAAGGTCCCCTCTCAGCCTTCTCTGCTTCAGGCTGAACCAAGCCCAGCTCCCTCAGCCTTTCCTTGTTGGAGAGATGCTCCAGTCCCCTCATCATCTTTGTAGCCCTCCACTAGACTCTCTCCAGTAGCTCCTCATCTTTCTTGAAGTGGGGAGTCCAGAACTGGACACAGTACTTGAGATGAGGCCTCACTAGGGCAGTGTAGAGGGGGAGGAGAACCTCCCTCGACCTGCTGGCCACACTCTGCTTAATGCACTCCGGCATACCACTGGCCTGCTTGGCAATCAGGGCACACTGGTGGCTCATGGTCAACTTATACACCAGCACTCCCAGGTCCCTCTCCACAGAGCTGTACTCCAGTAGGTCCGCCCTAGCCTGTACTGATGCATGGGGTTGTTCCTCCCCAGGTGCAGGACCCTGCATTTGCCCTTGTTGAACTTCATCAGGTTCCTCTGCACACAGCTCTCCAGCCTGTCCAGGTCTTGCTGAATGGCAGCACAGCTTTCTGGTGTATCCACCACTCCTTCCAGTTTTATGTCATCAGCAGACTTGCTGAGGGTACACTCCATCCCTTCCTCCAGGTCATTGATGAAGAAGTTGAACAAGACTGGGCCAAGTACTGACCCCTGGGGACACCACTGTGGGGTTTCTGGAAGAACAGGGACATATTTTGAGCAACCCAGACACTCTGAATATGGACTCCATCGGTTTGTAGTAGCGCAGGCTTCAAGCAGCACAGGCCTCAAGGCCTTTCTCAGACCGGCTGTGGGAAAACAAACCTTTCTCAGGCCGGTTGCGGGAAAACAGACCTTTCTCAGGCTGGCTGTGGGAAAGACAATCATTGTCAGGCCAGCTGCAGGTAAACAGTCGTTCTATGAATACTGACCAATCATAGCTGAGTATTGTACCAGTGTTTATGTATAGTGATTAATCATAATTGAGTGCTGTCTATATAATCCAGATTCTCTGCTAATAAAGTTGACTGTTATGGATCATATTGGTCGAGTCCTTGATGCTGCCGCAACACACCACTAGTTACAGGCCTCCAACTAGACTCAGCGCCACTGATGACAACCCTCTGAGCTCTGCCATTCAGCCAGTTCTCAATCCACCTCACTGTCCACTCATCTAGACCACACTTCCTGAACTTCCCTATGAGGATGTTATGGGAGACCGTGTCAAAAGCCTTGCTGAAGTCGAGGTAGACAACATCCACTGCTCTCCCCTCATCTACCCAGCCAGTCATGCCATTGTAGAAAGCTATCAGATTGGTCAAGCGTGATTTCCCCTTGGTGAATCCATGTTGACTACTCCTGATAACCTTCTTTTCCTCCACTTGCTTGATGATGGCATCCAGAATGAACTGCTCCATTACCTTTCCCGGGATGAACGTGTGGCTGACCGGCCTGTAGTTCCCTGGGTCTTGCTTCTTGCCCTTTCCATCATCTTTCCAGGGATGAACGTGTGGCTGACCGGCCTGTAGTTCCCTGGGTCCTCCTTCTTGCCCTTTATGAAGACTAGAGTGCCATTTGCTTTCCTCCAGTCCTCAGGCACCTCTCCTGTCCTCCAGGACCTTTCAAAGATGATGGAGAGTGGCTCAGCAATGACATCTGCCAGAATTTTATATGATCTGTTTATGTTGATTGTACACAGGCAAAGAATAAAAAGATTTTAAAGAATAATCTAAAATACTGAAAGAGGACAGTAATTGGCACTGGGTTTCTTTTTCTGTCCTTAATCCTGGCAACAGAATTAAGAAGTAAGTGCCTGTAACGAAATGCTGACATTCCAGTTAAGATTAAACTATGACAAGAAAAGAAAGAATTATCTTGAAAAAGTGAATCTTCAAATAATGTCAAGTAATTAGAGAAAATAATTATTATTTTAAAGACAAATTTTATCACAGAAGATTTGCTAAATAGGAAAATACGCCAATTAAGAACTAACCACACAGTGCATTTTAACTTCTATTGTAAATTCCGTCTTTACCACTCTAAGGTTGATTTCTTAGACTTTCAAAATACCAGTCTCAGAGAGATAAGCAGAGTCTGTAATTTTTAATGATATTCAAACAGAATTTCAGCTATGCTTCCTGCCCCCTACAGTATCAGACTCATTTCATCCATATTTTAAACTTCTATTATGCCAGATTCTAATGTAGTATTTATTTAAACTGAAGTGACAACTGAGATGTTCCATATTTTTATTTATTAGGAGCATGGAATTTGTGGTATGGTGGAAAAGGGCTTTTGATGAGTCAGGAAACCAGTCTTTAAATAGATTAAAAATAAGGATTACGTCAAATAAAGTTTCATGTGCATTTTAGTATTTAAATTGTAACACGTGAATTTGCTAGTCTCTGTTTCTTTTAGTTTGGCTTTGTTAATACTGAATTAGCTACAATTATTATACCAGCTGTTTTCTAATGCAAATCTGTCCAAAACACAAAACTTCTCATGTTACTACAACATTACCATAATGTTATCAGAAACTTCATAGATTTGGACCAATAAAACAGATTGTTTGCTTCTGAAATACATTGTAATGGAACGATAGTAGCAGAAACCCACACTATTATGCAGTCATCCTTAATTACACAGAGAGATGGTACTTTTTTCCCAAGGTGTTATTACTTTGCTGTTGTCACCATACATTCTGTAAAAAAAAAAGGCAGATGGAACATTAATTTTTGAATAAAGATGAATACAGGAATCCTGGTCTACCTGCAGATCATAACTAAAAGCTGTTGTTCTAAAGCCTGTTAATCTATATCTGACAAAAATGTATTAGAAGCAAGTGTCCAATCAGAAATGCATAATGATTTTTTTTCCATAAACATAATTACACAAGTATACACTGTTCACATTGTTTCATTTCATTCATTCTGTTCATTGCCTAGATTCTAACAACATAAAGAAGTAAAATAAATTATTGAAGTAGATGCTTTAAACAGACAAATAACCTCTTGTTTTAAGCAAAGTAATACTGCTTTAACTTGTCTTTAAGTGAGAGAAAAATGTAACCTGAAGGAATCTTTCATATATGTACTGGTTTTTGTAGGGATAGAGTAAATATTCTTCATAGAAACTCATATGGTGCTGACTTCTGGACTTGTGTCCAAAATAATGTTGATGATACAGCAGTGTTTTAGCTATTGCTGAGCAGTGCCTGCATAGTGTCATGGCCTTTTCTGTTTTTTATGTTGCCCTGCCCATGAGTAGGCTGGGAGTGGGTAAGAGGCTGTGAGGGGGTGCAGCTGGGACAGCTGACATCAACTGGCCAAAGGGATGTCCTATACCATATGAAGTCGTGCTCAGCATATACAGCTGGGGGAAGGTGAAGGAAGGGGGGGCATCCGGAGTGATGGCATTTGTCTTCCCAAGTAACCATTGTGCTTGATGGAACCCTGCTTTCCTAGAGATAGCTCTAAACATTTTCCTGCCAAAGGAAAGCAGTAATTTCTTATTTTGCTTTGCTTGTGTGTGCAGCTTTGCTTTACTTATTAAACTGATTTTGTGCCAGCCCACGAGTTTTCTCACTTTGACACCTTTCTGATTCTCTCCCTCATCCCACCATGCCAGGCAGTGAGTAAGCAGTTGTGTGGGGCTGAGCTGTCTACCCGGGTTAACCACAACAATAGATTACATGAACCATAATTGACTTACTAAGGTAATTTTTAGGTTCTAATCATAGTATCAAGAAGCAAGACTGCACAGAAAATGAAAGAATGTAACAGTCATAAGCTCAATGCATAGCATGAAAAGAAAGGGAGGAAAAAATTGCAAAACTGCTTTAACAAACATGCATGCACCACGTCATTGTAAGTAGTTCTTGGGCATGTCAAGAAATACAATGCATTTTGTTTGTTCCTCAAGCTCTGTTCCTTGAAGCATGATTTACACATATTTAAGGTAACAGAATCATGCCAGGGAAACAATTTAAATTATCCATTGTATCACACCTTGAATATGTAGGAAATCTACATACACAGCATTTATTTTTATCACCTTTTACATTTCTCAAGTAGTCATACTGCTCTAGTGTTCAGCAACATGTACGTGTGTCCTGCTTAGCACATAGGTACAGTGAATCAACATTTCCAAGAAGTCAGATCTATTTGGTATGATGTGCACAGACGGTATGAGCACATTCAGGAAAGCAAACACATTTTTCTCATGTCAAATTTACCGTGTGTGGTCAGACCAATGATGCAGAGCATCTGCAATATGACTTCTGCATTTCCTGAAAACAGGGCATCACTGCACAGGTCTTATGAAGCTGATCTGCATAACGGACATGTCCAAGATCCCTAGATTTTCAGTTATGAAATTTTGTAATCCATTCAAGACTTGTACTTTGGACAAGACTACTCCCAAACATCTGTAAACAAGACCTCTGAACGTCACCTGAATACAGTTTCTGGGGGGAGAGAAGAGATACTAATGTCTCAGACTAAAACAGCAATAAGGTTTTTGTTTGTTTTCTGATGCAACCTTGTGCTACATATTGAGCTGGATGATATCACATTGATAAAACCATTAGTTTTGCCACTGCATATTTATATAATTACAGCCCTTCTGTAAGCATAGTCTTTCTATAGTATACATTATCTTATATACCTAATCTATATCTTAGTTGAGCTCAATTACTGATTACACACAGCTGCCACTTATTTAACACATATGGAAAAGTTAAAAGAAACCTGTCCAGCTCTTTCATTTTACCAACTTGTGTAGGCAATGTCATACAGTTGTCCTAAATACACATTAGCACATTATATTAGCACAATATATTGTTTTATTCATACTTTCTAGTTAAACTTTTCTGTCTTACTGATCCCCTGTATTTGACTATATTTGTAAATTGAGAGCTACCCACCTCACAGCAAAACAGTAAATTTGGTGGGGTAGTTGTTTATTTGTTTTGGGTTGTTTGGTGAACAGCAGATGTCAGTAGTAACCACACAGAAATGATAACTGGCTTAAAGGATCAAAAAACCCAAAAAGAATACTATAGGATTTTGATATGTTCCTACAAGACATTGAGTTAGTACAGTGTGGTGGAAAGGATTCACAATAAGTAATTTTCAGAGCACATCTAAATCCTTCTTGCAGGATAATATTGTTATTTCTGATCTTGAGAAAGAAAGTATGTAGCATTGTTCTTCCCTCAGATCACCCAGAAAGTATCTCTAATGCGTGTGCTATGCAACCAATAAGGCACTTCTGACAGCTCTCTTGAGAAATTTGCCAGAGGTTTATACAAAAGCAGCATAATTTTACTGTCAACTTTTGCTGATGTCATCAAGGGAATTATACCTGGTTTGACAGCAGGTTAGGGTAAAAGGGTAAGAGAAAAAATATACAGAAAAAATAAAGTTTAAAGATGGAAATCTTATGGCATTCTTCTTGGTTTCTGAAGGCTATGCATAGAAAGATAGCACCATTTCATAACAGTTTCTACTTGATATGTATGCTTTCCCACAATTTCCCTTGTATGTTTCTCATACCAAAAATTTCTCTTTGCCCAGACTAACAAAGTCCATTTTTCCTCTCCTCAACGGAAATTCCTTGATCAACCATTCAACTTTGCTCAACCATTTCCTACCATGCTAATGACATGCTTTCCACCATAAGTATAAATAGTGAAAATCAATGATCTTGAGAGTCAAAACGATATAAATATGTTTAAAGTCTGGATAAAGTGACTAACACAATGTTACAGTAATCACTAGCCCAAAAATATGTGGACATGCTAATTAAAAGAAGACCATAATAGACAGAAAAATGGAAATTTTTTTTAAAATGAATGAGTAATAAACAATGTATTTTTCTTCTGTAAATGAGGTTTTAAAAGATATCCAGGACACTGGATAATCTTAAATTTGACAGTATCAACAGTCTGTGGCTAATTCAGATCATGAAAGACAGCAGAGTACTCTGCGTTCTTTATTTCTTGAGAAGGCCCAGTGGCTAGGTAGTAACTACATTTATAAAAATGGAGTATTCTCCATTCTCTGTATTCTCCAGACTACCCTAAAACCAAATCACTAGCAACAATTATGGTGTTATTAGAGCCTTGTTCAGTGGGCATGTTGAAAGATCACTATTATTTTAGAAAGAGAATAATTTTAATGATATTTCTTATGTTTTAAGCAGGGAATACAGATAGGTCTTCTGTCTGAAGTAAAATATAATCATAGCACACAGATGCTGGTGACCTTAACACAAATCATGGTGAAATTAATACTGATAAATCAGTTCTTCTTTCTCTGGAGACTGTTTACAGCATATTTATATTAAAATACTTCATATTACCCGTTGTTATCTGGCATAATGGAAGATAATTCATGGGTAACTACTGCATAAAATATCTCTAAAAAAGTAAATCTTGTTGCAAATCCAATGATCTTTTAAATATTATTTAAATAATAGAGACTCCAAATAAGAAACATGCTATACGACCACATAATTTCAACAACAAAAATTTTAAGCGAAAGGTTGTATTTACCTTGGGATGTATTAGAAAATGTCACCATATCATGGGTGACATTTCTAAATATCAATTTAGGTGATTTTATGAAACACAGCTCCTATTTCTCTAGAGTCATACTGAACAAACACTTTAGCACAAGAGACATTCCTTAGCCTGGCAGCACTGCTTAAGAATAAGGAAAATACGAAGCCTTATAATTTTGTCCACAGTTCACAGACAGATATAAAACACTCCAATCAATGTACATATCCGAGCTGGACTTCACCAGCCTACCCTCACTAGTCCAAAACCACAGAGGGTGCATTTTACTTCAGATACTGAATATCAGAACTTTTAGTGATTCTTGTGTTAAAAGAAATATACACCTCATAGAATAAGAGATTGCACAACATGTATTTCAGAGTTCATACTTAGTATCTGTCAAGCATTTCTGATGAATGATTCTACTATTATGCTAATTTACTGCTTGGCGCTGAAAGAAAGTGAATTCACATCAATGTACCTGAGTTTTGGAACATGCCATGAATTGGATGATTCACACTTCCTAAAATTCTCCATCACTATGAAACATGCTTGTTTATTTTTAAATATATATATTTAAATAAAACCAAAGAATATATACTGCTTAGGAGTATGTAACAGGGCTGTATTTTATCAATTGCTTTCTCTTTCATTCACATCAAATGTTTTAGGCTAAAAAAAATACTGAAGTTTTGTACTTCCTGTGTTTCAGCTACATTCAGAAAAGCTAATTACTTTTTACCTTCTGTTTAGGAACAAACCTAACAAAAAAGGTATGTTTGAAATACAATGTAAATTTCCAACACACCAGCTAGCAACTCTTTCATTTTCATTAAACAGCCCAGTGGCAGTTTGGAATATGCTTTCCAGCCAAAGAGGTTTACAGGTGTTTTGTTTTTTTTTTTTAGGTCTCCAGATTTTAAAGCAGAATTCCATTTTCCTATTCTTGTGACTAGCTTTATATGATCATTTATAGAAGTTTTGTAACAACAAGTGATCCTAACGTAATTTCTTTATTTTTTACATTCTTTTCAAGGATAAAGAAAACCCATGAATGTACTATATTTAAACATTTAATAATTTAGAGAACATAAAGAACAAGTTAATTATTAGTTTAGAATACTGAACATCAATATCTTTAAAACTCCTTTTTAAATACTTTAGTATTGAATTTTTTTTGATTATAGATGTGTTGGATTTTTTTGTCAACTGATTTTATTTTATTACTTCAGTACATGAACACATCTTTATAAAGGACAAAACACAAATGCATGGGATGAATAGACCTGTTCAGAAAATTATAGATTATATAGAACATATTGTAATATTCCACAGTACTATATGCAAGTTAGGGAATCATATCCAAGGTTTAGAGTCAAATCTGGTTTTCATTAAGAAGTGAAACAATGTCTTTCTCCGCAGAAGGAATAAATGGGATTGGAAACATTTCTAGTTGTTGCTCCTCATAAACTCCAGTTCTCACAACTTGCGTTTGATTGGCATACGACCTTCAGCATTCCAGAGTGCAAAACTTCTGCTTCATGCACAGGAGCCTGATTTGTTCATATAAAATTTAATATAGGAATATCCTGGAGCATTTCATTTAACGTTTCTGTGCAGGTTGCATCCGTTGTTCAATGAAATCAACCTATCTGCATTTAGAAGCCCGTAATTACCACACACTCTGAAAGGTCTGCTTGTGAGTTGTTGTCATATATTTGGGTCACTAGTAATAAATTCCTTATAAATAAATCATAAGCTGAATTTCATGACCTGTAACATTTCAGAAAAATAAGCACTTGAAAAAAAAAATCTTCTTGGATAAAAATAACTAGTATACTGAAAAATGGCCCTGGAAATTCAAAAAATTGTGATTTCTACTCCTTTTTTACCAAATCACTTAGTAATGGCTTAGTAAAGTGTAGTTACAACAGTGTCAGGGCATATCACTTCATTAACATTTATTTCTTCTTGTTTCAGAGAATTCATAAATTCATCAAAAACACCTATAAGTATGCAGAGGTTTTCGTCATCTTCAATATACTTCATTTCTTACTGTTAACACAATAATTTTTATACATTATTGAAGCATACATTATTTCTTGATGGAAACAAATGTGACAGTTTATAAGGTACAAGTTTTTTGTGGAATGTTTTGAAAATAGAAAAGACAAATAGGGTCAAATTAAGTATCGTTGAGAATTTAATTTTTTCCACAATTAAAAAAAGTGTAGCATCTTTTCTTTAACTTGCTTTTTTTCCAACTTAAAATCTCCTATTCCAAAACCAATTATTTCCAACGCACTATGGTCATCAGTTCAGATTTTCACTGCTCTCATGCAAAGTAGTAACAGATTCACAAATTTCCTTACAAGATTACAGGTCCATTGCTAAACTATTTCTAGTACCACAAACTAAATGCTGTTTGTCTTCCATCTGGACCATATTTATTTATTCCTCCATTAACAATAAATACTCATTCTTTAGAATATCTTCTTTTTTAAGCAATTGAAGGCTACCTGAAAGTGTTATGCACTGGTATAAAGTAACTGAGAATAATATAGTTATAGAAATACTAATAAAGCAAACTTTTTGGTGTTGAAAAATTTTAAAATATTTTTCATAATTAGCAGTAATTGGAATAGCATTAAACGTAACATCTGTTGGGTTTCCATATGGCAGATTTTTTTATGAGTTTGTTGTCTCATACTTTTTTATTTTTATACAGAAGGATGTGGCACAATTATTTTGGGATTTACAATTTCTTTACAATTTATTTGTTTAAACAAAAAAAATAAAAAACTCTCAAAACCTTCAGAAACACATACTTCCCCTCCTTAGATCGGTATCTTGAGTTCTGTTATAGTCTAGCAATTTTTTTCTTCAGTAGAGTGAAAGCAACGTGGTTTATCAGTTTCTTGAATATAATCACCATCACTTCAATGGAATTTGAATAACTTCTGATGCAAAATATTACCAATTTTTTTTCTCTACAGTACTTATAAATATAAATGGCAGAAGTGTTTTCCTATACATATAGGGCTAGAAATGTCTTAACTAGGAAGAAGGCAGTGCAGAAATACTGGGGTTTGTTGTTTTATGACAAAGAAGCAGCCACATGCAGCCACAAATGTAGAAATGACAAAAGGACACTGCTGTATAAGTCCATAACTCTCATATTTCCTCACAGATAAACATGGACAAATTGCTTTCTCTTCATTTTTCTGAAAGAATTTCCACAACATTATGATAAATACTTTGAGGTTACCACATTATAAAATATCAGTTACCATCCATTATCTACTAAGAACCAACAGCGCTGTTATAAAAATCTTTGAATGTCTGCAGGAGAGTTAAACCATAGCCACTACATATTAGCTACTCATTTTTTATTGTATGGTTTTCTCTCTGTTATATCAAAATAACCCACTTTATTTTTGCTGAATGAAACACATATGGAGTAAAAATTTGTAATTGTTACAGCTACTGCATTTGTATAGAACATATCAGAGACGTGGCAAATTAGACCTCTTTTAAATTAATCCTTCATAAATCTTTTTCTCTTACACTGAAGAACAAAACACAAAAACCATTTATATTACCTAGAGTTCTTCCTAAATGAAACCTTATTACCCAGGTGTGAAAAAAGACATTAAGATGAATGAAGTTTAAATGTTTAGTAAAATGGAACATGTCTCAGTGTTAACTCACTGCCACCCTTTATTCTGTCCTGTGGCAAAATCTGAGAAATGTTCTGTATTGCAGTATTTGTGTCTCCATAGACTGTAACACCACTAGAACATTTTTCAATACTTTTCAACATAGTAATTTACGCCATGTCTTTTGTAAGAGTGCTCTTCAAGAGTATCCATTTTTTATTTTTTAACTGCAGTCTGTCTCTCCTCTCCTCTCCTCTCCTCTCCTCTCCTCTATTTTTTCTTTTCTTTTTAAGATTATTGGATAAAGACATGCAAACATGCTAAAAAATCTGATTTATTCCTCCTTTTTAAAAGTTACTCTAGTTACTTTTTACCTGAATAATTTTTGCCTAATCATTTTAATGTTTCAGATAAACAGTGACACATTAAAATAAAGCCAGCTATCACAATTTTTGCCACACACATACTCATTAAAGATTTACTTCTGAATTAAATTTATTAATGAAAAGGAAATCAATGACATTACTATCTAAATAAAACCTTCAGCTGAGTTACCCCATAATATAACATCGAATAAAGCATGACAAAAGAGTGATAAGGTGAGTTTAAAAGTTGCAGCTGTATTAAACAATGAAAGAAAATGTATTTTTCATCACAATTTAAATTGTGAATGTCTATGATGACAGAACTTATTTTTGACAATATGATTCCTTTTGTTTTATTAAAAAACAGGAGCTCAATTTTCAATTTCAAGTGTATTTTACTTTTTTTTCTTTAAAAAGCATGCACATTTATAATTATACTTCCAGTACAATTTTTTCTTACACCATCAGAACCACTGGATTTTGCTCACATACAGTGAACTATTTCTGATAAAGATTACTTGAAATACTTTATTGCACAGCACAACATCTCAGTGGTGTTGCTTCAGTTATATCCCTGGAGTATGGTAAGTCTGAAGTGTAACTTTCATGGTGCTGTTTCTGAAAAAGTACATAACTCAAAGAATCTGACGCCTTGCTACGTCCTCCATAGCTGAAAATCAAGAAAAAAGACTTTCCACAATCCAAGATTAGAGTAAGATGTGTTATAACCCTAGAAACAGATGGTGAGGGGACTGGAACATCTCTGCTACAAGGAGAGGCTGAGGGAGCTGGTCTTGTTTAGCCTGAAGAAGAGAAGGCTGCGAGGGGACCTAATATATGCTTACAAATATCTGAAGGGTGGGTGTCAGGAGGATGGGGCCAAGCTCTTTTCAGTGGTGCCCAGCAACAGGACAAGGGGCAATGGGCACAAACTGAAGCACAGGAAGTTCCGTCTGAACATGAGGAAGAATTTCTTCCCTCTGAGGGTGACGGAGCACTGGAACAGGCAGCCCAGGGAGGTTGTGGAGTCTCCTTCTCTGGAGATATTCAAGACCCACCTGGACAAGGTCCTCTATAGCCTGCTGTAGGTGACCCTGTTTCGGCAGGAGGGTTGGACTAGATGACCCACAGAGGTCCCTTCCAACCCCTACCATTCTGTGATTCTGATTCTGTGATCTGAATGCTGCTTCTGAATATTTTTCATTTTATTTTACTTTTGAGATCTGCATTCACTGCAATCATGTGACAATGAAAATGAGACATTCTTTCCATACAAACAATGTGTAAAATGCTAAACAGTACTCCCTCCCTTCCAGGAAAGACAGCACTACATACGAATTATGGTTTAAACAAAAATGGTAATATGCGGCCTGTAGTTTTATATAAATATACAGATAAACAGAAATGTACAGTATGTACAGAGAATTATACATAGAACTCATCAAATAATCAATAACTTATTTCAAGTAAAGGGAATCATGGAACTATTGATGATCTCACCATCAAAACTGAAGTGTTCAGCTTGTTTTTATGCTCTGTACAGTGCTAAAGAATATATTTATTCTTGTGCCCTTTTCTACAGAACACTGTAATTTTTTAGTACTGTCCTATGGGAACTATAAATCTGCTTGTGCAGATGTGTTTTTGTATGTGATTTAGCACTCAAAATCTACTGATGCACAGAAGAAGCAGCTATGATAAAAGTCTCATGGGTTAGACTTTATTCAAAGACCTGATATGATCAAGTCTTCATCTAAAAGAGCTGACTGTAATAGTATTGTTTTAATTATTTGTATCCATATGAATCTACACCAATTTTTCAAATACATAAGTCTTCCAAATAAAAAGAGGAGGTACTGTCCCTATCATACAAAGGCTGATAGTCTAAGATCCAGTTAGCAAACACCTTCCTATTTTGTTCACCTTGAAGAAGCTGATAGGATAACCAATCAATTTCTGGGTTTTTTTCAGTAACTGCTCTCCCAGACCATACTGCTGGATTCACGTATCTTAATATGATACAAGTTTTGAAGCCATTTCTTTTAAGACAAAGTATGAAAGTTGGACTACCTTGGAAGTATGTTCTACTACACACCAGGACAACTAGTAACCGGTACAACCAAGTGTCCTGGGTTTGGCCAGAACAGGGTTAATTTTCACCGGAATCCAGGAAGGGGCACAGCCGGGGGGTGGGGGCTGACCCCACCTGGCCAAACAGAGCCCGGTAT
>Ga0065711_1043265_pt1 | contig 14823 bp, 5 predicted proteins | sample Hoacrofraction12_FD_59098 | JGI IMG/M metagenome (GOLD analysis project Ga0065711, IMG submission 59098) | Hoatzin crop microbial communities from Cojedes, Venezuela - Epithelial fraction 12 v2 (version 2) | ecosystem: Host-associated > Birds > Digestive system > Esophagus > Crop | place... | reverse complement strand
AAACTGGGAGGAGTGGTAGATACACCGGAAGGCTGTGCTGCCATTCAGCGTGACCTGGACAGGCTGGAAATTTGGGCAGAGAGGAACCTGATGAGGTTCAACAAAGGCAAATGCAGGGTCCTGCACATGGGGAGGAACAACCCCATGTGTCAGTACAGGCTTCGGGCGGACCTACTGGAGAGCAGCTCTGTGAAGAGGGACCTGGGTGTGCTGGTGGATGACAGGTTGACCATGAGCCAGCCGTGTGCCCTGGCTGCCGAGAAAGCGAATGGTGTCCTGGGATGCATTAGGAGAAGTGTGGCCAGTAGGTAAAGGGAGGTTCTCCTTCCCCTCTACACTGCCCTAGGGAGGGCAGATGCTGTTGCAGTTGAAGAGCCCTTCTTGTTGTTTTTGACATCCCTTGCCACAACATCGTTCTCTCTGAATTGGGGAGATTGGGTGGACTGCTCAGTGGATGAGGAATTGATTGGAAGGTCACAGCCAGAGGGTAGTTATCAACAGCCCTATGTCCAAATGGACACAGGTGACAAGTGATGTCCCTCAGGGGTCCATACTAGGACAAGTAGTTATTAATATTTTCATCAATGACTTAGTGAGATAGAGCGCACCCTCAGCAGGTCTGCAGATGACACCAAGCTGACTGGTGCAGTTGACATGACAGAAGGACAAGACACCATCCAGAGGTACATGGATAAGCTGGAGAAGTGGGTCTGCAGGAACCTCATGAGGTTCAACGAGGCCAAGTGCAAGGTCCTGCACCTGGGTCCAGGCAACCCCCACTATCAATACAGGCTGGGGAATGATGTGATTGAGAGCAGCCCTGCCAAGAAGGACCTAGGGGTGCTGGTGGATGAAAAGCTTGACATGAGTCAGCAAGGTGTGCTTGGAGCCCAGAAGGCCAACCGTATTCTGGGCTGCATCAAGAGAAGTGTGGCTGGCAGGTCAAGGCAGGTGATTCTGCCCCTCTATTCCGCGCTGGTGAGACCTCATCTGCAGTACTGTGTCCAGTTCTGATGTCCTTGGCGTAGGAAAGAAGTGAACCTGTTGGAGTGGGTCAGAGGAGGGCAACAAAAATGATCCAAGGGCTGGAACACCTCTCCTATGAGGAAAGGCTGAGCGAGTTGGGTCTGTTCAGCCTGTAGAAGAGAAGGCTGCAGGGAGACCTTGTTGTGGCCTTTCAGTACTTACAGGGGGTCTATAGGAAAGATGGGGAGATTCTTTTTAGAAAAACTTGTTGTGACAGTACAAGGAGTAATGGCTTTAAACTAACAGAGCGTAAATCTAGACTAGATATAAGGAAAAAATTTCTTACCATGAGGGTGGTGAAACATTGGAACAGGTTGCCCAGTGAGGTAGTGGAGGCCCTATCCCTGGAAACATTCAAGATAAAAGTTGGATGCGGCTCTGAGCAACTTGGTCTAGTTAAAGATGTCCCTTCTTACTGCAGGGGGGTTGGGCTAGATGACATCTAAAGGTCTCTTCCAACCCAAAGCATTTTATGATTCTATGAAACACTTTTTGGGAGCAGCAAAGAAGACAGAAGCAGATTCTTCTCAGTGGTGCACGTTGACAGGACAAGAGATAGCGGGAACAAGCTGAAAAAAAAGCAAATTCCATTTAAGCTCAACATGACCGGACAATGTGCACTCACAGTCCAGAAGGCCAACCATATCCAGGGCTGCATCAAGAACAGCATGGCCAGAAGTAAAGGGGGGGGATTCTGCTCCTCTGCTCCCCTCTGGTGAGACCCTGCCAGGAGTACTGCACCCAGCTCTGGAGCCCCCAGCACAAGAAGAACATGGAGCGGGTTGGAGTGGGTCCAGAGAAGGGTGACAAAAACGATCAGAAGGCTGGAGCACCTCTGCTGTGAGGAAAGGCTGAGAGAGCTGGAGTTGTTCAGCCTTGAGAAGAGGAGGCCCTGGGGTGACCTTATAGCAGCCTTCCTGTACCTGGCTTTAAACTTTCCTGTAAATGGCTTTAAACTGAAAGGGGGTAGATTTAGACTAGATATTAGGAAGAAATTCTTTACTATGAGGGTGGTGAGGCACTGGAACAGGTTGTCCAGAGCAGTGGTGGATGTGCCTTCCCTGGATGCATTCACGGCCAGGTTGGATGGGGCCTTGAGCAACCCCGTGTAGTGGAAGGTGTCCCTGCTCATGGCAGGGGGTTGGAACTAGATGAACTTTATGATGCCTTTCAACCCAAACCATTCTATGATTCTATCATTAAATATTAGGAAAAGCTTTGTTTGCTCTGAGGTTGGTCATACACCAGAATAGGTTTTTCAGAGTGGCTGTGGAGTCCTCATTCATGGAGGAATTAAAAACCTGATTGGATACAACCCTGAGCAACCTTCTGTGGGTGGTACTGCTTGAGCAAGGTGGTTGGACTAAATAATCTCCAGTACTGCCTGCCAACCTCAGCTTTTCTGTGATTGTGTTACAAGCTGGTTAAGGCTGAGAAATTTCCATCAAATCAATTACTCTTTACTTGGTTTTACCAAGTGTTGAAATTTTCCGCTGAAAAACATCATCATCTCTGATATTGACCCCGGATGAGAAAAGGCTCTTGTTTAGGCACTATTCCTTGGTGTAGAAGCTGCATGTTTAGCTTTCCTCCAGAATGTGATTAATTTATAATACCTAGGGGATATTTAGATCTCAGTTGCCTGTTAAGCTTACTTTTTGAAACCAGTGGCAAATTATGAATTTTAACTGTAGCTATTTATTTACAAAACTACCACAGAGAAAACTTCCTTTAAAATTCCTGATACAGTGTATCCAGTGGTCAGAAATTTAGTCAGAACTCACAGATTGTATCTTCAGCTTTCTTGCCGGTTATGATTTTGGGAAAACTTCTTCCTCTGTTTTTTTCATTTAAAGAATGGAAGAATACATGCTTGATTCACTAGAGGGTTGTCAGGCTTAATAACTGTGTGTTAAAGGCTTTGTTTGAAAGTGCTATGTAAAACCAGATCTCTTTGTAAAAACTATTATTTTGTAAGAATACACAGGTTTGTATCCTGCAGGATCATCCTTGGTAGACATCATTAGTGTGAGCTTCTGTTTAGAGTCATAAAACAGTGACACACCCCTCCCCCAACCTAAAACAACCTCCCCCTCTCCTCCATCCAAGAAAAAAACTTTATTAAATTAGAAAAAAATCTACAGGACAGCTTCACTGTATGGGTCATAGGATTTTTGTTTATGTGCTTCAAATGTAACAGTCAGCTTTCATAAAACTTGTTTTTGTGTTTTCAGTTACCCAAGTGTAAGCATACACCTAGACATGTGTCCACTTGAAAGAAGCCAGTTTGTAAACCCCTGCCTTTACCTGACTTTATTAAAAATATATTTTAATAAGAATTGCCTTTTCAGTTAAAGGCTAATTTCTCTTAGAGATGAGAGCTTCAAAAGGGTTGCCTACATAGTCAGCATTTTGCCTTTAAACTGCAACATTATGAGTAACATAGAAGGCTTTGGATTCTTGTTGGGCTTTAAATCTACTGGTATATCATAATTTATTTAACACTACTTGAAAAGACCAGGGGTTGCAGAAAGAGATATTAATTGTTCCTCCTTTCTTTTAGGTTCTATATTTCAAGCAGAACTAAGTTTGACAATGAAAAAAAAAAAAAAAAGCCAACAAAAGCTCTCTTATAGATAAGCACAGTACAATAAACAGTAAGTTTTCTGAGAAGGTGAGTATGAATACTACCAACTCACGTTAACAGGTAGTGGTATAGATTTGTATGCTGTAAGAGAGGTAAAAAAAAGTTTAGCCCTGACTAGTACACTCATTCTTCATACCATAAATATAAATGTATTTTACGGTATAAATATAATAGAAAAGCAATTCATATAAAGGTAATATAAAATTGGTTTATTATTTCCAAAATGGTCATGCAAGGAAAAACTCTTAATCTAAATGCAACTGATTATACATATGAGCTTAGTGTCAACAACTATATATGAGAGAAGGCTGTACCACTTTACCTGAACCATTACACTCAAACTTCTAAGACAGAAATTTCTGTAAGCTACACTATTGTCAATGTAACTCCAAAGGATGGTCAGGGACGATATGGTTCTTCAAGAAGAAACTCAGATGTGAAAGTTTTGGGTAGATAGTTTAGTAGGACTTTCTGCTTAACTCCTCTTTAAGATCTATCCTGAAACCATAGACTTCTGATGATTATTTAACACAGTGCAGCTACTAAAATATTTCTTTTTTCAAATTATTATGTTAATTGCTTTTCCCTTTCTTAGTTATCTTTTGCTTTCAAACTCCAAGTCTTATCTCCTATTGTTACACAACGACTCATCTCCAGTATGTTTTAAACAAGCCTGTGATCTTTCTCTTTTCTCTATAATCAATCTATCCATGTGTCCGTGTAATTTAAATAAAGAAGAACAGAGGCTTTTTGCTTTTTCTCCCACCTACAGCACCTTATTTTGCCAGCATGTGATCTTATTATGACCCATTATACTTTCGTATTTTTTTTGCTCCCTCAACAGGTTTCCCTGGATTATTGCCCTGTATTCTACAAGCCCTTTTCTTATATTCTTGTCATGGCTGATGGACATGTGAAAATCATGCTGGAATCCATTCAATCCATTTGTACTGTAGATGCCTCTCTTTGATATTTCGTAGCTGGGCAGGCAGTATTTTAATCAAGTGTGGCAGATTTGAGGGTGATTAAAAGAAAAGGTCTTTGTAGCACATCAGTTCAGCTCAAGGGTAATTCATGAATTTTCAGTAAGTATCATTAATTCAGTGATAAACTTCCAGCTCAGTTCTGATTACATTCCACGTTATTGCACACTCACATTGTTGCAAATTTGGAAATCTAATCAAATTGATGGTTCTACTGAAGCAAAACTGTTGATGAAGAAAAAAAACAGTACAGTACTTGAAAATGAGACCTATGTAGTAGAAAAATAATCCAACGTCTTCAGTGTTCCTCCAACCAGATATCACTTTACACGTAATGCTGTTTATAGGCAAACATACTTTAATGAAGACCAAACAGTAGAAGTTACGTTGATAACTGACTTTCAAATACTCTGCAATACTGCAAACGTCAGACAGAAAGTGCCCTTTAGTTCAAGTGGGGTTATTTTTCTCAGTGTATTTGGTAAATGGCACCTCCAGATTAGGGGGGAAGACAAGTTCAGTGAGCTAAGTGGCTACTTTTCATCCACTTTTGTAGCTATAATCATGCTCCTGGTTCCCCCTCTCAGCTTTTGGTTTCATTTTTGCTAAGACATAGTTTTTGGAATGTTACTTTGCTCTGTGTTACCATTTGGCTGACTGTTGCATTCAACAAACTTGTCTTTTTAATAATTTAAGCATACAGTAATTGTATGATATTTTTCTCCAATTCCTCTACTGTTTTTATTTTGTCCTCTAGGAAAAAAAAATACCGACAGATCTCAAAAATTTTTAACTTGAGAAGATAAAATTATATAATTATATAACTAAGAGAAATATCTATTCTTTTTTTCCTGTTTTTACAGGTAAAACCAACCTTAATTTTCCTACAGTCTTCAGACACTGAATAAAAGCTAGAAAGATGCCATATCAAACATTAGCATTGACTTTCAAACCATACGTTAATGACACTCTCGTTACACCCTGAAGAGGGTGTTGGATTGGGTAAGCTAAAGCAAAACTAAAATTCATACCTTTTAAAGAAGCATTAAGACAACAGTATAAATAAAAGCATGCTGACAAGCCATACAAAGATAAAATATAGAGCCCTTAACCTCAACAAGCATTTCACTTCTTTTCTTGAGAGGTACTACTAATCTCTGTTAGTAATGAAATAGAACAGAGCCTTCTCTTCATAGTTAAAGAACAGCTGTCCCTTTTTTAAAGATGGGGAAAGACTGACAGAGATAAAAAAGGACAACAACTTTTTATCTGGGGAAGTTGACTAGTTTAAGGGAGCTCAGAATTTGTAGTGCTCAGCTCAGACTGCAATCTACTAGAAATAGATTACACTGGCCATGTTCAGGCACTTGAGGATTTTAATTATTAAGCAGGTGGGCAAGAACTGTCTTCTTTCCTTGTCATGTTGAATACATCAACTCAGAAACATACACATTTCAGAAAAGTTAATTATCTTTCAGTCACTAAAGTTGCATGACCATTGCTTGTTTATTGAGTTGCAGGTAAGGCACCCAAATTAGATCCAACCTGAAAAACAGGCATTTTTTAATTGTTTTGATTTCTGTTCACATTTTCAGAGCGTAAAACCCGCATATAGATTCTGCTTTTTTTTTTAAGTGAAAGAAACTTATGCTTGTCCATATAAATCACCTTGTAAATATTCATCTCAAACTTCTAAGCCAAAATGGAATCCAAAATTCAGAGCCAAATAAGTTCCATGAAGCATCATTGCTCTCACAGAATGACCAATTCACCGCAGTGCATATAATCTAGGCAGAGGATAAACTATTTCTCTTCTCCTATAGCACCTTTACATTCCCGGCAACATGTTTTTACATCTTGACCCATCATACATTTACATGCTATTTTCTTCTTATCTGCTTCACATCTGCCTTCTCTGTATTCATAGCTTTAATCCCAGCAGTTCCTTTCTAGTGGTCCATTGATTGCCAAAGTACACATGTAAATCTTACTGTAAAACCCCATGTTCCAGCAGGTGCCGGTTGCCCTCCATGGAAGGATGGCAGCTATTCACAAACTGAAGGACTGACTTTTTTTCTGTCTGAAGCAGAAAGCTGCAGTCTTTAAAGGCTGGAATAAGCAAAGCTAGTTTATTACTCTAGGCAGAATTATTTGCAAATGCTTCTAGCCTAGTAACTCTCTGCTGCCTTACGTGTCCTGCATCCTCTTGGTATTGCATTTAAATGAATGAATACAACCATTAGTCAATGGTTGTATTCATAATGAATAGATGAATACATCTGCTTCAGCCAGGTGAGGATACAAATGTATTACAAAGAAAAATAGGTGAAAAGAAAGCATAGGTGAAGCTAATGAAAATAATGCAAGTGCATAAGTTTTTTATTGACTGTTACATTGACTTTACCTGCTTCTGGCTCTGGGAAGATTCTCTAGTCTCTTCAGATAGATAGTTTTCTGTACAAAAAAGTGGAAGAGCTAAGTCTTGGAATAATACAGAGGTGGTACCTGGAGTGGTATCGTGAAGCTGTTCAAAAAAGGGTGGTTATGGCACTTCAGGATGTGGTTTAGCAGGCATGGTGGTGTTGGGTTGACAGTTGGCCTTGATGATCTTAGAGGTCTTTTCTAACCTTAATGATTCTATGATTCTATGATTTTTAATATACCTGGAATGAAGGGATTGTTATGGAGTATATTATGCCTGGCTGATTAGTTTTATGGAGTGTGTTGTGTAAGGGTTGATTTATTTGCTGAAGACAGTATCAACTTACATGTAACTCTGTGGGCTTTCTCCTTTGGGGATGTGCAGTGCCATTTAATTTGTTTATGTAGATAGCCTGCTGGTTTTTGATACTTTAATAAAACCTTCTGGTATAGCTGCCTCTTGACATTTCCTTACAATTAAGTGGATGGCAATGTGGTAACTAACAAGTGCTTAAGAAGCACAGAACATTATTAAACTCACACTTAAAATGCAAGGAAAAAATTAGGAACAATGAAGTCAACAGTTCAATGCTAAAAAAAAAGTAAATAAGCATTTAAATGAAATTTTGAAGTTTAACTTGCAGAAGTGAAGCAAGTGAAAAAAGGAAAAAACAGACAACTTCATTAGTTGTGATACTGATAGCCATCAGCGTCCCTTGTGCTTTGTGTTTGGTTTTCCATTTTCACCTTCTCTTAAGCATTTTCTGTGATGAATGCTGCACATCTGGCTTGTCCTCTGAAGCTTGTTTGGTTAATTCTGCAAAAGTCCTGTAACTATCACTTGTGCAAGTAAAATATTTTCTTCTCTTTTCCTCATGTTATTAACACTAGGCTGATACAGGAGCATAAGTAGAAATACACCCAATTAGTCTGGAAATGGCCTTGTTAGAGCACCTCAGTATATTTGATTTAATGGCCACACCTCTAGAAGATAAATGCTGAATCTCTAGATCATCATCTAAAAAGTCAGTTTTACTGTTACATAATATTTAAATATATTTTTACCTGAAAGAAAATCCAGTGTTTACCAAAAAAACAATTTTTCATTATTAGAATTTAGTTACAAAAGAGAGAAAACAATGAAATGCCTAATAAAGATTAAGCCCCAAACCAGAGCCATTTGTTTTTCTTTCTAGGCATTTCAGTACTAACTTAAAACGAACACTCTCTTGTTTTTATTTTTTTTCAGTGAGTGCTTTCTTCTTTCTCTTTCTTCAGGTGCTGCATAAGAGACTGAGTAAAAGCTATGATCTTTGCTATACCAGAATGTCCCTCACTTGTCCTTTATGAGGTGTTGTTTCTTTGCAATGGGACATTGTGTGGTCTTCCAGGGGTGTACCATGGTACTTCTGAGGCTTATATCACTTCTCCTTGTCCCTTTTTTCAAGTTAATTAATTTAGTTCCACTAAAAGTATTAATTAGCACCTTCCTGGCTACTGGTTTCTTCTCTTTATTATAGACTTCTGAAGATAGAAGAACATAAGAACGGCTGTAACAGGTCAGATTAAAGGTCCACTTAGCCCAATAGCTTCTTTTCATAACTGGCCAATAACACGTAACACATGTCCTAGAGAAAAGTATGAAAAGGATAAGCAAACAGTGGTGCTCCCTTCTTCTTCTTCCTTTTGCCCCCCCAAAACAGCTAATATATTTCTTATGGACCATCTGAACCAGTGATGACATTTTTATTCTTAATTGCCTTTGACGAATGAAAATAATTTCCAATTAGAATATGACAAAATATTAAAATACTGATTATTTCCCAATTATATAGTCTTGGTTCCAAATCATTGTGACTTTAGGGCACGAAAATGGTATTTTAGAAAAATCTATTGCTCTGTGGGTTCGCTTTTTTGCTCCTGTGTGTGTTTTTGGAGAGTTTTAAGAAATAAATATCAGGAATAAAAATGGAAAAGCAACAAAACATCAGCTGATTTTTAACAATGCTTAAATATATGTATGAAGGATAGTGTATGGAGTCTTCAGCTGAAGATGGAAGCAGTCCCTCTAGCTCCAGAAAGGGAGAAGACAATAAAGGCTTTTCTATAAGCTGTTTTCCTAATTTGACAGAGAACCTCAAGATAAAAAAAAAAAACAACAAAAACATAGTTGTCATAAATTTTAATCATCAAGACATGTTATCATCCTTTCTGCTTTCTGACTCAAATCCGAGGAGAGGAAAAACCAATAAACATATCTCATTTCCATTTCTACACTTCAGGTCTTATCCCATGAGACATTAGCTGCAGCCTTTTTGGAAAAAGTTGTTTACATATTTACAGAAAAAATGTTTTTATATTTAACTAAAGTGTTGCTATAGACATATTTTAGTAGGTAAAATAGTTTTGCTCTTTATTCTTTAATTTTAATACTTCCCTTTTAAATCAGAATATATTGAGACTTTTTTCCCCTCCTCGTGATACAAACCTAATTTTTCATTTAGAAGTGCAGAAACTTAGTAAAAGATAATGTTTTTCCATTACTTGAAATGCCTTGTGAGACGGATTTTCTTTTTTTCTTCAGCAGTCATGGGGTAGCCATGCTGTCACAGTAGCTTCTGTATATCAAAGGGTTACAGAAGCTATTAATCTTCAACATTTCTCACTTTGTAAATCCTGGTCTCATCTTCCATGCATAGCTCCAGAGTCTGCGAAGACCTCATTCTGTACCTCTGAGAAAACACTACTTGAACATCTCTCCAAAAGCACCATATGATCTGAGTTCTCTCTGCTCTCCTCCGTCCTCCTTTGTGTGGACCATCTGTCTTAAGTTGAAACTAATCTGGAATCTGGTAAGGAAATTACAGCCTATACTATCTGTTTTTTTATTTATACATAGAATATCTAATTCAAAATAATACAAAAATGGTGAGAGAAGACTACTAATATAAAATAATCAAAATTTCACAGATGTTTTTTTGACACAATCATGTTATTAAGAATAATACAGCCATGCAGAGTACACCAAAAGTGACCAAAGAGTTGAACTCAAGGTAAAGGGCAATTGAATCTTTGAATGCGTTGAAGCTGAAACAATCTTATTCCTCAGGAAAAGTCAAACAAATAGAGGAAAACAGAGTCAAACAAATAGAGGAAAATAGACTTGTAAAAAGAAGAAAAGAAACAATAAATGCAGGGTAAAGTTCTTACGTCAAACTATTAGGAAAAGGTGCAACTTATTCTTAATAATGGGTGGATCAGGAGTGAGATTTAATTACAGAGAAAATGTTTGATGTGATTTAGAAAGATTTTTCTACTGTACAATGTAGACTAAGAAGGGAAACTTTCACAACAAAGCAAAATTTCAGTTTATAATTTAATTAAGTCCTTGTAATAATTTTTAATTTTACCTTAGTTTTAAGGCCACACTTTCATGAGTTCCCACAAAGAACTAAAGATCAAGACTTGAAACAGAGAGTTTAGTGAGGCAAATTACACAGTCTGGTTTAAAAAGCCATCTTCTGACATGCTATCCAAGCAATTTGCCTTTCTTAAAGAGAAAGTAATAAGAGCTGCCATTGTTTGTAAGGCAACAGTGATAAACTACTCAGTCATGATATATTTCGAAATATGAAAAATGTGGATTGATTATTTTGGCAAAAGCCAAAGTGTGTAGTGTGTAGAACTAGCAAGGAAAATTTGTTCAATTGCTTTTACTGTGGCTATACTAAATTCTATGTTCAATTTGACCTTGAGTTAGCCACCAATCTAGAAAACTTGTATTCATACGAATATTCACAGCAATCTGAAGGATTATGCAAATGTTAACATGTTTTGCTGAGTCATAAAAATAGTCACACTGAGGTCATCAGGAGGTTTTGAAGATAGGTCCCAAAGTTCAGCTAATTTGGTTCTTTAAGCGTCAGAGAAATTTAAAACTTCTCAATTCATGTTGGCAGAAGCAATACCCCAGATTATAATAAACTGTGGTGACAGCAGAGCAGTGAACCAGCTCCCTAGTCATTGAACTTGTCTGAAACAAATACTTCATTTACTGAAAAACATGTTTCTAATTATCGCAAATTTTGCACAGATTCAACTCAAATCCATTACAGAAATATTCTTAAGTAGGACAATGGATCATAAACATTTAATTTCCAAGATGACTGCTGTGACTACTAGAATGGGGATAATGTTTAGCTGGATTACCTGTGATAGTCTTTTCATCTCTTTTTCTCCATTGCAAGAGTGGTCTCCTTCCTACCCAACAGACATTTAAATATTTTTTTTTTCTAAATTACATTTACCTCTTAAAGATTTTAAGCAGTTATATTCCTTTCAATAATATTTCAACTTTTTCATCAATATTTCAAAATTTAAGCATATTTTGGGAGGTGACGTGGATCACTGTCTACAACCATGGAAAAGGATCACCTTTATTAGTCTACCCCCAGGGCAACAGTAAAGACTCTTGTAAGAATGCTGTTTAGCTTTCCTACTAGAAAGAAACTTAATGTGTGTCTCTTAATCCTGATAAAGTGCTAGAATGACAAAAATTTATTCTATTTCTAGTACATCTCACACTTCTATTTGATTTCAAAGAATATTTGTTTGACTTAAAATTATTTTTTTTATTCTGTTATTTGTAGAGAGTTCAGCTTCCACAGAAAAAACAAATAAAGCAAAAAAATCACTCCTAGAGTCCTATTTAGGGTATTTGTTCTATGTGTATGTGTGTGTGCATGTGCACAAGTAAGAAAACAGATTAACAAATACACCTATTTTCTGTAAATACCAAAAACTCTAAGATATTTGAATTGTAAGACATTGGATTATTAGGTTGGACGTAGCTAGAATATTTCAGGCAACCTGTTAGGCTATCTAAGAGAAGTACAGAAAAAGAAAGTGAAATAAATTCTAGCTCAATTAAGCATAAAAAGGTAGGAGTTTGATTTCAAAATACTTTGTATCTTGTAGAAAGACAAGTATGTGTTCTCTTGTACCAAAACATATCATTAACAAGAAAAAAACACATTATGAGGAAAAGACTCTGTGTAACTCAAAAGGAGCTGTACAATTTTTTAAGACATAGAAGCAGAAAAAAGTGTGAAACATTTTATTATTGTGAAAGTATTTTGATTAATGAAGGTATTTTTTAAAGATGTAGTATTTCTCTACAGCATTTCTCTGATAGATTGTTCTCAGTCTGTTTCTCATCTTTGAATAAAACTCCATGTTCTGTTTTCTGAGAATTTGCTCTGAAGCAGGCAGTGCGGTAATATCCACTGCTGGTAGTATCTTCCTGAATGAGGAGAGAGAAAAGATTTTTCCTTCTTCGTCTGGTCTCCATGGTTAGGAAATTGAACTGTAACCTTATAACTTTTCTTAAAACTGGAACAATCCAGCATTCTAAAATTCAAGATATTAATCAGTTGTTTAACACAAAACTGTGAAATGTGGGATTTGTATACATCCTGAGCACTCAGCTGGAATTTCAGATTTGTGCAAAGGGTTGTATGACCAATGTGAACCTTCTTCCCTATTTAGCTAAAAACTGTTTTGATCTGTACTGTCCTACCTTCATGCAATGGCAATAAAGTAATCTCATATAAAGGAGATATTAAATGAAATTAAGCACAGTGGAAAGATTCATTTGATCTCATCCATATCTCCCTTTCGAATTTGGTCAGTGATGAGAAATCAGCACTTCTAGCCCATGATTCATCTCATCCTAAAGTAGACAGCTAAAATAGGTCAGATGAATCATACTCTAAAAAAAGCTGTTATTTTTCCATTGATTATAAGGGGAGCTTAGAGGGAAAAATCATACATAACAATGCTTCTGTGGTAGATTTCTAATGTTACATGAGATGAATCCAACCTATGGTGTATTTCCTAATAAGCACCACTGAAAGCAAGCAAGACCACAAAAACTTGTCATGTTTTCAAAGGAAGGGACATAGAAAACTGAATTTGAAGGAAAATTACTGACCAGTTAATGATTGTACTTGTGTTTGTCATGGATCAGTTTCAGCATAAGTCAAGGATAAAGTTATACCTCATTAATTGAGTTAGTTGGAAATAAAAAAGCAGAACAAGCCAAAATAGGATCTGAGTATTCAGCAGTTCGAATTCATGTGTTTGATTCACAGTCCATCCTTAGCCAGTGGACATCATAACATCCCATGTGAGCTGTAGTGTGGGACCAGTCAGCACAAAATCTATCAGTTTGTATGAATAAACACAAGTGCTGCTGCTCTCAACTTTAGCACTCCGATTTTCGTAGTTAAAAAGAGAAGAAAATTAATGTCACTTTGGTAGATTTTAAATAGACCATTATGGAACTTCTGTAAATCACTTCTATTGAAATTACACACAGAACACTATAACAGATGCAAAGTGACTGATACTTGCAAAAGTAAAGCTATTGCTAAATATTATCTGAAATAGTTGAGCTAAGCCAATGTAGAGGAACTAGTACATTAAACTCCAATAAACTACTGTAGTGGAGCATTACTAATTTGCTGCTTCTGTGCAAATGAGTTGAACAAGTAGCTGTACTTGGAAGATGAATAAGAATCAACAACATCTACAGCATTAGGATGAAGAATTAGGCCTGAAGTAGTTGGGAGAAATTAGTGCTAACAAGGAGCTAGGAAGAATATCAATAAAATTGTTGGCTCCTTGTGGAAGAAACAGTGACCTCAGCTGTGACCTGTTGCTCAACTGGTTAGTTTGCTGAGGGAGAAGCTTAGCAACTGAATGAACTGAAATCAGAGCACCAAAGCAATTTTAATTTTCGTAGCTTAGCTTGTCTTTGGCACTGATAATTACCATTTCTCTTTTTGTCTGCTGCCTTACTTGTTTATGAGTGGTTCTTCTATTACAGAAACAGCCTCAAGTGTATAAAGGCTTACACCAGAGTGAAGTTAAAATATAAGTATTTCTACATTTTTGCTATACTAAAGAATCAAAAGTGTTATAGCAAAATATCGATACATAAATGAGCCTTCTGAGTAAAGCACTGGTCTGTAAGATGAGCTGGTTTTCAACAGTATAAAGAAAACAATCCTACTGTACCAAAGACACTGGAAGCTATGACATTTGTAAGTGACCAAGAAATGCCATGGGTCATAGTGTTTTTACACAGAATCACAGAATGAATCACAGAAACACAGAATGGTAGGGGTTGGAAGGGACCTCTGGAGGTCATCTAGTCCAACCCTCCTGCCGAAGAAGGGTCACCTACAGCAGGCTGCACAGGACCTTGTCCAGGTGGGTCTTGAAGATCTCCAGAGAAGGAGACTCCACAACCTCCCTGGGCAGCCTGTTCCAGTGCTCCGTCACCCTCAGAGGGAAGAAGATCTTCCTGATGTTTAGATGGAACTTCCTGTGCTTCAGTTTGTGCCCATTGCCCCTTGTTCTGTTGCTAGGCACTACTGAAAAGAGCTTGGCCCCATCCTCCTGACACCCACCCTTCAGATATTTATAAGCATTTAAAAGGTCCCCTCGCAGCCTTCTCTTCTTCAGGCTGAACAAGCCCAGCTCCCTCAGCCTCTCCTCGTAGGACAGATGTTCCAGTCCCCTCACCATCCTCGTAACCCTCTGCTGGACTCTATCCAGTAGCTCTTCATCTTTCTTGAAGTGGGGAGCCCAGAACTGGACACAGGACTCCAGATGAGGCCTCACTAGGGCAGTGTAGAGGGGAAGGAGAACCTCCCTTGACCTGCTGGCCACACTCCTCCT
>Ga0065711_1010124_pt1 | contig 14823 bp, 15 predicted proteins | sample Hoacrofraction12_FD_59098 | JGI IMG/M metagenome (GOLD analysis project Ga0065711, IMG submission 59098) | Hoatzin crop microbial communities from Cojedes, Venezuela - Epithelial fraction 12 v2 (version 2) | ecosystem: Host-associated > Birds > Digestive system > Esophagus > Crop | place... | reverse complement strand
TTTTTTTTTTTTTAATTACAGGCTTTGCATGTTACAGTCCCAAACGAAGAACAAGGGGTGACATGACACACAGTTTCAGAGTCACATGCACTTCATACCTGGAGGCACCGTACGTTTGCGTTTGCGTGCTTTTCAAGTGTTTTCACCAAAGAAAACCAAAGGGATAAGAGAAAGAAAAACAGGGGGGAAAGGTGGGGTGGAGGAAAGGGGAAAAGAAACAGAATAAAGAAAATTAGCATATGAACGAAGTGTATCCCCGGGAGCAGATGCGCTGTGACCAGTGAGCATGGGAGCGTGGGCCGAGCTCGCTCCCGCTGCGGCCGGCTCCGAAGCCGCTGCGTGCCCGTGTCACCCTCGGGGACAGGCGGCTGGCACCCTGCTCCGAAAGCAAACGGGCACCGCAGAGCGGGGACGACGCGGGGGCCTCCGAGAGACCTTTCATGAGATGTCCACAGCCATGGGTCCCATCTGCCAGGCGCTCCCCGGGCTGGGCTGCTGACTTGGGCATGACGTGCCCGTGGGGTTTTTTTAGTGAAGACCAATATAAGAACGTAGTTGAGATCAAGGCCCTGCTCTCATGAGTGACGATAAAGAGCAGAATTTTTTTTTCAGCAAATCCAGTGGCTGATGCATAACAGGTTACGATGCTTGGGTGCATCAAGCTGTGTGTGCATTACAAGCCTAAACCACACCTGCACGCACAGAAGCCTTGTCCATATTTCAGATTCAGTTCTATCCATTTTGAATTTAAAGACGACATCTGAGGTTCTCTCGGAGGCCACCATATTTTCCCCAAACGAGCGAGACTAGCTCTACAGCAGTGACTTGAGTGATGTTCTGGAGACACGTGAGCTCCTCCAAGGCATGTTCTCATATTGCCGTCTTCCCAAGGCAATGTTCTCATATCAAGCAGCCAGTCTTTTTGGAGATGCCTTGGGAAGACAGGTAAGCTCAAGCCACAGGGCTCCTGCTATGAGGAACCAGCAGCCCAGTGTTGAGCAGAAAGGGTGCCAAGGCAGTGGTGCCTGCAGATCACCCCCAGGCACCCGGGAGGGAAACGGGGATACCGTGTTCCTCCAACCCACTTCCTAACCACGCTGTGCGCTTCAGCTGCGTGTCAGCAGCCATCACCTTCATGTGGCGCTGGGCTTGACGTGCTGTGAAGGCTGCACCAGCGCAGGGCTGCCAGCTGGCTTAGTGAAGTGGGTAGATGAGGATAGACAGACAGTGTGAGTGATGGAAGCTGCAGCCAGAACATACAGTTACTCCCTTTTTTTTTTAAATTTTTCTCCAATTAATTTATCTGCCTGCATCCAAAATATATTCAAAAGTGGTTCACTGTTTTCTTGGTTAAAAAAAATCCAATTTTAATAACGGCTGAATCCATCTGTGCACCCACGGCTCACTCTCACATTCACTTTGCCTGCGCACAGACAGGAGTTGAGATTTAAAGGTGAAACTGGGAAAGCAGAGAAACCCCTGCCGAGGGAAGCCCAGGGCAACGCTGCTGCTTGGGGCCGGCGCTGGGAGCAGCACCCGCAGCATCAGCCAGCGAAACAGCCACGACCCTGCTACAACTTTGTCCTGGCTTTTTATTCAAGGTAGCTAGGTTATTCACCAAACTACACTTCTCACTCTTTCTCATCCCTAACATTTTTATTTAGCCTATTCTGGAGCTATTTAGCTTAGTTTTCTCCTGTTTATTAGCTCCATGGGAAATACGGTTTTCCTGGATTAAGCAGCGAGCAATCAGCCCAGCACGTTCTCACGCAAAAGGGAGTCACCGTATGTCTGGCTGCATGGTAAGTTTGGTCTTTCAAACAGCAGTAAAACCTGACAAAGTCTGCTGAAACCAGCCCCTGGCTTTCTGGGGTTTGCAGCGGACTTTGGACCAGGCTCTGGTTCTCATCCTCTCCAGTAGCTGATCTCAGCCAGCACCATGAATGAACGGCAAGAAGGTCAGATACTGGGAGGAAGATTTTCAATGGGTGGGTTTACGGCTATTGGAAAACAGGGTTGTCCTGTTTTGTTGGGTTGCTGGTTTGGGGGTGCTTTTTTAAGCAAGATCTTGAAGTCAGTTCATAAATGTCTTGGGAAAATGCAACCAATCAGACACACACTGGGAACGAATCCAATGAAAACTTACTGACCACCACAACGTGACTTCCAACAGGTTTCTAAGATGGTTTAACGGGCTGGCTGCTGTGTTTCAAATACAGGCTAATGCTTACCCTAGGCAATATATCCAGATTGTCTGCCCGAGGGCTAAAAGGCACCAGTAACACAGGAAAACACAAAGGGACTCACACCCGGAGTGGCACAACCCAGTGCTGGACCCCAGCCCTGTTTGGGAGCAGGCAGATGGGGCACAGGGAGCCCCATCGCACCCAACAAAACCCCCTGATGTTACGGGACTATCCGACCTACACCTCTGACTCCTGCAGAAACCCAGAGAGATCTGGCTAGCCCCTGAAAACCTGCCGGAAGGGGATGCATGGCCCTGCCCGGGATGCCCGCTGTGTGAAGTGGAAAACGAACAGCAATGTTTTGCATTTTAGCTTCTGGGAAAGCCACCTCCTCGATGCCACGAACCCCGAGAGTGACGTCCCAGAGGTTGTGAATTCTCATAGCCCTGTATAACCTGTTATTTCAGCTGAAAGAGCTGCCTGGTGTGATGACGAGTTACCTCTCCTTCAAACAAGCCAGACGGATGCTGCTAAAACACAGAGGTGCTGTATCAGCATCATCCGTCACGGCTCCGCCATCCTTCCCCACCCGTGTCAACAGATCGTGATGGATAAATGAAATGCAAGAAAAGGGAAAATGTTCACTGAATCCTGATTTGTTTTTTCTCCCCTTAGAGGGAAAAAAAAAAAAGGAAAGAAAAGGGGGACCCAGGGCAAATGCTTCTGGGGAAAGTGTCGGGCCAGAAGTTTGCTGAAAGGCAGAAGAAGGACCATTAGAGACCAGCTGGAGTAGCAAGGAGAGCCCAGGCAAGGGCGCAAGGAGAGTGGCATTTACCTACGATCCAGGGCAGCTCGGGAGAGAGATCTTCACACCTGGGCACGGCAACTGTCACAACACAATGCAACTACCAGCAGACGTGGAGAAATAAATGTGAAAAGAAGAGCACGTACACACAGAGACACGAAAAGAAAAACAAAACAACAGGGAAATTAAAATCAAGTCAAAAAGAAATACACACAAAAAAACAAAGTAAAAAAACTCCAAAAGAAAATGCATATACCAGCCCTTAAGAGCTCTTGAAATCAACTTTTTCAACCTAAAAAAAGCAAATAAATCAACAAAACTATATATGCAAATAACAAAAATCAGTATGGAGACAGTGGCATCATGAAGGCGGCCGCGGAAGAGGGAGGTGGAGGAGGAGGTACCTGTACATGGGGACAGTGACGGTGCGTTCGTAGTACTGCCAGGTGGAGTGCAGGTCCGTCCGGGACAGGTTGGTGGCATAAAATCTCCAAGCCGCCTGCGGAGAAGGCACGGTGGGATGGTGGACCCAGGCACGGTCCTGAGCACTACCCTCAGTTTTTCAAACCTCAGCTAACAGCAAGTTCTCCCGTTCTTCCTGTGGGATGGGTCTGACATTTTGCCTTTTCCTTGATTTGATACGTGAGAAATTTGGGCTGGTACCACACAACTCCTGGCCACGTAAGCCCAGCTAAAGGTGTTGTGGGTACCAAGCACCCGTTGCCAGGGTGAGGTCAGGTATTAAATGGGTGTTGCTGCCCATGAGGGAGTTAAAAAATTTGGGGAGAGAGGAGCAGGGGAATGTCAAAAAACTCTAATTTCAAATCTCCAAGACACACACCAAGGCCAGCCTTCTGCGCAGGCATCTGTTCTCGTGAAGAAAACGCTCCCAACTGCAACTTTATATCCGTATAAATATTCTCTTTGGGGGAGAGAAAAAAAAAAAGTTTGGTGAAAACAGACTGTCCTAATGCATTTGTCTTGCTGCGCTGGGCTGAGTTTCATTCCTTTTCTCCCCCAGACTGCCTACCACATATGCTATTTTCCCATGGCTGATTTCCTGGCATTTATTCCCAGACAAGACCAGTCACCAGCTGCTGTCTCACACCTTACACACGCGGCCCCATTTTTCACCTGCCCATCTCCTCCCCAACTTGTACAAGTCTATTAAGCCCGTCAAAATCAGGGCGATCTAACCCTGAGGCTCCCTGGATGTGATCCTCACCTGAATCAGGCCCGCTGCTGGGTTTCGCCTCTTCTCAAAGTGCTTTTGTCGATGCTGCTCTTGGACCTTCAGAGCAAACCCCGAACCCAAGATGCCCTGGGGAAGAGAACGAAAATTTGCAGTCAGCGAGGCGTTAGCTAAGTTTTCACCAAAAAGTTGCAGCCAATTTTCCCTCCAAAGGTTTGCCCTGGCTCATTTTTTTTACATTGAAATGTACAGGGGAAGGAAGGAGCAGCCTCCACCCAAGGCAGCCCCGGCAGACACACTCCCCACGAAGGGGCAGCAGTGGGGAGCGGACTTTGCTGGCACTCACTGGGATTGCTGCTTTTACCAAACCACCTCCAGCCAGCTGGTAAAATACAAAATGACCACACTGTGCTGGCATTCAGCAAATTATCCCCACAGGGGAAAATCAGATCCAGGCACCACACTCAAATGCAGTGTGAAAGGGACGGGAGTAATTTGCTGAAACGGCATAATCACCCCTAGGAACAGCCCCTTGCAGGAGAAAAATGGTTTCACTTCAATAAACATTTGTGCAGAGCCAAATCTAGAATTGCCATCCCGTTTGCTCATAAGCATTGTGTCTGAGCTGTGGATATTCAGACAGGGTTTCCCCTCTTCTGCCCCGTTTTTTGACTCAGAAGCCATGGAGCAGTCACGGTATGGAGGTCTCCGCTGGAAGTAGCGTTGCCACCAGCTCCCGGGGCCGGGGACGAAGCGCGGCAGAGCTCAGCCCCCCTCCCAGCGAGACGCTTACGGCAGGGAGGGCGAAGAAGGAGACGCCGATGAGCGTGAACGTAGCCGCCAGCAGCCGCCCGTTCCAGGTCTGTGGGTACTTGTCCCCGTAGCCGATGGTGGTGAGAGTAATCTGCAGGGAGGAGATCACGGCACAGCCCCGAGTCAGACAGCCTTCAAACTAAAACAACGCGGCCGAAGCTCCCGCAACACCAGAGTGGGGCTTGGGGGACCAAGTCGAGCGCAGCTCGGGCTCTGGGGACAGGGAAGCAGCGATGCCCCGACCCCAGGACAGAGCTGCCACCCTCTCTGCTCGACCCGCTGGGTTTTCACGCCAGTCGGGAGCATTTTCTCGCCTTCAGCTGACGCAGAGAGAGCTGCCATCTGGCGCAGAGGCTTGCGGCAGCTCGGAGCCTCCCGCGGGAGATGGGGTTGTGCCTTCGGCGGGGGAAGCGAACCGGCCCAGGTCCCCCCAAGCCCCCTTTCGGCATCTCCTGAAAGAAGGCAGGGCTATCCGCCAGCACAAAGACCTGATGCTGTTTATTCCTAATCTTCCCAGCAGTGCCTGGTAGCTGGTCTCCCTTGCTATTTAAAAACAGCACATTAACCCGACAGGATGAATTATGCCTGCTTCACCCAACCTAATTTAGGGATGATTTTCCCCTTTTCAGTATTATTGCAGTACACCAAGACAGTGCTGGCAAGCTGCTGTGTGTGTGGAAGAAGCCGAGAGATTTGTTGGAGGCAAAGAATCCCCTGAACTCCAAACTGCAGGAAAAGACACATTTTCCCACTTCAGTCCATGGACATCACTAGTGGGAAATGTTGGGTATCCACTGAGGCTTCCGAGAGGATCTGGAGAGCCTGGGACTGGCAGGGCAAGGCAGAGAGAGATGGTCTGACCAGGAACATCTTCTCTGAGAGTCCTGCCCAATGGACCCCAACAGACCCTGTGACAAGTGGAAAGCTGTCCCCGTCCCACTGCCTCCGCGGCCAGAGCTGGCCCCAGGGCCAGGAGCTGACACCGTGCTGATGTGGCACAATTTCAGCTTAGAATAAAATCACTTTTACACAAATGGAAGCACGATCCCCAAGCACTGTTTAATTGGACCCACTAAAAGCCCTATCAATTAGATGCCATTTTGACAAAGCGGTTAGAAAATGCATCTACATGGCTATTCCTTACTGAGACACAAAGTCAAAGCAATGCTCTCTCCATAATCACTGCAAAGCTGGCTTACAAATCTTTTGTAACTTATGTAGACAACTACAAGGATTGGATCCACTAAGATCAGACCAAGGGACAAATTTCTGAACCTGCAGTTTGATTTACTTTGCCCATCTCTTCACATCTGTTGCTACTGGACCTGTGAGTCGAACAGTGACTAAACCTGTTTGTTCTGATGAAGCTCAAATTTTGCTCGGAGCTTCCCAGTGGCAAAGCAGCCTGGTGCACCTCCGTGCCCTGAAACCGGGGCAGCTGATCCTCTGCCAAAGGCTCGCACAGCCTGGGACACAGGAGGAATAAATCCGCACATGGCTCTCCCTAGACAGAGCTCGAACCCGGGCTGTCACTTTTTCCTCATTGTTTATTTTCTAGTTATGCCAAATTGGGCTTTGTTTTTATTTTTCTGTCATGACCAAGGGGCTTGACAAGCAATTTACTGCTGCTTTCCCTTTGTTGGAACTGAGGAGCTGCTTGGTCAACCGATTCCTCCCCAAGCCTGTTGCTGGGATTTGATCAGATCTGGGATTTTCATTACTCGCTTTGTAATCAAGGCCAAACTAGCGCCAGTGTCAGAGCAGAACAACAGCAATGCAAGAAGATTATTATGTCATTAATTCTCTCTTTGTTAATCGGGTAATCCAATAATTCACACACATGGAGCAGACAAAAAGTATTGTCCTCTCCTCCTTTGTCAGCAAGGATGCGAAAGGGGGGGGCTTTCAGCACTGAAGTTTTTCTGGTACCGAGACCCTGTTAATTTTATAAAATTTATTCCAGAGTGTTTAACAGTGCATCGCCCAAGTATGATTCTAAATAATTAAAAGGCAGCAATAATTGCCACAATGATGATCAAAGCATCCCATAGCGTGGGGTCTTTAGCTGACCTGCCTCTACTGTCATGACAGAGCTAAATCCCTCGACTGAGAGCGCGCAAGTTCCCAGTTTCTTTGCAGCTCCAGCTAATTCAAAAAATGCGATCCTTTCACATTTTCTACGAGGTTTATTTAAGAAAAGGAGCTAAATGGAGAAGCCTGAAGCCATTTAATAAAAATGTTAACTAAGCACTCCCTAAGTCGATTCCTCACGTAAGTGATAGAAGATGGAGGGTTAATGGACATTTTATTTTAATAACCAGCAGCTGTTCTAGGAAAATTACTTACCAGACCCCACCAGAGTGCATCGGCGTATGTATCAAAGTGCTCATTTTCTCCTTTCTCAGCCAAGTATACCAGGAAAGAGGCCAGAATGAGGCACAGGAAGCCAATATACCAGGCAGTAATCAGCTCCTGCAAGATCGTTAAGGGAGAGAAGAGAATAATTGCAACCCTGGTGCGCATCTCCAAAAGCTGAGTTACTCGTTCGTGGTTGGCCTCAGATCTGAACTTTCCCTGCATTTGTTCTGGCTTTGGGGCTGCGGCTGGAGATCAGTAGTGCCACTTTTTGAGACAGGACCACTTACTGGTGATGGCCCCGCCACGCACACGGGGCAATCCCTGTCCTGAAAATGCCAGTGTCCAAACACATAGAGCAAACGGAGTATTAATAGCTCCATTATTTCAAGATGTGGAATTGAGACTAAAAAAAATAATATACCCAGTTTGCACAGGGAAGTGGGGTTAAAACTGAAACAGAAATCCCCATATCTTCTTAGGGCAGGTCCCTTCCGCTACCTGGAGAGGAGCTGCAAAGCTGGGGTCTGGATACAATATCCTCCAATTTCAGGGAAGTTTAAATTCAGGATTCACAGGAGTGATTGTTTTTGGATTGAGTTAATACAAGGGTGGACAAAAGACCCACAAACTCCCTATGATTTTTACATAGTTCTGGACAAGCTGGCTAAGTTCTTCAATGGAAAAAGTGCAGGAAAGAGGAGAAAAATTAAATTCATAATTCAGCAGCAAGTCAAACAAATTATCAACAAACTCTTCCCAAACCAGAGAAAGGCCAAGGTGTGTTACACCAGGGATCATCTCCGTGACTGGTATGTGATCTCACGTTGGGAAGAGGAACCCAGCACAGTAATTGTGTCTGCCAGAAGCTGCTGCTTGCAGGATGCGCTTTCAGAAACACGTCCTCTTTGAAATGTGCATCCTAGACAAAGAGCTCCCAACACCACCTGTGCTTAATGAGGCTGCTGGCTAATTGCTAACTCTTTGAAATGAGCTGTGCCAGTGGGCAGGTGCTCATTACGTTCAAGATATTCCCTGCAAACATCTAAACAACCCTCCTTTCTCTCTTCTACTGCTTGGAGAGCTTCATCAGACCTTGTGTCTCTGACTGCATTGCTCGCTGTGTTGCTCTACGGTGACTTTCCAACCTCCCCAGGCCTGGGAGATATTTGGGGTGGAGAACTAACCAAAGTTGTGTCTCTGGTGGGGAGAAACACGAAAAGCGACTCAATATCTTCACTCGGTGCTTGCTCACCTTACTGTGTGCGTAGACCACAGAGCCCAGGAGCTTCCAGGTGCCGCCCCGCCGGTCCATGCGGATCATGCGCAGGATCTGCAGGAACCGCAAGCTCCTGAGCGCCGAGGTGGCAAAGACGTTCCCTTGGGACCCTGCCGCCAGCACAGCGATGGACGCGATCAGCACCATGATGTCTGCGTGAACAGAGGGCATTGAAAGCTGAAGAAACGCTGCTGAACCCCGACCAAATGGGACGGCACTCCTGCTGCCACCGGCAGCAGAAGGCTGCGTGTGAAAGGGGTATTCTGTCACTTGTATCTTGTGCTGGAAGGACACGGCAGAAATCATAACCTGGATGAAAGGAGCCACCACACCCCTTATGGAAACATCCTAGTTTCCTTCTCCACGCTCATTCTTCCCATAGAAAATGTGTTAAATACTGCAAAGCCCGAATTCTGATATGATTCAGTGTTAACACCGCTAAACTGCAGTAAATCCTTGCAAAATAAATGCCCTTTTTTAATCAGCCGCATCTGCCTGTTACACAGAGCTGTCTAGAGGTGTGAATTCCCCCATCTAAATCGGGAATGAAAATCTCAAGGTCCACCATAGCAATCCTAGGGTGCTTGTGGACAAAGGAAGGCCAGGAAAAAAAGCCTTGCTCTACATATTTCCGATTCAAGGATCTTGAAAACCTCCCTCTTCCCTGGTTTTCTATGCAAATTTTATAGAAGTGCTATTCTGTGGAATAAGCTAAAATCCTGCCTATGACCATTCCCAGCTCCCGGGCATTTGAAAGCAGGCTGCATGGCGAATGGCACGGCCTCTCTGCCCACTCCTTATCCCAGTAAAAATAACTGCGTGCACAGATGGCCCCTTTCTCAAGAGGATCGCCGAGTACTTTACAAACAAGAATTAATTAAGTCTCATAACTCCCTTGTGAGGCAGCTCATCAGCACCAAGGAAGGGGAAGTCAGACAGAGAGTTTCAATGACTTGTGAGCGATTTGGTGTTGAGGTTGGACACAGGATAACAGGATCCCAGCTCCTCCGCCCAGCTTCTCCCAGCTGAACCCCATTTCTGTGGCTGTGGGTGGCTGTCAGCAATGCCTACAGTACCCAACGGGATGGCTCCCAGGTCTGCAGAAAACAGGGGGGACCTCATGCAGAATAACAAAAACCGTGTCCACGGATTAGGACTTTGGCCTTTGTGCTCTTTCTCTGCTCAAGGTGACCATGAAGCAGCTGAGGATCAGCCCCCAAAATGCATGTCAGAAACCGGAGCACCATGGAAGCAAGAGCTTGCAACAGCCGTTTTGGTTTGGGAAATCCCATGCAGGGAGGCCGGTCTTACCGATGACGCAGAAAGGCTTGCGGGCAAATTTTAACCTTCCCCTCCAGCCCCGGTATCGGCAGCAGCAGCCGGCCGCCCAGATCCTCACAAAGTACTCGACTCCAAACACCACGATGGTGACGATTTCCTGCAAGGGAGACAACGCCGTTAATCCAGAAAGCAGCGTGATGGAGAGCATGCTCCAGAATCAAGTACAAACCCATAACCTAAACTCTGCACACCCCAGAAAACGTATCACAGAGCTGTCTGCATCACTAAATGGAGAGCCCAAGCTTGAAAGGTTGTCAGATCTTTGCTGTTGTGTCTTCCCTCGCCTCTCCCCTGGGGTGGTGAGAGGTACTGCACGTTGTAGCCATGAACTAGTTTAACACCTTCTCGTATTGTGTTTGTGTCTCTCATCACAGGACTGATGAGTACTGCTTCTCTCCCTACCATCAGTCTCCAGGACTTGACTAGGACAGTGCTGAGCAGCTCAGGGCAGACCAGAGATGGGAATCACCAGCTACTCCATCCTAGGACTCTTCACAGGGGATTTAAGCTTTTTCCCTAAAAAATTGAACTGGGTTGTCTCTGTGTGCTGGGCTATCCAGTGCAGGGGCGGTGGAGAGCCTCTATCCCTCGACGCCAGGCGAGCACACCGATGCCGTGCATCGCAGCTCTTCCCATCGCCACCCCAACACCCTGCGCACGTTCCCTTCCCTCTGGTTTCTTCACAAGTGGCCCTTGCCTCGGCTTCCTCACATATCAAACCTGACGAAGCCCCAGTTAGTCTGCAGCACCTTTTGATGTCGGTGTAGGGCAGGGACTGGGGACCAGGAAGAAAGACAAAAGGAAAGGAGACGCCTGAACGTGGCAGTCCCGCGACGCGGCGGTGCACGCAGCATCTCAGCTGGATCCTCATCGACAGAAGCCACATTGCAAGGGATGCCGGGCTATCTGAGGAACAAAACTCTGCAGCTTGATGTCAGATCAAATAGTTGCAGGGATGTTACAGCGTGGGAGAGGAGGCAGCTACACGGGCGGCTCCCTACACAGCACATCCACAGCTTTAAACGCTGGGAGCTGTTGGACATCCAACTGCTTTTCAGTTGGGATCAGTCTTGCTACTGTGTTTTGCAAGTGAAGATACATGCAGAAAAAGAAAAAGTTTATGAAGAAGGGTTTTAAAGGATCCTTAAAAACATTTTTAGTTTATTCCAGATACAGATTTCTCCTTTCCACATTTTCCCTGTTTCTTACCTGCAGGTCCCAGGATTCCTTTTCTCACAAGCGACAGTTTAAATTCTTGCCCCAGTTCAACACCCCCAGACTCAGGTTTTTTGTGTGTGTTTGACTTTGTTTTAATGCCTCACTGATGGCTTCATTTGCAGCCCCCCACTTACCAGGATGTAAAGGGCCCCTTCTGAGCTGTTCTGGTACTCATCAATGGTCGAAAAGACAGACAGCACCAGGCAGGAGAAAACTAGTAGAAAACTATATAACACAAAAGTAATAAAAGAAAAAAGAGAGAAAAAGAATGTCAGTCTTCAGCACAGGAATTTTTCAGACTTCCTCATTGTAGTCCAGAGAGCATTTTTGGACACATTTCTCCAGGAGTATTTACTGTGCTGCTGCTACAACACCACTTAAAAAGAGAAAGTAGAGTCCCTGATTTTACTGACCGGAAGGATTGTCAATGGACCCACTGGACTGCTCCCAGTTTGGCCATTGCCAACTCCATTTCCTCTCCCAGCTGGCGACCCTGATCACCTCTGACATTATTTCCCCAAGGAACTGTCAGCTCTGACTGCAACAGGCTTTCAACAAGCATGCAAACAAGCAGGGAAATCTATTAATGTGATTAATCAGGTGACCAGACTGGCTGATGAGCAGGAGCACAGGCTGAACACAAACCCAGAGAAAACTCCACGGATGCTCCGCTTCTGCATTTGTGTCTACAAAATCTTACACAGGAGTGGGACTGCATTTCCCATCCTTGCCAGGGAAGAACGTTTTTGGGTGGTTTTAATGTTCTTTTCTTAGGCGGGTACTCCAGACTAACTCCTTACTGCCTGGAAAGGCTGGCGACGTTTCAGATTTGTGGTAGCATCACTGGGAGGTGGATGGTTGTGCTTTGGCTGTTCTGTGGCCAGACATGGGACACAGCAGGCTTTGATCCAGCCCAAGGGACATGATCTTGGTGCTGTTAGCACTTCAGTATGAAGCCAGAGACACCCTGCCACTGGGGAGGGAGCTGGGCTGGTGTCTCTGTCCCAGCCCTGCAGGGACACACAGGAGCCCCATCCTGCCGGGAGCTTAGGGGACCCAGCTTTGATATCAGCTCGCTCCATCTCTTTTGTTTGCCACAAAAATGATCGAGGAGATTCTGAAAACCCCCTAACAGTACGCGTCCGGGTCTCATTGACATCGCCTTCTATGGGCTGTCCCAAAGCAGCCTCAGAAGTGCCACACCACCCTGTCACCCACAGGCTGTCCCCACCAAAACTGCCCGCCCTGCGCTTTTCGTTTTGCTGGATGTACTAATGCAAATCAAAAGGCACGAGATGAATTACAAGAGCTCAGCCCTCTTCTGACACTTCATGCCTGATTCTGCAGCTACAGAGGTGTCCTGGCATCTGCTCATGGACGGAGAAGGTTTCCACCAGCCCACGATGCCCACTGCTTGCTCAAACAAAAGGAGGGAAATGAATTTACTAAAGATCGATTTACTGATACAATAAAGTAGGCCAGCGCAAGGAGAAACTAAAAGCTGCATTCTTTAAAAGCATTAAATAATTCATCTGTCTGGCTTTGTCTCACATTCCTACAAACTGCATACTGAATATTTATAAGGTACGGTTCAGCTGGTGGGTGCTGTTCCTTTTTGTTGTATAAAGAAAAGGAGTTTCACACCACTGGGTCTTGCTTGTGGCTTTGCAATGACCATTAATGTCACAGTAACAAGTAAAACGGGTGGATCTGAAAGTATTTATTTGAACCACAGGCTGAAACGTCCCTGCCTGCTGGAGGTAAGGGACCTTCAGAGCCATCTCAGCAAAGGCTGAGCTTTGTTAGCAACAAGATTAATTCAGTGCAGACCAGAGAAGGACAATTGCCTGATTTCTCACTGCAAATTTCCACTTCTCATACTAGCTCTGGTACCCAGAGACTTAAAACACGCTAAAGAGAGTAAGAAAACATCCCTTGCAATACCATTCGTGATGTCCCTTAATGTCTTCTCTGTGCCTTACTTCAAATTTTTTCTCCCCAGGTTGGTCTTTCAAAACCCTTGCTGTAAACAAGCCGACCACAACCTGCCCTGCAGCCAAATGGGATCCATCCATCCATCCATCCATCCATCCATCCATCCATCCATCCATCTATCCCTCCCTCCCTCCCTCCCTCCGAGCAGCCTGGGCCAGGCAGGGGGAGCTGGAGACGGGACCCTGCTGCTGCCCGCAGTGTGGCAGGGCAAGCAGAGCCCCACGCCGCAGGGGGAAGGAGCTGCAACTGGGTCAGGCAGCCCTGCTCCCGGGGTGCCCCAGATTTTGCTGCAAACTCCTATGTTGGAGTGAGAAACAAATGAATAATCAATGAAAGAAGAAAGAAGAGAGGAAAACAAAAAAAGATAACGGAAAGGGATCAGGGGGAAAAGAAAATCCTGCATTTTCTGATTAAAGCTGTAGAATGTGGGTTGGATTTTTGTGACCAAACACCACAGTAAAATGCCTGAGGAGGTGCTGAAAGCAAAGTGCTAACATCAACGCGGACTTGCACACTGTGTTTGCTCAGGTGACCAGCTCAGACGGATCCAGGATGAAGCCACGCTCAAATGATGAGTTCTGGCAGGGACAAGCACCACGAGAAAGAGGATTCCTGTATGTTAAATTTGTCACTAGACATATATCAATAGAGTAGAAAAAAAGAAAGGAAAAAAAATCGTTTTATCACTTCAAGTCCCAAGGATGGACTGTGCAAGCAGTGCTCAAGCGGGGCGAGATGGAGCAGCTCGGGTGCTGCTTCTTCCCCAGCACATGGCTGCAGCCTTGTCCCTGGCCTCTCCATCCCCTCATCTCCTGGGGCCAGCTCAGTGCCGCTGTAATTTCGGCTCTGTGCTCCCCTGGGCTCTCATTGCCGGGGAGACCTGATGCAGATCACGCTTGCACGGCCAGCTTTAATTACAGCACTGCCGAGCATGGGAGGCAACAGGGAAGGCGCCAGCTTCTTCAACGAAGCTTGAGAGCTCCACGGCCAAACCCCACATGGACCAAAAGCTCTCCCTGTCTCAGTCCCAATGGGGACGTTCAGCCCCGATGTGAGGAACGGTCCCACCAGCAAGGGATGCAGGCACTGGCTCATCAGAGGTTGAGCTGCACAAGCATCCCAACACAGCTCCACAGCGATGCACAGCAGCTCTGCTTGACCTTGTGGTCCACGAACCTCTGGGAGGCTGTAAAAAGAGACTAAAGGAATGAAACCTTTCTGCAAGGAAACTGAATTCAGGGGGTTGGGGTCTGTATGGCTCCTGGGAGGCTCTGAAGGATCTGTAGACCCCTTACGAACAGGGGGTGGAAGAAGAAAGCTGAGAGGTTATGTCCACACCAGAGATGGTGTAAATCCTCTGAGCTCCAACGGAGAGAGGCCAGCGGGGAACCGGAAGGCTGACTCTGCTTTAATTTCACCTAATCTACCCAGACAGCACAGGCAAGGGCTCCAGATCATAATGGATAGCTAGGGAAAGGGAAACAGGCCAATAAATAGTGTAGAGGTTGGGATTAATTTAATTTTTAAAGCTACATATCTAATCAAAGAAAATGATGTCTGCAGCCTGACTCTGGGTAACGTTAATGTGCAATAAGGAACGTTAATTATGTCCCATCTAATGATTTTTATATTTAAGATG
>Ga0065711_1007466_pt1 | contig 14823 bp, 6 predicted proteins | sample Hoacrofraction12_FD_59098 | JGI IMG/M metagenome (GOLD analysis project Ga0065711, IMG submission 59098) | Hoatzin crop microbial communities from Cojedes, Venezuela - Epithelial fraction 12 v2 (version 2) | ecosystem: Host-associated > Birds > Digestive system > Esophagus > Crop | place... | reverse complement strand
CCGTCTCCCCGGCCGCTGCCGGCGTCCCGCGGTGGCCGGAGGCAGCGAGGCCGCGTCCCCGTTCCACGCGCGTCCGTGTCCGCGGTGCTGGAGGACGCGCTTGCCTCTCCCCGCCGGGGCCGCCGGCCCTGCCCGGGGGAGGAGCGGCTGCGCTCTCCCGGGGGCCAGCGCTCCGTCCTGCCAGGTGCGAGGGGAGCCTGCTTCCCCCGCTCGGGCTGGGTCTCTCTCTCCCCGGCGGCTGGTTTACGTGCGAGTGCAGGGCCGGGAACTCGTTCTTCTCCTCCGCCATCCCCAGGGCTGAAGCCGTATTTCTTTCTCCTCTGGCAACCCCTTTTTCTGAGTGCCTTAAGGAGATTTACTTACTTCCTTCTCTTTGTTCCTGCTGCTCTTCCCCAAAGGTACCTGTCAGCAGGAAGGAAGGAGAAGACCCCACTCACTCTAAGAGTACGTTTCTGAATGTGGCGATTTTGCCAGTTTCTAGCATGCCTGGAAGGCCCAGCTTTCAGATGGAAGAGTGACGTGCAGATTTGAAGGCTGCGGTGCTTGTTCTTATCTGTGGCTGTTTATCCTGTGACAGGGCGTGATATGTTTAGATCTTGCACTAGACAAGATTAGACGGGTAGCATGTGAAATGGATGTCACTTGTAATTCTTAGCTAATATTATATGTATAGCTGCTGGTGGCTAAGGGATTGCTCTGTACCTGGTAACACTGAAAGAGGCCTTTTCAGCAGTTTTTTCTGCTAATGTTTTTGGAAGAGCATAAGAAAGAGGGCAGTGGCTGTTCCACTTGTCAACTTTCACTGCTAACCTGAAGCTAAGTGTGTTTCTAACTTGATGTGGTCATAGATGCCCGTGTCCAGCAGGGCTGTAGTCGTGCTGGGATGCTATGTGAACGAACCCAAGAAGTATGTGGTTAGATACTCTGGTAGCTAGTAAAGACTCCAAAATATGCAATAGATTAATATTCTGCATTGCTGCTTCTGTGTAAGAAAACTTGTTTGAAACTTTGTTTCATGAATTTTGAGTAAGTGCTGAATAGGAAACACTTTCAAGTGTTCCTTTTATTCCTTAGATAGCAGGATCCAGCTGTGCCCTGACAGTTTGATAGCGTGACTGTTACATTGTGCACTACCAGATTCCTAAACCATCTCTTTATATTAAGCTAAACTGTCTAATTTTGGTACTAAAATTAATGTGTTTTCTGTGCAAATTTTGGTCTTTTATAACTTTTTGTTTGGCTAGGAACAGTGATCTCTACTTTGCAGTACTGAGTACCAGCATGAAAAACTTGGCTTCAGTTTCTTGGAGTCGTTTGCTTCGCTGTATTCTACAGATTCTGCAGGAAACTTTCCCTGAGTAAAGATTACAGGGCTGTAGTGAATGTAACTGTTACGTTGCACAAGGCTCACCTTTCCATGTCTTCTGGAGATTCTTGCTTTTGCTTTCATCCTGTGATATACCTTCAAAGTTGAGTGGAGGTCAGAGTTGTGTTAAATTAACGTTGCTTTAATGTGCATTTTGAGATTTGGAAGGAGGAGTGTAAAATGTCTGTCAGTTTACTTTCTAGTCTTTTTTCTTGTATTAGAGTCAAAGCAGTGTCTCTGTTTATCTTATCTCAAAAGTAATCAAATATGAAATGAGAATCACCTGATGACAGCACATGGGGGGGAATGTATCTCAGAACTTGTACTATTGGAGCAGCTGGTATAACTGGAAAAACTAAAACAATTACTTCTGTGTGCAAACCTTATCTTGGTATGTTGTCTTTCAAATTGTATATGAAATAATCTTGAGTAAATACAAGGAAGAATTTCAAGTTGACTTCCTTGCACCATGGTTTGTGACTGAGCTGCTCTCCTGTGTCTCTTGTTGTTATGCCCTTTGGGGGGGAAGGGGATGTTTTCTTTGCAGAACAGTTAGAAGCAATACTCCTGCTGTTTGGCAGTTCTTTTACTTACAATGTTCTTTTCCTAGCAGTCAGTACAATAATGCTGTTTCATGTTCTGTGAACTTCATATGATTTTCTCTTTAAGGGTGGAACTTTTAGTATGAAGAGAGTGATAATCTGTGCAAAGCAACATTTAGTGCTATAGAAAGAAGATTGTACATTAAGTATTAATGCTGGAGTTATAAGTCTTGTCCTCAGAAGTCACCTATTGCATATTCAGAACAGTAGAGTTGGGCAGGCTAGTGAGCCTGTTTGCCTTAGCGTAATCAGTTATGTGAACATAAATTGTAGACTACATAGTGAGGTCATTTTTTATCTTTTTTGTGTGTCATAAATCCAAGTGGTGACTCAGCTTGAGTGATCTAGGATACTGTAACTTTTTTAAAACAAAATACGTCATGGCAAGGAAAGTTAATTATATTTTTTCCATTTTTTTTTTTTCAGAAGATCTTCATGTAACTGGCTGAAAAATGGTTCTGCAAGATGACAGCACCAACTCTAATGCTGTTAAAATGGTAAATAAAATAAGAAAGACTTAGGTATCCACGCTACTTGCTGAAAATTATAATGATATTAAGGAATTTTAGTATTCCTTCAGGTGTCAGCTTTCAACTGGCATATTTTAAATTACACCACATGGAAAGCATATATATTTCCTAGTAATGAAAATAAAAGGCAAGCATACGCTGAAATTTCTACTGTGATTAATAGAGTAGAATATTGTATTTACTTTTAAACCATCATTTCTTTTTCAGTCTGTATGTCTTCTGGTGTCTTAAATTTGTCGTAAGTCTGTGTGCTTGATGAATTAAATATTCTGGGAGGGTAAAGCCATGTTCTTAGAGAGAAGTGTTTTGTACAGTTCTTGTTTAAGGTGTCAGATGTTACATTAATATGCAAAACCTCTTCTTATCCTGAAATGGGTTAATTATCGGTAATAAGCATGGAACAGGGTTCTGTGTGATCACCTCCAGTCAGGACTGCAGCCCACAGCAGATCTTGTGTGCTGATATAGGGTAAGGTATCTCTTGCATAATAACGAAATTTAGGTGCAAGTTCTGCACCTGGTTACTTGAGTATAGCTAATACAGATTAGGTAGAGTCTGAAAGTAAGCAACTGAATGTTATCTTTCTCTTACTCATACTTGGTTTAGTGTGCACAGAGAGAAAACTTTTTAAGCGTCTTTTTTGCTTTCTATTTATTTTTTATTTATTTTTTTACTGTTACATTTTGGCTGCATAACTTAGGCATGAACAAACTGTTTGAGCTTTGTATGGGTAAATGTCTTCTGTTTTAAGTCTTGGTTGTCCGAGATACTGATCTTAACCTCTAATTAGGTTGGTAGCATAAGAAATATATGACCAGCAGCTACTGTTTCTGTGTGAAGACACAGAACTAAATAGGTGTTCAGGATCTAGAGTGAGCATAGGCTTTGTGGTATACAAGATGGATAACCATGTGCCTGTGTCTTAAAACTACAGCTTCAATTTTTTTTTTTTTATTTTTTTGACCAGTTACAGTCATTTGGTAAAGTATGTGGTAAAGGGCTTGAACTTGCTGGTTGTTAAGCAGCATGTAAATCTGGATGAGATCAGTGGAGGCTGAATCATAGGCTTGTGTGGTCCATCTTTATAGTCTACGTCTTCATCTAATTTGAAATAGGTGAAAAGCATCAGTTTAACTTTTGCCTCCTATTCACAGTTTATAAACTTTCAGCCATGCTTGACAGGTAATCAAAGGCAAAATTTAGGGTAAAAATTTAGGTTTGTCCTTACTGGTACCTGTGTTGTATGCACTAATTTGGTATAGGGTATGACTCCTGTTGGTACAGGATATCCCTAAAACAGACCTTAGCAAGGTTTCATATAAATAAGAAAAGAAAAAAAAAATTCCAGCACTTCTGGGCAATAAAACTTATGGCTTTATTCTTAGCTGTCAGTTCCAGTTTTGTTGTGCCTGCTTTTGGAGTGTCGTACACTTGCCGACATCTGGATTTGCAAATAGGCATAGGTTAGATGGAATGGATTGGTCTGGTATAACGTTTTTCCAGACACTCTTATGTTTCTTTCCCCATAAAACAGTTTTAAAGTGGGTTTTGTTGAATGTCTTTACAAGGTCTGAGTTTAAAATAATAATAATAAAAAAAGTTTTATGTAAGTTTCTATATCTGTATGTCCCTAACATTTAGGACTTCAGCTGTGGCAGACACTTGTTGAACTTGAAATTTTAGAAAATGTTTTGTGAAGATAAGTGCATAATATGCACACTATTTTTCAACTTTGCTTTTTCTTTTTTTTCCTTTTAGGAGGCTGTCTTCACTTTGACATGATGTGTGGAGTTTGTTAGCCAGCATTTTTTGTTTCTGTGGGTTGTTGTTTTTTTTTTTTTTTACAGTTGGTGTGAAAGGTATGTAGGAGAAAAGTAAGTTGTGTTCTTTCTGTGTTCTTTTTTATCAGAGCATACTGCTGTCAGTGTACAGAAGCCAAATATAATGAAATGTGTGGAATTGTATTTTATTACAAGTTCATGAATACTGGTGCTTTGTGAAGAAGTGGGATAATGTGTCTGTCTAAAACTTCTCAAAGTAGTAGTTTTTATCTGTCTTTGCATCTGCGTGAAGTTTTACAGGTTTTAATTATGTCCTAAAACTTAGTTGCAATAGGGTTCTATTTGTCTGTTGAACGAAGCAGCAACAGTAAAATGCCTGTAGTTTTATTTTTTTAGTCAGCTACTGGCTTGAACGTGCATCTTGCTGCATGGTGAAGACTTTGTAGTCACCCTTTCTTGTTAAGCTTTTTTCCTTGTTATGGAAAAACAAAGCAAAGGGCTGTATTAGGCACATGGAAATGTTAAAAGACACTTTACAGTCAGATGAGAAAGTAACAGCTGCTGTTACTGTAACATATAAAAAACTTCAAGACATAAGTATGGGCTCTTTAATTAGAACTTTAAAATCTTCTTATGGGCAGAAAAGAAATGGTGCAATGTGTACTTACACTGGGAATAACTTCATCTGTAACTTCTTACTTACGAAGTACTGGGTATGCTATCATCCTTTACTTCCCTCCTGCTGAGGGACGTTAAAGCAAGGCATTTGCACAAGCCTAATGTAGGCAGGTTAAGTACGATATTAAGCACCTACAGAATGTGCACGATCTCTATGCACAGTGTACACATACTACATGCTTTGCAGCAGTTTGTGGTGAGAACAGAAGAGCTGGGAATGCGAGCATGTGATGTAAGAATGTCAAACTGATCAGGCTACTGTGACTGCTTCCTGTCTCCAGCTGCCTCTCCCCCTCCTACCTGCAGCGTGTAACCAGCGGCAGGCTGGGGTGGTTTCCATTTCTGGTACGCCCTACCATTGTTCATGTGGCGCACTGTAGCCTGAGGAGGAATGAGATTTCTTCTAGCTCCTGTGGAACTGTTTTATGCCCAGCTTCCATTTTTGCTTTATATGAACACAAACACAGAAGCAATCTGTAGGATTTATACAATAAAACTTAATATAATGGCTTGTAGGCTATTAGTCATAATAAAATGGAGGCAAAGTTTGTAGAGTATAATATGTAGTATCTATTAGACCAATTCATAAAACCTGCAAAAACCTTTATAAGCTTTCAAGCACAAAAACCTTTCTGTTAGCTTACTTACGTTTAAGATTATATGCCTATTTACTCTCTCTTTGAGAACAAATGTTTCCTTCTTTATTCCATAAAAAAGAACTGCCATTCCTTGCTGAGCCTTTCATATCTTTGCCCTTGCCTGCTTACAGACTTCTGCTTTCTTTTGTCAATCCCACCATTTTATCAGAAAAGCAGAATAATTATCCAGAACTGATGCCCACACATGGAATATATCAGCATAGATCTAGTGGTATAATTATACTTCAGGAACTCTGCCTGTTGATTTTGCTTTGGAAAGAAGCGCTTTGAGAAATGGAGGAAAAAGTAGCAAGATTTGAAGATGGCAGAAACTGTATTGCAAAAGAGAGGTGTGAGTCAAAGGCAGGAAACAGTGTAGCAAATGTAAATGCACTTGTGCACATCTAGGCATTTAAGTAATTAACCTGAGGAAGAGACTAGTCTGGAAAAAAGAAATGTAGGTTCCTCACCGAAGACATTGTGGTGCTGTCTTCTTTGTAAATAATGGAGAGACAGTAAGTGTTTGTATGTTAACATGTGTGGAAAAAACAAAGTGTAATTTAAATTCACTGAACTGTGTTAGGAAGGCAGATCACCTCTATCTACTGGGAGAGCCAGGATTTGCTCCATAAAGGTGAATTAGGTTTCAGTTCCTTGAGGAGTTCTCTCAAAGATGATGTTTGAGTTTATGATGATGAATGGCAAGGTATGTTATGTATTCTGTAGCAAATTAACTCTTAATAAATTGGTTCTTAAAATACATGCATAGGTAAGTTAATGTTAATCATAGAACTACCGTATGCATATCTTACTGAGGTTCATTAGAAAGTATTTAAAAGATTCTAGTATGAGTAGGCCAATGAATCAGTCTGTCACTTGTGTTTGAACCTTTCTAATTGTAAAATTGAAGGTCGGTTGTAAAACTGTATCGCAAATCTGAATCCCCTGCTAATAGCATTAGTGGATATAAGAATGCATGTAGGTCTGGCATGCTCATGATGAGCACTTGTTTGGAGCAGGTCCAGTGAATCTTGCCTTTTTTTGAGTTAAAATACAAGCAACGTTTTTAAAAAATAAGCTTGTTTGCCTTGCCTTTCTTATTTTTTGGAAAGTACTTTAGTGATCTGTTAACATAACTTCAATGTTTTCAGTAAATGTTAATACTTGTGTTTAGTGCAAGTTATCAAAGTAAAGCCCTCTAAAGTCATGATGTACCACTTTTTTGGCCAACCCAAACAGTATCAGTTCTGTTCTCTTGTGTTTACTCTGTGCATTGAATAAAGCAGAAGTGCTCTGCGTGCTGAAAGAAAAGGAAGGAAGATTGGTCATGATCTATTTACATGCTGTTGTAGTGCTCATCTGCATACATTTTAATGTTTTAATTGCAAATAGTCTTATTCCTAATAGGAATTTTTGCAGCCCAAGCCATGTCTTCAGAATTTTCTTTTGAGCTTTACTCTTACTCTTCCAGTACGTAAAAGAAGTTGGCTATAAGCATTTAAACCCAGCTGTGCTTTTCTGATAATTCACTAGAATTTCTTAAATTGAGGCCTTTCTATTACTACCTGGAACAAAGACTTCTAGGAGCTGTGAGGTGTGTATATGAAAAGGATAGTACGTTTGTGTGTGTCAAAATCTGAACTTACTGATGCTGTAATTTCTGGCAAGTCTGCATGACTTTTTAAGGCACTTTTGTACTAGATGACAGGCTGAAACTTAGTTTACTGCTGTAGTTTTTATTTTTCATAATATAAAGTGTTCTTAATGGATTATTCCTGTGTGTAACTTACAGGGCACAGTCAAAATCATTACCAATGTTACGGGTTTTTTTAATAGGCAAAGCTTTCTGTTGCATATATTGTATGCATGGATACTTTATAAGTTAACAAATAGACGTATAAATCTTTCAAGTGTGAGTGCATGTGTAATCTAATTTTCTAAGTTTACAATTAAATATTCCTTGGTTTTTTTTCTTGAATTGCTTTACACTTTGGGGGATCATAATTTACCCAAACTTGTTGCTATGTCTTCAGGAATGTTTATTAAATGCTTAAGTTTAAACATGTTTCTGACTAGTTTTAGCAGAATTGTATTTGACACAACGCATAAAATTAATTTCTGTCAGCTTAGAATATCTGAATTTACCAAAACATAGTGTTTTCAAATTTTGCAGAACTTGTAGAGTAGAAGTTCCAAAATTTTAGCATATGTTTTACTTACTTTTGTTTACTTCAGTGGTAGAACAGTTGATAAATTCTTGAAAAGTCTAGATTTAAATTATAATTGCCCCTAATGTCTCTGAAAATCTCATGCCAGATCTCTCAAAGATCTGCTTTTTAATGAACGTAAGCATGTGTTTGCTGGCATATGATGTCTATTTCATATATATGAAACACTTGTCCCCACTGTTTATTTGAATATTTTGGTTGTTTTTTTGTCACTGTTTGTTAATTTTTTTTGGGTTTTATTCCTTTATCAATCTTGAATAGGTTACAAATGGTGTGGGTTTTTATCATGAATCGGATGAGCTCCCAGAGCAGTTCATCCACTCAGCGTAGACGAATGGCTCTAGGAATTGTCATTCTCCTCCTCGTTGACGTGATATGGGTTGCCTCTTCAGAACTCACTTCCGTAAGTATTGTTGTGTGCATTGTAAAAGGAAAATAAAATCCTGTTTAGGAGAAAGATGCAGCAGAAACATGGTTGCTCAAACACTCAGTGAGTGTTCTAGTGTGATATTTAACCACCTTTTCAATACAGGGGAAGACTATATCCTTTGGGTTTGTGAACAAACCTGTATCCGCTAAAAGTTAGGAACAAGCTCAACTTGGTGACTTCTTGCTTTGAAGACAGAAGGTGTTAATGGTGACTTTAAAATTAATCAACATAAGCTCATAACTATGTACTGTACTTAGGGAGTTCAGTTTGTTGCCATATTGATTAAAATAATGCCCATATGTTTCCTGAGAAGTCGTAAATGAGCTGCAACGTTGCAGGCTAGGTGGTATGGTAGGTTATAATTCAGAAGATCTAGAAGTGCAGGGCCAAAGGACTTGGGTCATGGGGTCTGAGCCCTATAATTGCAGACAAGTTTGTCATAATTAGTTCATATATTCACCATCTTGAAACTGATCTGGTAGTTACTTCATGTGAAGTTTTAGGACTTGAAACAGAGCTTTAGCAATGGAAATTGAGTTTTTAATAAATTCTTGCCAAATTCATGTTTCTGAACTGTCATTAAGTTATGTTCTGTATCAGTTTTGAAATTAAGCATATGAAAGTGTTTGTGCTTAACATGCTATTATATTAATAAAACTTTTTTCCCAATGAGCTAGTGGAATCAGTATTAGTACTGAACAGTTGCTTAATTAATGTTCTCTAATTTGTGATTACTATGCTGTTGCTTAAAAAAGTGGTCTTTCGTTTAGAAAATATTTTTATGTAAATGTATTTTCAGTCCTATTTGAGTTCAGTGGCATATCAATATGTTGCTTGGTTAGATACGAGCAATAAGTAGCTTTTCTCCGGTGGCTCAGTACCTTGTTGGCATTTAAGATGGCTTGGGGGAGGGTACGCCCGGAATAGCTAGGGCCACTTGTGTCTTTTGGTCATACTTGCCAATACTCACAGTACTGTCATTTTGGGAACCAGTATGTTCTGGAATAGATATTTGAACCTGTTCATTCATTTTGTGAATTCTCACCTAAGTGGTAATTTTGGATACTGTAATTATTTTCTTACTGCAATTATTTTCTTTCCACAGTATGTTTTTACAACGTACAACAAACCTTTTTTCAGTACATTTGCAAAAACGTCCATGTTTGTTCTATACCTCTTGGGATTCATTGTTTGGAAACCATGGAGGCAACAGTGTACTCGTGGGTTTCGTGGAAGACATACAGCTTTTGTAAGTATTTTAACTATAAATGTTCTGATATTTGTTGAAGTTTGTGCAAAAAAAACTTAAAATAGGGACAAGAGAAAGACAAAGTTTACTTATTTGTGAAATAGTGCTTTCAGAAAAGCAGTTATAAACTGAATCGCAACATGGGAAGACATGGCAATCGTAATAGTAGTCTTGTGAGAGGAAGAAAAGAGAAAAGCAATATGAAATGTGTCAGGAATCGTAGAAAATGCTCTAATGGGCCAGACTATTGGCCCATCTAGCCTGATATTTTATCTTGGACAGTTGCAGAGGATAGTTCTTTTGAAGAAGAGCTAAAGAGTCTCACTGCTGTTGGTTCCCTTTTGCCTCCCCAGCATCTGTAATCAATGGAATCGATACTTGAGCTTTGTAGTTCATTTTTATTACTAACTCTTTTTGTCTTTAGCAGAACTATGAACTGTTTGCTAAGAGTTTTTGAGGTTTTTAAAGTTATATTTAGGAAAGGTGGTAGAATTATGTTGTTGTTGCTAATGTTGTATTTTTGTCTCCTTCACACACGAGACCTTCTGTTGCTGATTCTAGAACTAGGCGTAGTTTATGTTAGTCTAAAATTCTTGTTGTGTTACAGAAATACATACTTTTTTTCCAAGGAAATTAGAGGTCCTGGGAAGACCGCTTGTTCTGTGCCAGTGTTTCGGAATGCTGAACAGCAGGACTCAGGAAGCTGTAAGGCATTAGGCCTGATATTAATCTTGCATTAACGTAACAGAAAAGGTGATCCAAGAACATGCTGTTAATCAGCATGTCATTTTAGAAAATAGCTTGCGTGAAAGGAACTGATTTCAGTTCTTCTGGATATGCCAGACTTCACTGATAGTGATGGCCGTAGGCATAATGTACTTAAATAACTGAAGTGTTACATGACATTAAGGCAAATGTTTTTTATTTAAAAAAAAACCCCACCACAAACCCCCAAAATCAACCCCAAACACCTAAACCTTCAGTTTAAAAAAAAAAAAAAAAAAAAAAAATCTGTGTTATACACGTAAGGCATTTTGAGTTGGCTGATACCCTGAAATAATTTTTGCTAGATGAGTCTTTAATGCCAAATGTCTGTATGGCACGTGTTAGACTTGATGCTGTTCAGGATCTTCATACATAACTGGGAAACAAACAGAATTTACACACATTCTTTATTGGCAGTAATGGCAAATAAGGATGATAAAAGTGGTGAAGGATCATTAGTTGTATAGAGCAATTATACTGATCAAAAGTATTAAGATCAGCAGGTTAGCAGAATAAGGGGCTATTGCCTAGTGTGAATTGTCGCAGTTATATTGACCGACTGAATCCCAGGCAGTGCTGTGTCAAAGAAAGATAGTATGAACTCACATGAACTGGACAGCAGTGAGTAAGACTGCCCAATCTGTCACCTTTGTGTGTGCCACTCATGGCACCGCTATTGGAATCTCATTACTGTTTTCTTTCTAATTCTGTGAAAATAATTTTTAAAATAATTTGTAGGAAATAGCCAATAGTTTTTATGCTACCATATTTCAAAAGAACAGTGCAGAGACAGGACTATAGTCTGCAGTTAGAAGATTATTTTTTTTTTTATGTCCCCTAAGGAGTTTAGTTAAATATTGAACTGTATAATGCTTACAAGTGCCTTTAAAATGTCTTGTGTTTATTAATCTGGAAGAAAAATTGTACATTTATAATTTTTTTTTATTTCAGTAATAATTGCTTGGGTAAACACTTATTACCCTTCTTTCAAGCCCACTTCCACATTAGAGGCTTTGTTTAATAGATTTCTTACCAGCGTAGTAGAGCAGCAAGCTGCAGGTCAGGGAACGGGGGTAGTAGTGCTTGTGAAGATGTGGGAAGGAAGAGGAAGAATGATACTTGACCTTATCTTAATTTAAGTCTTGTTAAAACTAAGGCAGAATTCCAGGGTTTTGTGAAAAGGAATTTTGCATGAATAAAATGAGGAAACAAGAGGCTTGTTGCTAATACATGCACAATAATTTAGTAAAGCATGTCTTGCTAAGACTGAACTTTACAGGTTTTGACATTTGAATAACCTGATCCTGCATTGGTACCTGGGTAGTTGAATTCAGTGGGGTTCTCCAAGAAGCACTGGGAATTACTCAAATTATTTACTAAACTTCTAAGCCCTCTTACTTATTTGGGAGGAGGGCTGAAGGGGGAGAGGGAATTGTGACATAACTGTGGAAAAAGGCATTAAAAAAACTTGTTCTCAAAAAAATTCCAGTTAATAACTCTGCCTTGATAGGTTATTACATTTAATGCTCTGTAATTAGTTTGCAGATGCCGAAGGTTATTTTGCTGCTTGTACAACAGATAACACTGTAAACAGTTCTCTGGTAAGTGGCTTAATTTGTGAAGGTCAATGCTTTGTAATAATGTGACACCATTATCCTGACTTCTTGTTTTTAAAACATGGTAGTCTTAAATGTAGTAGTCATTGGCAGAGGGGATTAGTAACTTGTAAGTGCTACAAATAATGACATTGCTTGTTACGAGAAATATAGGTTCTCAGCTCAATAAACCCCTTGAATGTTTCTGTAGTAGTTTGTGAAAGAAATATTTATGTTGTACAGAAGGAAACCTTTACATATTCAGCTCAGTAACTGCCAAAGCAAAATGTGGGGAGCTGATGGTAAAGCCAAACAGTTTTCAAAACTAACATCCACAACAGAATCATTCAGTTAGTGGAGTATCTTGTATACTGTGATCCTGCGCTGCAGTTTGAAAGAGAAATGGACTGCCTTCTTCCTTCCAGTGGACAGAGTGACTACTGTCTACTGAATCATATGTCAGTACTGGTATCCTGTTGATATGCTACATTGCCAGATAGCCATTTTTGTGGTGATTTTCATCATCCATAAATGATGAGTTGTTATGCCCCTGTTGTTCACAGGTTGCTGCTTAATCTGCATACCTAAATCAGAGGCCACATGCAGAAATGTATCCAAGACACAGAACTTTTAAAGCTTGCACTGTCTCTGTAACAGAGTAGGGGGAGGCGATTGAGTATTGACAAACTGCCATATGGGTATTTTAAACTTGAATAGGGAGTTGAAGAGAGATTTTTCTCAGAAGTATTTGTAATTTCTTTTTTTTTTTTTCAACTTTATCTACATTTAAGAATAAAATCTTAGTCTGCTCAATTCATTAAGATAATCTGACTTAAGAAGCAGGATTCATTGTTAACCTTGGACAATTTTGCATTAATTTAAATATCCCCAAAATTTTTGGTCCTAAACAGGGAGCCTGATGAAAATGCAGCTAGCACATCTTTTTATTACTTCACTCGCAGTTTAGTAATTTAACTTAAACAAGCAGCTGAAAGCTTGTCTTCTTAGAAGTGTTTTAAGCAATTAAAACTTCTGCTAAGTGCCTTATATATTGGAGTTCCTTTCCCAAAATTTTTTGAGTTTTAGTTCTAGTTCTTGAGCTTCTAGGGTCATGGGAGGAAAGTTGAGTATGCATCCATTTTTGTATATGTATTCTGTATTTTATGTTTCTAGTTTTATCATTTGGACAGAAGCTGTAGATCTAATGAAATGACTGTGATTTTTGATGAGTTAAATCTGTAGGTTTTAATTTTCTGGGATGAGTTTTGTGTTCATGAGGATATAACACAAAACCACACAGTTATTTTTGAGTACTGCATTTTACCAACATGTTTTACATAAAATACAGATTATGTGTGAACATTTTTTACACTGTGTGCAAAACCACTTTGTTAAATTTTATTCTCTTAATATTCACCAGGATTTTCTTTTATTTAGTTTTCTAATATGCTACATTACTTCTGCTTATAATTTAAATATCCTGCTTAACTGTATTTTTACTTATACTGATTCATTTCAGAGTGAACCTTTATATGTTCCTGTAAAGTTTCATGATTTGCCAACTGAAAAAAGTGGCAGTAATAATAGTGATGCAGAGAAAAGTGAGTAAAGCTTTTTGGAATGCTGAAATGCTGGTTCTTTGGTGAATGAATTACTTTCCTCTTCGTTAGTACAACTGCTGTCATGTTGCAGGATTTAACTTTTTTTTTTTTTTCCCTTCATTAAATTTCTAATTGCATGAATTGCGGTCTCATATATTTACTTTCAGGTAGAGAAAACATAGGCCTATTGTTCAGTTTACCTTTCTTGGTCACTACAGATCCAGCCTATGTTTATCTCAAGGGACCAGCTGGGTTCAGTACTTGTGATTCTTTCCTTCTGGGCTTGTATGACCAGCAGCAGTGAGTCAGCCTCTGGAAACACAAGCTATTGTCCTTTTTAGAGCAGGAGCAAAGCGGTCAAAGTAAGAATTTTAACAGTCTATGTGCATTCTGATTTTATTTAAGCCTTACTATCTTGTGATAGTAGCTGAAACAGGCCTAACTGTCCCAGACAATTAAAAAAAAGTTGACTGTCAAAGAATCCAATTATCTGATCCTCAGCAAAAGAGTCCCTGCTTATAAAAGGGAAAGTCTCTCTGTTAATTTCTAGACGACACATGTTCATAACAGCTTTGGTAGGCTCTGCTCTCCTGTGATAACATGCACCAATCACTTGAGCGTTGTTTGGGCTGTAGCTTTTCCCTTTTTAATTTTTTTTTTTAGGAAATTAGGTTTTGTTTCATATTTAATTAGGCTAATGTATGTAGCATGCGATGTTTTCTTTACACAGGAAACTAAGGATACTTAAAATACCTGTATAAATATAAAATCAGTTCCTGGTTTAAATGGTTAGTTAGAGGGTGGATTTGAAATGAGCAAGTGACCCTCTGATCTCTGCTAAGCTTTGAGGTCTGTTGGACACTCTCATCCTCTGATTGAAACACTGTCCTTGCAGTTAGGCTATTTGGCTATTAAACAGTTAAAATCTTCTATGTAATATTTATCAGTACAGAATAATTCCTACGTAAAAATTTGTTGGTACGTTGTGGGGATTTTTTTGGCAGGGAGGAGGGATGGTGCTTTTCAGCAAGGTTTGTGTGGATGGGCCACTGTACTGATTGAAAACAGTAGTTGTGCTTGTCTTACTAGTGGCCTATCAAATCTCAAAATACTAGTTTAATAAATAAAAATAATGTCATGTTTTCTGTTTGAAGAAAAACCAGTTATTATTTGTGAAGTATTGTCATCAGTGCTGTGTTAAATGTCATAGTTCTATTTGCATATTGCGTTGGCTTGAAAAGTTTAATGATAATATGCAGCCTTTTTTTTTTTTCTTTTTGTTTTCCCTTCTTTTTTCTTCTTAAGCTCCCAAAAAGCCTCGTGTAAGGTTCAGTAATATTATGGAGATTCGACAACTCCC
>Ga0065711_1043268_pt1 | contig 14825 bp, 8 predicted proteins | sample Hoacrofraction12_FD_59098 | JGI IMG/M metagenome (GOLD analysis project Ga0065711, IMG submission 59098) | Hoatzin crop microbial communities from Cojedes, Venezuela - Epithelial fraction 12 v2 (version 2) | ecosystem: Host-associated > Birds > Digestive system > Esophagus > Crop | place... | reverse complement strand
CGGAAAGGGTATGGGGTATGCACGTTTGGTGGAATTATCCCCCGTGCATCCAGCGCTGCAATAAAGAATGCCTGCCTTTTAACACTACATTGGTGTTACGAGGTTTTATTCCCGGATTTTCGGTGACATTACCTGTGAGAAAATACCACAAGTTTTTTTTGAGACATAAATGTATACAGATAAAATTTGTTCTCAAACCGGCTGATGGAGAAAGTGGAGAAGCCCTGTGATGAATAGGTTAACTTTGTTCATGAAATCGCATGTGAATGTTGGAGTTTCTTTGTAACTTAAGCTGGAGCCACAGACATCCGGAGGAGTAAGCAAAGTAAGCAACCATTTGCTGAAGGGAGATGGCCCATCTGCTGATAAGCAAAGCAATGACTTGGGGCATGAATGAGCAGACAGCAGGGCGGCTGAGAAAGACTTCGGCCTTCATCCGAAGGACCACCGAGAAGCAGACAACGACCACCTGGCAATTAGTTGCGCAAGCGCAAACACAACGCAGAGAATACCAGAAGTCACATATGCAGGAAATGGGAACTCTTAAAAAGAGGGGTTGCATCTGTTATTGGTACGGACCGTTGGCGGAGCAGGAGGCTCCCCGGCCGCCCAGCGCTGTTTTGCTCTTTTATCGCTTGCTAATAAATTCACTTTGATTAATGAAAAATTGGCTTCTCAATTTGATTTGAGCACGAGCATCTATAACACATGGACTTCATCATATGTAATTAATGCATTACCACAATTACCTCTCCATAGAAAAGAATGTGTCACTTTCAACTCTTAATATTTTGGGAAGGTATCTGGCAGCTGGAAGTCATTTTTTCCACACTCCTTTTTGTTTCTTCTATGATTCAGTTTAAGGGGACAGCATAGAAAAGGAGTGAAGTTCTCCTAGAATATTCCTATTAATTCCCTACTAGCTGTAACTTTGTGCACCAGCCAACATGTTAACAAGTTTCCCCATCACTGCACATGCAGTCATACTGTCTGTTTAGATGAGCAGAACGTTAGGCTCCAGATCCCATTTATTTACACAGAACTTGCCAGAGTAAGACACCATCTCCTGCTTGGGATCTCTACAGGCTGCCGTAGTGAAGTTTGTAATTTTTATTCAATCTACAAGCCTTTTTGATTATTTCCTAAACAACACGCTGTAGAATCAAAAGATTAAAGATTATTTATTTCTTTGATACTTGCATGTAGTAATGAATAAAACAAAATTGTAGAAAAGAAACTTGTATGAAGAGTAAAAGAGCAGAGACCTATGCCAAAAATGTCAGTATGAAATAGGTCTTCAAACATCAGAGACAGAGTCAAATGCTCCTTCCAAGATTTATTATCAAGTATAGTAAGTGGCAAGTAATGACAATACTCAGAAATGCCAAAGCTGGACTATCCCTTTTTGTCTCTCTGTGGTTTGTATTTTTAATTGAAGTCTATTATCAAACTGAATTCCTAGAAAATAAATAAGATTAAAAGCAAAAGTAAGAACTTCTGTCTTAGCCAGTCACATTTGTTTTACAACCTGCTTTAGGTCTGATGCAGTTTAGTATAACAGACTAAAAAGTTAACAGGTTTGGGGTGAGTTTTTTGACAGATTTTTCTGCATCTGCCTTCTTCAGATGCAATGATTGCAGACAATTTAACTAGCAACTACTATTTAACCTTAGTCTCCACTCTGCACTAGCTTTAGAATACACCTAATGTAACATCAATTGCAAGCGTCCTCTCACAGTCAGCATCAGAAAAGGGAAAATACAGATCTTCATCAATATTTGTACTATACTCAGAGGGAGTTTTTGAATCATTGCTGTTTGTGATAACATTTGGAATATACACATATCTCAGTCAGAGAACAATAAAATAGTAGAGAGAAAGCCTATGACAGATCTCAGTAAGACCAAGGAGGGCTTTAAAGTCATTCGTTTATAAGCTGGATCTAGAAATACAGTCCATTCCACAAACCAGTTAAATCCTTGACATCAGAAGCTAGAAAAAGTGAATCAAAACTAAGGTCCCCAAACCATTTTATAACCTGCCATACAGAAATAGAACAAAATGTCGCCAAAAATATGATAAAATTTTGGTAATCAATATCCAAACTCCAGATTTATTAACTTGCTCTCTAGGCTAATATACAGTTGTCTATCACCAATGACCAAAGAATACATTGGCAAGAAATTAAATACTGCAGAAAATGTCAAATAAAAAAAGTGAAAATTAAACTGAATTGAAATGCTCCCATTAAAAAAGAATTTTGCAAACGAGCACAGAAGAGTGACTTGTATGAAAATGATCCAGATGGAAATCAGCTGAAATAGCTTGACTACATGAATAAATTTCATGTAAATGTTATCCTAAAGAACAATTTTGCAAATATCATGCTTAATGTTAGACCCTTACAAACAGCTGCAAGATGAAAGAACAGAACTAGTATTTGAAGGAAAACTAGCATGTATCAAGTGATTAAATATAATAATGTACATGTTAAATGAGCCTCTTTATTAAGTTTTATGCTTCAAAATAAATTGGCTAACACAAAAGCCTACTAAAATCAGTTTGTTAGGTTAGTGTGATCACTTCAGAGATCATTCAAGAAATAGTGCACTAAATTATTCTGTAACAATATTATTACTCCACCGGACTCAGAAAATATTGCAGATCCAGGGATTAAAGCCTAATAAATTTACCATCAAAATAATGATGCATCATCAACGATGAATTAGAGCTACCCTGAAACATGGGACAGTATTTTACAATCCTTTTCTGCAACAGCAAGACATCACACATATTCAGCTCTGCTGAGATTGCTACTTAATAGTAGCCTTTTAGCTGCAGATTCCTGTACAAGGCAACATGCAAATAAACAGATAATCACCTTCTTTTCAGTATCCTGACAACTATTAGAATTTTAGGGGAGCTTTGGATGTGAATAACAAGGCTTAACGAATCAAACCCCCAAATACTCCATCTTACAGGATTTGGATTTCATTACCTTCCCCCCAAAAAAATAGATATGGATTTCACAAAATCTCTTCAGTAGCTGTTGTGCTGGAAGCTCCACAGTAGTAAAATACTCAGACACTGCATTTACTGGCTATCATTATTTCTTAATTGCAGTACTACTGAATTTGAAGGAGCTGTTAAATTCATGGTCGCTGATGAAATTGCACTGTTGTATGTTACTAAATCACCCAGTCTACAGCAGATAATTTTAACTGCGCAATGCCAATACTCTAATTTTGAGACAGGGAGTGCACAAAACTCCTTAGATCCCACAGACATTTAGTCTTACAGTATCCCCTTTCATAAATCACAGCCTTCATCCCCAGCCTGCATGCTAAACTCTTCATATTTGATCAGCAGCTGGAGCTTCTCCTACCCTAACAAAATGACCTGTTCACATTCATATACATAGTTGCCAAGATATTTCCAACAAATTTCCTTTAATAAAATACATATGTTAAACATTTTTGTTTGTGACAAAAACACTACACACCTCAGCACCATTTACCTCTGTGGTCACAAAAGACAACTTGGGATGCTGCCTGAAATCACCGATCACCTGTCCAGAGATGCACAGGACCCTTACTTCCTTTCTGTTTATGCTAAACTGCCTCTCTGACAGTAGTTACAGTTATAACTCCCTTAATGGAGTAAATGCTAAAATATTTTCAATTTTACCATTAAGTTATAGTGACGAAAGGGATTTCATGAAAGTAGCAGCTATTCCCAGAGCTGCTTCTTCAACACATTATGTCAGGTTTATGACCATGTAGCATTCTTGACATCAAAATGGAGAACCAGACACTACCCTCTTCATCTCCCAATAGTTGCTTTAATTAGAACTCAGTATATTAATAATTACCTGGTAATAATGTTCATTATCTAGATGCCATAACTTTCAAAGCAGTGCATACATACCACATTAAGCAACTAATTCTCAGAACAGCTTTATGTGACAAACAAATTTTATCTCCATTTTAAAGGCAGGAGAACTGTAGCTGTTAAGCTAAATGACACTCCCATGAAACATCATTTAGAAGTAAGATTAAACCTCAGCAAGTCATGAATATGACCGGATACCTATGCTGTCATCTTCTGCCAACACAACACAAAGCTTTCAAGGTGAGATTTACAACACGGCAATGCTAAAGGAGGTATAATTTGAAAGGAAAATAAAACAGAATATTAACAGATTGATTAGCTCAGCATTTTATACTTTCACATCATGATGGAAACCTTGGGCTATGTTTTGGCCTTTTGCACAGCTGAAATAAACCACCACCAAGATTTCCCGACTATTGATTACAATATTCACTCCCAGAGTGACAAGTTCCATGGAAACCGCCACACTGCATTTAGATTCCAGCTTCACTCTTTAGTCATTCTAGTATTACAGACCTAATTTCTAAGAATACATGGACTTGTAAGCTATCTGAAAAAGAATAACAAAACATCTTCACTACTACAAATACTAAACTTGCTCCGTGAATCTGTATTACTTGCGGGACATTTTGATGCTTTCTGGCTAGCCTAACAGGAAGAGGAGCATTGATCTGAGTGAGGCTCAGATAACTTAGTTACCACAGCAATACCCTTGCAGGAGCAAGGCTTTGTTTGAAGTTGTTCCACACTCTGCTCTTTTTTACCAGATGCTCTTCTAGCAGTGCCAGACTGAACAAAGTTTGGTTTCGTAAGTGTCAAATATTTGACAGATGCTTCAGTATTTCTATACTAGAATTGATGGCCAGTTTTAATCTCATTTTCTGCCTCTATTTACAGGAGGCAAGCAGCTGGTGTTAGCTATATTTTTTTGTTCCCATACCATGCAAAAATAATCAACATGCTGCAGTTTCCTGGTTAAGGGCTGCCAGTTTCCTACCTGCTTCATTCACAGATAGAGCTCCAGAGTCAGGCCCAGTAAGACAAGGGTTTTCAATCTAGGATGTTTTGGCTGGGGTTTTTTTCCCCCTCTGATACCAATGTTATAAATCATGCTTTAAAGTCAACTTCTACTCTTTGTGTATCTCAAGTGACTAAAAAGGAGTTAAGTGACTTTGAGCTTGATGCTCCTGTCATATATTCAGGCTTCCATAACCACAACCTCCAGTGATCTCCATTACTGGCTGTGATTCTGTGATACCTTGGTTTTCTCTGCTGTAGTATTCCCGTAACAGAAGATTAGGACTTTAAATCTTCATTGCTCACAGGAACAGATAGCAGCCGAGAACAAATTCAAATAAAATTGAAGGGACAACACAAAAATTGAAATAGACAAGTTTGGCTCATCAGTGATATGCAGAATCTAACATAAATCTTACAGTCTTTGGAAAAACAACTATCAATTAAGGAATTTTGTGTTCCTAAGGTGCATCTTTAAGCAGATCTCAAAGTCTTACTCTGTGCATAGGTAAATGTCATTGAAAAAGAGACATGGAGAATGTATGCAATGTATCAGATAGACCCATATTGAAATGTAAAAGATAGCTGGCTGTCTTAGCAAGTTCTGTTCAGTGTGCCATAGTAAATAAAGGAGGCTGACTACAGGGCTCAGAAATTGTTCTCGATGTGAGCTATCTACAATAAGTGAGAAAACACCCTATGAAGGTAGGGGGCTAAATAAAGATAATGATCACTCCTGCTGAATTGTGTTGCGATTACGCTGTTGAAAAGGAGAAAAATCTAAAGAACAGTTCAGGAGTCAAGAATGAGGATTCATAGAACAATCCTAGGCATAAGGTAGCAGACTGGGTGAAAGACAATTACTGTCAGTTTTCCCACAGCTTCCTAAGCATACCCTTCAAAGCTCCTCAGCTTATTCTGTGAGCACGCAAAAGATATATCAATCTAGAGCCTTTGGAGACCAAGTCTCTGAAGACCACTGCGTGGGTGGTAAAGTTATATGTTGTTTGAAATGATAGAAAACTCCACTGACATCTGTCATTCCACTCCATATCCAAAATCCTGTTGTGTCCTTCAAAATAGCTAGACAAGTGTCCCAGAGGTCAGCAGCACAACTTGTTTGCTTTCAGTAAGAGCATAGTATCCCTGTTTTGATGTTGTCTGCCAATTCCAGGTTATTGAATTTTGTGTGTGGTGGTAAAGGCTACTCACCTCCAGCACAAAGTTCAATCTTTGGCCAAGAATTACGTAGAACAGTATGAAGTCTAGTAACAGAAAAACTTCAAATTTCAGTTACACACCTGGATGTGAATGTTATTCTCAATCTGAACTTCTACAACCATGAAGAGGTTATCAGTGTTTTCAAAGAGCTCTGAAGTACTTTGCTTTCATCCAAACAGTTAAACCCGGCTTTCTCTGGCAAAGCTATGCTCCATAAATGGTTATCTGTCCTATTCTCATTATTCCCCATCTCCTTCCATATGCATCTGAGCACAAGTACAACTAGAAAACTAGAAACTAGACACAAATTTCTTCCAAACACCTGTTAGCAATGCCAGGCATTTCCCTAGCTAAAAGTCCTCTTGAAATAAATAAGCTGTGATGTTTGGCTGAGTTTTAGAGAAGAAAGCAGCCACAAGATCTGTACTGTTCAGGTCAAGTTACCTCTTACTACTTTACGTGGCACATTACTAAAAGACAACTGTTGCAGCTAAATTAGCAAAACACAACAAAAGCCCTGATCTTGCAGTTAAGCATGCTTCTGGACAGGCTTTTCATTGCCCTTGTCCATATAGACACTTCTAATGCAGCTGTGTGGAGCAAGAAAACTATAGGATTGGAATAGCACTGAAAAGTGTTAACTCTCTTTCAAGGTTTTGTAGAAGTTAGGCATAAAGATCTGACTATGGCTCATTTATTCCTTGCTTGAGGTCTTTGGCTGAAATAGCTACATCTCTTGCAGCAGAGGATGAGAACAATTCAAGCCTTTTGGATGCCTATTGCATGATGGCACCAGCTGTGTCCTTTCTACAGTGCAGTAATATACTCTAACAAGATTTCAGTGGTATGATCTATATCCAAATATTGCATAACTGGGGCAACAGCAGTACTATTGTTCATGTCAATGGAATTAAATCAGAGATGCTACACAAAAATCACAATTCATTTGAAAAGAACTGTTTTAAAACAAATCTTAATTATAAATATAAATGCAGCTGTGGAAATGCAAATACACCCATGCTGTAATACTTAGTTCCTTACATAACTATGCTACACAACAGAGGACATTTTGGAGTATTGGGGAGAAAACCCTAGTTCCTAATTAACAAAGCACACAAAACAGACTTGAAAATTATTAGATTAAACAGGCCAGTATCATCTAGGGTCAAGTATAGGCATTACACAGTCAGGTGAAAGTGGTTTTATAAATTATTATTAGAATATTTTTCTCCCTCAGCTAAATGGCAGCTGCATTTAATCTGCCTAAAATATCTTCAGTGCAGAGTAGCAGAACGGAAGTAGGTCAAAGGACAGAGCCAGCAACCAGCTGATAACAATCTTCAATAATAACCAGAAGTGCCAGGTCAGGTTTATTTTGATTCCAACATTTTGATTTCTGAACCAACCTGGAAAGCTTCTTGTGATTTAAACAGTTGATTGTGCTCTAGTTCAGTGACCACGTCACACAAAAGTTCATATGTAGAAGGGAAACTGACACAAATGAAATATTCATCAATTTGTGTCAGCAGAGGAGAGCATAATATGGAAAGAAAAGGCTAGAAAGCATTCACCAATGCTACATCAAATTGATCCTTGTCATTGCTCATTTATCAGCTATGCCCCATGGGTACTTCCCTCCAAGGTTTTTTAGTGGACCTGCTTTTTACAGTTCTTCCTAGGCTCTTTTGTACAATTATCCATTCAGGGAAGAGAAATGAGACAACACCACGCAGGTGATCACGAAAAAGAAACAGCAAGATGAAGGAAGCTTATCTGTAACACCACCCCCAAGTACTCCAACACTCACTGTCACCACATTTCCTTCTCTGAAGCTTGCTAAAGCAATACTGCAATGCCACAACACACCAGAAAACCAATTGTTTAACAAGTCTGATTTATGGCAATACCATTGCCATCCTCACCTCTTATTTTACCATCCTTCTCCAGAGGATTCAAAATACAAATGATTATGAACAGGGAGCAGGAGGAGTAAATTACTTAACCACTGAAGAACCAATTCCTCTGTCCTTACAATGGACAAAGTAAATGTTTCATATACTCATATATACATACATACACACAGATGAACACTTTACAGTAAAGGCAGTTTTGTTGTTTGTTTTTTTTCCCCCCGTCAAGTAATCTGCACAGTAATTGGACACTTTGATAAAACAAAATAGTTATCCAATGTAGAACTTTCAAAAAAGTCCTTAGAAATGAACTTCTGAACTGTTCTAGTGAACATTTTCAACCAAACTGCAAACCTCCTCTCAACTTTTAAAGCAAGCTCTCATTTGCCCTGCTGTCTACTCTATTCTGGTTTGCTTTTCAGTTTTCCCACTCAGAAACCAAATATTTTGTATTTTAGTTTCTCTTATTTGTGAAAGAGACCTTTCTCCTACCTGTTACGGTATTTTAGATTTTTGTTAAAAACTCTGGAAAAAAGCTGTGCATAAAGCAACACAGTAAGTAAATATCTTCTGGTAAGTTCTGTATCTGCTTCAGAAAACAGCAGCTCTTCCCACAAAACTAGTGTTCTCCAACTAATTTCTAAGTAGCAGTTTCTAAGTCACACTCACTCAGTTCAGCAGATGTTTTTAAACAAGATACTACAGCCTAATATGAAGACTAGAAATAAAGGAACACAGCCCTATAAATAGATTGCTATTATTTGCTAAAGTTACAATAAAGGGACATTAACAAAAATAAAATTCCCCAATGCTATATTCATCATTTTCTCACTGGCATTGAACCAGGTTTATCAAAGTGATAAAGAACAGCTGGTGAAGGACTTCATTATTTGTTTTTAGTCATCAAGCAACCAATACAACAAAGAGCAGAGACTTCAAAAAAAAAAAAACCCAAACAAAAGAGCTGATACCAAACCAAAACAGGCATATGAAATAAATCCAAGAAAAGCCAAGAAGAAATGCTGGTGTGATTATCTGCTATGTGGGCCTCAAAAGAATCATGTCCCAGGTCATATACACACCTCAATGAAATGCTAAAGATACTCGTAACACTTTTAGGTCAACATTTCCTTTCCATACCACTTCTACTCAGAGCATTGTCTTATGTATGTGTGAAGAGCTGGGTGTCAGCTTAGCAGTAATAGTCTTTGCTTGATAAAGTCTGCACTGGAGACCTACGAGGAGATTTTATACATTGCCTGGAGACTTTAGAATACGATAAGTAAAAGAAAGTGCAAGTTGCAGATTAGCTAGCCATATTAATAAGGAAAGTCATCCCGAGGGAGAAGTTTTGCACCGAAACATTTCACAAGTTTCTGTTTCTTTTTCAGCTGAAGCAATATCCAGCAAATCCCTGACACTAGAATAATTGGGATGCAGGAAACTTTCATTAGAATGATAATCCAAGAGTGCTTTGTTAAAATACAAAACTCTATTTGCATTTGCTGCTCGCAACAGTATTGAAAACAAACCAGATGTTACTTTCATATTCAAAATTTGAGGACTTTTTTGAAGTAGCCACACATTAGGACAAAAGCTTACAAAACAAAACAAGAAAAACAAAGAAAAACCCCTTCCAACACCTGACAAAACAAAAAGTTCCTATTTGGAATTGATACTAGACAACGTTTACAATGAAATTATGTGGCATGGAAGACTCCTGTTAGCCGGGTATCCAAAACTCTTGTTGGTACTGCAGAGAAGTGTGCTGAGTGACCACGAGGCTACGCGGGACCACCTGGGTACTCCGCTCCCCTGCTCCACCTCCCCTCGCCGGGCTGCTCCCCACGCACAACGCCCGCAGAACGCTCCCCACGGCCCAAAGCAGGGAGCAGGCCCAAAGCCGCAGCCACACCGCGCCTGAGGAGCCGACCAGACCACCTCACAGGCTGCACCTGCACCCTGGTCTTCGCCACCACTGCACGGTGCTGACGCAAGGCACCAGAAGCAACAACAAAAAAACACAACCCAAAGGAGAATTTTTTTTAAGAGCCCAAACCAAGACATCCCAGAGGAAAAAAAAAAACAAAAACCAAAAGAACTGCAGCTGCGAGTTGGTTTTAATGCAACCCATCTGCGCAGGACAGCCCCCAGGCAACACATCCCGCGTTACCTCGCACCTCCCCGCCGGGCTCACCGAGAAGGTCCCGTGGCCGCCTCAGCCCGCCCCGAGAGAGGGAGATGGAGGGGGTGCAGCGGACCCGGCCGCGTTTAAATAGCCCGCCGGCGTCACGTGACCCGCGAGGCCCCTCACGCCGCGCGGGCCCGGCGGGGCGGGGCCTGCACCAGGCGCTCACTCCTCGCAGGCTGCTGGCTCGTCGGGGTTTCCAGCGCTTTCTCTTGCTGAGCGGCGAAAAAACGCGGAAAAGACTGCACGTTCCAAGCTGAACGTGTTTATGTTTCCAGGCTGAACGTGTTTATCTTTCCAGCGCGAGCAGAAATACAGCTCTTTGGCCTTTGTCAGCTTTTAAGTATGTGCTCGCAGCAGAGCTCTGGTTTCATCGCATTACGCGGTGAAGCAATGTTTCAGGAGGAGACTATGGCGTGCTTTCTCTGGGGTGACGTGAGCGAGATGAAGCGCACAGAACTTGAATGTGTTTAAAAGCCAAGCCGGTTTGTCAAAAGATGAAGTGCGTGCAAAACGCCGAGTGGCTGAAGCAGAACAAAAGCAGGACCTGTGCAGGAGAGGAGCCAGAGCCACTCCAGCAAAAACTTTCTCAAGTCAGAGGGTCTCACCGACAAGCCTAACCCAAAGATTAAGCAGAGCTTGAAAAATAGCAGAAATTGTTTACAAATAAGCACCTGACCATAAACGCTGATCGCATTCACCCATTAAACTTTATGTTGTGAAATAGGAAACAGCAAAGTACAGAGCTGGCTTGCTCCGCTCTGCTCTGCCGCCCTGCGCCTCGCAGCCTGCCGCGGCTGCTCGCGTTGCACCAGGCTGCGCTCAAAAGCGAAGGCGCCGACATGATCGGCTTTCGTTGTCATTCACCTCTTTGTTCTTTCTTGCCTTGCTATTTCTCTTGAAGCAGAAATCACTCATGGTGGAAGCGTATGGCATTTTCTAGGTATTAAAAGGACAAGACTTCGAGCTGTGTGCAAGAGGAGTTCCCCTTTACGGCCTTTTTCCAATGTTTAGGCATCACTCTCAGTCACCAAAACCCCCTGTCTAACCTTGTTGTTGCTTAAGTTTCCGTACATAAAATTGTACAGGCCCTTATGTTTTGCTGCTCTGCACGCACCCAGCCATGAGTGGTGTGATAGTGTAGACCTGCTCTACCTTAAAATCTTTGCCAGCGCTCATAAAAGAGGCTTTTGCCTCCCTGTTCCATTTGCTGGACAGATTCAGCAATGTGTGGACTGCACTGGCTCAGGAGCACAGAGCTAGAAGGGGCTTCCTGACCCACGGGGGTCCTGGCTCCACAGCCATCCGTTAAAAATGCCAGCGATGTCTCTTGTCGACAGGTCCAAGCACCGTCTCACAGCTGAGGAGACACAATACTCCCCTGCGCTCATTCACAAGACCTACTCAAACGTGCTGTGATTTCACACAGATGGAGCAGTAATAATAGAGTCGTGGGGCTAATAACACCCCTAGAAGAGCAACAGCTTTCTGAAATAAAGCTCCCAGGTGAGCCTGGTGTAAGATCATGCCTTGCTCTGTAGAGGAGAGTAGAAAACAAACCTTAATAGCTGCTCATGATAGGATGCAGAGGAAATTCCCATCTGGCTCCATATCTGTACTTGGATTTGTGCTAAGTGGATTAGCAAAACACCAGCCAAACACATCTGAATTTCATGCTCTTTGCTCTTTCTATCAGCTTACTAACGGATGTTCTCCACAGAATTCAGATTTTCTCTTGTGTGAAAAACGTAATACATCAAGTGCGGATTACTGTGTGTACCTTGCCAAAATCCTACCTGTAGCTGGAGCCAAACCCCAAAGTTGCAGAGGTTAGTAGAAATAATACTCCAAAGCCAAAGAGTATGTCAAAATCAAAAAAATCCTTCCTGATCTCCCACGTGTACATCAGAAGAAAGCTGGAGGTCTGAGGTTAATACTGTATAAACACAGTGCAAATAAAATGTGTGATTGAGCCTTCTACCATAGTTCTGCAGATTTGCAAGCAGCGCAGAAAACTAAACATTATTAGGAGAAACTAAGGTAACAAAGATTTTCTTGAAGAGGGCAACAGTTATGAGGAAAAGTTAGTAGCCCCACTTCTCTTACACTATCACAATCTTTATCTTTTAAACTAAGTCGCTCTAATTGTATGCATCTGCTGGATTCGAATGCCATTATTTAATTATCCAGAGGCCATCTCTCTAAACACAAAACATCAGGCCCACCTCGAGGGCCATGCTATCTCAAGAAGTTTTGGGGACGGTCCAGCCTGCCTAGCAGCACAGCCAGCCAGCTCTTCCCCCTCAGGGTAAAGGAGAGAGGCCCTCCAGCCTCCTTCTACCCTGGTACAATGAAGGGATGGATAAGGGGTAGCAACCTAGACCTAAATTTTGCACCCATTCTTTACCCCCACAGCCTGCACGTGCAGGGAGCAGGTGATACATGTGCCAAGCATGCAGCAAGAGCCATGGAGACAGCAGTGTGCAGATCAGAAGATGTCCCAGTCTCACATCCCAGTACTTGTGTACCTTACAAAAACACCAATCTTAGGAACTTTGCTGAACTTTAAGAGTGCTCCTAACCGAAATGTTTGTTCTTCTACTGGTTTGATTGACCAAAGCTTAGGCAAGCATCCAGGGAGTTAGACTTGAATGCCTGGGGCGACAGCCTTGTCCACGGTAGACTTATTATTTGGCATACATTTCTCAGCTAGAAGAAGGGCTGCCGTTTCAAGAGTTTTTGAAATATTCCTAAACAATATAGAAGGAGTTTATCAATGTTTGTGCTGAAAGTTCTTAAAATTTCCTTATCTAGAAATAGCTGATTCTTCCAGCAGCTTTGTGTTCAAAATAAAGCGTACTGAGCTTGGGTTTCACCAGCGTATTCAGAACAAAGCCATTCAGGTACTACAGCTTTTACTAATGAGGAATGACCACCAGGCTGACATCTGAATGAATCGGTGTGTTACGTGAGATTGTTCAGCAGATGTTTTATTGGTGCAACCGTTAGTCAGAGATTACTTCCTTGTAATTCTCTGGTATTCCTAGAGGATCATTGATAACCAGTGTCATCTCACATAAATTCCTGTTCCTTACTTCTCCGTGTTTGAGGGACTGCATGTTGCGAACCACAACAAAATCTCCTAATAGACCTGTAGAGCCCTTCTAATAGAATTACAAAAGCAAAATTAGTTGACACAACTTGAAAGAAACCAAACTTTCTCTGGCAACGTTTGAAAATTTTTGAAGCATGCTTCTATTGGACAATGTGCTATCTTTAGACAACCACATTTTTTGAGAGGAAGAAGAGAAGGAACAGCCATTAGACTTCAAATCATTTCTAAATGTTTGGGATGAGGCATTGCATTAGGAAGCCTGTTGATCATTTTTGTCATTAAATGCTTCATGAATATTGCTTCCACTTCTCCTGGGATCTGTGCTTGTTTCTTTCAGAAAGCCTTCCTTTCAGCTGTTTACAATAGCAAAGTGGCACTGGAAAAAATGCTCAATTAGAATTTGCCTATTCCTGAATAGTTACTTTCATATGTTTCTGTTCTTCACGGGAGCCACTAAACACCTGCTTCTTTTTTATCCCCTGCCTTATTATTATAATCCCTTCATTCTTCCTTCTGTTTTGTGCTTTTCTCCCTAATTAGACACCTTTCACCTCTCAAGTTACGGAACTAAAGTGATCTTTACCAGTGTCTCGTAATTCACCCCGGATGCATTATATCCATGGCCACTCCATGCACTTTGTGTAGTGCTTGGGACAAGCTAGAGGGGCTCCCAGGCTCGGAAAGTGTGTGTGGAACTTGGCAGATGCTGCTTTTGCTCTGGAGGGGAGAAACAAGGGGCACAACACTGGCAGCATGCAAAGGAGCCCATATGGTAGCAAAGGCCAGGTACTGTCCTGTGTGCCAGAGAAGGGGTTAAAGCTCCCAGTTGTGCTCTAACTCTAGTCTTGTCAGGATTCAACTTTAGAACCTGCCAACTATTTTGGGAGAAGTGAGAAAGCTCAGTCACAGTTGCTTCCTAAGCATTAGAGGAATTAATACAATCTTTAATAATCTTTGCAAAAATCGGACTCTCAATTTTTATCCAGCATACATGCTAAGCACTGAATCTGGATCAGGACTCATGTTTCAGAGCATTAATCTGCTATTCTGTATGGTCATCTTTTTTAATACTTTATGGGTTTTTGCTGCTCATTTAGCCATCACCTGCAGATCTTGTTTGCTATGTTCTTCCTCATTGCTTCTCTAATGCTGTGTTGCACCTTAGCCTTTCAACCAGGTAGCCTGGAGCGCTGAGCTTTTGATTGGCAGCTGCATACTGGGTTTTCTGCACTGAGATTTTAGGGTAGATTTGCAACACTTAATAGTGGCTGAAGGACAAAATTGGTTCCTGTGTGCTGCTTTAAGGTGTCGCACAGATGAAGAGCGGTTCTGATTTTTCATTCACTTGCTTCCCGTCAGGAGAGCCTGCACAAATATTTTTTATTCCTTTACAACTGAGATCAAGTCTATGAGGAAAATACATGCTTCATGCACAATGCTCAATTCACCCTAATTTCAACTGACAGCTAACACCCCCCCCCCC
>Ga0065711_1010868_pt1 | contig 14825 bp, 9 predicted proteins | sample Hoacrofraction12_FD_59098 | JGI IMG/M metagenome (GOLD analysis project Ga0065711, IMG submission 59098) | Hoatzin crop microbial communities from Cojedes, Venezuela - Epithelial fraction 12 v2 (version 2) | ecosystem: Host-associated > Birds > Digestive system > Esophagus > Crop | place... | reverse complement strand
AGGTCCTGTGCAGCCTGCTGTAGGTAACCCTGCTTCGGCAGGAGGGTTGGACTAGATGACCCACAGAGGTCCCTTCCAACCCCTACTATTCTGTGATTCTGTGATTCTGTAAGTTAAATAATTTGTGCAGTAGTTTATTGTGTGAAACAAAAGGGTCACAGCAAAATATTTTCTTCAAATGATAATCAGTTAACTTAATCAAAATAATTTATGCCTAGAAACATAAAGGGAAAGATTACCAAAGGCGAATCGTATTACCTTTCTTTGCATATAATGAAAGAGTTTGCATACAGCTAGGAAGATATTTCCTAAAGTACTAAAGATATAGAAACTACACAGAGAAACATCAAAGACAACAGAAGCAATTTTTATTGCCATATAGAAGCTGAATGAAAGAGTAATAGTCAAGTATTCCAATACCACTTTGTCTTTCCATTAATAAATACCCCCTTCTTCGCTTTTGAGAAGCACACTCAGGAAAGATGAAAGCTGAAATAAAACATCTTTCCTGCTGACAGAAGTATTTTTTGGTATAAAAATTAACTTTAAAAAGATTGTGCATTCATTTTGATTTTAATGCATTATGTAGATTTAAATATTAGAGGTTGTTACTGAGTTATAAGGTAGAATTAAGAGCAGTGTTATCAATAATAAGAGGAAATAATTGTATGGGTTGACCACAGAGCTTAGGCTTAACACTTATAAGAAAAGATAACAGCAAAACCAACAGGTATTAATATGCATTATGGGGAAGTTCTTCTTAAATGGGATCTAAATATCCTAAAAAAGCCGTATTAATCTGATAAATATGGATTAATTTTAACTTCATGTAGTGAGTCTCATAGTAGCAGGAGTGAATGCTCTGTTATTTGCTTGAGCGTCCACTGGATAGGATTGTCTTTTTGATCTTTTTCATTATTACAACAAAGCATGGACAATGTACTTGGAAGTAGAATTGATCTAAAAATCTGTTTAGTCATATAAAGTCTTTTGATTGACCTAAAACTGACCTTTTAAACAACAAAGCAAATACAGTCTTTGTTCAAAAGATTTTACCATCCGAAATGTAAGCATAGACAGGAGAGATTGCTGATTACTAGATTTGGCTAATTAGCTTGAATTTCAGGGCAGGGTGGGGATCCAGCCAGAGAAGCATGGGACGGAATATGGTCTTTTATACTCCTACATATGGTCTCATAGTATGGCCTTTCTGGGTATGTTTTCCAGAACAGGTATATCATAAGCCTGAACTAAATGGTGAAAGTTTCCCTGGTATGTCTATATTATGTAAATGTCAGCCCACAGATGTCATTCAAATACTGTACGTATTTAAATTCAGTCTTTAAGCATGGCCAGATTGCAACCTTTGCAGCGTGCCGGGTCTCATGTTCATACACAGCTGATCAGGCTCTGAAGTAGAATCAGTCTTTTCATAGATGATAATTTTATAATTGACAGAAACAACCTTGTATGGGTTACCACATTTTATTTTTCTGTAGTTTTACCTTACTCCAGTGCATGATATAGGTACTGTTTTCAGCCAGCAGTACGGCTACTTGTTTGCAGAGGAGGAAATATTTATCCTAAATGGTTCTGGACTGAGCATTTTATAACAGTTAGCCTTATAGCTGGAGAACATGGCGTCTTTTAATTTTCAAGTACAGATCCAGGTTTAGGTAACCAAATGCTATTCAATATTGAAGTAAGGTGGAAAGCATTTGAATTTATGGAAATTAATCTGTTCCCATGATTTCATAATCAGATTTATAAGAAATGTGCTGAGAATAATTCAACTGAATATTAGAAATAACTGGAAGCTGTAAAATTCAAATTATTTAGAAATAACTGGAAGCTGTAAAATTCAAATTATTATATTAATTCAAACTACTGTAACTCTCAAGAAAATCTAATTTTAGACTGAACTTGTAATTTTTAACATTTATAACATTTTAGTGCTGAGATTATTACCTACTTTGTATTGCCTTAAACTTATCTCTGGAACTCAATGCAAATTTTACTTTTTTAAATCATGAGAAAGTTAGGAACAATCTGGAACACTCTTGATAACTCCACTCTAGATGCGTCCTTAAACTTGTTTACAGCATGTGTATTTTCTTGCTGAAACAATAAAATTCTTAATGTGGTAAATAAACTGGATTCATAACACTTCTTTCTGGAGTCAGGGCCCAGAAGCAAATTTGATCAAATTTCTGAAGATACAATTCTTAATTTGGACAAACCCATTCCATCTGTGAGAATGGATTAGCAATAATCTAAAAGGCTCAACATTCATTAATCTCAGTTATCTGTCATTTCTTTCTTCGGGTTAAATATACCACCAACTCCTTTAAGCCAGCTTTCTGACTTTCTTTGCTCAGTTGGAAATAGAAAACAGTTATGCTTGTTTTACTAGTATATATGTTTGTGTATGTACAGATAAGGAAATAATCCAAAACCACATCTGTAGTCAAAATAATTTCAGACGCAAATGTCCACATTTAAACTAGCCATCTTAAGTTTCCTAGTCTGCAGGGAAAAATAGGAACTTTTACAGCAAGGGTGTTTTAATCCTGAAGTAGTTGTCTGAACTAAGTCTTCTCAACAGTTGCCCTAATTTTACTCATTTTTCTTCATCTGCCTGGTAGGAGGTTTGGGTTGCCCATCACATACTTGTCTACACGTAGCCATGTAAAGCTTGAATCCTACCACTCTCGTAACACAAATATTTTCCAGTATACTCTCAAATTGACTAAGGTTTCTGAAAATTCAAAAACAGTGAATATTGCATTCTGTAATGCTAATATTTTTTCCCTGCTTTTTAAAATTATTTTCAACACATCCATCGCTGTTTAGCACTAGGTTGGATACGTCTGTGCTAATTTGTAATATGCAATGTGGGCATGCTTTTGAATGGAGGGGTAATTTTTTTTGAACACTGTGGATTTGGATCAGCCCAAAGGTTAAATGCAGATGTTTACATTGTCAAACTAGTGTAATTCTTTGAGCAGATGAAAACAGAAGGTGGCCTATGCTCAGTTTGTTAGTCCAAAGCCCTGAAAACCTAGTATGACCACCACCATGAGACGTGGCAACAGAAGGACTAAGGCTATTCCTATGGGCAGGAGCAGTCATAGCTCCCAGCTCTGCTAATCTAGATGGCCCAGAGGAAAATGATCATATCTGAATCCTTATAGGTTGTGTCTCAGAGCTTACCGTCCCGGCTTCATCATCTTTCTCCCTCACGAGACAGGTATGGCCAGCTGCCATAGCCAGGAGCACAGAAACCATTGCCTTTGGCTACGTAGCTGCCAGGACCTGCCTGGGGTTGCCCAGCCTGCAGGTGGGGAGAGACCAGACTCCGGGTTTCACAGGACTCCACTACACATAGCAGCACAGAGAAGTTTACCTTTAGATTTCTCCCCTTGATTACAGTGTGTGCAGCATGGCAAGTTCTCAGAAAGTTCTTTTTGGGCTAAAGATAAGTCATTTTTATGTCACAGAGACATAAAAAGGCATTGAATACCACACCTTCAAGCAGCCACTACGTGCTGTTAATTTCTGTTTTTCTCCTGGGACTGCTGGTAAATTAGGGTCTTTTCTGTTCTCTCAGACTGATTTTTATGTTTCCAGGCTGTTTTCCTGTTCTTGCAGTTACTGGCAGTTACGGACTCTTACTTTCTCAGGATGTTTCCCCCCTTTTCCAGCCTATTTTCCCTTTTCAGTAGATAAGTCACCCTTGTAGTTCCTTTTTTTCACACTTGTCAATGTCATCCCATGATGTCTCTGGTTTCTAGGTACCCAGCTGCACTTCAAAGATGCCAGCTGCACTTTTCAAGGATGGTTCTGGTTCACAGGCCTACTTCCCAGGCTGGCAGGCATTTTCTCTGTTAGTATTTCAGCAGACATTTTCTTCTGTTCAGTAACTTTCCCCTGCTAACCAGGTCACCTTTCTGGCTGCTTACATCCATAGCTTAAAGTCTTGGTCAAGTTATACTGAAGCAGAGGTTTCACCTATTGTTTCTTACCCCCTGTACAGAAGTACTGAGGACTGCTCCATAAGCTGAATGGTCCTTAGTGCTCACTTTCAAACACTAAAGCCAACACATTTCAACACCCAAAGGGATCAAAGTTTTCCATCAGTGTTAAGAAGAAATTATCAGCATTCAATAGAAGCTTGAGCTGTTGCGTGAGTCTAATAGAAGAAAAATGGAGAAAAATGAACTTCAGCACTTCATACCATTCCAAAAAATAAATAAAAAATAGTAAATATATTCACTGATTAATTCCATAAACCATGCATATATAAGACTTCATAAAAAACAGGCAAAATAGTCCAATGATTTTTTCTTATGTTCCATGACAAAAGGGTTTTAAGTGTGTCCTTTAGGTACAGGTTGATTTTAGTTGATGATGACAATGATAATAAAGCATAACAATCTCTTTTATCAGAGTAAAACACAATACAGAAAAAAAAGACAAAAAATGTGAATTTTTTGCAGTCTTTTCCGTTTAGTGTGTATTCAATACGGTATTTCAGTACCCTGTAGTATCCTTGCAACTGCTAAAATATTAAAACTTAGTTAGTTTAAAATAGCTGTTATCCATAATAGCTTTTATGATCAGGATACATGATCGTTAGAAAATGATCACATCTAAAACAAGCTGAAAGCATCTCAGACCAAAACAAGGCACGAAGAAGTCCTGAAGCAGTCATATCAACATGAAGCCTGTGCCCTTTTATAAGTAACAGCAAACTTGTATTTAGGGGGCTACAGAAGAAAAGTATCTACTATTACTATTTGAAAAGTCCGTAACAGGGTTGGCAGAAATGACACAGACTCCTTTCTGGAGTACACCAGAATCTATACAAAACACCCTAGCATGCCTAATATGCCTAAACAACTCTGTTGGAACAATTGGATGTCATCTTTACATTTTTTCAGTTGAGTATCTCTGTGTACTCTATGTTCCATGATAGAACGTGAGCATACTCTGAAGGTGAAATGATAGCAGATATTTTTGTGCTTTATTATCATTATCAACTAAAGCCCAGTGACGTGGATTTTGCTAATAGTTGGAGCTTTTGAATACCAAACTTACACCTAGATGTCTGTAATGGGAGCCTAAATGGAGGTATCCTCTTTTCAAACTGAATTACAATACTGAACTTAGAGTAACTACTAATACTCAAAAATCTGTAGCTGTCTCACAAGTACCATGTCATATTCCCTAGATTTCTGGGGAAGTCTTGTAGATTGCAGGCAGTTCTATTGCTGCAGTCTAAAGCAGGAAAACTAGATCCTACACATTATGTCTAGCAAAGTTTTCAACCTGTCTTTGACAAATAGATTACTGTAAAATTGAAAGAGGTCAAACACGTCAAACTAAGAACCTTTAAAAGTTATATATGCATAAAAAGGTATCAAAAAGGGGCTTTTTATTCGTGTTTATAAATAATTAATTCTACATAAGCAGTCTTATGTCTGAAGTATTGCATAGAATTGGGAAATATATACATCTGTGCACCTGTACCCAAGTATAAAAAACATTTGAAGTTGGCTTAAATCTAAAACTTTAAGTGCTCTGAAATTTTCAAGTCTAAAAATTTTCAAGTTTTCTTAACTCCAAGTTACCTCAGTTGAGAGCATTGATACAGCTTTCGAAGTTAGGGAGTAATTCTCAGTAGCCTCTTGGACCAGCTTACATATAGCTTGTTTCTAGATGACACTTTCTGAAAAGGCACTTTCCAAGGTACTTTCTGAAAAGGTGCTCTACTTGATACATCCCATGATGTAGCCCTTGGAAACCTTTTCTATCGGGTTGGAAAATCAGAATCTTTTCTGACTGTTGGGTCTTTTTCATTACCAAACACAGCATCTTCTGCCTGTGTCTGTCTGTTATTTTTGTCCAGGTGACATTTTTGATTCACATGTAGAACAAGTTTTTCACTAGTATTTAGGACAAGAGAGCAGTTGCAGAATTTAGAGGTTGAAAAATATAGAGCAAAGGCCATTGAAGAACCATTTCTGCTCGCTTGTTCTCCTTTTATCTGCACTCTTTATACCTCTGCTTTCTTTGGGTGTTTTTAAAATTTATTTGTTGGTTTGTTTGTTGGTATTGTTTTCCTCTGTTATGGTTTGGCTGTGGATGGCAACAATAATGCCATGCAGCCACCCTTCCCCCTCCAGGGTGCAGAGGAGAATGCAAAGAAACAGGCAGAAACTGGTGGGTCGGAATAAGGGCAGTTTAACAGAACAGCAAACAAAGGGAATAGGAACAACAACGATACAGATAAGGAGAAAACACAGCACAAACCGCACAACCCACAGAGCCGCTCTTGCTCTCCCGGACCGGACTGGTGCCGTGCGCTCCCAAGCTGCAAGTGAGTTCCCGCCCCCCAGCTCCCCCCCACCGGAACCCAGCATGACAGCACATGGTATGGAATACCCTGCTCTGTTTGGCCAGGTGGAGTCAGCCCACCCAGCTGTGCCCCTTGCTGGATTCCGATGAAAATTAACCCTGTCCTGGCCAAACCCAGGACATCCTCATATCGTGGCAGTTTGGCTAACTGTTGACAAAACACTGTATTTTGTAAATAACCCCAGGCTATCACTTGCTGGTCTGTGGAAACTCTGTCTCTGGACTCTGTCACCAAGGTTGATCCTCTTTCTCCCTGTCCCCTAACAAGAGAGAGCCTTTCCACTTGGACCACTGCTTTGTCTGCAGAAGACATATACTTCTAAACCTCACAACAATGGCACATGGAGACCTGCAGGGAGGGGGTGGGACCAACTGTGGGTGGCACCAGTATGGGCATGAAGTATCCAGGGAACTATCCACTTGTACTTGTGACCAAAACCAACATGGTAAAGCTTCTGGAAAGCAACTTGGCAGAAAAGGCCCTCGGAGTTCTGTTGTACACTAATCTGAACAGGAGCCAGCAAGGTGCCGTTTCCCAGTAACAAACCACCATGAACATACCGGAGACACCTGCCCAGTGCTCTCCCCACCCCTGCCCACAGCAGGTCTGTTGGGGTCTGAATGGCATGCTGCGTTGGCCCGGCGCTGGCCCTGCAACGGCCTCAGTGCCTGCAGGGACGGCACTGTGCTGTCACGGATCAGTGCTGGGGAGAGTCAGGCCTTTGCCGAGCAGCACTGCCTGGCATTGGGATCCCCCTTCAGAGCCTTGCTCAGGCTGACTGGACAGGATCCTGAGCCCCACCAGCATGTTCCATGTGACACTGCTCCTGCCCTCGGTGGGATGGGCCAGGTGAACTGCATCAAGTCTGTTTTGGGGTGGGAGAGAGTGTGAAACGTGGACAATGCAAACCAATCCAAGCAATCTGCTTTTAAGTACCTAGGTAGCCATTTGGCAAACAGTAGCTTCCTACTGAGGTATGTCCTTGGCACCCGTTCACTTCTACATGTCCACTGTAAGTGCCTGTGTGGAATTTTTGCATGATAAATGTCTTAGTAGATAGAAAAAAGAGGTTTTGTGCTTATATTATGTACCCTAAAAAGTGAGGACTCTGAGTAATATACAACATGACTACTTTGTCCGGTGGCAGTTAGCCAGTCGTATTCCAGGCTTTCTGTTGTACTTCCATGCAATGCAGGAGAAACACAAAAACTACAAACATCTTGTATTGTAGCATAACTACTGTGCATTAAATATGAGCTATATGGAACACTAAAATACTTATTGATTGCAAAATGGAGCTTGTAAGAGCCGTAATATCCAGTGCTAATTTTTCAACAGTCCATACAAAAATTGTCACATAAGCAGTCTCTACCATCAGACTACTCTCTTTAAAGATTTAATGCTTTTTAAAAGTATAAAACAAACAAGGAAAAAGAAAGCTGATGCTATTCAATGTTCTTCCAGAAACCTTTCCTATTGAAAAGCAGAGGCAGGAGTGTTGGCCACAGAACATACTTTGGCAGTCAAACATTAATGTAAATTAATCCTCTGTGACAACACCAACATGTTACTTCCCTATTATACTTCACAGAATCACAGAATCACAGAATGGTAGGGGTTGGAAGGGACCTCTGTGGGTCATCTAGTCCAACCCCCCTGTCGAAGCAGGGTCACCTATCAAAGACTTCATCCTGAAATTGTTAGCATGCTGCATAAATTAGTCCATATTTCCAGGAACTAGTGCACTGTTCACCTGTAAAAAATAAGCTGACTTCTTTTCTTTTTTTTTCCATATTATTGGAAAGATATTTTGGGGCAAATAATATTGACATACTTTGATTGTTTCAGAGTTCACAAAGAAATCTACTAGGATGTTTTCAGTATTCTTAACTTCCAAAATAATCTTCCACTTTCTTTAGAGCAGGGTTGCCAGTTTTGTCATTGAACTGAGTCTGTACTACAATACTCATTGTAATTATAAGATCCTCAGAAACAAATTACAGCTGTATCAGGAGATCAGCAAACTGCTCTTCCAACAGGTTTTTTGGCAATTCCATTCATGTACCAAATTTAAACAGAAATATCTCAAATATAGCCCTGGCTAGAGAGGCAAGCTGCTTGTCCTGGGTTTGGCCAGGACAGGGTTTATTTTCACCACAATTCAGGAAGGGGCACAGCCGGGTGGGCTGACTCCACCTGGCCAAACAGAGCAGGGTATTCCATACCATGTGCCATCATGATGGGTTCTGGTGGGGGGGAGCTGGGGCACAGGAACTCACTTGCAGCTTGGGAGCTCGCGGCGCCAGTCTGTCCGGGAGAGCGAGAGCGGCTCTGTGGGTTGTGCGGTTTGTGCTGTGTTTTCTCCTTATCTGTATCGTTGTTGTTCCTATTNCCTTTGTTTGCTGTTCTGTTAAACTGCCCTTATTCCGACCCACCAGTTTCTNCCTGTTTCTTTGCATTCTCCTCCACATCGCGGCGGGGCAGGGGGGGTGGCCGCGTGGCGCTTTTGTTGCTGGCCGCAGCCAAACCATAACACTGCTGATGACAGTTTAGTTACAAGACAGGAGTGTGAGGTGCATTAACTTCCTTTTGACTTTGGCACCTAGAGATCAAAATACAGACTTTTCTTTTTGGAAGCCTCAACAGAATATTATTCACATCCTAATATTGATCCTATAGCTGTAAGTCTGTTAATTTAAAGGAAGACTTCATTTTAAATAAACATAAAATTGACAATTACTTCTCTTTCTCTTTACCTTTTTCCCAGTTCTCTGGAGAAAAAAGAAATAATTTTTTTTCCTGCACATGTTTTACTTGAGATAGAAATAGAATGATACATCAAACCCATGAGGACTGAGAGTTCACTAGGTTCTTTTAAAATGGAAAAGTAAAGCCATTTTTGTTATGAGAAGTGTCTATTTTGACTCAGCTACTCTGTAAATATTTTTTTCTCAGTTATAAGCAGTCATCAGGATTAGTGTCACAGACTTATCTTGGTGTTACAAAGGTAAACAGACTGGCTGTACGATGTGCCCTTATATCACTGTATTTATTCATCCAAACTGCGGAACTGAGCACAGTGCAAAATACTGTCTTCCACCTCATATTCACTGTTTTCTTACTTCAGAATTCATGATATGCAGTGAAGTGAAGGGAGGGTGCTGCTGTAGCCTTGGACATACCCTGGGATTGAGATGAGACAATCAAAGTGAAGAGTTCAGAAGTGCCTCATATCCACCAGTAAAGGCCTGCCTATAGACAACTTTGAACTTCTGACTAGTGACCTTGAAATGGAGACTCCTTAAAGGACAGGAGACATGCATAATGGTCCCTAACTTGATGTGCTGCACAGTGTCTTCCACCCCTTATAGCTTGCTTCAGAGGAAATGAGTCTGTGTCAGTGACTTGGTACAAATCTGAAGCTGCCACTACAGACGCACAAAAGTATTGATCATATGATTCACAGACTGGGTCGATCAACTGCAGACTAAACAGGGCATTGACTTTCAATACTGTTGAATATAGAAATGCTTTATTTGGCCCCTAGCTAAAGAAAATAAAAAAAAAAAAAGAAAAAAAAAAGAAAAAAAATCAAAGAAAGAGAGGGGGAGAACTAGCTTCATTTCTGAAAGATTGAGAACAGAAGTACTGGTGGAAGCAATGACGGATTTGTGAGATTATGGCAGAAGGCACATGATCTGGGCTTCTACAGAAACATCTCCCTTTGAGCATTACATTTATATGCATGAGCACTATTTTATTTTCAGTAGCAGACAGGTGGCTAATAGAATATTTTAAAAATTTCTAAGAACATGATTCCTCTACCTGATTGAAAGCAGAACATTTTGCAGTAGTAGTGTTGTGACATGCCAGTAAAATCAATAGAAAATGTGAGTTTTTTACATACAGGACTGGTTATGAATGTATTTGAACAAGATCCCAATACTAAGCAAACAATGAAAAATAAATCTGTTGCAAATACACATGGAGCAGAAAACTATCACCATTTCAACCATCCTATCCACATGCTTTAGTTTTCATACAGATCAATTTACAACACACATAAGATTCTGGACTACTAAGTGTTCATTTACAGAACTGCCAATTCTATAGGTCTTGGAATATACCTATAATAGGCCTAGGACTCTCGACATATAGACGATACCAAACTGAGTGCTGCAGTTGACACACCAGAAGGACAGGATACCATCCAGAGGGACCTGGACAAGTTGGAGAGGTGAGCCTGTGTGAACACCATGAGGTTCAACAAGGCCAAGTGCAAGATCCTGCATCTGGGTTGGGACAACCCCCAATATCAGTACAGTCTGGGGAAGGAAGGGCTTGAGAGCAGCCCTGCCAAGAAGGACTTGGGGGTACTGGTGGATGAAAAGCTGGACATGAGCTGTCAGTGCGAGCTCACAGCCAACAAAGCCAACTGAATCCTGGGTTGCATCAAAAGCAGCATAGCCAGCAGGTGGAGGGAGGTGATTTTGCCTGTCCACTCTGCTCTGGTGAGACCCCACCCGGAGTCCTGCGTCCAGCTCTGGAGCCCTCAGCACAGGAAAGATGTGGAGCTATTGGAGCGGGTCCAGAGGAGGGCCACGAAAATCACCCGAGGGCTGGAACACCTCTCCTATGAAGAAAGGCTTAGAGAACTGCGGTTGTTCAGCCTGGAGAAGAGAAGGCTGCGGGGAGACCTTATTGCGGCCTTCCAGTACTTAAAGGGGGCCTATAGGCAAAACGGGGACAATCTTTTTAGCAAGGCCTGTTGTGACAGGGCAAGGAGTAAAGGTTTTAAACTACAGGAGGGTAAATTTAGACTAGATACAAAGAATAAATTTTTTGCAACAAGGGTGGTGACACACTGGAAAGGGTTGCCCAGAGAACTGGTAGATGTCCCATCCCTGGAAACATTCAAGGCCAGGCTGGACGGGTCTCTGAGCAACCTGGTCTAGTTGAAGATGACCCTGCTTATTTCAGGGGGTTGGGCTAGATGACCTCTAAAGGTACTTTCCAACCAACAGCGTTCTGTGATTGTACGATTTTATGAAAGCTGATATCTCACAAAAATTTTTTATGAGGAAAATGACAGTAGTGATCTTACATCTTTTATCCAAAAAATTAATTATTTTTACATAACTCATCAAAATGGCAGGTAACTCACCTACTATTTTTCTATATTATCTTTTGCTGTTGTAAGGAAACCAGGCAGTTCTGAGAAATGACTAATGAGCAACAGTAATTGTGCAAGTGGGAAAATTCAAGATTGTAAGATTGAGCATTGGGAAGAGGTATGATGGAATGTAGGACCGGGATCTTACCCTTTTCAGTTAAAATTTTTTGTCAGTATTGTGTGAGTACACCACATTTTATGTGACTACTCTAAAAGTAAATTATATAGAGATCTGTGAAAAATCCCTCTCTCAGTCAAAGAGATCAAATAGATGAATGCTGACTTTTCAGTAAAATGATTACTGCTAGGCATCTGAGTTAACACTTGAGTATTTTGAGGACTGAGGATTACGTTTAGTCTTCTGCTACATTTGCATCAATTCATGTCACTAATAAGAGATATATTAAAAGCAGTATATGAAAAAAAAACCGCAAGAAAATGAGTTCCGATCAGTAAGGAACATTTTGATGATACAGAGACATCTGCCACAATACTAGTTCATCCTCCCCTCATATCAAAGCGGTGATGTCCTGCATATCATAAAGTTGGATCACAAGTGAAGACTTAACTTTCACAAATTTCCAGAATTTTGTGCTGTCAATATTTTCTAATATGAATACCAACAATATACAGTGTTAAGTCCAACTTTTAAACATTGAGGTCAAGAAAAAACAGCTGTTGTGCCTCACAACAGGTGATCATGTGTTTAATGAGGCTTACTTCGAAAATCTACCCTAGTGTTGGCCATTGGTAATATGCTGACAAAACAGAGTATCTGACCTTCTTCTCCCTTCTCCAGATCATACTGTTTAACGTTACTCTGATTTCAACTTTGTAGAATCTGAGAATCATGTATGTTGGAAAAGACTTTTAGATCGTCGAGTCCAACCATAAACCTGACACTGCCAAGTCCACAACTAAACAATGTCCCTGCTAAGTGGCACATGTATACATCTTTTAAATACCTCGAAGGACAATAACTCAACCACTTCCCTGGGCAGCCTGTTCCAATGCTTAATAACCATTTCAGTGAAGAAATTTTTCTCAATACCCAATCTAAACCTCCCCTGGTGCAACTTGAGGATGTTTCCTCTTGTCCTATCACTTTTTACATGGGAAAAAAACCTCTCACCTACCTTGATACAACCTCCTTTCAGGTAATGATAAGGTCTTACCTCAGTCTTCTGTTCTCCAGGCTAAACAACCCCAGTTCGCTCAGCCGCTCCCCACAGGACTTGTTCTCTAGACACTTCACCAGCTTCTTTGCCCTTCTATGAAGAAAGGTGCATATTTGCCAAATTAAAAAGAAGCAAACAAAAAACCAAAGATGAACCTGTTGCTATTTTCAAGGCTACAGAACAGTAAGTGTTGTGGCTATATGGTAAATCATTAACTTTTTGGTGAAGAAGCTGTAAAAAGGAACATTTTTGTTGTGAAATGCGTAAATATCTTCACGAATTACTCCATTCTACTTCTGAAGATACTTTAAATGTCAGTAGTTTCAGAACAGTTCTGACTACAGACATCTCCTTTCAACCTTCTAGAAAAAAATATAAGTCCTGTTGTCACTAAGCAGTACGATTTTTCAGTGGTGTTGCTAATTGTTTCACTTGTGTCCAAAGGCATTAATTTTGTTTCATCCTTACTGTGACTCCAAGCAAATTTATATTACAGTACTTTTTAAATTTTACATAATACTGAAAATAAAGAGACAACATAGTCTTCTTTGAAGAAAATATATTCCTAAGTCAGAAATGAAACTACTATTTAATTTATTAAGTACACAATATCATATAGAAAAAAAAAAAATTATAATAACCTTGAGACTTTTAAAAGTACTCTTCTAACAGAAAGGTCTGTCCAAGAAAACAAAGAAAAGAGTAAAAATTCAGCTATATTAATAGGAAAATGGAAATTCACTTTTTCCATGGTAAAGCAGGAAGCCTTCAAGTCATTAGCTGACAGTAAATTTTAAGTCCTTGATCTATTTTATATTCCCATGAGGTCAATGTTATACAAAGTTTAAAAATCATGAGAGTGGCAGTTTATATAAATGCTGTTACTGTACATTTTAATTTTCTGTTTGATCCACACAAATTTAATCTTCCCTTTCAGTTCAGCACTTTAGTACTCCAGTACAAGCATATTAACTGAATGTTATAAACCTAGACTCAATATGAATAGTGATACTTCTCTAATTAGAGATCGAAATAAAAGTGGTCTAACTCTTGAACAGCTTCTGAGCAGAAGCACTATAAATTAAGTTAATTGTATTCATATTTGTCTTATCAGTTCTTGAACTTGCGTGCCTAAACATAGGTAAACATGATCTCCCTTTAGCGTCCTCTCAGGAAATAGGAATCAACCTTTCTCTACAGACTATGGGAACTTAAATAGTTGTCTTGGGATAGCCAGATCTCAACCTTAAATCAATATTTATATTCTGTTTCAGATAGGTAATAAAAAATTTTATTTGAATTCAGAGGTTATGATAGCACCTTCAGTTACTGAAAATGTACTTTTTTAATACCCTATAGCCTTTTACATGTTATAGCACTACTGTGCTAAGTGTTCCTACTAAAGCCCAATAGACTAAGAACCTGTCCTCTCAAAGCTGTATGTCACTAAGAAATCAAAACAAAAAACCCACTGTAATAATAACGGTTTAATGCATTCACAAAGCGAATGAAACTTTTAATAACGTGTTCAACTCACAATGGTGGTTTTGAAAAAATGTTTAAAATCTTAGTCAGACTTCCTGTTCCAAATAACCACCTGAGGAATAACAACACCTGAGGAGTGAGCAGTAAATTTATTGACTAACCACCTACTCATGCAAAGGTAAGTATTTGTGACACACTTTATTTTCTCCCCCTAAATGGTATATTCCCATTCACAGAAGGAACTATGTAAAATTTTATAATCAGTTCTACACGCATAAATAAACTATTTCATAGCTTTATAATCTGTCCATCTCCCTTCTGAGGTTCTAAAATAAAGATAACCAACTGTTTTGGTTTCGGTTGTCGCCGGCAACAAAAGTGCCACACGGCCACCCCTACTCCCGCCGCGGTGTGGAGGAGAATGGAAAGAAAGAGGCAGGAACTGGTGGGTCAGGATAAGGGCAGTATAACAGAGCAGCAAAGAGAGGGAACAGTTAAAACAACGATACAGATAAGGAGAAAATACGACAAAAACTCGCACAACAGACCCGCTCTCTTGGACAGGACC
>Ga0065711_1008610_pt1 | contig 14825 bp, 18 predicted proteins | sample Hoacrofraction12_FD_59098 | JGI IMG/M metagenome (GOLD analysis project Ga0065711, IMG submission 59098) | Hoatzin crop microbial communities from Cojedes, Venezuela - Epithelial fraction 12 v2 (version 2) | ecosystem: Host-associated > Birds > Digestive system > Esophagus > Crop | place... | reverse complement strand
AATGCACCCCAGAATGCCATTGGCCTTCTTGGCAGCCAGGGCACACTGCTGGCTCATGGTTAACCTGTCATCCACCAGGACACCCAGGTCCCTCTCCGCAGAGCTGCTCTACAGCTATGGGCAGAGAAGTGAAACATTCAGATTGTGGTGGCTTAATTCTTTAATCTGTGAAAAAAATTCCTTCCTATTGCAAGGATCTGTGGTGGTGTTGTTGTGTTTTTCTTCTGCTTTCTTCCTCTGGGTTGTAGCTTTTGGCCCCTCAAACTGAAGCTGTTTGGCTTGCAGCAAGGGGGTCCAGCGTTACTTTGTGTGCCTGGTGAGTGAAGGTGTGGGGAGCAGAACATCTCTGGATCCAGCTGAACACAGAAACCTACCTTGTGCTTGCCCTTGGAGTGGGGGAATGGGTGTGATGACTCAGAAGAACCTCTTCTCATTCAATTACAGTGAGTCAACAGAGCTTTAAGGGAAAGCCATGACTCACAGACAGATCTAAATTCTTTGAAGGAGTCGACAAGCATGTGGCAGAGGGTGACACAGCTGATATAACATGCGGAGATTGCCAAAACACTTTTAATGAGATTTCTCACAAAAAGCTCATGGAGAAACTGAACTGTCATGAAGAAGGGCTTTGGTTTGAAATGGAGGCAACATAGAGGAAGGATTTGACCACAGAAAGGGCTTACAAGTGGATTTGTGTAGGCATCCGTGAAAGGAATTGAGCTATTCAAGAAGGGTGAATGCTGAGATGACCAAGATGGCCGATGCCACAACATTATCCAGAGTGGTCAAAATTAAAACTGACTGTTCAAGGGTGCAGCAGGATCTCATTATTTTGAGTGACTGAAGGTTAAAACAGCAGATGCATTTCACTGTTGATAAAGGCAAAGTAATTAATATAGGAAGCAGCAACTACAGCTGTATGCATGCAATAATAGGCTTTAAATTAGCTATTACCCTGGAAGAAGATCTTGGAGTAACTGTGGATACTCCTTCAAAAACATCAGCATGCGGCTCTCTGGAGGTCAGAAAGGCAATGAGACCATTATGAATGATTAGGAAAGGAATAGGTAGCAAAGCAGACGTGTGTTATGTCAGGACACTAATCTTGGGAGCCTATGTCTCGTGTGCTGTGTGCAATTCCCATCCAGCCCATCTGAGAAAGGAGGTAGTAGGTCTAAAAAAGTAGAGTAGAGTAGGAAGGATGAACAGGGATGTGGAATGGCTTCTGGCAGAAAGGGCAATTACAGAGCAGGACTCTGAGGCTTGTAAAAGTGATGTCTGGAGGGGATACGACACAGATTCCTGAAGTCATGAACAGCAAGGAGAGGACAGTCAAGAGGTGCCCTCTTTTCTTTACTGTTCAAAACACATGAAGGAGGGGGTGTCAGATGGCAGTATTGGGGAGCAGATTTAAAACAAAGAGAAGGAAGTGGTTTTTCATCCAACAGATAATTAAACTATGGAAATCACTGACCAGGATGTTGTGGGTATTTATCCTAAGCGATAAATGGATTCAAAAAGCAATTAGATAACTTCCTGGATGAAGATCTCTCTAAAGCTATTAACCACTGTGATGTAAATACAACTCTGTAAATACTTGCCCTGTTTCTTATTCTCTTTCCCTGAGCACTTGCTACAGATAACTGTCAGAGACAGGAGTCTGGGCCACATGGGTCTTTGGCCAGATGCATTATAATTGCCTTCAAGTCCGTGCCACCATAGTTACTAATGGACCCTGCTGACATCTGTGTGGATGGACCAGAGCTGTCCTGTTCTCCCATTTTCCAGTGCGGGGATGCAGGGACAGAGTAGCTGAAGGCTCTCACCTCACATCTCAAAGGGATGCCATGAAAGGAGTCCAGGTGCCCTGTGTTCATTTTTGATACCTGCATTCTAAGAATGGCCATAGCCTCCATTCTTCCACCTTTCTCTGAAGACAGCTTGTTCACAATGAAATGACTGAAGGAATCATCTGTTTGCAAAAGCCTTCACTTGCTGCAGCCAGGGCAGCTCTAATGGCAAATGTTGTTATTCGCATGCTGATCCTTTCCAATTTACAAGGAGCTTAGCAACATGAAAATGAAACCAACAATGACTTGCAAGGATTGTGTAGCCCCCTAATGAGTATCGGATGGGTTGTTCTCCCTCCCCCAGAGCTTCTCCCACCTAAGAAGATTTATGTGGGTGGACGTGTTTGTTCCGATCAATTACCGTGTTGCGGACACAAATGCAAATATGGAGGGAAGATTACACTCTTGATCCAAAGCCCACTGAAGTCAGCAGAAAGGCTCCTGATGTTCACAGAAAGGCTTTGGTCGCAGTGAAAAAGATGAAATTTTTGATCAGCTTCAGTGAACAAAGCGCCTTGTTAGGTAGTGACAGTTTTTATACAGGCCAGAACTATTTATCAGCGAATAGATCATTGCTCTCACCTCTCCTAATGGGAGGATTAACGTGCAGTTGTGGAAGGCGTGAGTGCAGCACCAGACCTGATTTGATGTGGTTGCTTTTCACTCACCTTCTAGTTGACAAACAGCATGCAACACAGGCAAAGATGCTTTTTTTAGTTTTTTTGCTGTCCAGAAACCTGGCACTCAGACTGAAGAGCCGGAACAGGTATCTGCTGCGTGTTGCTGACCAGAAATATTTCACTACCAGGACACAGGAGGCTGAAAGCAGCATTTAATAAGTTCTTCAATCTTCAGAGTTGTTAAACCTGAGCATTCATTAAATTAGTGCTACTGGAAACATCACAGAGCTGAGATAATTGTACCAGTGCTCAAAAATTGCTCCTCCCACACCCTCTCCTACACAAGAATGGAAAACCTTGGCCCAATGTTTTTGAGAGCTTAAGGTGGATACGGGGAGATTTAGAAGCATCCAAGAACTGAGTTTATTTTCTCTATCTTTAGCCCTAGAAAATCAAGGCTACTGATTCATCTTGGCTACTGCTATAATTATATGAATGAGATTATCACATGGAGAGGATGATTTAGCCCACTTTGTGATAAGATCATTGAGTTAAATAGCTGAAGTTAAGAGAAATGGCATGTTAAAAGTTGCATCCGTGAAGCAGATGAAGCAGACCAGCTCAGCCCATGTGGAAAGGGATCTGAAGCAGGATTTGGGTCTCAGAGCTTGTGGATTAGAGGAATGGATTTGCAGCTGCTGCCTGGGTTTTCACAGCATTGCCTAGCTCCCTCTCTGCCCAGGTTTTAAATCGCTTTCCACAGCTGACAGTCCCCCAAGCCCTGCAGACAGCTCTGCCTTTCCTCGCTGACCAGGCAGAGAGCAAAATCAATGGTTAAAGAGGCAAACAGGGAAAAGCAGATCTGATTTGAAAGGAAAAGTGCATGATGCATAGTTTAAATAGGGACTCCTGGCTCTGCCGTTGCCTTGTGCAAATCGTGTCAGTTTTCTGCTGTGGTTTTCTCAGCTATGAAATACGATAAGACTTTTCCCCCTAAGGACAGTCACAAGGTATCAGGAATTAACTGGTATTTAAGCACCCTGGGAGAAAGATCCTTTGCAAGTGTGAACAGCCTCCAAGTTGGGCATTCTGAAACCGGTCTGCCCTGATGACGTGCAGGGCCTCTGCCAGTGCTAAAAATTCCCCGGACCGGGAAAAGCCATCGCGACGCATCCTGACATATCCCTGATAAGGTGTCGTCAGCCGTTGCTGCGTCACTGGCTTGCGAGCAGCTCCCACTCTCTCGACTTCGTTTATTATCTTTGTGTAGGAGGCTCGAAGTGCCTTCTTTTCGCTACTGGGATAATACGTTTGGCCTGTTCCTGCCCTGGGGGAATTAGCAGTAAAATTCCCAGTAATTTAATTGTGCGTACAGCCTAGGAGATGTTCATTCATTCAAACAGGATGCCATGGCCAAGGACACTGATAACGCATGGATCCAAGGTCACTGCAAGGTCACTTGTTGGATTCACGCAAATCCTTGGCTGAAACAGGGTCGGGAAACGTCTTTAGATCCTGAGCCTGCAGAGGGTCCAGCAGCACTGGCTGAGATGCAGACGTGTAGCTACAGTAACACCATTTCAGTGCAAACAGTATTGAATTTACAGGTGGACTCGATGATCTTAAAGGTCTTTTCCCACCAAAATGATTCCGTGATTCTGTGAATGCTGAAGCAACTTTTGCTCTGCATTTATCTTCATTTTTTCCCTCCTGTATGCATGATGAACCAAAAGGAAAAACAGAAAAAAATAAGAGAGATAAACATATTGTGGACCTGGACCCTCCACCTAATGAAGTGAGTAGGAATTCTGTCATAAACTTTATTGGGTGCTGATGAGTTGCGCAGAGGACTACAGCCACTTCCTTACTCATTAATTAATGTGTGTTAGCTCAGGGTATCTGCTGGCAGAGGGGGGTTCATACATTAATGACAAAGACATTTCTCAAAGTAGTGTACAAAGAGGGAAGGACAACATTTTCCAGGAAAGCCGGCTGTCTCAGGAAATGAGTTTGTACTGAATTTCTGATTTGCCACATAAAATACTGGAGATAGGGTAGAAAAAATATTCAGACACACTGTGGAAGGAAACCGCTGTATTTAGAGCAGGGGCTGCAGAGCACTGAAGAGGTACATAACCATCAGAAAAGTGCGGTACCTGTCTGGGTGGTTTTGTGCTGGTTTCTATTCTCCCTCGGGTGGTGTTCAGAGATTGCAAACAGAGGTCATACGGGTGGCTGGACGTGCTCTTGATGTTCAAGCTAAAGCAGCGAACAGAAGGACATTCCTCTTTGCGGGGTGCCGGCAATGTGCCTTTGAAGGCTTGCACGCGCTGGGTGAGTGAAGGTTGTCCTTGCAGCAGCAGGCAAGCTTTCAGTGAAATTAGTGAGGCTGTAAGAAGGATTTGTCAGGATTAGCGTTCATCTCTTGTCCAGTTTCTGGATGCTAGCCCCCAAAATTAACAGTGGCAGGAACCCAGCACCTCCACGGACCAGTTTTGCAGAGAAGTCAAGGACTGAATGAGCAGTCACAGCAAATGTCCCTTTCTACTCCTGGATGTTGTCGGTTGGTGACAGAATTCAGGTATCCTTCTGGGGCTGTGGGAGCATGTGGAAGAGGCTGAGAAGGACAGGGCACTGCCCTGAGCCAGAGCTTGTGACTGATCTCCTGCTCTTACCTTCTGTATCTATTTATTCTGCAGGGATTGCAGGGCTGAGCCGTGAAATTTTGAGTCCAAAATTTGCTTATTCACCTAAATCCTCATGAACTCAGGATAGAGTTTGATTTTCCCAGCCAGCCTGTGTGATGAAGCTGCTACGAGAGACCTGAGGTTTGATCCTGCTGTAACATTCTCCTTATGCCGTAGGTGGACAGCGGGGGACCTCTGGTTTGCAGCTACTGGAACACCATGAAGTGGTTTCAGGTCGGCATCGTCAGCTGGGGAGAAGATTGTGCAGAAAAGCCAAACCATGAGGTCCTGATGTCAGTTTACAACTACCGCAGCTGGATCGAGACTGAGACAGCCTTAAGGGGGAAACCTTTCTTCATTGAAGGCACGGATTATGGTGCAAAGGGCTCGGTGATTCCTTCTAGGGCTGAGACACAGCTGGTGTTTCTGGAGTGTTCTCTCATTTTATTTATCACTGTATTAGCTTTTGGATTATTCTAGAGAAGATTTTTCAGAAAATAATAAAAGTCAGAACTACCATGCCGTTCATCTTTTGCTGCTCATCCATATAGTCATGTCTCAGGTCAACCTGCTCCATGTCACTGATGTGGACACAGACACCCAAATGGGGCGCCACAGTGAGAGAGGGGAGCAGTGAAAAGGCTGGAGAGATGAAATGAGAGCGCCAGGACACAGACAAGAGAAGCCATAATCCTCTGAAAAACACAGATTTTCCACACTGATGGGTCACATCAGGCTCAGTTATTTGCTAAAGCTCACATGCTAAGTCAAGATGTGGCATCTGGAGGAGCTGCTCCCCTTGGAAAGCTGAAACCCTAGGAAAGGTCTTAGCTTGTTCAGTTGCATATTATCTTAGTTGTTGGTAGAATAGCTCTGGGTTAATGTATCTTACAGCTAATTATTAGCTGAACTAATACATCTTCTGTCTTGCAGCTGACCCATGCTAAGGGCATCTTCAGAGACCTCTGCAGCTGCTCAGGTGATACGTCAAGCTGCTGGGACATGACTACATGTCAAATTCAGTGTCTCCTTAAGCTAGAAAAAGGACAAAGAAATCTTCTGGGCAGTGTTGGGAAATGTAGCATGGTATAACAAATCAGTCTTATTTACTGGGACTGCGAATGCTGGGTTTTGGTTGTTAAAGGCAATCGAGAAAAATCTGTCTGGCTGAAGAGAACTGTTTCTGAGCTATCCGTAAAATGCTGTCTACAGAAGTCCCTTGGCTTTGTAATTAGCCTAAATGAATCCCTCGCAAGTAAATGGCAAATCAAAAGCAAATAGCTTTTTTTTTTGCTTTCTTTTTTTTTTTTTTTTCTCTGTTACAGGCCTTTTGCATGTGTTGCTGAGAGGTTCACATCCCAGCCTGAGCTGGGACTGAGCTGATCCTTCATGCAACGCATGGTCCTCCATTGCTTCTCCAGCAATGAAGTGCATTGCAAAATGCGTTCCAGTCTTCAAAAGAGGTTGTTTTTCTTGGAAAGGATGGGGAAGGGGGCAAGCACTGAGGTCTCCTTCAAGTCCCACCTTTGCAACAGCATAAAAGCACCTGTAATTTGCAGCAATGATAAAACTCAGTGAATGTGCAATGGGACAGAACCTCACAAATTGGTTTTAATTACCTTGATATTTTCTGGCTAGCTGGTGGAGAAGCCTTGTAAATGAGAATTAATTCATCTACCTTAAGCTAATGCAAACCCATCTTGGCATAAAAGTCAGACTTTATTTTCTGTGTTATCTGAGCAGAAAATAATGCTTAATTATTATTAGTTTGGAGTAATGCTTATGAAAATTGCTCCACATTAATTTCACATGGCTGACTGGCTAATGGATGCATAAGGGTCTTGTAACCCTTTGCAAAAAGACTAATAAAAGCTAAAAACAAGGGGAATATATTACTTTACCAGCTATTAGTAGTAGACAGTGTCTTCTGGCATTAATACCTATATTTATTTTCCTCTCTGTTAATAATATAACAACAGATTCTAGAAACTGTGGCAGGGGCTGGACATTGGGAAATATTTCTTAATGTTGCAATCTATTTGGCTATGGAGTTGTTTCTTCCAAAGGAAATGAGAGATGCCCTCCTGTTTGAATTATTTTAACACAGGGATTGTATAAAGCACTCTTGTCCACAGCACGTGGCCTGGAAAAAGCCTGCCTGTAGAGGGATCTGCAAAAGGACCCAGCAGGTCTTCTCCATCAGCAGCATTTGCAAACTGATAATGGTCCGCATCAAATGAAGGGGGTGCTACTTAGTGGTTACAGCAGGGCACTGCTGCTGTGGGGTTTGATCCGTTCTGTTGCTCATTTACTCAATGGCCTTGGGGAAAGAAGGTTTGTGCTTCGTGCCTCCGTTTCCCTGCTTGTAAACAGTAGTAATGAAAGTGGTTCACTTTGCTATATGGAAACATCAGTTCTGCAAATTAAGACCAGCTATGTATCTGCAAAGGAATAAACAGGAAAGAGACCTTTTCCTCCTTACGCAAAACCTCATAGAATTCATTAAAGTGAATTCATCTTTGCTATTGCATACACTGTTCAATATTTAGGGTGAGAAAGGAAATGTTTGTTTAATATTTCTACACTCTAAGTAGGTCTGATGAAATGTCGATGTGTTTTGTTTCAGAGGTATTTGTGTTTTGAGAGAGCACATCACTTGATTGTGGATTTGACAGGAATGTGCTGGAGTCACAAAATCAAAATGCAATAGATCAGCTTTGTCATTAACATTTCAGTGTGACCCATTAATTTTTCAAGCTTTACAATGTTGGTGTACTATGTTTGTTATGTTATTGCATTCCGTATTCGTGGGTTTAGACCATCTAAGTTAAAAGTTTCCCAACCGAGCTACCTCAGCTTTTATGCTTCAGGCAGTATATTGGGATGTTCAATTTTTGTCTTAATTTGCAGCTCATTTCGTATTGCCCCTTCCCTCTTTCCAGATACCTCTTCTGCACATCCAGTCAACCCAATGGAGAGCATCAAGCAGTCTGGACAAAGGAAATATGTCTTTTGCTATATCCTTTGCTCAGTGAGAGAAACTGGCCAAAGTAAAACAAGATGCTGATGAATGGAGCATAGTGATGCAAAACAGTGCACCAAAATTCAGATCTTTTTCTCAGCACTACACCCTGAGCAGCAAATACCAGAAGTAGGCTGTGGAAATACTTAGACACCTGGGGAAACGTGCATAACAAGATTCACAGAAAAAAAACAGGAGCATATGGGTACTCAAGAAGACAGAGGAGAGGGTGTAAGGCCTTGCTTGCATGTTTTGCTGAGAAAATAAGAACCAAAGCAACTCCTGTGAGCACTGAAGGCAGAAATTTGAAAGCCAATATACCAAAATAATTTTGGCTTAGTTCTGCAGAAATTAAGGGCTCTGTATATATGTGTGTTTTCCTGCCTACGCCATCCCAGCTGGCTCTTTGCACACAAGTTTGAGTAGACAGAAGGAAGATTTGAAGATAATGGAGTCTGTGCAAGTTTGGTGGCAAGAGCTGGTTGCAGATGAGAAATGAGGAGGGCTCCAAGTAGGTAGGAGAGCAGTGTGGCTCCACCTCGGAGAAGAAGGGCTGGAAGAGCATTGGTCCAAGGTCATGGATAGCTGCTGCTGTAGAAACCCAACCTTTGTTCATGGTGATGATCCCAGACGTCTCTCCTGCAGCTTGTCTTCGGTGGATGTGACGTGGGTGATCTGCAGACAGAGCAGTTTCCAGAACACTCATTTTAGAGGGACTATCCCATTATCCAGCCTGTGCTTCCTCACAGGGGTAAAATGCAAAGAAAAGCATAAGCTTGTCTTCTCCTGCTCCCATCTGCATCCTGGGCACCTCTCTGTCCCTCTGAGGAGAAGGTAGATGGCACACATGGCTGTGACCGTGAACATTAGCATGCATTTTCCATTTCATATGCGCTGCAAGAAGTGTTTTGGCTTTGTGTACTTGGCTTTAGCTGTCTGACGTCAATGCAAGCAAAATGTCAGAGGGCTTATTACACTCAATGTGACACTCTCTCATATTTTCATCTGCCTACCCGGTGACAAGTGAGAAAGAATCTGTGGATATGGTAGATATCATCGGTCAGCTCTTGTGTCTTTTGATGATAGCAAAGTAGATTAGTGCTGGATACTGGGGGTTGCAGAGGATCAGCAGCTGCTCCCACATTTCCCAGTGACTTCCCAAGTGGCTTTCTGGCCAAGCCATTTTTCAGACTAAGGGCTCAGTCTACCCGTCGGTAATCATGACAATAATTAAAGGCCAGGGACGTCTCTTGGGACGCACCAATGGCGATAGTGATTAGTCACTGTTGTTAGCTGAAGTGAAGATAGCTCTGGGACAGAAAACACTACTGACAGTGTTGAACTACTTGGTGTGTTCAGCAACTGATGAATGCTTCTGGTGTTAGGATGAAGAGATGCTTTAAGTAGGTGGATTATGATCTGGAGGAGAGCCTGGCTTTGGGATGAATACAGGATGGAAGTCAGCAGCCCTTGACATGACTAACCAAGCCACTGACATCCCTACATTCACCCCAGAAATTCAATCACACCTTTACCTGTAATATGGAAATGCTCAAGTGTGATAGATCTGTACTGAGCAGTGCCCACCCTTTGCACAGTGGTTGTGCTGGCTGACAGAATCACAGAACCACAGAATCACAGAATGTTAGGGGTTGGAAGGGACCTCTGTGGGTTGTCTAGTCCAACCCCCTGCTGAAGCAAGGTCACCCAGAGCAGGCTGCACAGCACTGTGTCCAGGCGGGTCTTGAATATCTCCAGAGAGGGGGACTCCACAACCTCCCTGAACAGCCTGTTCCAGGGCTCCGTCACCCTCAGAGGGAAGAAGTACTTCCTCGTGTTCAGCTGGAACTTCCCAGGCTTCAGTTTGTGCCCATTGCCCCTTGTCCTGTCCCTGGGAACCACTGAAAAGAGTCTGGCCCCATCCTCCTGACACCCACCCTGCAGATATTTGTGAGCATTTCTAAGGTCCCCTCTCAGCCTTGTCTTCTCCAGGCTGAACAAGCCCAGCTCCCTCAGCCTTTGCTTGTAGGAGAGATTCTCCAGTCCCCTCACCATCCTCGTAGCCCTCCACTGGACTCTCTCCAGTAGCTCCTCATATTTCTTGAACTGGGGAACCCAGAACTGGATGCAGCACTGCAGATGGGGCCTCACTAGGGCAGAGTAGAGGGGGAGGAGAACCGCCCTCGACCTACTGGCCACAATCCTCTTAGTGCTTGCCAGGATCCCATTGGCCTTCCTGGCAACCAGGGCACACTGCTGGCTCATGGAAGAAGCGCCTATTCTGCTCGAAGGATTTTGCTCAGTTGCTGTTTTTACTCTTCGAGTCTTTCATTGTCAGGGAAATCCCTCTGGTTTTGGCTTCTCTCTCAGTCTCATGGCAGCCCACGCTGCTGATCATGGATGGCTTGCCTAAGCCATGCTTTCACTGCCCATGTATTTCAGGAGCGTTAGCTTGGCCACCTCTGGGCAGATCATCATTTGCTGCTCTGAGATTGGTGTACACCACACCTGGTGGTTTTTAGGGCTTGCAAAACGAACCAGCTGGCAGCAGCTGAAGATACAGCATCTTGTTGCATCAGGAAACATTCTCCAATTCACTATTTCCAGGTATCTGCGTTAAAGTGTCTGCCTCCCGTGTCCGTTTCTGAGAGGTGTCTTGTGCTTGCTAGTACTTTTTGAATTCACAGCTGGTTGCTTTCTCCATGTCTCATCATGATTCACTGCTTCAGGGGCTCTTTAATATGCAATTCACTTTGTTCCCACAGCCCAGACCACTAAATGATTTAGCGTGTGGATAGAGAGGAGAGTATGGCATTCGGCTCCTCTGCTGGGAAGCGTGGGCTTCCAGACACTGCTGGAAAGTTGAAGTTCCTCTTCCTCAAGGTTTTTGAATTTAGATGCCTTAACACTAACTCTGCAGACATTCATCACAATGTAAGCAACTCCAGAGCTAAGCGACGTGCCTTCAAATTATGGAAATGGGGAGGAAAGGAAGATACGATGGCTTAGGCACCAAATGCAGACACAGGGACAAAAATTCAGCTCTGCAGCAACCCTGTGAGATCCTCAAGGATCTCTGTAGGGTTGCATATGAAGAGGAGTAGCTCTTGAATATTGAGACAGTCAGCTGTGAGCCATCTGAAATTCCTTTGGAGAGCTATTGGGAGCAGAAAGCTTTGCTCTTTGTTCTCTCTCCTTTGATCGCAATGGGAGAGAATTTGAATGGACTTGTGCCTGGGACATAGATGGGAAGGAATGTTCTCACCAGCAATGTGATAAGCATTTCTTCAGTCTGGGATGCGTAAGAATTTGAGAAAAAGATAGGAAAGTGGGGGTTTCTACTGAAGGGGGTCACCTCAAGCAAAAATTTTGGGAGCAACCTTGGTCTGAACAGAATCATGGGAAAGGGCCAAGGGAACAACAGGAAATGATCTGTCGACTGTGAGCACGAGTTTACAACCAGCCCATGAAACAATGTGCTGGGCCAGTGGTCTATATATTCCTTTATTTCAAGCTGCACTTAGAATTTGCCCTGTTTTGCAACTTTTTGACCACAGACTCAAGGTAAAAGCAATGCTATACACAGCAGAGGGCTTTGTTAGGATGGGAGGGGACCCAGGAGTGAAGCAGCAGCTTGGGGACAGTGGGGAGGTGTTGGGAAACCTCCAGCTGTTGAAGTGTCGCTGCCCCAGCCGTGCTCGCAGCAGACACCAACGAGGTGGAGTGGGAAGCTGGAGCTGGATGTGTAGGGGAGCATGAAGAATCACGAAGTGTTTGTTCAAGGCGGGCCCAATTGCTGAGTGCCTTGTGACAAGAGATTTATTTTGCGGATGAGTGAGCGGCTGTTGCTCCATTTGCGTGACTGGTGATATCAGAATAAAGCTGTTCGTGCAGAAGGGAGCATCCCGGCAAATGCATGTTATCACGTCCAAGGTGCCTGGGGTATGAGTCCAGGCTATGATGCCACCTGCAAATGCCTCTGATGCCCCACGTTTGAACCTGTTTCCCAGACAAACCTGGCACACCACATCCTTCAGAGGAATATAATTCTGTCCAAAGTCCTCTGCATGCTGCCAGATCTCAGGGTAAGATCTTTTACTGTTTTTTTGTTGGCTGCTAATCCAGTAATAGGAGAAGCCAGATCTTGGTCAGGGCCTTCATACACTGCATACTGAGTCTGGCTGGAATGGAGTTAGCTTTCTTTGTACCAGCCCATGTGGTGCTATGTCTTAAATTTGTGACCAAGTCAGTGTCGATGACACGGCAGTGTTTTTGTTATTGCTGAGCAGTGCTTGCACAGCATCAAGGTTTTCTCCTTCTCACGCTGCCACGCCAGAGAGTCAGAAAGTCTTTATCTTGACCTGTAAGGTTTTTGCCTTTACACTAGATCCTGCACTTACATTTTGCTGGTATTGTTCACAGAATCACAGAATGTTAGAGGTTGGAAGGGATCTCTGTGGGTCATCCAGTCCAACCCTCCTGCCGAAGCAGGGTCACCCAGAGCAGGCTGCACAGCACCACGTCCAGGCGGGTCTTGAATATCTCCAGAGAGGGAGACTCCACAACCTCTCTGGGCAACCTGTTCCAGGGCTCCGTCACCCTCAGAGTGAAGAATTTTTTCCTCCTGTTCAGGTGGAACTTCCCAGGCTTCAGTTTGTGCCTGTTGTCCCTTGTCCTGTCGCTGGGCACCACTGGAAAGAGTCTGTTGTTCAAGCATCAAAAATTCACGCCCCTCCAAGGAGGCAATTAAAACCACTGTTGCAGGTTGGTCCTTGCACAAGCTCCAGGTGATCCTGTTCCATTTCCCCTGCAACCAGCATATAGGTGTTGTTGCTTCGTATCTCTGATAAGCTAAATGGCACCAAGGGCTCTTCTCCAGCCCCGAAACCAGCTGGCAGGGTCCTGCCTGATCCATCGGATTAAAGTCTCGGCCTCGACACCAGGGTGGCTGATCCAAAGTGCCTCCTGGCGATGGTCCTTGGCCTGTGCTAAGCTGAGGAGTGTTTGGGTTGATGCTTGTTAGTTTGGATTAAATCAGGGCCAGGGCTATCTATGAACTGTGTTTCCGTACCCACTCAGACCGGTTTGATTTACCAGTACAGAGCTATTACTCGTGCACTGCTCCCTCCTCCAAACCCTGCTTCTTTCCCAGCATTTCTGCCAGTGACTCCTGCTCTACAGCCATCCCAAACATCCTCCTACCAGCCTGGCAGGCTCACTCGAGTCATGAAGGCATTATTCAAATCCTCAAATGGGCTTATAAAGTACGGCTTGGTGTTCTGTTTTTCCCACTGTGTTTAGAGGCAAGCTGAGTCACTGATGAAAAGGGCTTTGACCAACCCGTTGCCTGCCGTTCTGGGAAGGGGTTTGCATCACAAACTTTTCAATACCACCTACATTTCTGCTGAGCTGCCAGGATTTCAAAGCAATCGCTGCACAATTACAGGCTAACTATACAATAAAGAAAAGGGAACGGTACCATCCCACTGTGATCTCGTGGAGAAGCATAGAACTGTGCTTTAATAAAGGTAAACTGGTTTCTGCTTTGTTGCACAATGAGCCTCTCATGATTTCAGCAGGAGAAATCCCAATCAGAAACGGGTGGAAAAGGGGCGTCCCATCTTGGTAGCATGTTGGAAAGCCCGAGAACTTTCCCTGTTGTGCTCTGTGATTAAACCAAGACTTTTACATTTAAAAAAACTCCCTGAATTAGTCAGGCACAATGCTGTGAAGCAGGATATGAAGCCTTCCTACCCCTTTTTTCCTCCTACTATGATCTGATGAGAAGAACATCACCTTCCACCTCAGTTATGATCCAGAGCACTGGTGTAAGGGCTGTTTGGTGGTGGGAGTCTCTGTGGGAGCTGTTCTGCTTCATACAAATGGCTATCTGCAAGGATAAAAGGGTGAGAGATTGACATATTTGTAATATAATTTTAAAAGAAACTTGGAATATCCCAAGGTAGCTGCAGTAGTGAAGGAAGAGGAAAGGCGTCTGCTGATTCGACCTGAACCAGACTCTAGAGAGGATTGTAGGAACCACAGACTTGCATTGTACCAATTGTGGGTGCCTTCTGTCACTGAACAATGATGGTGTTAGCCAAGAGGAAATCTCACAAGGACAAATGGCCTGTTGTGGTCATCTCCAGGCTATTAAGTGGTCTCCCAGTCCCATGTGGGTGCCCCCATCCCAACTGCCTCTTGGGAAATGACTGCATCCTGGACCACAGGTTGCAGGTGGCCAACTAGATGTCTCCATAGATGCAACACCCTGCATGGGAGCGGGCACCTTCTTCCCCACGCGGGAGGTGTTGTCATGGGGCATTGCCTAAGGATGTGGTGGCGCCTGGTGTGGCATATTGCACTGCCTGTCATCAGGCCAGTGCAAGCAGATGTGTCAAGAGGGGTGTTTGTCCAGCACAGAGGTTTTCTGTGGTTCTTTTATTGAGGGACGAAAGAAATCTCTGGCTGCTTTTATTCTCCCTCACAACTGAGGAAAGCCAACCCTATGGAGACAATAGAATAGCACAGAATAGTAGCACAGAATAGTATTAGGGGTTGGAAGGGACCTCTGTGGGTCATCTAGTCCAACCCTCCTGCCGAAGCAGGGTCACCTACAGCAAGCTGCACAGGACCTTGTCCAGGC
>Ga0065711_1043266_pt1 | contig 14827 bp, 9 predicted proteins | sample Hoacrofraction12_FD_59098 | JGI IMG/M metagenome (GOLD analysis project Ga0065711, IMG submission 59098) | Hoatzin crop microbial communities from Cojedes, Venezuela - Epithelial fraction 12 v2 (version 2) | ecosystem: Host-associated > Birds > Digestive system > Esophagus > Crop | place... | reverse complement strand
AGGGACTTTTCACAAGGGTGTGTAGTGACAGGACAAGGGGGAATGGCTGTAAACTAAAAGAGGGCAGATTTAGATTAGATATTAGGAAGATATTCTTCACCATGAGGGTGGTGAAACACTGGCACAGGTTGCCCAGAGAAGCTGTGGATGCCTGCTCCCTGGAAGTGTTCAAGGCCAGGTTGGATGGAGCTCTGAGCAACCTGATCTAGTGGAAGATGTCCCTGCTCATGGCAGGGGGGCTGGAACCAGATGATCTTTAATGTCCCTTCCAACCCTTACTGTTCTATGATTCTATGAATTTGTTTCCTTATTAGTTCAATTATTTTGTGGATAATGTCATATGGAAACATTTCAGACAGGTTATTGCTTAATTCAGTAATTTAACTAAATATTTTCTTACTATAAATGACTACATTTGCTGACCTTCCCAAAGGGATTATTTGTTTTTTAAAAGGGAGTAGTATTTTTTGATTCACAAAAAAAACCCCAGCAGAATAAGGATGTAACGGAATATTTTATTTTTGCAGATGTCTCCACAGCAAACTAGAATGTAAATATTTTTTGAAGTACTAAAATTTATTCTCACAAATTATGAAAATGCATCTTAAATATGGCCAAATAATATAAAGCTTCTATGAAATATCAGAAGTACTATAAACTTGTATTTGATGATAGTATAGACGTTGTATGTTACAAAAAGTGCATTGTTTGTGTTGAAGTTGGGGAGGGGACAATTAGATTTGAAATCTCTATAGAACTTCTGTACTCAATTAAAATTATTTTTAAGGCCACAGAGTATCAACATAGATTTTGAATTGTGTTTTTGTTTTAGTTTTTTTCTCATCTTCCAATGAACTAATTTAACCTAACTAGAAAATAAGGGACTTCTTTTTCTCCTGTGTGATTTAGCAGTATTGATAGGAAATATTTAATAGAACTATGAAAACTTCCTTCGGTGCTTAATTAACTTCATTTTTGTTTTGTCTTTATTATTCAGCGATGCAATAATAATAAGAAACACAGCTTTTTGTGTCTTGTTGATTCAGAATTTTTTTTCCTGATACTAAGGTATTCTATAATGCCAAGTCAGACTTCTCCCGTATTTTCCCTGTAATGCTAAACCATGGATGATTAGATGGAGAAATCCTTCAAAATTTCTTTATAGTTCTCCATTTCAGGATAGATTATTATTTATTCCAGCTCCTTTATGATGGCAAAGGAGAATATACTCTAATAAGGTGATACTATTTCATCTCACTTAGGGACCCTTACTCAGATCTTGAAAAACTTGAATCTTTTTGTAAATTTTTTCCACAGGTGCATTTTCCCATATACCATATTTACAAGTCTGTGTCTAACTCAGCTCTGGTTCTGATAAATCAGGGTGACTCAGGGACATACTTTGCCAGATGTATTACATCATGTGTGTATCTAATGTGGTTTTCAAGGGAAACTTACAAAAAATACTCTTTTCTGCTGAATGAAAAGCAATAAATAAGACTGAAAGCCCTGGACAGATGAATGAGTCTATCTTTCAAGAATTCTCTCTTTTGGGAGGTGTAGAGGTAATTTTTAGTTACATCCTCCATCTGTTTGCTTAGTTGATACCTCTTCAGAAATGTCCTATAAATCATTAAAAATAAATATATACCATGTGTTTCACAGCTCTGATGCTGGTGTTACAGATATTGTGCACTGTTTTACTTTTAAATCCCTTTACCAGTGCGCTTTATCTAACACTGATTTCTATGTTTATAAATTTGAGTCGTCTTCAGATTGAATAATTCCTGTCCTACAGACTTTGAAAAGAAATGCTTAATCACTTCCCCTTTTACATTTTACCCATCTATTTAGTGATTTCTGTATTATTGTCCAGGAAACTGGGTGAAAGAGAGGCAAATTTTCAGCATCACCCTTATTATCACTGAAAACACGTGCATAAGAATTATTTCCATTCGCTGTTGTGGTTATCTGAAGAGATTTTTTTCTTGACTCTTAGAAATTTCAGAAGCTAGTAGGTGATTTAAATCATTAATAGTAAGAGAAGGGTATTTGAAATGGTTTGTATTTGAATTGTTTCTTTTGCAACTTCAGGTTCTTGAATTAGGAAGAAAAGAGCCTGTTTAAAGTATCAGGAATGTTTGATCAATGTTGATACAATAAAGAATTATTTGTATACTCTAATTTCTTATTTATATGCTAAAATAAAATACTTGGAGATTTAGACTCCAGTGGAAGTATATTTTGTTTCTGCTTCTTAGGGTATTTTTCTTCTTTATCAGGTTGATTACAGGTACCAGTCAAACTCAAAATACAGGCATTACAATTAGTTCCTATGTACTTTGAAATTATTTAGCAAAAATGTTACAGTAGTGAGCACCCTGGAGACTAGGGAATGTGACCAAATAGCTATTCAGCCTTAGAGGTACTTAGTGTTTATTTCTACATGTAAATTTTCCAGCTTAGCATTTTTGAAGAAGCACATGACATTAACATTAAATAAGTGTAAACTGTTTCTGAGACAAGAAAGCAGTGGGCAGAGCTCAAAGATAAAAGCATAGCTGGTGATTGATTGAGGGCAAAGAAGGGAGAATCCAGAGCTGAATATCCTGTTAGCTTTTACCTTTATAATTTGTCCTAATAATTTAGAAATAATACAATTATGATGCGAAACTTAAGTTTTTTCTTGAATATTACAACACAATCACAAGTCAGTGAGTTTTTAGTAAACAGCAACTAAACAGACAACTTTATATGTTTTTGTGTGCCATGTAATGTAGTCTAGTGGCATTGGAAGTTCATGGGTCCGTGTCTTAGGATGGGTAGTGATTGCTTTCCCTGCTTCTTAGAGCATTACTGGTCTATTTTTATTCTGCTAGCTCTGTACCTAAGCCTGTCCTCCCTCCCTTGATATCCTGTACGGCTTCTAGGTTTCCAATCCTAGGAAGATTTATTTGTGTAATGCTATATATAAGTAAGTTTTTTGTGTGTTGTACAGTTGAGCGACCTCAAGATTAACTTGCTTAAAATTTATGGATCTGCCAAGCATCATTAAAATTTATAATCTATCCTTTTTTTATAGCTAGATGGAACTTTTGAATCCAACTCTTACACTCCTGCAGTTACTGCAGTCAGTTGTTTGCTTTAAAAAGGTGCATTTCCTTTTGGAAATTCTGAGTTTAAAAATCTTTAGCTTATAGAATTTAACTGCTTGTCACTTAAGTTAAAAAAAGGAGGCCTGGTTTAATTTTTTTATGGAGCAAGATCTATTCGTAAGTGTTTTTCTCAGGGCCGTAAGAAATCTTTGCAAAATCTTTGGCTTTCCTTAATAACATCTTTATGTGAAAATAATATGTATCATATGACTTGAGATGCCTTTTTTTTCAGCACCTTCTAATTTTTTGTCAAACTGAATTTTGCAATGTAGATTTTTAATACACATGCTTAGCTTTTATACTATGAAAATGAAACTACTAGTAAAGTTGACTCCATGTAGTTTCTTCAGACTGTAGTAGAACGTGAGTATTCTCCTGCTAAAGTTCCTTGAGCTAATGTAAAAAGAATAGGGAGAAAACAAAAAGATCATGTCAACAATCTGCCAGCTAACCCAGTAAACAGAGATGGAAATGTCAGCAGCTTATCTGCCAGGAGGGATGAATCACTTGCCTCCCTGTCTGGGGAGAATCAGGATGGAGCAAACTGGCTTGCCAGACCGTCTGCCCAGAGGTGCTGCCCTAGAAGGGAAACAGTCTGCTGGCGAGTAGGTTCCAGGATGCTGACCTGTAATCTTTTCTCAGATGGTACCATAAGCAAATGAATTGCCTAAGAGAATGAGGGAATGGTAGCACGAAGAAATCCAAACATAAGTCACACTAAGGCAGAGTTCTTCAATAACAAGATGTATGTAATTTAAAGAAATATCTTTTCAGATATAAAGCTGTACTAATGCTGAAAGGAATGCTGGAAATGGGCAATTTGAATTCCAATGTATGTAATCTCAGGTGGGTGATAATACGAGTCCAAGGGGAAGTTCGTGTGATATTTTTTTTTTAAATCTAATTCTTGTTATTTACTATTTCTTGAAGGGGTTTTGATTCTACTATTTTCTTACTATTCTAGTAATAATTCTAGTAAATCCTCCTCATGAGAGCAGAAGGGGGTATATAAATCATACTTAAAGAAAAGGGATGATTTTACAGAGCTGTAGCTCAATTTTTTTGTATGCAAGAGTTCTGAGATTTTTGTATTAGGCTTTTGCATGTATTACTAGATTATGAGATTGAAGAGTATAGTGTGCAAACCATATTATCTAATAACACTTTACATCTTAAAAATGTAAAAAGAGTCTCTTCTGCATGTAAGAGTATGTAAATGATAATCACATTGCTTCAGTATTCAGTTGGATAAAGTAATTAGTACATGAAGTACAATTTTCACTCATCATTATTTAAGGTCTAGAACTGTTTCTTGACTCTTTTTTCCTGATAACTTTCAGTTTGTCAACTTTTTTCTTTTCTTCTCAAGTGAGTATGCCAGAATGTGATGCAAGACCATGTTCCAGTCTATGATAAAGATGCCTATGTTACTGTTGGCCAAAACAAGCCACACAGGATCTGCATGGGAATGCTCCCTTGGATTAGCAGCATCTCATACATTTAAATTTGGATACTTGTAATTTATGTAGGTATAATTGATTTCAGACCCTATACTGATTTTTTTTTTATATTACTGTGGTGTTTTTTTTGGTCTCAGAATGTCATATAAGCTTATTAAAAGGCTTCTGCAAGGCATTTGATGTCAACACAGTTACTTTTACTGTATTCAGAAAAAAGTGATGGTTGGCAAGACTTGGTTCTCCAAAAGCTCTTCTGATGCTCATCAGTTATTCTAGCATCTCTAATTCTGAACTGACTGCAGTCTTTATTTTCCATTCTGTGATTCTACCTAGGATCGATGTCAAAGTAACCAGCATATATTTCAATGGCTGGTCTATTTCATCCTTTGAAAATACTTTATATTAGTAAGACAAAAAGGTCAAAGAATGTTGTCATTAAAAAATTTGTATATTGCATAATATTTGAGTTTTAAAATGTAAATAAGTTCACAAAGAATGGCAATGTATACTTAATTCTAAGGGATATTTAGTTTCCCATGGCTACTCTGTTTCCTATCCTTCATCTTTAATTTTACAGTTATTTCTTTTATGAATGCCATAGTCTGTGGAAGCAAAAATAAGCATTCACAGTATTGTGCACTTGTCAGTAGGATGCCAGATTTTGTCATCAAAATAGTTTGTATGCCTTACATTAAAAATAGTTTCATGGGAAAAGTCTAGAACACTTTTTTATGTCTATGTTAAACTGTGTTTGTGTAAGTGGTGACATCTGGACTCTTAATGCAGAATGAAGTAAAGATAATAACCTCACAGTCTTGGCCAAAGGTCTGAAGTTCTGCGGGGGAGCTGGTAACAGAATATGGTTGTTTTGACTTCAGCATTTGTGCTTTAATTAGAAAGCCATCCTTTGGAGCAGTGACAGGGATGGAGCTGAATTTACTCAGCATAGCTTCTTAGTATAACATACAATAAGTTCTGGCACCTTTGTCTTCCAGAACATTTTACAGGACACTGAGAGATAGGAATTACTCGGATTCCTTGGCTTCCTTGAACAATGGGTGTTGCAATGCCCCTTGGTCCTTTGACAGTTTTCCCTGGGTTTGCCTGGTTTACAGGCTCTTTGCAACAGAAATTATTTTGGTTTGTGTATCACTTTTCAGCTTGTAATAAGGGACACATTTCAGTAAATAACAGTAAATCCATCCTGAAATGTGTAGTTAAATAATAACAGAGACAAATGCAATGAAAAAAAAATTACAAATAGAAGACAACAGGAATAAGCTTGCCTATATAAATACTTATTGATATTTAAAAGTCACCGTTCGTGTGAAGTGTTTGTCTGTTGCAAGTTGAATGCCTGGCTTTTTAATGAATTCCATGTGAAAGTATACAGGTCACTTTGTTCGTCAGCTCAGAGATTATTTCTTACTTGAAGAATGTTCTGTGGAATTACATTTCCTTTACGTCGTTTATGATTTGAAAGGAATTGCCCAACCAAGTCTCCTGAAATGTTTACCTCTACTGTTCTCATGTATTTCTGCATACGTTTTAGTATCTGTCTGTGATTTGTTTTATTCTCCAAGACTACAACTGTTAATTATCCTTTGTTGTTTTGAATTCTGATGTGACTTTGTATTGAATATTAGTTAATGCATAGCTGGTTTTTGACTGAAATTCAAGGAAAATAAGAGTTTGTTCTTTCACACTTATTTAAATTTTAATTGCCTTTTCAAGTAACAAGCTTCAAGCTACAACTTGCAGATGTTGAAAACTAGGTCATCTTGTTTATGCACAAACTCTGCTTGCTGTGCTGCAGAGTGATAGTCTATAAAAACAAATTAGAAGGATTTTCCTAGGATTAGACAAGTCAATAAGAATGTTAGTGTATCCTTATTGCATCCTGCCATGAACTCACCATTATTTTTTATTACTTATTCACCTATTAGAATTCTGGTATTTACTTATTTGGATTCACTTTATCAGACTCTGGATGAGTAATTTTTAAGGAGATTCTTCACTGAAAATGTTACCCATGGAGTCAAAGTAAGACTGGTATTTAACCAGAATTGATCCAGTGCTTTCCATAATTTGATCTCCTTTGTAGGCTAACTATACACAGGAGTGGTCACCGTGAAGAGAACAATTACATAGTCATACCACCTTTTTAACCAGGAGATTCATTTGAAATGTGGTGACACGAAGCTGTTTCCTTCCTTCACCTCACGTTAGTCATACCATATCCCCAGTAAGCCATTCTGTTTGCTAAAGTGACGCATAAACAGGCTAATAATAATTCTTGTCTTCAGTGCAAAACCTTAGTATTTAACCAGAAGTATGAGGGTAAGTGGTAAAATGCTGACATCACAACTGGTTATATGAAGACTACACGTGAAAATGATGTTTAGTGTCATGGTGGCAGTTTATACTTAGCTTGTACTATTTTTTAGATCTGACCTGTCATTTGTTGAGAGAGAGTAAAAATTCCAGGGTCACTTCTGGTAAACTAGGTTAAACACTCAAAAGGCATGGTGATTTTTGAAAACTTTGCTTCACCTTATCTATGCTGCCTGTTCACAGTCAGTATTGTCAGTGAATTGATTCTAGTGAGCTAAAATGCAACCTGGTTTCCTAATGAAGACCTACTTGCAGTTCAGTTCTGTTTTCTTTTTCTGAATCTGTTACCTCTTTATGACAGTAATAGGAACGATATTAAGAAATTTTTTTATCAGATTTCAGTGCTTTTTATGTCAGCTTGGTAAATAGCACAAGAATAGCACTTCATTTACCCCTGCTAGTTTCCAGTCATGTTCAGAACAAAAATGCAGTTTCATGAGAACTGAAAGAGAAAATTGTTAATGTTTTATTAGTCTTGAGTTTTTCATGTTGTTTATCTCAAACTCTGTAAATGAGTAGAGTGCTCATGCTAAAATCCGTATTAATGCCAACCTAAGAGACTGAGCATTTGTCTCTGTGACATACCTTTCTTATGCATTTGTCACCTTTCTATTACTCAGCAATAGTATAGGAATAGAATCTATCTTCCCATCTGCTTCTATTTTAGAAATATGAATGTACTTAATTAAATTATTTGTACAATTTGTAATTTATTTAATGATTTCTTCACTTTCTGATAGTGTGTGGGATTTACTCAAAACATTAGGACTTTAAACTCAGTGGGGTGATAGAACAGAAATGGAGGAAGTTGGCTTTGTTATTTACAACACTTTCACTTGGAAAATTTATTTTATTATTTAGGATTAAATTTGCAAAAATTACTAGGCTAGGTTAATAGTGTTCAGTTTTTCACTGGATGACTGGGGTTTTAACAAAACCTTTTCTTTATGGCAAATGGCTAGCTCCTTTAAAACTAAATAACTAAAAAATGAAAAGGGTCCTGTTTTAATCTGAAATTTTCTGTTTCAATGGGAGTCATACTGAATTATCATTTTTGATGCCACTGCTTTACTTTTCTTTGTACACTGGGTTCTTTGACTTTACTACATAGTCTGCTATACATACTGATTCTTACTCTCCCTTTTTTTCCCCACTTCACTACAAGGGAAGAAATAACATTTCCTAGTTATTTTATTCATCACTTCTTTACAGATCAAGATGTATTACAGAGAAAAGCTTAATGCTTGAGGCAAAGAGCACGTTCAATAGCAGCCACATGACTCAGCTGTCCAAGGATTAGAACAGAACTTAACCCTTGCTAGCATTTTATCAAGTTTTAACCTGTGATGTCTTTTATTCATTATGCACAAATCTCAATTGCATCACTTCAATAACTATGCAATGTAGTCTGTACAAATGCCATAAAGTAATTGGATAAGATGTGTAAAGTGGGGCAATAATCTCGTCATCTCATTGTCTCATTCTGAATTATTAAAACAACTCCACAGAAGTTGTTGATAATACTGGCTGCATATGTCTTACCTACTGGATGCTAGATTGGAATTGTAGGTACAGGTGATATGTTTTCTTGGAAAAATTAGTACAGTTGGAAAAGTGGCACTTGGTCACAGAAGCCCCCTTTTTGGGTCTGAAATAGAACCAACAAAATTAAATACCATTGAGAATAATTGGTCTCGGATTATATGAGAAAGGGGATAGCTAGTTCCTATGGAGTGAGGCGGGGAGGGAGGATATAAGAAGGGAAGAGAGGTGCCAAGGTGATCATTTACTTGGGGACAGTGATAGGTAGATTATAGCCTGTAGAACAAGAACATGTTTCAATCAGAGTCAGTAGAGAAGCCAGAAATAACTTAGCTTGACCTTCAAATTCTGTTTCTGGAATTTGAATTTGGAAGGGAAAGGAAACAAACAGAATGACACAACTTAGTGAACAATTTACTTAAGTTTACTCGATTTGCAGTCTGAGTAAATGTAATATACATGAGAAGCACTGAAACAACAATACTATTTTAGTGCCATTTTAATGGCATTTTCTTCAGAGGAGGTTTGCAGTTACTCAAGTTGATCTGAAATATCTTTTCATGTATTATGTGTTAATTTTTTGCAAATAAAATACAAGACTGTTGAATAGGCTGGGATTTTGGGGTGTGTTTTTTGTTTTTTCTTTTTACTGTTCCGGCAGAGGTATTTGTGATGGCATTTGTCCTCTTGTAATACAGTTGACTTGCTTTAGAGACTCTGTGTCTTGCGTATGTGTATTACACACAGAGCTGTTGAAGTCCTTTAAAATCATAGTAGTTAATAGTTAATGACAGTGTATTATGCATTGTACTGTAATTCTTACTGCTGATTCTATTTGCAGAATATCTATTTTTGGGGCTAAAACTAGCTAACTGCATGAACCATCTTGGTTTTTCCTTTCCAGCTAAAGTTGTATTATGTATTCCTTTTCTTGGAGATGCATGATGTATTATAAAAGGTATTAAATTAGAAAGTAATGTACAGTGTTCTCTTTTGATACTGCTGTTCAGATTTTACTAGTGTTGCTGCTCTGGCTTTTTCATGGATGATTTGGTTTCAAAACATTTTTGGCATCAGATCATACCTTTTTTCATTTTATAGAAAATAATTAGAAGAATGATTTTTCTAAATAGTTTGCTGATTCTGTGTGCTAAATGTTGTCAAGCACATTGTCTCTAGAATATGTCTACAATATTTAAGAAAAATGTTTGGGAAAGGGATCTGATATTTTTGTAGCTCATCAGTATTAGAACTTACTGAAACTGCAGTATCTCTTGATCAAAAAGCATCTATGAGGTATATGGTATGACTTCGTGATTTGTATAACACTGGCTTAATATTTGCAGAAGAAAAAAACCACACAGTGTACTGAAGATAGTGCCTAGCTATTTTGGAGGTTATTTCTCTTCTTTTGATTCATACAAAACTGAACTTACTACCTGTTTGCCATGGCAACTAGCTCTTGATAAACCTGTTGCCTTGTCTGTGTGAGTCACTCTTGACACGTGTGATCTGACTTGTCCTAAATGATGTAGAAATATCCTTACACTCTCTGATGGATAGGTATGAGGCATGCTCACATGTAGGTGGCAAGGAGAACAGAATCCCTACATTCAGGTTGCAGATTAAGATTTAATGTCTGTTTTGACCATGGGAAGACATCCATGTAATCTCCAGTACCTATAAATGAGATATTGTTGTCACGTTTGTGGAACACTGCTGAATCCTTGTATATGAAATTCTCTGAACTGTGTTTTATATATGTATATATAATACATGCACGTAATAAGGAAAGACAAATTTATACATAAATGAAAAAATTTATTTCATTTGATATTCAGTATCATTCTGTGAAGCATTTTTAGAGTATATTTGTATTCGGATATCACACCAAAATCTGAGTAGGATGCCATGACTGGTACAGAGATATGGTAAGAATTTTTATTCAAAATCACATCCTATATCTAGAATTTGGATTTGTAAACAATACTTAATGTTGAAGTGAACTGAACCAAAGTCTTGGCAGTAATTCCCCTGAAAGATTAATAGCTCAAAATCCGTATCTTCATTTTTGTGGCAGGCTTCCATTTTTGATGATATTTAAATGAAATTAAGCAATGCCCCATGAGGTAGCTGATACAACACTCACAAAGTGTAGCAGAAACAATCTAGGTGGATTGTACAAATAAATTACAAAATTATATATTTTTTGCTGTATCTGTGTCATGTCTGAATTTGTATATCTCTTATAGTACTTTGTATTTAAAAGTGGAAGAAGATATTCTCATTTTGACCTGATGGATATAGTAATTTTTTGCATGGGTAAGGCAGAATTTTGACTCAAAAAGCTACCAAGCTAGTCTGGCATGAAAATATTTCATGTCATCATTGAAGCAAACATATTATTATATTGGCCTATTCTGGCCCTTCCTCCAAATGACTACACTGGAGGTGAGAGGTGACCCAAAAGAGGTCTTCTGCTGATACCGTTTTCCCTGTGACGTGGTGTTTATACTAAGTCAGATTCATTCAAGGACGCAAAAACAGCAGCGTATCTGCAATGTCTTCTAGTCTATCTACTGCTAGGATTGTTATCTTTGTCTGGGTCAACAGCCAAAAGCCCTGTAGTCTTTCTTCTCCATGTGAAAATACATCCAAATGCTCATTACAAAATGTGGTTTTTTTCTTTTGAATACCATTTTTTTTTTTGTTTGGACGGATGTAATAAACTATCAAGCCATACTTTCTATTGCTATTTCTTCAGCCTTTTTCTCATTTTCTTGAGTGAAGCTGGGTGTTTTGTTTCATTAACACATAAAGACTCCAGGTTTCTAACCCAACAATGAAGCTAATTCCTGAATCTTTCTTAAGAACAGAATCATAGAATGGTTTGGGTTGGAAGGGACCTTAAAGACCATAGAGTGCTTTGGACTGGAAGGGACCTTTAAAGGTCATCTGACCCAACTCCCCTGCAGTGAGCAGGGACATCTTCAACTAGATCAGGTTGCTCAGAGCCCTGTCCAATCTGACCTTGAATGCTTCCAGGGATGAGGCCTCCAGTACCTCTCTGGGCAACCTGTTCCAATGTTTCAGCACCCTCACTGTAAAAAATTTCTTCCTTATATCCAGTCTAAATCTACCCTCCCTAAGTTTAAAACCATTACCCCTTGTCCTGTCACAAGAGGCCTTGCTACAAAGTTTGTCCCCATCTTTCCTATAGGCTCACTTTAAGTACTGAAAGGCTGCTCTAAGGTCTCCCCGCAGCCTTCGCTTCTCCAGGCTGAACAACCCCAACTCTCTCAGCCTGTCCTCATAGCAGAGGTGCTCCAGCCCTCTGATCATCTTCGTGGCCCTCCTCTGGACCCGCTCCAACGCATCCATGTCCTTCTCATGTTGGGGGCTCCAGAGCTGGATGCAGTATTCCAGGTGAGGTCTCACCAGAGCAGAGTAGAGGAGCAGCATCACCTCCCTCGACCTGCTGGCCACGCTTCTCTTGATGCAGCCCAGGATACAGTTGACCTTCTGGGTTGCTGGTGCAAATTGTAGGCTTGTGTCCAGCTTTTCATCCACCAGTACCCCCAAGTCCTTGTCGGCAGGACAATCCCTTCATCCCCCAGCCTGTATTGATACCGGGGATTACCCCGACCCATATGCAGGACCTTGCACTTGGCCTTGTTGAACTTCATGAGGTTCACACAAGCCTCTCTTAAGCCTGTCAGGGTCCCTCTGGATGGTATCACTTCCCTCCAGCATGTCGACCTTACCACACAGCTTGGTGTCGTCGGCAAACTTGCTGAGAGTGCACTCAATGCCACTGTCCATGTCGCTGACAAAGATGTTAAACAGCACTGATCCCAGTACTGACCCCTGAGGAACACCACTCATCACTGGTCTCCACAGAGAGAAAAAAAGTTAATCTCTTCCACAATACTTGTACAAGTGACACACATCATGACTTTAACAGTCATGGTGTAGAACACTGTTTGCCTGTGCTTTGAGTCTATTTCATTGTTTTTATTAAAGCACCGTAACTTCTTTTTGCTAAGACATAACCACAGTTTTGACTTCTAATTGTTCAAAAAGTGAAATGTATTTGACACGTGACATCTCCATACTATTCCTATCTAATAGAAATAATCCTGTGAATGCACCACAGAAGACTTACAGCTTTGCAAATAGTCATTATGATCACAGATGAGACGTGTCTTATTGAAGGATTATATTGAAATAAATTATCTGTATGTAAAGTAAAATCATTTTTTTACTGATAATTTTATAAAGAGTTTCAACAAGTCATGACTAGAGAGAGATATTCATTACAATGAAAATAAATAATAATGCACATGAAGTGTGATAGCAGTTTAGGGGTTCCTGGCAGGAACAACGTTTTCATGACACTATTAAAATTAGTCACTAATTAAACTAATGTAATTTCATGATATTGTTTTGTACTAATGTAATAATATTCTACACAGGAAGGAAAGAAGGGCTGTTCACATTTTAGAGCAATATTTAAACACATTTGAGAATTTATTTTTTATTTGATGGTCATAATTTGCTGACAGTTGTGTATATGGACAAACCCTTTTGATGTTTGTACCGTTGTGGGTGTCATTTGGACTTTACCTTTGCATTGATGCTTGCTCTTTACCACATCCAATTTAACTGGCAGCCAAAGCAGTAAAGAGGTTGTTACTCAGCAACTCATGAAAGTGTACTTTACAACTTGTTTAAAGATTGAATGCAGTAGTAGTTTCATGTGGATTTAATTTATTAATAGATAAATTTATTAGGCAAAAATAAAACCCAAGCCTTGTTGTACAGCTAGATAAAATTTACTGCTAGGTTTAGATTCTATTTGATATTGAAGACATGACAGATTTTCTTGATGGATCTTTCTTCCTGTGTTTGGAAGAAAGAGTCTGATTTGTTTTTTTCTTTTTTTGAGTTATGCTAATTTATGATGTTGTTAAATCATCGTTTATGACTGTATTGTTAATTTTTGAGAGTGACCAAGAGTCTAGCCTAGAGCGTCTGACCAACTAGAATTAATACTATATCCTGGGCAATATTGCTCTGTGGTTACTTCTTCAGGATGTACAATACTCATTGTGTATGTCTTACCTACCAGTTGGTAGATTGTATTTGTATCTCCCAGTTTTCATTCAGAAATTTTTACTGTCTACTCTTAGGCAGTTAATATACAAATACAAGATATTAATTTGTCTGTAATAAATTCTATACTAGATATTAAAAAACAGTGTACTGTGGTATGTACCCACAAGATGGCAGATTAACTTTAGTGTATGTGACCTTCAGCATTTGCTGAATTTTTGTTTTAGACATGAAGCCTTAATGTTTTATTGATGCCAGAAAGCCTCTGCCTGCCTGTTAAATAGATATATGTTGGAAAGAGAGTGACTATAGGCAGAGTGCCTAAGCACCTCCCCTTTGTGCAGTGGTAAGGATTAGTCAAAATTGAACCAATAACATATCTGAGAGCACTGAACCATTCTTTTCAGTCTTCCTGACTTCATCACAATTCTGTCTTCTGTGCTAACCATCTGAAAGATTAAATGTTTACTGGTTACAAATGATGTAGTAAAGGATGGAAGAACTTTTAACCTGATATCCTTCTATGACAAAGTGACCTGCTTAGTGGATGAGAGGAAGGCTGTGGATGTTGTCTACCTAGACTTTAGTAAAGCCTTTGACACCATTTTCCACAGCATTCTCCTGGAGAAGCTGGCTGCTCATGGCTTGGATGAGCATATGCTTCACTAGGTAAAAAACTGGCTGGATGGCCGGGCCCAAAGAGTGGTGGTGAATGGAGTTAAATCCATTCGGTGGCCAGTCACAAGTGGTGTTCCCTAGGGCTTGGTATTGGGGCCAGTTCCATTTAATATTTTATCAACTATCTGGACGAAGGGATTGAGTACACCTTCAGCAAGTTTGCAGACACCACCAAGTTGGGCGGGAATGTTGATCTGCTTCAGGGTAGGAAGGCTCTGCAGAGGGATCTGGACAGGCTGGATTGATGGGCCGAGGCCAGTTGTATGAGATTCAACAAGGCCAAGGGCCGGGTCCTGCACTTGGGTCACCACAACCCCATGAAATGCTACAGACTTGGGGAGGAGTGGCTGGAAAGCTGCCCAGCGGGAAAGGACCTGGGGGTGCTGGTTGACCACCGGCTGAACATGAGCCAGCAGTGTGCCCAGGTGGCCAAGAAGGCCAACGGCATCCTGGCTTGTATCAGGAATAGTGTGGCCAGCAGGA
>Ga0065711_1043264_pt1 | contig 14827 bp, 4 predicted proteins | sample Hoacrofraction12_FD_59098 | JGI IMG/M metagenome (GOLD analysis project Ga0065711, IMG submission 59098) | Hoatzin crop microbial communities from Cojedes, Venezuela - Epithelial fraction 12 v2 (version 2) | ecosystem: Host-associated > Birds > Digestive system > Esophagus > Crop | place... | reverse complement strand
CCAAAAAAAAAAAAAAAAAAAGCTCTTTCATGTGTGTTACCAGCTAGCACAGTTTACCCAGTCTAACCTTTCTGGGGGCGGCGAAGGGGATATTTTATTTTATTACTATTTGTACAGAGGGTAACGATAGTCAGTGTTGTGGCTGAATCTTCTGGTTTTTATTGTAACTTACAGTATGTTGAGCAGAAGGCCTTCAGTCACCATGGCTTACAACCCATCACTCTCCTGCAACAGACGACATCTGGTCTTGCTTACCTGCACTCCCTTAGTATTGGTAAGAATGCCTCTTGTTTCAGGATTGGATCTGGTACATTTTCTTAACTAAAAAAAAGAAGAGAAACTGGTCTGGTGCTGGGAGCCTGTGTATTAAGTCCCAGAAGAGAGAGTTGTAGAAGCTCCACCTCATGCCGGCAGCAGTAGTGTCTGTCCTTTGATACTGGCCTTGTCCCTGTACCACGCTGCTGCTGCACTGGCGCAGTAAAGCTAGTCATCACCATTTGTTCAGGGCACTGCATTTTTTGGATAGAACTCATATAAAACATGACTAGTGGTGATGGAATACAAAAGTGATGAGCCTCTACTGAAGACAATAGTTTGAGATTGGGACTTTGATCTAATGAATGGTGGTTCAGCCTCATGAAAATCTTACAATTTTACACTGAAAATTTACAAACATTGTTGGGATTGCCTGGAGTGGATAAGTGGGTGTTATGATAGTCCACAGGGACCTGAAGCCCCATAACATCCTCATCTCGATGCCTAACGCCCATGGGAAGGTGAAAGCTATGATTTCAGACTTCGGCCTGTGCAAGAAGCTGGCAGTGGGCAGGCACAGCTTTAGCCGTCGCTCGGGTGTGCCAGGCACCGAAGGGTGGATTGCCCCAGAGATGCTGAGTGAAGACTGCAAAGAGAACCCTGTAAGTCTTCATCCTTCCATCAGACCCTGCCCTTGGGAGAAGGCAGCACACCCAGCAGGTGCACATTGTTTCCATCAGAACTTAGGATGTGCAGTACTTGATGCCTGGGCATTCACTGAGTCAGGATAGTTGGGTTGGAAGGGACCTTTAAACATCATCTAGTCCAACCGCACATTCGTGCCGGCTTGCAGATGAGTATGTGATTCTGAAAAATTTTCTTCTGCTCTTAGATGCGAAATAACCACCCTGTGATGATCAAAGTCTTCAGGGGAAAAAATGTGTTATTGCTATTAAAGGTTGTTTATTTGCAGACATATACCGTGGACATCTTTTCAGCTGGCTGTGTCTTTTATTACGTGGTATCTGAAGGCAGCCACCCCTTTGGCAAATCTCTGCAGCGGCAAGCCAACATTCTGCTGGGTGCATACAGCCTGGAGTCTTTAAGTGCAGGGAGGCACGGTAAGAGAAGCGCATGGTAAACATAAAGCGCTACAGAGTTGAGTGAACTCTCTGTGGGTGTTAAAATACCAACAGAAATGACAGAACTGTGACCCACAGTGATTCCCAGCCTGGCTGTGGTGAAAGCTGTGCTCCGACAGTACTCCTGAAGTAAAGCTCCTAACGTTCTTAGAGTTAGTACCCCAAAGCAACCCTGGCATACAGAATTTGGGACTCTGCAAGCTTGACTTTCATGTATTTAAAGGGTAGGAAAGAGCTGAACTTTGGTGGTGTTAATCCCGCTGATGCAACACTACTGAGTGTTTCATCTGTGAGGGCAGTGCTTGAGCTCATGGGGCTGGTGTTCAGGATCATGTGGGAGGAAGCAGAGAACGTAACGATTTTCCAAAGTACAAAACCTTAGATTTCCCTGCAGCCTAAAACTTACCACCCTTTTGCTTGCAGAAGACATAGTTGCTCATGATTTAATAGAGCAAATGATAAACATGGACCCTCAGAAACGACCGTCTGCCAGCTGTGTGCTGAAACACCCATTCTTTTGGAGTTTAGAAAAGCAGCTCCAATTTTTTCAGGTTTGTGTTGACCTTTTCAATCCTTTCAGTTCTAAGGACTCCTGTAGACTTTCTTCAAATCTCGAATTCAGTCTCTCCTAGCTTTGTGGATGTTTGAGGCGATAGAATCCACAACCTTACTGTGACGAAGGAAGAAGCAAAGTTGTCATACCTAGGCGGTATCTCTTAAGGAACTGGCGTAGTCTTACAGAGATCTTTTATAGCGGGGGCTAGAACGTGATGTTGTCAACACTGGAGTGAGGAAAGGCTCTAGCAGCTATGGTAGCAAAGTGGGAGAAGATGTTGCCAGGCAGGTTTTCAAGAACAGGGTAGCCTGCTGTAGTGAATATGCATCCTTACTCCTGATGCGGGCTGGGAACTGGCTGAGGACCTGAAGTTCTCCCCGGCCTTACCTTCTACTCAGTGATAAAAAGGCTTTGGCAGGCGGGGAAACAACTCATCATCTCAGAAACTTCTGTATCCCACTGCACTTTGTCATGGAGTGAAGTAGAACCATAACTCTGTTATCAGGCCAGGCTGTAATGGGCCAGAAGCAGCAATTTAAAATTGTTAGGAAAAGGTTGGAAATAAAACTAGGAATAACCTGAATGTCTCTTCCAGGATGTTAGTGACCGGATAGAGAAAGAATCTTTAGATGGTCCAATAGTCAAGCAATTGGAAAGAGGCGGAAGAGAAGTGGTGAAAATGGACTGGAGAGAGCACATCACGGTTCCTCTTCAGACAGGTAACAGATGGTGTTTTATCGGTGTGGGAAGGAGTTACGTGCTGCTGTTCCCAGTTTGCTGGGTCAGGAAAGTAAGGATTACAGTGTCTCAGTTTTGGCGCGTGACCTTTACTTGTCAGCAAGGTATTTATTCAAATTAAAGTACTGTTTATGTATTGAAACACAACTAAAGGATATGTGACTAGGCACAGGTACTGTGCTTTTGAGGCCAGCAACTAAAACTGCATCAAAACACAAAAAGAAATCTTGTCATTTCTTTTGCAGATCTTCGAAAATTCAGATCGTATAAAGGAGGCTCAGTACGGGATCTTCTGAGGGCAATGAGAAATAAGGTAAAGGACTTCTTTCCGTAAGCACCACGCATACTGTGACTGTGGTTCTGCTTCCATCTGCTGTTCGTTGCCAGTCTGTCTATCTTACCCTGGTTTAGGTATCGAGCCCCTCTATGATAGACTAATACGAGGTTACTTTGTCCAGGAAAACGCATCGTCTACAGACGGCTCCATTGAAAAGAAGGGGCTTGAACACGTCCCCTCTCCCTGAGCTTTGCCCTGTTCTTTTTTCCTCTACAGAAGCACCATTACAGAGAACTGCCTCCCGACGTGCAGGAGACCCTGGGCTCCATCCCAGATGATTTTGTATGTTACTTTACAGCTCGTTTCCCTCAGCTGCTCCTACATACCTACAGCGCTATGCGTATCTGCTGCCAAGAAAGACTGTTTCAGCATTACTATCATCAGGACTCTGCTGAGCAGAGCCTTGCAGGAGACGCTGTTTGAGAGGAGAGGGATGCAGCTTTCTTCTCTGGGACCAACATGCCAAGCACAGGGCTGTGAAACAGGCCTACCTTTGGCAGGGAAAAGTGGGATCAAAGAGCTGAATTCTTTCGCTTTGAAGAAACAAAGCTTCCAAAAGTGCCTTGTACCTCTGCCTGCACTGGATGGGGAGATGGTAGGAGCCCGCGGAGCGAGCGGTAACTTCAGAAAGCAATGAACCCTGGTGACGGAGTTGCTCCGAGGCAGTTTTCAAGGCAGTGAAAATGGAGAGCAAAAGCTGGGTATAACCGTCACCCAATATCCCTGTACTGTACGTGATTTTAGAACTGATGTGTTTTACTACAGAGAATCAAAATGCTGATTGAAATCATACAATTACTAGGGACTGGGATCTGCAAAAGGAGCCTTTTAGTTGTAGCAAATCATCAGAACCTGCCATTGCACTGCTGCTGCATTACACGCTAGGCACACCACGGTGATTGTAAAGGGAATCATTTATGATTACCCAAAAAACAGTAGAGACAGTGCAATTTCTGTTTGATCAGTACTACCCTGGAAAATCAGTCCCTCATACTTGAGCAGATACAATGAAGTTCTAAAAAAATACTGACTTAAAAAATCAGGTAAGGGTTTACCTACTTTGAAAATAAGCCTCATTGTTTAAATATCAACCAGTATTCACAGAAGAGCTTGAACAGTCCTTGACTTCACTCACAGTGTCAGAATAGATCTACAGAAGTAACTTCAGAAAAATAGGTGGATGTCAGCCGAGAGCTGCTCAAGGGAGGCTAATCATTTATCTACCACAAGTGTTCCTTACTTTCTTACAATGAAGGGTCACCAGCTGCAGAGCCAGAGGTAAGACGAGTCCTGAGGAAAAAGGAGCTAAATAGGAAACAATGAGAGATGTACAGAGCAATGAAATTAGAGGCAGCGTTTTTAATGGGTGCAATAAAGCTGTAAAAGAGCCCTATTTTCTGTTATCTGGGTTGCTGATGACATCCAGGTGAGCTTATGGTTTTTAAAGATGCAGTATTTCTTTTCATTGGCCCTAAAGCTGTGACAAAGCATTAAGTGTGTGCGAAGCATGAAGAAATGCTGAACTCTAATATAAGTGGGATGTTCTTTTACAATATATTTATTTAACATATTTATATTTATTTAATTTTTACTACAAAGTGGTATCAAATCCAAGTGGTACAAGTATAAAGCATGCCAGATCATTCTTAATTGGTTTTGTGTTTTATTTAATCATACTATAACAACTGGAAAAGTGATACTGCATCTTTTAATGGATTCATTAAAAGAGAAATTACAAAGTGGGAATCCGTATGAGTGTGCCATTGTGTCTTAAACTAATAAATTATTGACAGTAATGTGTATGCTTGGTATGTACAGCTACTTTTCAGGAGCTACTTTATGGGAAGTTTTTTCCCTAGTTTTACAGTGTATGAGAGCAATATACCTAAGACGCCAACTGTGCAAGTTACATGTTTCTAAAGCTTGGGGAGGGGAAAAAAAAAGGTAGTTTTTACCTAAAAAGATTCAAAGCCTATTTCATATTTTTTGTACTTCTCATGTAAATTTCTTTTATAAGTCTACAAAATAAAAGACTTGTACTCAGATGATTGAAAAAAACCCACGACTTCTAGTGACGATGTGTGCCTGGGGAAAGAAGCCAGCGGTGTGGAGTAACACAGGGTTCAGCAGCGGAGCTGGAGGCAGCGAGCAGGGGCAGCGGTGAGGCACCAGCAGCAGCAACAGCCGCCTCCCCGGAGCAGGGTGCTGCCCAAAACCACTGTGTTGTGTCAGGGGGCGGGTGATGCCTCCTTGGAGGGCCGAGAACCTCATGTGCTGCTAACAGTCCCTAGGCCACAGCCACTCAGATCTTGGTGTCTGAGGCAGGTGAACAGGTAAGAGAAAATGGCTGGAATGACTGCACGCTGCAAAAATTTTTGTTGCTGTGCAGTACTGAGATACCCATAAAAAATTTTTTTTTGTGTGAAGCTAAGTTGACGAATGATCACGTGGTTTACAGGAAAAAAAGCCAGCCTGTAAGGCAGCTTTGCCTGGTGGCGCGTGGAAGGCTGAGAGCACACCTCACGTCACAGGGACCAGCACAGCCATCTTCTGCCCCAGCCTCGCCGAGGGCTGACGAGCCGCCAGTGATCCATGACCCTGCCAGCCTCTCTTCGGCACTGTTTGCTTTGGTGAGCTGGCCTGGAGCGAGCAGGTAGCTGATACAGAGGGCAGTAACAGGGGTGGGGTGGATCTGCTTAGTTTAGAAAAAATTAAAAAATAGAAAACAGCCCAAGGTCCCCCTGCCCAAGCACCCTGACAGGTACGGTGTTGGTGGGGCTGCACATGGGGTTCTCTGCGCAGCGGTGCGGGGGGCAGGGGGTGCCAGCTGGGTCGCAACGACAGCAGCACCCAGCACCAGCACTGGCGAGAAGGGGTGGGGACTTGGTGGCTCGCCAAGTGTCTCACGCAGTTTCCCTTTCGGTATTGCTGGGTGTTGGCGGGACCATTTGAGAGAGCCACCGGAGTGCCGTGGGAGCACCCCCGGGGCTCGGACCCGCGCCGCTGAGCCAGCGTGCTGGCAGAGCCCAGCGCCGCAGCAGCTTGGAGCACCTTCCCGCACAGCCTCCCCTGCGGACACGTTCCTTGCCGGCAGATCTGGCGGGACAGCACGGAGCCGGTGCAGCTAGCCGCAGGCTCTGCGAGGTGAGCCCCCTGCCCCGCGCCATGCTGGTCCTGCGTGGGAAGGTGGGGGGGGAAGTGGGGAGGGGGAGGCCGTTACCCCTGGGCACAGCCCTTCCCTGCCCACCCGTGCAGCTGACAGCACCTGGCCCCACTGGAGCACGCAGACTACACCAACCATGCAAACCCTTTGCCGCTTATTTCCCCTGACTGCTCTTCATCGGGTGGGAGCAGGGACCCACGGGCCCCCCCCAGCACAGGGCTCTGTGGCCCCCGGACACGCTTCCCCAGCGCTGCCCACCCGCTGCCAGGCCTCCACCCCAGTTTCGATTCCCCGTTAAGTTTCTCCGAAAACGCCGCCTGACGTCAGCTGTCCCAACAGGCTGTGGCAGGGACAAGCGCGGGGCGGGGTGGTTCACCGCAAGCCGAGCCACGGTTCAAGCACAGCCCCGGGAGGTGGGACAGCAGCCGAAGGCACTGAAAGGCCAGTATTTCGGGGACATTTTTAGCCCCGTTTCTCAGGGAGGCTGCACCAGATGTCAGCGGGAATTGGTCACCAAACATTTTCATTTCCAAGAAAAACCCCTTTCATAGCCAAAAGCTTAACCCGAAGCTGTCGGGCATGCTGGTGCCTCAGTCAGCCCGCAGGCTTGCTACAGGGCTGACCGGGTGCTGTAGTGGTAAATACTCACTTGCTCCACATCGTTTCCTCCTCGCACCCCGTTCTCCCAGACCCAGCACCTTCCCGCACCGCCACCGTCTGCGAGCTCACCTCTTGCCGAGCCGTGTTCCCGGGGCAGGAGCACGCGTCGCCTGCCCTCAGTTACTGCCGCTGTGCTTTCCGCGGCGGCAGGGAGCTTGCCCGAAGCCCCACAGCTGGCTTTCACGCTGGCTGCACTGGTGCCTGCTCCGTTCACACCTGAATTCAGAGGCAGCGAGTGCCGCTGTTGCCCCACCACCCGCTGCAGGGATGGAGCTGGCCAGGCTACAGCCGCCTGCTGAACCGGCACAGAACTGAGTGCTCACACTACAGCAGGAGAAATGTCACCATGCCCCTCTCGCTGTGACCCTCGTGGGCTTGGCCCTAGCTCATGGGTGGTTACTGCTCCCTGTGTGAATCTACGGTAGATTTCTGGTGTCACGCTGGGCAGGCTTCTCACACGTTTCCTCCAGCAGCACAGAGCTGGCTGTCCCGGCTGCAGTCCATCTCTGTACCCAGCAGCTGAGCCTCAGCAAGGCAGAGGCTGTCATGTGTCAGGCCAGGACACCCCACTAAAAAGAAAATCTCCTGCTGGGTTGGGCAGTGAGTTGAACTGCTTCATGGAAAATCCAGTGGGCAGCAGAATGAATACGGAAAACGAGAGGGAGGAAAAAAGCAGAGAGAATACACACCAAAAAAAGGGAGGAAAAAAGGAGTGGGAGGAGAAAGAGGCAGGGAAAGGGAGTGTGAGTGAGAAAAAGACAGGACTAAAAAGCACAAGCTACTGTACAGCCTTGGGGAGACAGCAGAGCTGGGCCTGCTCTTCTCCAGTATCCAACAGAAGTAGCTGCTAGACGGGCACAGCCATCAGCGCGTGCTTCTCCAGCAAAACCCCATCGCCTTCGCACACACGCGTGTCAGAAGCAAGCACAGCTGCCCTCACTCAGGGCAGGCGTACCGAAGCAGTGCAGCTTTTAAGAGGTACAGGAACTACCTCAGACCACAAAGGTGAGGTGGGCCTTGGGAAAACAGAACAAGTCAGCTTTAACTCACAGGAACGTTAACTGTAAATCTGACAGGTTGTGTTTTTTCGCCCTCTAGGGTTTTGTTCGCTAACAGCTGCATTTCCCTCATCAAAGGCAATGGGTATGTGTTGCTTTCAGAAAATTTGTACTTTATATGTAGCAATTTGCTTTTTGATATCTACATTTTAAGGGTTCATCTCTAGTGGGGAACTAATTGGTACTCTTAACATCATCTTATGGTTTGTACTGATGCTATCCTCATACAGCAGAGAGTCTCGGACTCAAGTGGGTAAATGATTTACCCAAACCTCTCTAGTTCAGAGAATTCAGCCCCTGTCAGTTCCAATCACCTTTTCACATCACTCCCTTCAAAAAACATCTTGGGCTAGTTCCAGGACTCCCTTTGAGGATACTTACCAAACCTCCATCATGGTGTCTTGCTTCACTGATCTCATAGTCCTGTACCACTCCTTAGGACTGCTTCTGACTGAGGATGGTTTTAGCCATCAGAACTGATGTATTTGAGAAGTTCAGACACAGTCTCTCGCTGTGACTGGCAGAAAGAAAACGATCTAGCATTTGGTGTGGCCAGGTTGCAAGGATTATCATGTCTTGTCAAGCATGTTGACATGTTTTTAGTTTGTATTACTACTACATAATTTTAACTTGTAGATTTCAGAACATTACCTGTGAATGAATGGGATGAGAACCACGTCCAATGTTGGCTAGAATCTACTGGAATAAAGAAAGAGTATGTAGAAAAACTACGTGTGGAAGAAGTGACAGGCCCCGCGCTGATAGAACTGGATGAGCCTTTCCTCAAAGGCATAGGTATGAAGGGAGGCCAAATCCACATGTTAATCCGCAAGAGAAACGAACTTCGGCAGCTACAGGAACACATGCAGCAAGCCAAGCATTCCAGCAACAAAACGTCTGACAGAACTGATGTGCAAACAGACCCAGGAAGACCCAGAAACGCCCCCGCTCAAAAAGCTTCACGTGGAGACAGCTGCGGTCCAGCAGAGGAAACCAGCAGAGATGACACAGCTTCCGCTTCGAGCAAGAAGCGACAGAGAAGTAAGAGTTCCCAGCTTAAACGTACTGATGAAGTTTTAGAGCTCAGCAACTGTCGACCATTTAGAAGTCAGAATACTGATTTCAAATATGTGAAAGAGAGAGTTCTTGCTCCAGAATCGGGAGTCGATGGTTTAATCATGCCTTGCCATGAATACAAATCCTTTGCCATTGCTGCAGAACTGAACAGAAATCAACTGCAATCAAAATTTGCCTCCGAAGTGATACGGTTTGCTTCAGCCTGCATGAACATTCGAACAAATGGCACCATCCATTTTGGCATCATGGACAGCGTTGAGGATAAGGGGTGGAAACATGGACAGATCATCGGCATAAAGGTCAAAGAGCGAGAATATTATGTTGATGCATTAGATTACATAGAAAAATGTTTTTGCGAAAATGTACAAGAAATTGCGAGGAAATGTATTCACCCACCTGTTTTCGTTGAAGTGATTTCGAAAGACTCTCAGGAACAAAGATTTGTGGTGGAGGTTGACATTGAACCAACATCCAGTTTGGTGAAGAACAGATTGTTTGACGTGTATTTGCCGAAATACAATGAGGACAGCCAGAAGGTGACCCTGACTAAAGATCGAGCTCTCTATCAGAGACTAGGAGCAAAGTCTGTACCTGTACAGCGCAATGACCTAGCTGCTTTTATTCAGGGTTTACCAGACAGGGATGCTCAAAGAGAAAGAGCTGAGCTCTCCAGCGCAGAAGTACATACAGAAATAACTCAAAATTTAGGAAGAAAGTTATCAATTCTACTAAATGACGGCAAAAGCTATATGGATGATTCCCTGCGATACATCCTTGTCACCAACAGATGTGAAAAGGATAATCTGAACTATATCAACTTCTTAATGCACTTGAACATTTTTTGCGTCTTTGACTTTGATGAAGACTCTAATGTGTCGGGGCTGTATAGCAAGTACAAAGAACATCATGCAACAAGGTCTTATATTTTACAGGATTTTTCCAATGAAAGTAAGACTGGCAGCCCTCCCTGTCAGAAACATTTGTGCCTATTTGATCAGACCAGCTGGGTATTCTGCAATGGGCGCAGCGACTTCCTCGGGGATGAAAAACCTTGTGATGAAAACACATGGATTAGAACGAAAAAAAAATACCTTAAGAAAGCAATTACTCGTATCTGCGATGAAATCCTGCCGAAGGGGTCTTTCATTGTGCTTTTCCTGTTGCTGTCACCAGTGCAGAAACCACTTGTGGACACTTTTCAGGAATTCTATACAGAGATGAATGGTACGGAGTACATCGTTTGCATTGCAGAGTCCAGAGAAAATTACGGGAAGTGGGCTCATCTAGCGCAGGCATCCTGCAGCATTGAGACACTGGAACAGTGCAGTGTTGTGGGCATGAAGCTGAGCCACGTAGATGCCACCATCCAGACAATGCTGCCTTCAACAGCACAACCCCGACACCTGCCAGTTTCCACGAGAGGGCTGTGCACGCTGCCCTCGCTGGAAGAAGAGAAACTGTTTTCCCTAGAAATCCTTTGCATTGACCAATGTGATGATATCAAATTAGACCTTTTGACTGAAAAAGAAATACAAGAAATAGAACAAAATTTTTACCGAGGGAGAAAAATCATCTGGGAAAACTTCTGGCTCGCTGACAAAAGACGCTGTGGGGAAATCATTGAACGCGAAGCATGTAAGGATGCTAGCAAACTCCTAGATGACATTTTACGAGGAAGCAGACTCAACTATTCTGTGGCTAAACTAAAGATATTTCACCATCCTGGAAGTGGTGGAAGCACAATAGCACGGCAAGTTCTATGGAAAAGAAGAAAGGACTTGAGATGTGCCGTTATCAAAACCTCCTATTCACCTGCAATTGTTTGTGAGCATGCGCTCGCATTCAGAGATTATGAAGAAAAAGAAATCAGTCATTGTCTTCCTGTGCTCCTCCTGATCGAGGATTACGATGAAGACTACTTAGAAGAACTAAAGAATGAGTTAATGGATGCTGTAGCAACTAGGAAAATTAATTCTCCCAGACCTTACTTCATCCTCATGTGCTGTAGACGATCCAACGACCCTGAAAGGCTTTGCAAGGCTTCTCCACTGGACACCGTTGCTGTCACTCACAAGCTGACGGACTCAGAGAAAAGTCTGTTCAAAACTAAACTCGAAAAACTGAAGCAGAAGGATGTCAAGCCAGAATTCATACTTACGTTTGTGCTGATGTGTGAGGAGTTCAATGAAACATACGTCAGAGACTTTGTAGGACACATACTGCAAGGCATTGACCTTTCTTCTCGCGATACATGTCTGATGCGTTATGTGGCTTTGCTTAATTTTTATGTACCTAATTCATATGTTTCATTGTCGCATTGCGAGGCTTTTCTGGGACTGGGGGTATATACAGAAAGGAAATCAAGAGCATATGATTTCAAAAGTCATTTGAGCGAACAAGCAAGAATGATTTTTATTGAGCTAAGGGAAAGTACGACCTATATTTCATCTGTTCAGATAATACACTGTCTGGTTGCAAAAGAAATTCTGCAGCAGCTCTCAGGGAATGAACCTCAAAGTCAACTTGCAATGACACTTCTTCAGGAAAAGACGCTCTTTGAAAACAGATTTGGACGAGACGAGTTCATAAAGTTCATCAGAGATCTCTTTATTCGACGTGATAAAAGAAGCAGAGGTGACAATACTGACACTCTTTTCTCCCCATTCATTGAACACGTCTGTAAAGCTGAAGACTGTGAGAAAGCTATAGCTGTTTTAAAAGCTGCGTATGAACAACTTGGGAAAGATGCTTTCTTTGCCCAGCAGCTTGCCAGATTGCATTACAACAATGAAAAATTTGAAGATGCGGAATATTGGGCAGGGGTTGCAAAATTTCATTTGCCAAATGATTCTTATATTTTAGACACAGAAGGTCAAGTCTACAGGAAATGGTTTAGTTTCACTGTGGATAAAATGACACAGGACGACACTCCTGAAAGCATCATTCAAAAGATAGAGCTTGCTCTTAAAGCTATGAAATGCTTCAAGGCTGCACAACAGGCTGCAAAAGCAGAACGCGACAGCATGAACAACTCTGGCTACTTTGGAGAAGTAGAAGTAGGATGTCGTCTTCTGAGATTTCTGTCCACAGTCAGTGTGTTTCGCAGAAGTCCACAGGGGGAATATTCTGAACTTGTGAAATACCTGATCACAGATTACATTCCTAAAGACATTGAAAAAACATGGGGAAGGCTTCACTCACGCTTAAAAGGCTTACGCCAGAACTTGTTCAATGCCCTGGAGTGGATTTCAGAAGACCTAAGTTATTTCCAAACAGATAAAAATCAAGAGACGGAAGAGGAAGATAAAAAAGGTGAAAAGGAAGAACAAATTTATAATCCCAGAAAATGGCTAAAAAGACAGTCCGAGGTCTATGCCAAGTTCTTCATCTCAACATCACTTCTTGAGGACAGCAATGGTGGCCCTGAGAGCCAGCTCATTAGACGCATGAATATTTATAAGAGCGGTGGAGGTAGCGTCACCAATATCTTGTCATTCTTAGACAAGAAAGAGAATAGCTCAGCTGAAAAGCTAGAGGAGATCCTTAGTTTCTACACAGAAAACCCACTAAGGGACAGGCTGGAGGACAACGATCTGATCAATTATATTTTGTGCCACATCGTATTAGCATGCTTAGCACCAGGATCAGCCAAACTCCTGCCAGTGCAAACTCTTCGTGAACTCAGTGTAAGATTCTTTAAAGGAAGAAGACCATTCCCAGCAAGCGCCTATTTTTTGCTCACCTTGCTGTACTGGCCAGATGAGGCATTAGACAAAGAGCCTAACCCAGATAAAGCCGAAATTCTAAACTCAGCCCTTCAAACTCTGAAACGTTTATACGACATCAAGATGAAAGATGTTCCTACCAGAAAGAAAAGAATCTACACCCACTTCTTTCTGGGAAAGGGTTATGGCTTAAGTAAGATTGTGCACAAAAATAAAATTGATAAATTAATCAGTGGATCCTTAGATGAGAGGAGAATGAAGTGGCTGCATGGAACTGTCTGGACTATTGCCAGGATTCGTGACAGTCTCAAAAGAGTTTCTGGCTGGACCAAGGACAGAAATTTATTTATTCGTGGTCACATGAAGGAGTTTCCTATCCTGGCACTCCATCGTGATTCAGTGCCCCCTGGAAATGAAAATGTGACCTTTTATTTAGGCTTTTCATTTAATGGTCTTGTTGCTTACAATATTGAGGTTGAAAACAATCCAAGTGTCAGCAGAATACAAGGTATTTAGGAAATTAACTGTGCTGTTTGACGATACAGCCCTGAAACTGTCCACTGCCACGTTTAAAGAAAAAAAAGAGTGGACTGCACCAGTTGAACACCAGGTAGCAAGATAACCACAATTAACTACTACAATAATGGCCAAATATCTAAAAAAATTTGAAACCCACTAGTAAAATACACCTTGAAACAGAAGCCTTTGATACTTTCAATGTCTCTGAAAAGCAAGACTTAAGACAGCAATAATTGCAACAGTTCCTTGGGGACTGAGTGGGACAAAAGACCCACTGTTTCTCCTCCCCGTCCCCAAATATTTGGAGAACTGAGCTCTGGAATAAAAGGGCATAGCAGGGATCCCTTTCTTCTCAGCTCACAGATTAGGATTTTAAATCAATTTTTGGGTGGTCCTGATCAATAGCAGAATTTTTCCACTGTAACCGTAAATTTGTTTTTGTTTCTGAATCAGAAACAAAAAGTTTAAGGGAACTTACACCCTGCATACTGCACTGGCTGTAACATACTTTGCTCACGAAGGCGTACTATGTGTGGCACACATCCACCCATCACCTGCAAGCCAACATCCAGTACAGAAGCACAGGGGAAAGCAAGCAATTTTTAAGCCGACTTTGCAAATACTATGATCGATAAGAACCATATCTCCTCTTCTACATCTCTTACATTGCTTCTCCACATAAAGATCACAAACTGTACCAGACGTATCAGTAGCTGGGGAGGGGTGCAGAGATGTGCACAGTTAGATATTGATGACATAAAGGATTATTTGTAAGTACTGTCATGATTTCATAGTGCAAACAATTCCTGCGCTTGGTTAAATGTTTTTTGCAGCATTATCCAAGAAACGTTCACACAGTACATGACTCAGATTTGTCTAGTGTATATCCATGCTTGAAGTAATTCTTTGTGTAGCCTGATTTACTAATTTGAAAAATGCAAAGGAGGTTATTGTCAGCACTGTGTCTGCAACCAATGTGTCAGTTTAACCTCCTAATAATAAAGCCACTTATTATTCTTGGAGTTTCACGGTGTTTGATACTATATTGTCACTAAGTTTTCATACAAATAAACAACCTTTGGGAAGAATTACCGTTTCTGCATGAGCTTAATTACTGTACCTGAAGATGCAGTTCTAACAGGAGCAAGGTACGATTTGCTTCCCCAGCTTCAGTCACGATCCGGGCACAGCCAAACACTGTAAGAGGAATTGCAAACCACTGCGGCTTCAGAACAGGATTAAACCAAAGATGATTCCAGCCAGCCCAAGCCTTCACCTTCTGGCCTCAGGAAGCAGAAACAACGCTTGTGAGCGCTGGCCGGGCAGTACTCGCGTCCTGCCCTTGCCTTCCACCTGGGAGACACAACAGCAAAGCAGACTCTGGAGGGCTGCACTTTTTGCTTGGACAACCCAGGCTGGCAGATTTCACCAGGATTAAGCCAACCTTTAAGGGTTAAGCTTAACCTTAAGGGGTTAAGCACCCCAAAGGCAGCTTTCCTCAAGAGAAGCTAGGAAGGGGCTTTGGAGGAGCAAACCATGACAGCGCCTGACCTGCCAGGAGCAAGAGAGCCGAGTGTCAGCGAAAGCCCCCCCCCCC
>Ga0065711_1007462_pt1 | contig 14827 bp, 2 predicted proteins | sample Hoacrofraction12_FD_59098 | JGI IMG/M metagenome (GOLD analysis project Ga0065711, IMG submission 59098) | Hoatzin crop microbial communities from Cojedes, Venezuela - Epithelial fraction 12 v2 (version 2) | ecosystem: Host-associated > Birds > Digestive system > Esophagus > Crop | place... | reverse complement strand
CGTCTGCTTACTTCACGGGTTAAACGCTATTGGCTATTAGGAGAGGGGGGGGGACACTACCTTTCCGTACAGCGCGACATCTTCAGACCGCCAAGCCTTAACTACCCACACCTATGGTGTGTTTTTTAATATTAATGGACCTCTTATGCTGAACTGAAAACAGCATGCATTAAATGCTCGCTCTGTGGTTCAAATCTGCCTCAGATGGTACTAATGGCTCAGCTCAGAATTGTATGGCACTGTAGACATTGGTATTGGCACAGGGTTTTTGAATCCTTCTGTAGCAATTTATTTTCTTCTGAAATTACAGTCACTGTCTAACTTGATGTACAGAGGACATTTTCTCACCTTTTGAATACATTTTTTCATTTCTTCTTCCAACTCAAATTGTACATTCTCGATAAAACTGGAAATCATATCACACTGGGAGTGAGTGAGGGACTATAATTCATGACTCACAATCTTAATCTGTTTTACACAAACGCTTCTCAGTACAGATGATCTGTGGAGCATGCCAAGCCTCCAAGACAGAATTCACATAACAGGCAAGGCAACAATAAATTGCTATAGTAAAATTAACTGTGCTTGTGTAGAAAAACAAAGTCATCATATGCTCTCTCCACAAAAAGGAGCAATATGATTACTCCCTTTGGTGCTACAGGTATGAGAGCTATATAATATGGAAGAACATTTTTGAACTGAAAGAATGACCTGGAAGATTCAGCCTTGGAGAGTCTGTGATGTATGCTGTAAAACTTTCTGAGAAGTACCTCTTTGCAGTTACCATTCCTCTTTCTCCAGTATCAGATGATGTGTTTTAGACGTTGATGCATAAACAAGTTACTGCAGGGCAGTCTGGCCTGTGTAGATCACCTTCTCCACAGTCCCTATGCACAGCCATACCCCTACTACATAATACCCTCTACTAGAAAATATTAAACTCAATGAAATACCCTCTTTCATTGTGTGAAGCCCCTCTTTTTTCAGCTATGTTATTTCATAGATTCTGTGGGATACTGCAGTGTTACTGTACAATAGATGACAGGCTGCTTTTCAGTTATGCCTACCTCATTTTTGGACATGTATTGATAGGCTGATTCTGACACCAGACATTCTGTGTTTCTAGGAATATTACATTTTGTTTATGCACCACATCCGGCTTGCTGCCAAAGATTTAAGCTGCAACCTCAAAACCAACATTATAATAACAGGAACGTTTTACACCACATTGCACTCAGCCTCAACAATCACCTTATTCCCTTTAATGGCAATTGCTAGTAACAAGACTGAGACAGCATGGGGTAAGCTGATGTTAGGAGATCGTTTACACTGCTAGTTGCCAAAAAGTGCAGTTTAGTCAAGTGTGGAGTTCTAGAGAAATCCTGCAAAAAAAATCCTCTGCTGCTCCCTACACCCCATGACCTAACTGCAAAACAGAATTTCTCATATAACAGGTAGCTCCAGGAGTAGTTGAACTTAAGGAGTGTCCTTTTCTGCGGCTTACATTTATATCTTTCTCCTATATGGATTCTCTGGTATCTTGCAATAACATTATTAGGTGAAGCCTTTCTATCATTGAGAGAGGCAGTGTCTCTTCTTTTACGTGGTTGTCTATTTTCACTGAATTCATAGGGACTCAATTTCTTTGTGAAGTCTCTGTGAAGTGTCATTAGGATATTAAACTGTTAGTGAAGGACAGACAGGCAGAAAGACAGCGCAACTGAACAAGGTGCATTTACTGGAGAAACTGTTAAAACTAACCTCAAATCCTCAAAAATACTAACTAAAGCACTCAAGCATAATTCTAATAAAAACCATTGGCAGGATACTAGAGTATCAGATAGAAGAACAGCAAATCTCCTGTTCTTACCTCTGACCAGAGCTGGATTTTGTTTCCAGCAAACTGACTGCAGCAGCCTCAGTTCTTCTCACCACATCAGCCACTCAAGACACCAAACCCAGCCATGCTGCGGTGTCTGGCAATGATGGGAGTTACACAGGGTTCTTCAGCTGACTGTGTGGTGCCCAAGAGTGATCATAGGAGTGGACGATGCTATGGTCAAGCACGAAGGTCTCTTTCCATTGCAGCAGCAATGAGAGGGGTTTAATGCAGTTACAGTGGGAAAGACCACAGCAAGAGTCCTTTTGGGACCATAAGTCAATCTGTCAGTCACAAAGGGCTATTTTTATCTTTTCTTACAGGATGAGGCAACTCCTTTTTTAAGAATGCTGGAGATACCATCCTTATGCTAGGTTCTTACTTTTTAAGCTCCCCCTGTCCCCACCCAAAAAGCATTTTATTCTCTCTTGTTCCTAGATCTTAAGCATTTTGTTCTCAAAATTTTGTATATTGTGTGGGTCTCTTGGACAATGTTCATATTGCAGGGCTGATAGAGAGTATACACAGTACTCTCAGAAACTTCATCACCCATACAGCCCAGACTGGAGGGTCCCTTTGTACAGCTCGCTCCCTTGGTGTCAGTAGTTGCAGCCTCCTCCCCAAGGGACCAGCAGCACACAGGTATGCACCAGCTTGCAGCTTAGCAAGCAGACAGGGTTTCACTAACTCCTTATGAAAGATCACAGACTGCGGAGCACACCACAGAGTATCTGTCCTGTTTGACTTTGGTATTGCAGTTTCAAATCTCAGTCAGGGTAGTATTTCCCTATGACTGATACTCTCAAGCACTGAGGAATTTCTGCTTTTGAGAAGATAAACCACTGTGAAGCAATCTATAGTATTTATGAGTCTCTTCCCATTTCAGCAACTATGTATTTTAATTCTAGAAATAGATTTCTAGAATTTTGTATGTAATTCTGGAAATATACGCACTGAGAGGTTCAGATCTTTCTTTAAATTTCTTTCAGTGAGGCCTGTTACAGTAGTTTCTGTGCCATAATATCTCTTCTGTTAAAAATGACCACATGCTGTACATTACAGATGCTGTGGTCACAAACAAATCCATGTCAAAGAATATAGCTTTTTTCTTTTTTTAAATCAGCTGTATTTATCAAATACATAACGTTCCAATCATAAGATGTTTTAAGAGTACCCCTACTAAACAACTTCAGAACACAAGTTGTAGTAAGTGCCAAGTCTCTACATATGGGGAAACTTTAAACTAATACTTAGTAGGATAATAATTCACAAAGGACCTAAGTGTCCTGGTGTACATTTTATTCCTTGAGCAAACAGTTAAAAGTTCTGCTTTATTTTTTTCTTCACAAGCGCATGTCATTTTTCTAATGGATTTAACACCACCATTTGGTCCAATTTCCTCATGTCTGTTTCAATCATCACACAAATCACTACACAGGACAAAAAGCATAGAGATTCATCTCCTTAATTTCAGGGCCCTCGAGGAACCAATCTGTTATTTCTTTCCCTTTGAAAAACTGTATTTAGTGATGGGTGAAGAGATTGAGGAATATCGTGCACTGAGACCTTTCCTGGAGCAGAGTCAAGTCCAGAACCATTGAGATAAATGCAGTTTCCATACTGACTACAGAAAAATACATGGAGTTTTCATTTTCATATTTTTTTAATTTTCATTGACATTTTCTCTTTCTTGCTATTTACTTTCTTGCTTCTTTGAACTTTCTTTACCTCCTTTCCTTAAATTAGAAATTTAATTTTCACTATCACAGTCTTTTGACTGTCTCCTTTTGTCTTGAGACGTATTTTTGGGAAATACATTTTCAAATTCAAGATGTATATTGTTTTTCATTTGTCAGTTTTCTCTTTTTGTGGCGTCCTCCTCTCTGAGCAGATAAGTGAGCAGTGTAATGCTTCATATAGCAAACCAGATTAGAACAAAGTAATGAAAGTTGATTATCTTGCAAGCCTCAATTTTTTATTATATATTGTTTCTGTCATGATCAGCTCAAGGCTTTATCGCTACAAAAGTTGCTAGCATGCCAGAAAAGTCTAATGGTCCATCTAGTCTTTTTGCTATAACACCTGAAACTTAGAAGATATTTTCTCCTATTGTAGTGGAGCACTACTTATTATGCACTATGGAAAAAAAAAAACCAACAGCAAACAACCAAACAAAACTCCATTGTAAAGTGATTGAAGTAAATAACTATTAAGTGAATCAACTAATAACTGAAGTTGTTTGGGACAACATGTTTTGCTATCAGAAAGTGGTGATTCCCCAAAGACACCTTTCTTTGCAGGAAATGCAATGACTGTTCTGAAAAGGATGGAGCTTTTGCTCTAAAGTTAACAGAAAAAAGTCATCCAGTCCAGATTAGACAGTTTAGTCAGTAGCCTGGAAGGGGATAAAGTTTTTGAAATCTTTGCTTGGTCTGACTCAGCAAGGGCTTAATCTCAGTCCCCCATACCAGAGATGGATTTTTAATGTTCCACAGGAGACGTCTTTTTATCTCTGTTGAGATTTGTCTGTATATTAATAAGGGGAGAAACTTGAACCTAAATAACATCATGAGTGGTTCTCTTGTCACTATTCTGGAATATATCAATATTTCCTTCTGTTTCTAGAAGATTATTTTCAGAGTGGAAATCTGATTTCCTGCAAAAGTGTATAGTATAAGTCACTAGTCACTGAGACATTTCCTATGTGTCTTCTACTGTTAGGATAGGTGTGTTAAATTTTTACTCTCTCCTGCTCTGCTCCATTAACACTAAAGTCTACAAGCACTTACATGGCCTACACTATTCATTATTTTTATAAGGTTTGTACTACTCAAAAGAGGTTTTTAAGTGGTTTTCTTAGTAACACTTTCACCCTTTGGACTTCTATTTTCTTTTGAATTTGAATTTCACTGGCTGCAATACTTCTGGAAGGCAGCTTCCAGATCCCTGTCGGTCAGTAACTCCAGAAATCAAGTGGTGACAGTAATGATGCTTTTGTATGTATCCACCCACAGAACAGAAACAAGACCATATGACTTCTCTGGCCAATCTCATCTTAATAAAGTATGAATATCGACACTGTCTACAAAAAATGTGATCATAAAAAATGTATTCATTTTAGTTGTCAGAATATTTAAAAATGACTGATTAGGAGGAAATTGTTATTTTCCATAAGAGGGAAACATACTAAAATAATAGACTATTATTTGAACATGTTTCACTGATGTGAATGCTCATTTAATATGTTGAAAACAATTAATAGGTTTGTATTTTCTGATTTTATATTCAATTTTAGGTTACATACATGAATATTTGTGATGACAAAGTACCCTTTTATTTTAAATAAAGGGGAAAAGAAGCTTAATATGGTATTAATTTTTATATATCAAACCACTTCAGAAAACTATTTTGATTTATGAGCATTGAATAGATGCAAATGTCATATAAAAAGTTTATTCAAAGAAATATTCGCTGTTTTGATTATGTGAGATCATTGAGATCATATTAATCAACGGAATACACAAAAAACCAGCTGATTTTGTTATCTTTCATTAACTGGGTATTTGAAAGAACTTTAGTAACATTCCAGAAAATATATCTGATAGTAGTTTGCAAGAATGATATCAGGATGGTATTTTACCAGTATAGGCAAATGCAAGTGAGTCTTTGACCAGACAGTTAGAGAATGTACTTTGAGAGAAAAAAAGAGTCAACTCACGTAGAAGCCTCTGAAGCTGCCTTTGTACTGTGCCAAAACGAACCAATTTTCCTTATGTAAAGATTGTGAGCAGTTCTTGGTGCTTACATACAAAATGATTTGTCCCAAGTATTGTCCTTCCAAAAGAGGTCTACGAAATACAGAACACTCAGTAGCTGAGCTGCAATTGTTTTACTTCCTCCTGAAGGACAGGGAAATTATCTGTGTCACTTTTCATTGTTACTCCTACCCTCTAACTTCTCTTAGCTCTTCAGGTTGTTATGTATGGATGAACGTAATAGTCAGAACTATTTACTGGATTTTAAAAAATGAATAGGTGTGACCTATTGCAAAGTCTACTGCCTACTATGGGCAATAGACTGTTCACATATAATTCCTTAAGTTGAGACAATCTTTGGTGGGCAACATTACCAACTTGAGGCTGCTGCATGGTCTATTTAAGCTCATTGGTGACTCCATTTCTGTTCATTTTAAATGGTTTGGACATCGCAAAAGTACTCTGGCATCCTTAGGAAAGGTCAGGGCTTTAACAAATTGTAGTGTTCTACTACTTTCTCACTGGTGGAGGTGACAAGACTTGGATTTATCAAGACAGCTAAGGGGGCATCAACCTCCTATGCTGCAATCTAATTATGGTGCGTACAGTCTGAATTATGTGACAGCAACAGTGCATTTGGTATAATCCCCCCATTCATGTTGGTCTCTTTTTTGTTATTCACCTAAGCCTCCTAAGGGAGGCTAATTAAGGTTTGTTGCAATGATTTCCCTTGAAGTAGATCATAGACAGACTTCTTTCCACAAAATGTTTAAAAGAATTTAGAATTTTTTTCTAGCAAAATGGAGAGAAGACTGCGTGTTATTGGTACTCATGGTAAAGAGGTCTAGCAGCCAGTGTTAGAAAGCAAAGAATAATACTGACCATGAATACATTTAGGCTGAAAACCAGTAAAATTTTAACTCCCTCTGTAGTGAGGTTCTGAACAGTTTTATGTTAGAAAAATGATATAAGTAAACTATTTTCAGGATTGACCTTGATTCATGTGGGAACTTGCAAGTGTCCTGAATGTGTTATCCTATGTGTGATCCTAACTGTGTTTATCCTTTGAGTAAGAGATTAGCAGTCAGGAATTAAAATTACTTTACTCCTGCAGTCATTGTTGGTTTTTCCTTTCCCTAATCACAGGCATAATTTTATAGCAGCTTGGATGATCTGTATCTATCTTTGATCAGAGTCAGTTATTTCATCATTCATAAATTTATGTCAAAACTTTATGAAAACAAATTTCAACTTCTGTTTGGCTCATAAATAATTTAAATATTGCTGGTGGTGACTCACTGAACAGAGAATTGTGTCACCCCAGTAATACGTTTTTGGTCCAAGACTAGAGGACCTCCAAACAAGAAAATTCTATTTTATGTAGCAAATTGTTCTGAAATGAACATTTCTTTAAATATTTTATTTTACACAGGAAAGTGAATAAAGATTTTCAAGTAGATGGAAGTTTTAATCAAGAAAGAGTTTGTGAAAAGCTTTTATTTAATACTTGTTAAAATCTAGACTGCAGCTACTGTCAGATGATTGTTTTTCATGTATTTGTTGATTAATCTCCTGTAATCTACTTCAGACCTTTTTTTTTTCTTTTTTTGTTTCCTTTCCTTTGCAATGAAATATAAGGACAGAAATATCTTTCATCTTATACCAGACCTTTAGTTTAATTAGAGTTGGAATCTGTTGGGGAGATGTACAAAATCTGAAGCAGCAAGAAAAGCCTGAGAGGGAAAAATATTTAAATATCAATATCTCTGTGGGCCAAGGCAAAGAAGTCTCTTTCAACAGATGGGTATCTTTCCATATGCTTAAGCAGGTGAGAAATTAGATTAGAAATGTAATGGGAGCAATATCTGCATATTCATGTTTTACAGACAGGTAGTGAACTCTTCAGAAAAAGGTGTCCCCTTCCCTCAGTCCTGTCTCTAAGGGTTTAGATCACTTGCTTAAATTACCTCTTCCTCTTCCTGTAGATACATCAAATGCCACAGGACATTGCTTTGGTCAAAGAATATGGTAAAAACAGACTGATATTTATGCCACTTTTTTCTTGAAGGAAAATTTGTGATGAGCTTCCACATGTATATATTTATTCCATCCAGCAGTTCAATTTTTTTAGAAGTTTTAAGTGTCTATTTTTTTTATTTTTAACTTGTATCTATGTGTCATTGCTTGCCTTCTGTTGATGTTGCAGACAAACTAAACCTGGCTTTTTGCTTCAATTATTTTACAAAATTTATATAATAACAAGCACATAAAAAATAAAATTGGAAGCCTTGAAAGAAATATCTGAACCTGCAGCCTTGCCTTTTTGGAGATGGAGTTTCTATCGCCAAAGTTCACCACCCATAAGCAGGAAAAGAAATTGAAGGCCAGTCTTGTCCAGATAGACAATTTGAAACTGTTCTGCAACAAACCAACAACTGCCACACTGGAATCTACAGCTGGGATGAAAAACTCTCCTTGGAAAATTAAAGTCCAGATTTTAGCACATGTTTTCATAGGTAGAACCCATGGATTTTTATGACTGGTTTTGTATTCATTAGCCTTCCCCTAGGAGGAGAAAAGCTGGCCTTGTGATAGCTACTGGTAGGAAAGCCCATAGCCTGGCTAGATGTACTATCATGGCAACATAGGGGATACAGAGATTCTTACTAGCAGCAGCTGGCGGAGGTTAGCGTTTGTCTCCCAGGAGTTTAATTAGTATCTGTTTTGGTTTTCAGGTAAGAAATTCCTTTAACAGTTGGTTACATATTTTACAACTATCCAGGAACATAAACTCATCTAATTTGGCACCCACAATGAATAAGTAGATAAATTATGTGGCTGAGGAACAGGAAGGCCCAAAATCTTAGTACTGAAGTACAAATACTTTTAGTTCAGATTGCTTTGAATCCAGATTGGTAGGAAATAGAAGGCTGGTGTCATTTAATGGTGCTTGGTAGAAAATGAGCTGCAGATCTTGGTGTTTGAAATCAACAGCTGTTTAGACCTCCATATCCAAAGCTGCAAGTCGTACTATTTGTACATAGGCAGGAAATATCACCTGAGTTGCAAAAGATGTTATGACTGCAGGCACTGAATTTCTGGTTCACTTTTAGAGAAAAATCTTCCTAAAATTTGGAAGAATAGGGTATAGAAAACTTGCCTTGTCACTTCCCATGTTGTTCATGAAGGAGAATTCTTCATTATTCCTAAATAAAAATCTTTCTTTCTAACATCAGCTATCTAAAATTTAGATATCTAGTCTAAGCAAGTAAGTTATCTTTTCCTCTACTAAATACCTTTCAAAGTTTTGTATCCAAAAGGCAATTCATCTGGTTTTTAAAACAAGTAACAATTAACTGAGATGAGCTGCTCTTTGATGATTATTTTTCTGTTTCCATTCCCTATATAGGGCACCTATAGTTCTAAAATATATAAGTAAGCAAACTTGAAAATAGCCTCAGTTAAGTGGGAGAAATAACAGTACAAGGCTGTACAGCCCATATCTTTTGACTGAAACTGAATTTCAGCTTCCTCCCCCCTTAAAAACTCTTTTGTTTTAGTTGTTGTGGAAATATAAATATGGTTTGCAAGGGAGGTACAGATACATTATGAAAAAAAAAAGAAGACCAAGGATGAATATACTCACAATAAAGAAAATTTGAACTGCACTATCAGTCAGTCTTCTTCTAGAGGGAGTTTTATACATGGGCCTGTCTAGTTAATCTATTGTAAGACCCCTATCTTCTTCACATCACAGCCTCAAGCAAAATGAGAAAGATAAATAGTCCAGACCAAGTGGTGCTTTTACTTTCCGTAACAAGCTGTAATTTAAATCCTTGTTTCCTTCAGTAATTATATCAATAAGGACAAAAATCAGAACTTGGACTAAAATACATGTTACCAAGTTGGTAATCTGCCATCATTCACATTCCCCTGTAAAAAATAAAGTTGTGAGTCAACTATTCAGAAACAGAAGATATCATCCCAGAATAGCTATCTGGAGATGGACCAACTATTATCTCATCAGAAGTTAATGCAACTATATTTAAAATTAAAAGCCAGAAACAACAACAGACGGAAGGAATGCAGTCAGCAGCAAAAAAGCATTGCCGTTTAACTGTAATTTTGATTCTGCACCTCTCCCCAGGGTCCTGTTCCATCTTACACTACATCAACCAGTTGGCTCACAGGCTGCACTGCACACAGCGGAGATAAGCTGCACATGTTGCTGTGTGTATTTGGCACACAGTGGATCACACTGCCTGGCTGTTCAGATAACTCAGAGTTAGTCTAAGAACTTCATATCTCTCCCCCACAGTTTTGGGTTTCCCCTGCCATTAGGATGCCTTCAACACCCTTCATGCTGTTTAATTTCTACCAGTACCTCTCCTGATTGTAGAGAGCTGAGAGGTTCCTTGAGTAATTTTATAAATTATTGTAAAAGGAACAGTAACATTATTATTTAGTCTCTGCAAATTTAAGTCATATTAAATAAAAGGGAAAATATAATAGTTGTTGTTCCACTGTTTTTTAGGGAGAACAAGATTTTCAGGAAAGAGCTAATATCTTTTATTAGATCAACTTACAAGTGAAGGAAAAGCTGATTTTTGTCCCAACAGATCCTACTCTCCTCAAAGAACAACAGAACAAGAAACACATACTTTAATGATTTCTGACAGTACAACATTACATGGTTGGAGGTGAAGGGAGGGAGATTAGTAGAGGTTTTTTTGTTTTCTAAAAAATCTAAAGTTGAAATACTTTCTATGGTAAGTAGATGGAGATATAGACGCACAAGGTATTTTGTTCCGGGTTTTTTACAAAAGCAAAACTTCAGACTCAAACCAAATCCCTTTTAGTGTTCTAGATAGTTTTGGAAGTAATCCTTAGGTTATAACATGCCTTGACATTTTTTGGAGTTTTTTTACATATCTTTTCTGACACAAAGGATTCAAGATCAGAACTGTCTGAAATCTTGTCTAATTTAGGGGAACAGTCAGGATTTGGACTATGGAACCTGTATAAATGTCAATCATCTCACAAAATTTCTTCCTCTTTTGAATCAAGTTTGAAAGTGTTGGGTTAGAGGTTTAGTAAAAGATTAGCCTCAGTATTCAAAATGGGTAAGTAATTGAAAGACTCGATGATGGGTGGTTTCACCTGCCTTTTCCAGCATTCAAGCTTTGTATACACGGAATTTGTAATGCAGAAATGGGAACACACACCTATCTAATAACAAGGAATGTTAGATTGCTCCACTGTACAAGCTGGCGTAGCCAACTCAAAACCAATTAGCAGAAATGTGTATTTAATTAGCATGGGAAAGAGTATTGTCAAATTTCTTTCTACCCCTACTGCAAACCAACACCAAAATTCAAACCATGCATGAATCTTGAAAGGAAATTGCCCGTTGTAGTCAGTGTGTAGTATCAGCAAGGTTTTTGTGTCTTTGTTCCTTTTTTTCCAGGGATCACTTTAAATGAGTAATGTTCTGTAATATGTAGTTCTATACATTTGACATAGATCTCAGCTTGGTAATGATGAGTTTTCCTGGCAGACAAATACCTGGTCGGATCAGATCATGGAAATAAGCTGTTTTGGACTAATGTTTGCATGGAATTGTACCGGTATGTGTGCACTGACCCTGGTTTGAAATAATGTTTAATTTCAACAGTTTGAGCAGAAAGTGATAGTTTCTGTAGTTTTCAGAGCAGTGGAGACATAAGAAAAGGGAGTTTTTAAATAATTTTTATTTTCCTTTAAAGGAGCGCGAGAGACATCGCAATACTTTTACCAGAGAGAAATATCAAGAGAAGAAAAGTGCAAGCACAATTTTAGCCTATATAGTGTTAAACAGGACTAAATAAAAATGTTAGTGATGCAGAGGTTTTTACCCTGGTCTCTTCTAACACTAAGCTTTCTTGATCTCACATGACAAAACAATTCACAGTGACAATGTAACACATAGTGTTTTCCTAAGGCACACACACAATAGTGGCAAGAATAACTGCAATGACAGTTCAGACCTCTAAAAGAAAATGTATCAGCAAATAAAAACATCTACAGTGCAAAGAGATGGAGGCTGAAGGTTTGGTAGAGGATTAGGATGTGAGGTTGATCAATGTCAAGATAAGAGGAATATTATGAGCTGCCTTGAAGTCAGTATGAACCCATTAGCCTTCCTGCTTGTTCACCTTTGTTTGTAGAGATGCTTAACAGAAGAAATTGATAAACTTTATGCTAACATGACCAACTCGGTCAACTAAATGTAATGACTAAACTAAATTAACTGATTTAGTCTCTATTTGCATTTACTTTGCAACAAGACAAAAACTTCAATATTTATAAAAATACTTGATTCTTTGAATCGATTGTGGCTGTAATGCTTTTTAGGAGAGAGGAGGCACTGAAAAAAAGAATGCTGGAATTTTGGAAGAAACTTGGTTTTCATGTGCATATGTATTATGCAAGTTTCAGAAGTGTATGGTACAAAAGAAGAACAGAATAGGTTATTCATTATAAAGCTACTACTAAAACAAGAAACTTTCAGCTTTTGTGGCCATTACCTTATAAACACCTAAAAACTTTCTCTTGCATGCTCCTTTTCTCACTTGGAGTAGCTGCATGCCCGTGTAGGTGAGCTTGCGGATAGCCAGCCAGATCCTGCATGCCATGGCATAGGTGCATGAATGCACAAGATCCCTATAATATGTTCAAGCCTCAGTTAAAAAAACAAACACAAACACAACAAAAACCAAACACAAACAAACAGAAAGTACCTGTGGAAATTTCTTATATTTTGTAACTACTTTATTTTGTAACTAGTTGTATGCTCAAGATCTTGCTGACTATCCTCAAATTTACAGAGATACGCAAGTATGATAAAAAAAAATGTTGCATCAACTATACAAATGTGATCATCCAGTGGAGGAGCAGGGAATATAGGCAGTAGTTTTTCACTGCATCCAGCATTACTCTGGGTTTAACAAAGGAGAAATAGTTTAAAAAAAAAAAAAATTAAATAATTATTAAATTTTGTATTTTTTGTTTGCAAATGTAAATTGGTTTATCTACTGCTGTTTGCTCTGAGGTATTTGTTCATACAGCTTTCTATACAGAGAACGCTTTCTTCTGTTGTGCAGAGTGTTGGCCACACACAGACTTTATTTTTTTTATTTTCAGAATGATTCTTTATCTCCTGAACCTTCAAAAGCTATGACCTGTATTCTGGTCATCTTATTGTAAGAGTAACACTTCTAGCGGTACAGTACGATCAAGTTGGGCTGCTCTAGGGATTGAGCCTGCTGTGAGCCTGAGGCAGGGTACCACTGACACAGGGAGAACTGACTGACAGCGACACTCTGGCTTCCACCTAATTGAGGTCAGCTCACACCCTTGATACTTTTAGACAAAGCAATTCCAATTTAATGAGGAATATGAGCTGAATTAATCAAAGGGATAAGACCAAGTTAATTTTATTTCCAAAGTAACGATAATTGCTGAATTTTTATATGGACAGATAGGGACAAATATGTACCTGTATATGTGGATAATACCATTTCTTGTGTCTCTATGTGTTCTACAAAATTATTTCCACTACTTTTACTTGCTTAAATAGATTTATGGCAAGGGACTATCTGAGATAAAAAGGTTATCCTTTTTCACAGGCAATAAAAATGCCTTTCACTGTTTTTAGGTGACTGAGAAATGGAGGTTAATTGACAATCTTGAAAATGCCTTTTTAGCAACAGAAATGAGGCGAAAAAATTCCTAGCCACAGAATTGTGCTGCTTGTTATTTTGAGCTTGACATGAGTCACTTTTAGAGATTCACTTTTGAATCCTGCAATAAGATGCCTTTCACCTCTCTTTTTGTGTTCTTTGGGAAAGAAATAAAAGCTAAAAATTGGAATTTGTGAAGGTTTGTCTCATGATCTTATAAGGAATGATCCTTGTATTTTCAGTCATTCATGTTGGTAATACTTTTCTCTACCAGAATAATTAATAAAAAGTACTATAACCAAAGCTCAGATATTTCGCTCAGAAACAACACAAGGTATGTTATTCCCCTTCATAAAATACCAGAAAATTATAGCACATTACCAAAAAGAATTACTAGTAGTTCTGTCACCTTGACTGACATTACTGAAAATTTTTTTACAATAAACAAATTAAATAAAATCAGATGCCCACTAAAGCATTAATAATGCTATAAAGTGTTATTTACTTTGGACTTTTTCCAACTCTGTATAATGAGAAGAGATTTGTTGCTTGTGAATTAACAAAATGAGCAATTAGTCTCCTCTTCAGTGCAATTAATCCTTCCTGTCCATCTGCCCCAAATCATAGAAGATCCTTGAGATCTATCTGATTTCAGCAGATTCTTGCCTTCCCAAAAATCTTTAAAGGCATGTTCTGAAGATTAAATCCTTGCTTTTTACTCGCCCTCTGCTGTCCTCCTTTTGTCTCTGGTGAAGTAGGAGCCCAAGGTGTGGGAGTAACTATGATTCTCTTCAGGCGGGAGAATGCTTTCAGCTGCTAGCTTAGTTGCCACTTTGGAAGCTATATCTCACTATGCATCTGCTGAATATCCTTTCCTGAGCAACCCAAGAGTCAGTCATAGTTCAAAGCACGTTACAGTCACAGTTGCTTCTGACCCTGTCAGCCAGTTGACTACCAGATGAAAACTGCTCATGGCAGTGGTTCTTCAGGACATTATCCATGTTCTCTGCCCAGCAGCAGAGAATAGAGAAATTGTGATATTGTGACCAGAGAATTGGTCTCCATGTGAGGTATCACAACTCCCAGAGGCTCACTGATTACACATGCATATACTGTGAGTGTGATATTCCGATCAGTTGCTGCAGACACTGGCCCTTAAGACTTTTTTGCAACGGAGACATACTGCGTGATCCCTAAGACTATTCTTACCATAATGGCATATAGACTTGCAGGTGTGGCCAGACCACAGGTGGGGCCACGTAGCCCATTCACACTACTGAGTTTATGAACCCCAGAAAAAAGGAGAAAATTTTGTCTTGAACTTCACCAGCAGTAGACTGTTTTGAGTTTGCTGAATATGGAAGAAAAGAAGGTTATCAGGAGTAGTCAGCATGGATTCACCAAGGGGAAATCATGCCTGACCAATCTGATAGCTTTCTACGATGACATGACTGGCTGGGTAGACGAAGGGA
>Ga0065711_1043263_pt1 | contig 14829 bp, 12 predicted proteins | sample Hoacrofraction12_FD_59098 | JGI IMG/M metagenome (GOLD analysis project Ga0065711, IMG submission 59098) | Hoatzin crop microbial communities from Cojedes, Venezuela - Epithelial fraction 12 v2 (version 2) | ecosystem: Host-associated > Birds > Digestive system > Esophagus > Crop | place... | reverse complement strand
AGGTATTGCAGATCTTCATAGAACCAGAACAGTCAAGTTTACCCTAGCCCAGACTACATGACCAGCTTGACAAGAATTTGAAATCATTGTGTGATATCTAGTAACACTTCATTACCATTGCCTGATGCATCACAAATCATGGTGGAGAACTCTGTTCACCAAAATGCCTTCCAGGCTGCTGTAGCTTGGCTGGATTTCCTCCCACCCCTCAATCGGGAGCAAAGCAATTGCACTCAAAATAGCTCAAAAAAAGAGCTACATAAGTGAGGATCTTCTTTTCTTACTGGCTGAGAAATCCTTAGATAAGACTGGAGTGGTTGCCAGTAGTGACTGCTCTAATTAAAAGCAAAACAATTTTCATTATCACCGCTTTGCTTCACACAACAGCAATGTCCTGAAGCAGTCACCATTTTAACCTATGTCTGTTGCTGTAAGAGAGGCCTCTACTCTGCAAATGTTGTCTGCTCAAGCAATGCAAACAAATATTCTCTATAATTTTAGAGGACAGCTGTAATTCCACGTAAGCTTGCAGCAAACACTCATGTTCAGTGTGCACCAGGTCTCCTTTCATTCCAGGTAAAATTCTCCCACCTGTGGAAAAATGAGATTACAGTTACCAGCTCTGAAACTGCAGCCTGGCTCAAAGTCAAGCCATAGTCTTTTTGGCCTCTGCATCATGACCCCCTCATCTGGCCCAGGCGGGACAGACAGTCTGTAGTGAAATGCTGTTTGTGTCTTGTCTGTCGATTTTGGGGTAAAACTTCTGGAACCAGGGCTTAATAATTGCATAAAAGCTGGCACAGATTTTCACTCCCATCTTCCACTGCTTTGTCACTTCCGCAGCCCTAAAGGATTAAAGGCAAGAAAGGTTTTGTCTCTGAAGAAGCTGGAAATGGCTGATCCCCCACAGAGAACAAATCTTGGCGAAAAAAAGACTAGGCTATCAATATTCTCAGCACAGAGGACTCAGAGCAGAAAGCTGGCGGTATGTGTGCACAGAGGAGAGGATGCTCAGTGTGTGGGTGCCAGGGAATGCACTTCCAGAGCAAAATCAGCTTATGTTCGAAGCATAACATGGCCACATCTCTCACTGAGGGCTAGCTGCTTCTCCTGCCGTGGAGAAATTACCATGATTGTACAGCTGACATGACAGGTGGTGCAGCAAAATGCTGCTCTTTAGCAGCGAGTGTAGCTAGTCAGCATCTGATGGCTCAAGAACAAGCAGAAGCCCTTAGTCCCACGCCGCAGAGCACTGAACTTGTGCTGAGAGGTACCCACCACCTTCGCTAGACTCCATTTCACAGTGTTCGTTTAGGATGCTCACAGTTTACTTTAAAATGATTCAATCTGCACAACTGCCACAAGGACCGGTTCTGCCTTCCTCTCCACCTCCAGCTGCACGTTCCTGCCTCCTACCCTGTGCTCAGCAGATGGTGAGATGGCTCGCAGACCTGAGCCGTCTGAAAAGCAACCGCACTACTGTGTTGGTGGGGCTAGCTAGGTGGTGTGAGCACATGGCTGAAGGAGGGATGAGCGTGAAGGGATTGAGTGGGATCAGCCTTTCAGCAGCTGTGCGGACTTAGATCAACTCCAGCCAGCCAGCCAGGAGGGTGAGTACCATGCTAGACCTCCAAGCCCATTGCAGAGTCTGCAGGGAGCATGCACAGGACCCTGTGAGCTTACAGGCAAGCACACCTAATTTCACAAGGTGAAGAGCTGTGCTGTGCAAGCACTGACTACTCCAGCGTTCAGGCTGGAGAAGATTCCTGCTCAAAGGTCCTGGTTCAGCCTTGTTCATCAAATGCACTTTGAGTCACAAGGTACTAGAAATGATAAAATGAAAAGGATTGGGGTTTATATCTCAGCAGCCAAAAAATGCAAGAGGTAAGATTTCAGCTGTAAAGTTAGCTTAGCCGTTCTGTCAATAGAAAATATTTTCCACACTTGCTCTTTCCACTAATCTTTGTAGCAGTTCCTTACTGATTGCTCCATCAAATGCAGTCCAGAAGAGCAGCCAGGCCAGTACAGCAGCACAGGTGATGTTTTCCATCACTCCTTCCCTTTCTTACTCTGAGTAAATTCAAGCACACAGTCTCTAGTTGCAGTCACAAGGGCTTGTGCTGCTCACTTTGGCATGGGAAGTCTATTCTCATAGTCAGGTTGGAGAAAGCCTGATGTTGCTGCTCTGAGAGAGAGACCACAAGCTCACATGCTCTGATCAGGTTCAGGCTAGGCAACGGCACATTCACCAGCCAGATCCTGCAGTTTCCTTTGGAGGTCTGAGATGAACAGAGGTGACAGTCTGAGTCCTCATCAAACCAAAGGGTTATCCCTGTAAAACAGCTCACCCTGCTTAAGGATGCAGACTACAATGCCTTACAAGGATCTTTCAGATCTGCTCGGTGATTGCACCCTCCTTTACTGGGAGTAAAGTTATCGGCTGTGATATAAAACCTCAAAGCAAGACATTTCACATCTTTGCTCCCATTTGTTATTTAAGACACCAGACTGCTCATGCTACATCGACCATACATAACAAATTGCTTTAAAAGATGTTTTAATATCTGTTCCACGAATCTGCATAGGTGTCCTCTCTGACACTTTATTAAAGCCAATAAACACGTGCCTATAATGGAGAACTGCTGTAACAGCACTTGGCTTTTTGACCAGGGTATCAATTCTCCTTTTGCACGCAGGAAAAGGGGGTATTTATTTAGTTGTGCTTCCGTCTCCCGGGCTCCACAGCTTCTGCTGTTCCCAGTCATGCTCCATGGAGTCCGGAGGATGTCAGCTTCACTGCTAATACTCCGGGAGCTGAACCTTGTCGGGATCAGCCAAGGATTTCATCAGCACAAGGTCAGTGCAGACACCTCCCTTCCTGTGGGAAACTGCCGTGAAGCGGCTCCCTGGCCTGGTGCTCTGCAGCGCGGCGAGCACTTTCTGGAAACTGTGGATGCTTTTTCAGGTCTGAGTAGAGCTGTCGGAGATCAAATCACAGCCATTTGAGCATAATGCAGAGAGCATTACACACCACTGAACCAACAGAAGTGCAAAGCTGTGCCTACGCAAACGCTCACCGGGCTGATACCTGCGATATGCCTCGGCAGTGGCTGCGTGTGAGAGGATCCGAGCGCAGGAGGGCAAAACGATTGAAGGAGAAGAATTACTCCTGGCAGTCCTCTTCAGGAGGTACACGTGCACAGGAATGCATGCACAGATGTGTCCATATGCACAGGCGCGCTGAACAGGCAGACAAGCACATAGAGATACTGCATTAACTCAGACAGCATCCTGTGCAATTACTGAGCCGTTTTTCCATGCTGTGCTGTGATTTCTTTGGAAGTTATTAGTGTTCAGCCCTGCAAGAAGACAGAAAGCCCTTTCAGCAGCAAGGCCTGAGCAGTGTGTTTTGCAGCATGTTGTGTACAACGTGGGGTTCCTGCCTACCCCAAAATCCCACCTGTCACAAGGCAGTAAGAGCAAGTCAAGATCTCAAAAAGAGTGAAGTTTTTTGGGGTCTCCAAGGTGTTAGGTTAAATAAACAAACAAACAAATAAACAAACAAAAAACCCCGTCCATGAAAAATAACACTTTCTGACTCAACAGAGCTTTTCCCTAAGCTTAATTTTTGTTCTGTGAATACTGAATTCCCTCAGCAGTTACACTGTGAGGTACATGATGGGATCCTTCTTCTGAGTTTAATAGCAACTCATAAGGTTGTAGATATCCCATCCCTGTAAACATACAAGGCCAGGTTGGACGGGCTGTGAGAAACCAGATCTAGCTGAAGATGTCCCTGCTCATCGCAGGGAGGCTGGACTAGATGACCTTTAAAGGTCCCTTCCAACCCAAACCATTCTGTGATTGTACAATTCTATAAGCCCAGAATTGGGACCTATGTACACACGCTCTACACAGCTTCTACTCAGTTTACTGTCTCTAGTAAATGTTTACTCCTCCCAGATCTGTGGTGAGAGAGCAAAAGACATTCTGCACAACTCCTGCCTCTTCAATAGCATTGTCATGACCGCAGATTGCTTCATCAGTAGCACAAGAAATAGACAACATAGCTTAGTCTTCTGAGCCCAGGCTGATTTTGTGAGGTTGGTATTTCAAGGATTAAAAAAAAAGAAATCACCTCCAGTTCTTTCATTTTGTAGCCAGTAAGATTTGTTTCAGATGTTATTCAACAGCAAACAAGGCATACAAGAATATTACTTTCACAGAGTGGTGGGTGGCTTAAGAGGACAGAACCAGGCCTTTAAATAAAGTGTTATGTTATTTAAAAGGATGCAAAATACTTGAATCACAATATATTCCTTACTAAGAAATATATTAGGAGCAGTGGTGGTTTGACCCTAGGTGGATGCTAAGTGCCCACCAAAGCCAAAGCTTTACCGCTTCCCCTCCTCAGCTGGACAAGGGAGAGAAAATACAACAAAAGACTCGTGGCTCAAGATACGGGTGGGGAGAGACCACTCAGCAATCACCATCATGGGCAAAACAGACTCGGCTCAGGGAAATTAATTTATTTTATTACCAATCAAACCAGAGTAGGATAAAGAGAGATAAAATCAAATCTTAAAACACCTTCCTCGCTCCCCTCCCTTCCTCCCAGGCTTAACTTCTCTCCTGAATTCCCTACCTCCGAGCAGCACAGGGGGTCAGGGAATGGGGGTTGCGGTCAGTTCATCACATGTTGTCTCTGCCACTCTTAACTCTTCACACTCTTCCCCTGCTCCAGGGTGGGGTACCTCGTATGGGAGACAGTCCTCCACAGGGCTCCTCTCTCCACGGGTTCACAGGTCCTGCTGGAAGCCTGCTCCAGTGCGGGCTATCCACAGGATCACAGCCTCCTTTAGACATCCACCTGCTCTGGCATGGGGTCCTCCACGGGCTGCAGGTGGAAATCTGCTCCACTGTGGACCTGAATGGGCTGCAGGGCGACAGCCTGCCTCACCATGGTCTGCTCCATGGGCTGCAGGAGAACCTCTGCTCCGGTGCCTGGAGCACCTGCTCCCCTCCTTCTGCACTTACCTTGGGGTCTGCAGAGTTGTTTCTCTCACATACTCTCGGTCCTCTCATCTGTCTGCTCTTGCACAACAGGTTTTTTTCCCCATTCTTAAATATGTTATCACAGAGGCACTACCACTGTCACTGATGGGCTCAGCCTTGGCCAGCAGCAGGTCCATCTTGGAGCCGGCCCGCACTGGCTCTGTTGGACATGGGGGAAGCTTCTCGCAGTTTCTCACAGAAGCCACCCCTGTAGCACCCCTGCTACCAAAACCTTGTCATGCAAATCCAATACAGGAGCAAAACTAGAAGATAATGAAGGAGGAATTAGGAAAAAAAAGCAACATGAAAGGCCCTAAAAGCAAAGCTGCATATGGCTGTATTAGGGGATCCTGTCCCGAGCCTAAAAGGCTGTATCCCAGAAGAACATGCTTGACAAAACAAACCCTAACAAAGATTATAGGGCAAGGAATTCATGAAGAAGGGATTTCTGGGAGATGGAGTTATCCTGGCTTCTATCGATCTATCCCCTTCCAATAGCAGTCAATATACAGGCTTAGACTTTCTGATTCTGTTTAACTTGTTGCCACTGAATGGTTTTGAAGGTCATGTCTTAATCTCTGACATGTCCAGAAGAGATATTTTCGTATATATATTTGCTCAAATCACTTCGCCATATGGGTTTGTTTTAAGCTGCTCTTTCTAGCGATTTGCCAGGGTTTTTTATATATGATATTTTAAAAACACCATAAAAATGTTTAAAAATAGGTTGAAACAAATCTTTTTATTAATGCATGGAGAAGAGAAACAATGTTTCTACATTTCCCATGTTATGCTCATGCACTGCACTAGAATCAACAAATAGTTTAGAAATGTCAATCTGTATATCCAAGAGGATGATACAATGAGGATAATATTTAGTTAATAATGACCCATAATGGATCCTAACTAATGAGAGGGTAAAAGTCTTTGTTACATGTGCATTAACAATAGTAGCTGCATTATATCTGTGCCACTAGTAACAGACTTACTTTTCTGGGCTTTTCTTTTTCAAAACCCCTTAGAAGTAGGTCCTAGATGCCCTGATGTTCACAAGTCTCACAGGAGAAGCCCACATCTCTCAAACGCACCACCACACTTGCTCTTCTGACTTTGTGGCATTCTGGACTTGTGAGCATAGCCAGATTTGCTGACTTTCACTGGATCTGACAGGCCAGCTCCTCTCCAAGCAGCTCCCGGAGCTCTCAGAGCTGTCAGATTAGGCAAGGACTCTGTCAGGAAGCCCTGCCACTCAGGAATGAGTGACATTGAGGCAACACTTATGTCATCATTCAGATGATAGACTATCTGACTTATCCTTATGTCTTTCTGCCCACACCTACCACCTAGTTTGCAGGAAAGAGAGCCCACACGTGCACCAACATGCAGGTGAGGTGGCTGATACTAGACCGGGATGGAAGTGTGCAATCAGGAAAACTCCAGTATGACCAAAAACTCATGCCACTTGCAATCTGACGAGCAAGCTGATGATTTTCATGTAAATTGCTTTGATGCCTTTGAAGCTGCACTTATATAGAATCATAGAATGATTTGGGTTGGAAGGGACCTCGAGAGGCCATCTAGCCCAACCACACTGCAGTAAGCAGGGACATCTTCAACGAGACCAGGTTGCTCAAAGGGCTGTCCAACCTGGCCTTGAATGTTTCCAGGGATGGGGCCTCCACTACTTCTCTGGGCAATCTGTTCCACTGTTTCACCACCCTTATCGTAAAAAATTTCTTCCTAATATCCAGTCTAAGTCTACCCACCTTTCCTTTAAAGTTACTACTCCTTGTCCCATCGCAACAAGCCCTGCTGAAAATATTTTCCCCGTCTTTCCTATAGGCCCTCTTCAGGTACTGGAAAGCTGCTATAAGGTCTCCCCACAGCCTTCTCTTCTCCAGGCTGAATAGCTCCAACTCTCTCAGCCTTTCCTCACAGCAGAGGTGCTCCAGCCCTCAGACCATCTTTGTGGCCCTCCTCTGGACCAGCTCCAACAGCTCCATGTCCTTCTTGTGCTGGGGGCTTCAGAGCTGGACGCAGTACTCCAGGTGGGGTCCTGTTTCTGATGTGGGCTCTGTTTGGAGTCTCTTTTTCCAAACTTAAATCCACACATGTTTATTAATATGAGACAGTTTCCAAGATACACTGAGTTCTTCTTGTTGCAAATTGAAAATACTGCAGCCCAGATTCATGCTGTCTAAACTCCACTGAAGTTTCTGTGCTTAAAAATTTCCATTGCTGATCTGAAGCTTTTGTTTGCGCCCAGCCATTGTGAAACGTGAGGCATAGGGAATAACACTGAAGTATATGAAACTAGCTTCAGCTCTCACCTGGAAGATCACATCATAATAAATACACCTCTGAAAAGAGCTAAACACGTAGGACAAATACCTTTGGATCACACTAGACCAATGCAGAGATAAAAAAGCTATAATTTTCCTCTGTGAAAAGATTGACTCTTGAATAGAGAACAAGTATAGGAATCACCAGCCCAAATGGTCTATGCAAAATGTATGATCAGTCAAAAATGGAGCGAAGGAAGGGTAGATTACATGGGGTGATGGAAAGCTCACTACAGAAATTGCTGTTATTTCCACTGTGATACTGTGGAAGGTAGCTATAAAAACCACTTACTTCTCTTAAAGCAAGACGCAATTTGTACCTAGCATGGTTGTCGTATCGGGGTGAGGTATCTGCAAACTGTTGACCAGGGGACACTGCAACTGTTGCAGTGATTCAGAGGCATAGCATTTGCCATCCTTTATCATAGTTTCATGCATCTCTATTTCTCCTTTAAAACAGAGTTATTAGTGAATTCAAATGAAAGGCACTCAACTCTGCACAAATTTAGACCTTGATTTCTGTTCTAATATAGCCATGCTAGATAAGTCCCATGATAGATAGGTAAACAGATAGCTAGATAGACAGACAGATGTCAAAAGACAATGAATGAATGCATAATTAAGCAAGCAACTAACCTAATAGAAAACCCTGTATGCACTTATGTATATGCGAGTGTATGCATGAAAACACACCCATTCTAAAATCAGATGCAGTTTAATATTGACTGCATCAAATCCTACCAAACACTTCCTCCCAAAACTGTATTAAATACAGCAGGTTTGGCTGTAAAGATAGCAAGACACTATTTTTGGCTCTCTTCGCAACTTCTTATGTTACTGAAATGTCTAACTTATATGGAAAATCAGATGGGTTTGGAAATTTGCCCAAACTAGTTGCCAGCTCAGTGTATCTCTAATACTTGGAATCCTCTAAATATAGGCCTTTTATTCTGGAAGAAGCAAGTGCTGAGGATGCTATTCTGCTACTCGGAGCAGTGGTTTCATTTTCCCTTCTGAGACTCACAGTTCAAGCTGAGGAGAAAACAAAGGAACTGCTGTTCTCCCTATTCAAATTAATTTGTTTAATAAGCAACTCAATAATTTCTTCTTTGTTGCAGGGAATTTTGGGGGGATCTTTATTTTGGAAAGATAGTTTCTCCAGAGGAATTGCCAGGGGCCCATCTAGCCTGGTATCCTGTCTCTGACAATAGCTAATGCCATGGACAGTTATAGAATAACCTATTTATAAGGGAAGTTTCTTCACCCTGAGGAGTTTGAGGTTGCCTGTGCCTGGAAGCATGCAAGTTTATAATGCATATTTTTATCCGTTCATATATAACCACAGATGCTCTCACCAGCCCTATCCAGTTCTAATCCTTCCTGCTAGACTCTCTGACTCGGTGATGCCTAATGGCAGCCATTTCCCACAGGTTACTTGTGTGCTGCATCGCCATGGGGCTGAGCGGATAAATTTGCCGTGCATTGCCTTTCAGTGTTACTGGAAGCTCCTGTCTGACGAGGAGGGGGAGCAGCAAAGCCAGATTTACGTTTTCTGCACCATTTCATAGAGGGTGGGGCTGCTTTTTGCAGTTTTTTCTCTTTTTTTACTTTTAGCATGTTGCCTTCCATTTCTCCCTCCCACACTTCTCATTTTTCACAGTCTTTCTTCAAAGACAGTTTGCTGTGTCTTAGCATTTCTCTTATCCCCTCTAGAGCTCTTCTTTTTCTCCAGTATCTTTTTTAGAAATGTAGGACTGGAAGGACTCAGGAGACTATTCAAAATCCATCAACCTCCGTCTTAAAATTAGTCTGCAGCTTTCCCCCTCTCGCTGCTGCAGACGCTTACAGCTCTGATGGTGGAAACCCCCACCTGCTAATGTGATGACCATTTGCTGAGGGCCAGCTTACACCTTTCTATCCTTGTGATCATCCAAGAGGTTTTCCACCCACCAGCTCTGTATGTGGCTGATGGAGAGGGCACTTGGCATCCCTCTCACAGTCTACTTGAACTGTAAAAAGAGATGCTTTTCTCCTCTCTTCCTGAAAGAAGCCTGCAAAATGGTGAAACACTCACAAGGTTGTATCCTGAGGACTTTCTGTCCCATTTTTTAAACATCCTTCAGTTTTATTTGCTCTCCTAACCAATGCTGCCCAGCATGTGGGGAATACCACCCGAGCTTACCAGCTGTCTTCACACACAGATCCAACACAGAGAGGCTGATCAGGATTGATGTCTCAGCTTGTATCAAAGCTAAGAACGCAGCACAGATGGAACCTTCACTTCCTCGTGATTCAGGCAATGCGATGCTGCTGGTGGTGCTGGCCAGAGCCTGCCTGCAGAGCTGTTTGCTCCCAAATGCGAGAGTGAACCATGGATGAGTGTTTTCTAGCACGTGCAGTGGGACTTTACCTTCTTTCCTCTTGAAAGACTGGTTGTTTCAGAGTGGCTTCAACTCACTGACACCCTGATTTCTCATGTTCCAGTGGCCATCCTGCTAAGTCAGTCAGCCCAGGAAAGAGGGGTGGACAGCCCTCGTGCTGCCTACAGGGGAGATTAGAGATTTCACAGAATCACAGAATGGTCAGGGTTGGAAGGGACCTCTGTGGGTCATCTAGTCCAACCCCCCTGCCGGAGCAGGGTCACCTAGAGCAGGCTGCACAGGACCTTGTCCAGGCGGGTCTTGCATATCTCCAGAGAAGGAGACTCCACAGCCTCCCTGGGCAGCCTGTTCCAGGGCTCCATCACCCTCAGAGTGAAGAAGTTCTTCCTCATGTTCAGATGGAACTTCTTATGCTTCAATTTGTGCCCATTGCCCCTTGTCCTGTTGCTGGACACCATTGAAAATTTACAGACCTTCACAAGGAAAAAGGCTGACTGGAGATATTGCCTTGATGTCTGAGGCAAGGAAGGGAAAGCCAAAGTCCCCAGAGGGGACCTGGCAGATCAGAGTTATCTACCTGTGTCCCAGGTCCTGTGGGATGTGTAGCCCCCATCACATGGTCTGACGGGGAGGGGAGGGATGGGTCTGCCATGGATGGAGCAGGACAGAGAGCATCAGCTCTGGCAGGAGGTGGTTTCATGAGGGCAGAGTGCCTCGACACAGCAATACCCAAACTGAAGTCACACAGAGGACAGGTGAGAGAAGGGGGAAGGGGAACAACCTACACAGATGCTCTTCTGGGGAGCGCAGGGGTGGAAATGGGCAGGAACAGCTCTGCCAGACGGGACACAGAGGGGACCAGCTCACATCATGAGAACAGTGAAAGCAAGCCAGCCACAAAGGTGGACTTTCATCTGGGTGCTGTGTTCTTTGCTCTTCGTTAGCAGGAAAGTCCCATTTGTGAGACTAAAACTTCACGAAGACTCCAGGGTCCTAGCCTTGCTAATGCCTCTTCCAATCGCTGGGCAGCAGTAGCCAGAAAGGCTGAACACTCCTCTACCAGCTAAAGGAAAAGACTAAAGGCCAACCATTATCAAATCCTCTGATTAGCAAATGTGTTCAGCTGAAAATTGCTACGTGATGCCTGCAGGGTGGAGGCAGTCCTGCACCTGGAGGTGGACTGGAAGGTAGCAAGGAACAATGTCAAAATCAAAGGAGAGTTTGATGGATGGAGAGGCAAATTTTACAGAGACGGGGAAAGCACTGAGCTTTCTTATCTGTGCCACTGGTGGAAGGGAAGATAGCAAAGAACAGTAGGACAGACATGAACAAAGCAAATAATTAAGCAAATTAAATATTTGTCTTCTTTGCACTGTGATATGCTGAGACAGTCAGTAGTAGAGGGCCCTGCTAAAGGCCAGCCTGTTCAAGGAATGCAATCGACTCCTCTCTGCACAGAGCCAGAAAAAAGCAGCCTGAAGCAGCTCCACCTGAACCAGCCCAAACAGATGTGCATCTGACCGGGGTTAAAATCCCAGGGCTGGAGAGTCCACCCTCTCCCCAGACAACCCGTTCCAGCATACAACACATCACTTCCAGGAGGCTTTTTCTAACATTTAAGCTAGATCTTTCCTTGCTATAATTTCAGGACATTATATTTTCTTCCATGCACTGCAAACATACGGAGCAGATGACTCTGGCTGTCTTTGCAGCCACATTTTACACAATTAGAGTCAGTTATTGCATCTGCGTTTTTATCACTCCCCTTGTCCAAGGCTCCTGAAAGGACACTGTTATCACAGAAGCCGACAGTTTCACATCTCTAACGGTGTCATCCTATAAAGAAAAACCACCTTCTGAGCAAGGCCAGGCCACCATTCTCAGTTTACAGTCTCAATTCTGAAGAGGCGGTGTGACTTTCCCAAGGTCAGATGACAATCCTTGGAGAGAAGCAAGCTGCATCTCCCGCTCTCCCTCTCTACCAAGCCCACCTGCTGGGCTCTCCCCCTCCTGTTCCAGTCAGCAGGGTGAGAACTGAGTGCTACAGGCTCTGTTCCTCTAAGTGACTCACTTTCTCAATGTTTTCATAATGTGGAGAAGAAGGTGACTCAGAAACTGCTCCTCATTAAATAAATCATGGGTTGCTCACAAGGGGTGAGCTACAAAAGGACAGTGAGTCTTCTCAGCACGGTACAAGCAGCTTGCATTATACCTCCCGATCACTTGGTGGCTGGAGCCTCCCCAACATCTGCCAGACTATTTAAAATAATCTGCCTGCTTTATCTCGTGACTGGTGATACGAGATTGTCTGGGGTCCTTGTCCAAAAGGAAAGCCCCCAATTTACAAACACGTAATAATGAATGGCCTCTCCCCAGCTCTCTCAAGAGGCAGCAGGTCCAAGAGGTGTGACTTTGCAGACAGGGAAAGAGGCCCAGGGAGATTTGGTGACCTGCCAAGAATCACACAGGAAAGCCATGTCAGCTCGAGGAATTAAACCCCACTCTGCTGAGCCCCAGCCTGATTGTGTGCCTGAGCCCAGCTCCTGACTGTTACTGCAGCAATTGTTCGTGCTGAGCATGCGTAGCTCTAAAGCTGTCCGTGGATCTTTACCAGAAAGGGGATCAAGTTAAAATATTTGGAACTGGCTCCCCAGCACACTAAATTCCTGGTTACCTGAGTTCAGGCATTTGGTTTTTAACCCTTCCGTATAAAAAAAGAGGACCTTCCAAAAGAAAAAAAAAAGTTATTTTTGGAAACCAGAACTCTCCCACGGACACTCAGGGTGCTAGAACCCAAGCTGAGCATCTTCACTCATTGCCTTGATATTTTTTTTATAATATTCACAGGGTTTAAGGTTAGGCAGCCTGACTGCTCCCTGAGACAGCCACATCATGCACAGGGCCAGCCTGGCAGTGGTGAGACCCCCCTCTCCCTCCCTGCCTCCAAACAGACGAGCTCCACAGGGCTGCTCTGTACTCCTACAGCCCTTCACGACCTGAGGCATCATCAGGGTGGTGCACTGGTGGATACCGGTGAAACAGTCCTTTAATATACTAAGTATGTTAAAAATTAATTTGTTTCTTTTCTCAGCTCTTCGGGGAACCTTTCAAGGTAGAATATGTTGTAACAGAAGCCCACAGTCACCACAGTCCTGGTCATGATAACCATGCCCTTGAAAAAGAAGAGGAAAACAAGAGTTAGTTTGTTGTCAAGTGGCACCATCTCACCAGGCAGGGAGAAGCCAGCCCTAAAACATCTCCAGTCTTACAGCACTCTGCCCATTCTTCCTGTTTAGTCATTTGCCTTCTGGGCTTTTCCAGTCTCTGCTTTGGTTTACTGGGCTGCAGGGCATGGGGAGCCTGGAAGTCCCTGAACTCTGAAGCTCTGGGGCAGTCCAAGGAATTTAAGCTGTTCCTAGACTGAGTGAGATGGGAACACTTCTCTGTACAAACACCCAGCTCCTCAGCCTGTCCTGAAGAGCAGCTTGGGCACACACAGCCAACCTTACCAGAAGCTCATTTCCGTGGAAGGAAAATCCAGACCTGCGGCCACAGACACCTGATCATGAAGACTAGAAAACCAGGGCTGAGGGATGCTCTTAGCCCAGAATATAAATGGGTCTAAAAAAAAACATCTTAAAAAGATAAAAATCTAAAGTTTGCTTGATTTTCACACTGACTGGTCCCTCTCTCATTTACTACGTACTTTCACTCTGTGGGAAATCTTGAAATTTAACTTTGTCACATTTTTACAGAAACACAGAATCACAGAATGGTCAGGGTTGGAAGGGACCTCTGCGGGTCACCCAGTCCAACCGCCCTGCCGAAGCAGGGTCACCTACAGCAGGCTGCACAGGACCTTGTCCAGGCGGGTCTTGAATATCTCCAGAGAAGCAGAATCCACAACCTCTGTGGGCAGCCTGTTCCCGGGCTCCGTCACCTTCAAAGTGAAGAAGTTCTTGCTCATGTTCACCTGGAACTTCCTCTGCTTCAGTTTGTGCCCGTTGCCCCTTTACATGTTTTTCCTTCCAAAATTTCAATTTCTAGTGAGCGTTGCTCATCAGCCCTTTATTAGCATATTGATAAGCAAAGCTCATTTAAACAGTGTTAGTGCCACACTACATGATCCTATACCAGTGTCCCTAAAAGAGCAGCTGAAAGGCAGAGCTTTGCAGACATAAAGCTGCATTTACGGTGACCAGGAAAGCAGATCCCAATTCAGTTTGGAACGTGTTTGGTGCATTTTATGTGATCCCAAATTGTAATATTATTTGTACCTTCTTTGTCAGCTCAGAGATTGATAAACAACTGCCATATGTTTGGAATACAATATTGATGTCATTTCCCAGGTGACAAGTTTAATCATCAATATATTTGATTCAAGAACTGACGGCTGCAGTTTAGAGCTGGAAATATTTTATTTAATAAGAGATGTGTGAAGTGCAATAGGCAATTTGGTTAATGCAGGAAGAAATTAGTTTTGTGACTGATCCCTTCCCTTAGCAAAAGGCGAATGCGAGATTTAGCTGGCAGCGCCTGTTTAAGCGCCCTGGATCAATTTCTCTCTATGCTCCATTTCAGCATATGAGATTTGCATTTCCCAATTAATCATCGCCTCATATCACTCACTTGACCTCTTTGGTCTGTCAAGTATCTGCAGCATTTCTGAATCCAGAGCAGAGTCCTCCAGCAACTCACAAGTGAGTGGCAGAGTGACCAACCCACCCACTGCAGATGACTCCTAATCCACGCAGGAAAGTTACAGGACCAAGGTTGGAAAGGGATGAGGGAGCTCTTAAATCCTACACATCTGAAAATAAGAAAGCAAAATGGGAGGCAGTGTTTTCTGGATGTAAAAGGAATGACAGATGAAAGGAAAATGGATGTTCAGGACAGATATTCTTGTTCCTGAAGGAGAAAACTCAGAATTCATGGAAAGGAGGGGACAGAACAATTTTAAGTTGATCTCAAGTCTTCTTAGGCGCTAGATGCGGTACATGTGGGGCTGCAGAAAGGACTGCCTGCATTTATACTGGGGGGGGGGGGGAAAA
>Ga0065711_1043262_pt1 | contig 14830 bp, 7 predicted proteins | sample Hoacrofraction12_FD_59098 | JGI IMG/M metagenome (GOLD analysis project Ga0065711, IMG submission 59098) | Hoatzin crop microbial communities from Cojedes, Venezuela - Epithelial fraction 12 v2 (version 2) | ecosystem: Host-associated > Birds > Digestive system > Esophagus > Crop | place... | reverse complement strand
GGGGGGGGGGTGAGATAGTGTTAGTAGTTCTGGTTTTGAGAGTAAGAAAATGCAACTCTTTTTTTTCCAGGGCTCTGAGGGAATGTTTAGGGGGCTCAGTGCCATACTCATGATATAAATACTATGCGTATTTGTTCTGAAATAAGGTAAATCTGTTATTTTCCACTACTGTATCATGTTACAAATTCATGTCCAGTGTTCTGTTCTCCCAACAATCTTTTTCAACATCGCTGCTTTCCAAGTTTCCCAGAGAGCATCTGTGTTTCAGATTACATTTTTCCAAATAGATTAGTTGACGTTTTCAGAATGGTGATCTTGTTTTTCTCTACATAGTTCAATTTGTTTTCTCTTGCTAGTGTTTGCATATCCTCTCCATTTTAATTTCCTTCATGAATTTCAGTACTACATTACTTACTCCTTTTTCCAGATCATGTATGAATATATTAAATAAAGATGGATGCGTAACTGATAGCTGAAGTTTTCCATCTGACGCTTCCAACAAACCTGAGATATTGCAGCTTGTCTCTGATAAACAATTCTTCCATTCCCAGGACATGCCAAAAAAAGATGTCATATACAAAAGATATATACAAAATCTTATTCAAGATAATTTATGCAATGTTGTATAAAGTGCCTTACCAACAAATACTTATTGTACTTATGACTTTTCTCCTACCCCCAAGTTTTTGATAGCTGTTTAAAAAAAAACCACCAAGAAAAAACAACAGCAAACAAACCCACCATAGCCCTCCATCCCACATCCCACTCCTTAAGTCAAAAGAAAACAGTTGGCTGTTAAGCTTTCTTTTTCTAATTAAGCATGCTCGTTTTTGTAACGCATGAGTTCTGATAATCTGAATTCCACCAAGGCTGTGTGGTTAGGGTTATCTGTTCAGTAGTTGCGTGTGATAATCAGCTTCTGTCTGAAGGTCTGCATTAGTGACAAGGGATAGACAATCCCTGGACGATGGCTGAACGGAGTTTTCAATGACCTTTGGGTCTTTTTTCAGCTATTTAAAGTGAAAAGTTTGGTTTAGAGGAAGCTGTTTGGTAGGAGCAGCTTGCTTTTCTTTGAAAATTGCTCCACAGTTCTCTCTGCTCTTCCAAGATCCTTTAGGATCTGATAATTTCTTTTAAGGTGGATTATTTGGTAGAAAACCAAGTAGTATTAATTTTCTAATATGCTAAGCACTCCATGATTGTGACTGGATAGTGAATTGTGTATTTTTTACATGTTGTAATTTTTAAAGTACTTCTTGCGAGACAGTTATCTGTATAGTCTCCGTTATTCCTAGCAGTGCAGTCTCTTTTCTTCATTTTTCTTAATTCTTTCTAAAAGGCTAGCTGAGGAGGATTTCAGTATCACCTGAGCACTAAGATGCTTAACAAAACATTCGGCTGCTCTTGATCCCTGTACTCCAGGGGCAGTATCTGTTAATAAGAAGTGATGGACATAATACTTATAATCAATTTATTTTGCTGTCCTTTAAACAGAAGAGAACTTCCAAAGACGTGTATCCTAAATATGTTCTTCTCGCACCTCATGTATTTTTAGTAGAAATATTTTTTCCAATTTATTTTTTTCCAGTATCTATATATCCACTTTGAGTCTGCAGTGGAGGTTGGCCAAGGCAAGTACGTTTATATTACATTAGCTATAGAGACCGTAATCACTCTATATGTTCAATGGTCTCATTACTTTTGAACACATGCTTCAAGAAGACTGCCTTTTCTAATACCGGTCCATTCTTGTGTGCAACCATGAAAGCTATCTGAAACAGCACTTACTCTGTTTGCAACTGTATAAATTTCGTTTTTTATACCCAATTTACCTGGCAAGTTTCTTAACACTGCTACTAGGATATAAATAGCAAATGCCAGATTGTAGCAAAGTCAGTGAGGGATGCCTTATTGTTGGTCTCTCCAAGAAAATGCAGGGATAATTCATGAGTTCTGAACTGAGCCCTTGGCCAATGACTCATTTTTGTTCTGTTACTCTGAAAAGTCAAATCTACATCCCAAAGGATTACACCTACAGGTTTTATTATCTTTAAAAATCTGTAGCAGTCTTGCTGACTACAGCTTAAGTCTCTTCATGGTGAATAGTTACGCATAATCTTTTTAAATTACCAAAATTATTAATTACTTTGAAAGATTTCTTCTAGCAAGAAGTAGATAGCTACTATGCCATATGACAGTACTTGCAATAATCAGCTCCCACAGGTCAATTAAATGCTGCAGGGTTTAGTCAGCAAGCAGACAACCATCACTGCTGCATGTACTTAGATGGAATGGAAGTTACTGCTTAATTATTCCATTTAAGACTGGATGGAAAAGGGGTCATTACGGGTTTAAAGCTTTACTTTAGATTTATATGGCTTAGAATTATACTTACAAAGACAAGAGCTTTTCTCTTTGCATAAATTAATTTAAAATTGTAGACTTTTGAGTGCTCTTCTGAAAGTAAATGGGATTCTGATTAATTTTAGTTCTGCAATTGCAGGACTTAGTAATGAACTAAATGTAGACTGAAATCATGAGGAAGTTGGAAGAGATTTTTGAAATATGTGTGAAAATGTCAGATGGATCTGCTGAACATGTGTTCCTTTCATATGATGCAACCAAATGTTTAGGTTTCCAGCCTATATAATAAATCGTGTGCAGTGCCTCCCTCAGCCTTCTGTGGCATGTGTTTAAGGTGTGAAACCCATTATTCTAAAAGCTTTAAGTTGTCAGAGGAATTCTAGGAAAGCAGGGAAATACGTGGTATTACATTCTATAAAGAAGCAATCTGTCTACTTTAAGTGTCACATTTTTGTGTCTGATTTATTGCCGTTGCATCCATATGTAGAGCTTATGTGCAGGTTTGGTACACTTGTACTGACAAATCCTACATTCTTCAAATCAAATAATTCTATAGAATGTCCTTCTGTTTTTAAATAGATTTCTTTTGAGTAAATTCGTGATCATGAATGCTTGTTTTGTAATCTGAACGTCAGGTATATGCAGTGTAAAATACTGAAAGGCACAACAGTCTTCCTGCTCTAATCTTAGTGTTTCCTAGTGAGAATTTAGTACTCACTATCCATTTTCCTGTGTGTATCATACACCTGCTTTACAACAAATATCATCTTTAAAGAAAATAATTCTCAGGAAGGTTGCTGATTTTTTCATCAGTCTATCATAAAATTGAAGTTAATTTAAATTATGGGGTTTTTGCTGTATTTACTGAAGTTCTCTTCACAATATATTCATTTGTTTTTTAATTACCTCAAGCAAATGCATGTGAACTAGAAATCAGTTTCAAACAGTGAGAGGAGTGAAAACAACTAGGTGCTGCTTTGATCTGGATTCAGACTGGTTTTGTTTAAACATTGGCTGTTGTTACTTGAGATATCTTACCCGATCTTATCCTAAATGACAAAAAAGTTACTGAAAAGTAAATGGCTAATGTGAACTCAGTTTTACTGTGTGGTCTGTTATTTCAGTAATGTACAAGAACAATAATACTTTAAGAATTTCATTGAACAGTGAACTCGGAGATAATTAGTGACTTCTAGTGTGGATCTTGGAGCAGAGAGCACTCAGTTGGATTAGTCAGAAATGGAACGTGATGACACTGTAACCAGAAACTGGTGAGGGCCACATAGTGTCACCCAGTCAACTACATACTTGTGGTCTCCAGATTGCACTCCAGACTGGCTTTGTTTGTTTATAATTTCCACTGTTGCTCTTATATATATACATCTGTACTGGATGGATGAGCTGCAGCAACATTTCAGAATGCGTTGCCCATGGAGCAGAGACAGCAGAGCTTTAAAAGAGCAACCTGTGGAAGAAGGGCTAGAGTCAGGGGGACTAAATCAACTAAATGGATGTCTACAAAGATCAGAGGCCTGATATTTCTCTTCTAAAATATAATGCCATGGGATTAAAAACTGAAAGTACCTTCTATTCAACAAAGCTAAAAGGATTATCTAGCTAAGAAAAAAAGGCAGCTCCATGATACATGACTGGATTCGTCTTTGCTTAAATCAGACCACCCAGCCACGGTGTTCTCCTGAAATAGTATCATGAATACAAAGCATACGTATTTACTGTTAACCTCTCAGTGACTTTAGATAACGTTACTGGATACATGCATGGTATATTGTAGCCCAGTTGCCAATATTAACACTTAAAGATATTTTCTTGATTAATATTGTTGTGGCCACCCAGTGACCAGCCAACTCTTATCTGTAAAGCCAGTTGAAGAGCAATGGCAGCTCTGTTGTAGATATTAGCTGACACCTTCAAACTAAATCTTTTGCTTCACAGGTCATCAGTCTCTGTGTTAAACAAGCCAAAAAACAAGCAGATAAAAGAGAGGTTTGAGATTTCTGTAAAAACTGCAATGATAAAAGGATTTGCCAGTTCAGTCTCATCTGCCATTTGCCGAGGATTCAGCATAACCACACACTGATGCTAGCTTTACCATCATTTTGCTATATTTTCAACCAATGTCCTGTGCACCATTCCATGAGTAGCAGAATAATCATTTTCCTTCTAAAGCCCAAGGCAGCTGGTGTGTCCTGAGTAAGAAGATTACACTTGCAATGGCAAGACAAGTACCTGAACACATTAAATTGATCTCCCAGTCCTCCCATAATTGAAGAACCTGGTTACTGAAATTTTGCTGCCTGCTGGAGAATTTCAAAACCACGGAAGGATAGGAGTCGGATGGCCTTGCAGTTCTATCATTATCCTCTTTGCAAGTCACAGTGTAAGAGAGGGCTCAGGTGGCAGAGACAGAAAAAATCCTTATTACTGTATCTGTCAATCTTATTTGCACTGGCCTCCTCCTAAGAAGGCAGTGCAGCATTTGATACTGAAACAGAAGCTGTATTTTAAAACATTTCCTTAGCTGTTTTCTTGCCACTTTACAGGTTGGCTTTATTACTGCCTCTACAGGCGAAAGGGTAAGTTTCCTAGTACAGGCACAAGCATTGTATAAATATAAGCTCTCCTGACAGACGTTCATAAATAATTAGATCTTTGTGCTTCTGAGCTACTTTGCTTTTTTTCATCTTTTACCCCATTTTTTAAGCAGTGTATTATAGTAGAAAGATGAAGGCAGCTGTGGTCTCCATATATCTAAATAGCCTGTGTATTTTAATTCTATCTGTAGGAACAAGAACAGTACCACTGCCCCAAACTGATACTCTTTTTTCCATGATAAAACCTCAACAAGGTGTCTATTTAGGTGTTCCTGCTGACTTGTAAATTCCTTACTCTGTGGACACCGGAGAACAAACAAAGAAAATCTATGAAACAAGAAGCCCAAGGACAACTATGTGTTTTTTCCACGATGCCTTAGAGGGTTAGTCTATTCTGGCAATTATTTTTCTTCTGTGCAGTTTTTTCAAAGAATCATTAAATGTTGCAGTGCTAAAATGCAGCAAAACTGTTAAACAATTTAAAGTGAAAATAAATAGCGGTTTTCCACAGTTCTCTAACTTCATTATCTTTGGATTTTCTATCTATGCCTTCCACGAGATTTCTTTAATAGCTTCTTTAAGGATCTGTGTTCTAGGAAAAATATATGTTGTGTGCCATGATTTTAATACTGCTGCTAAAAATATAGTAGTACTTACAAAGTCATATAAGAACAAAACAGTTAAAATGAAAGATGAACAGCTCTATTCTAATGCTAAAATAAAAAAATGTATCCATGTAAGGCGGAGTAGTATATTTTGCTAGTATAGAAACTAGCAGAATAATGAATACCCAAACACAAGAAGAAAGGCTATAATAGAGAAAAGCACTCTGCTTGAATAACAGCTTGCCCCTATTTTACAGATGGGAAAACTGGGGCGCGTAGAGAACTTAATTGATTTCCCTAGTGTCACCCTATAAATCATTGATGTGACAAGGCCTACAGCTGATTCTCTTTGAGAGCTGTGCAGCTAACTCCTTGCCTGACTCTCTTCAATAAACAGATTTTGAAAGCATGTTCTCTTCCATGCAATAATTTATACTTGATGCATGAGAAGCCTGAAGTGTGAGCAGATAATGCTGTTTGATCCGTATTTTACAAAAAGCCCTTCCAGATACCCTGTTCTACTTGATCCACTTCTTTCATAAACAGATTTTGTGTTGCCGCCTTCTTTCCTTGTTCAATCTGCTTTCTCTTTGTGTAAATGAAATGGCACATCCTCTCTCCCAGGTTCTGCATTTATTTCATGCTCTCTTGAGTTTGGATCACATAACTCATCTCAACCTCTCTGAGAGGCTAACCACTTCTTCACTGAAGCTGGGTCATGAATAATTTCCTAGAAAGTGAGGCATTACCTCTTCTTCAACCCTGGAGCACAGGGAATATCAACTGTGAACAATTATTACCAGTACCAGCCGTCTAAAAAAGGTAAACCCATGAGTCCTGAAGGCCCCTTCTTAGCAATGGACTCTTTATACCACAGAGAAATTACTGTAGGACTTACCAGGCCCCCTCACCTTCCTTGCCTCCATAGGAAGTCCTTGTTTTCTTTGAATCAGTCCCATTTGCTAGTGTAACAGTGTAAACAGTGGACTTCAGCAGTCAGTGTCGGGCTCCTGTTGTGTGAGGATTGCTAGGTACCAGCAGTCGTGAGCCTTTGTATCTCTTGCCTTGCCATCTGGCCTTGAGAAAAGGAAACAGACCTGGGACAAACCTCAGCTGAGTTCTTGGTTTGGGAGCATTTTCTCTGCCTTTAGAAGGACACTCAGGTCGCTTGTAGCCCATACTCTGACTTGCCTCACTACATTGTAGCTTAGACGAATTTTGAAAAGTGTTTGACAATATATTAAATGATCAGGATTTTTATGACAAAAGTTAAAAGATGTGTTTTTGAAGTGCTTCAAATACAAATGTAACCAGTTATCTCATACTCCCTGAAGAAATTCTGTCCTTGATTATATATAACAAATGAAAGGGCAGATATTTCCTTTATCAAAAGCATTCTTCAGAGATTAAATTTAACAATACTTGTCTAAAAAAATGGCAAAAACTCTACTCTCTACTGGCATTCAAGCATAATGGACTATAGCAAAATCCACTATGTAAAATGACAGGGGGTTTTTGGCGATCATGTCTGTAAGCTGTTTTAATCTATGATCTTGAAAAAGAAAAACAAAAAGCAGTATAAGGATATGCCCAACTTCATTTTGACTTCATAATGAAGCTGCTGATAACTACAGTTAAAGTGTTGGTTTAAAGGTTGGATGGAGTTTCTGTTTGTTGAGACAAAAATTGTTATTCCATTACATTTTTAGGCAAGGACACTCGTTTCTTTTAAATAATAGGTTTTGAACAAAGTATGTTAAGAGTTTGGAGATATCTGTTTCATTATGTATACTCATCTAGAATTCTAAGGCTGTGCTAGAAGTGTAGGCTTTCCAAGCCATAATCTATTTTCGTATTGATACTGCCTTTTCTAACACTTGTAATAGGCATGCTTATTAATGATAAAATACACAAGCAATAAATATTCAGGTGCTATGCCGATGGAGTTTAAAAAACGATGCAACAAACAGGAGAGTGGGAGAAGAAGATGACCCTGCCCTAATTGCATAAGATGGGTCAAAGTTGCAAAAAGTTACCCTGTAGCCTATGGCAGGAGGCAACATCTGCTGAGTTCAAGGGGTTGTTACAATGGTTTCCAAAGGATGGCATGGTTTCTTCTCACCACCTTGCCACATAAATCCTGTCCTGTGCTCTGACAGCCTCTCACTGTCAGCTTCCAGTCTAGCTTAATGAGAACAGTCTGGAATCAGCAAAGCCTCCTTCCCTCTCACATCAGATGGGGAATGGCCCTGAGCGTGCCCCACAATTGTAGAAACAGTGTGAAAATGTACGTAGTCAGTTACGTTGCTTCTGACCATACTGAAATTTGAGATCTGATCTTTGCTATCCAAAGCAGTATATTTACTATATCCCCAACAACATGGAAACCTGTTACCATTGCATCTGAAGCTGGCAGTGTTAGGTGATTTGCTGAACTAACTGATGGTGGTGGTGAGGGTGGTGAGGTTTGCCCTTTAACGCTACGAAACTGGTGTAAAGCCTTTGTGTTGCCGAGTTCTGTTATCACCATTTTCTGGTTCCAACCACTAATTGATTCACTAGCATATGCTGTTTGTGTTTGGGCTGTGTCCTAAAACCTTGACATTCAGCTCTGACAGTGTCAACTTTGTCCAAGGATAGGTAAGAAGAAATGATATATTTCATTTTTTTGTAATCTTTAATGAAGCATAGAGAATCTTAAAAAAAAAAAAAGTTGTAAGAAGCAATTACATTGGCCAGTTCCTTTTGTTTCAAAGTTCTGCAATTGCAAGTATTTAAACAAAACTTGCAGTAATTCTCAATTAAATTTGCGCAGTTTTTCATCACTGATCCCCGTCTTTACTGTAATCCCTGTCAAGTTCCTAGAGCTTGAGAAACCGGAGTGACCCTGAGGTGTTCGTATCATTTTTACTGTCATAGCTAGGAAAGACAGAAAGACTACAGTGCAAATACGTGAAGCGTCAGTTGGATGCAGGAGGTACTGGCGAAAATTTTATGTTAGCTAGAACTGATCAAAAGAATTAGTTTATGTGAAGGTATGACATTTTTAATGTGGTAAATTGTGGTGCCATTTCCACCACATCCGTTAGGAGAAAGAAACAGTGCTAAAATTGTTTAACCAGGAGCCTTCTTATTTTCAGATAGTAAGCTTTGTTCCCGTTGCTTTAGTATGCTACACGAAAGCTCCAGACCCCATGCAGGCTTTCTTGGCAATCTTTTCTGTGTGCAGTATGAAGCACGTGTCAGCCTGGACCTCTGTTCACCAATATAGCTGATGAACCCAGCAATAGCTATTGTGCCAAGCAACCTTGTCTTCATAATTGCACGAAACAGTGTAAAATCTAAAAATCATTCTTTTCACCTGTCTTACATACCTGTTTGTGTGATCACCTCATGGAAACTAGTTTATGTTCTTCTTGCAGCTTCTGACATGAAGAGATAAAACACAAGCGATGAGAAGCTGATTGCGATCCAGAGTTCTCTTTGGAGAATTTGTAGTTGGCCGTTAAAGCGTAAAAGTGCCGAAGATGATGTAGGACTGGCTCATATTGTGCCCCATCTCAATTGTTTAAAAGGCAACTTAGGGTTAATTACTAGCATTTTGACTTTGGAAACTGGCTGCTTATTGTGTTGTTGCTTTTACTGGTGTACAGGAGAGAGGTGTAAGAGGGGAAAGGGACATAGATTTTGGAAGCGGAGAACATTTTTTCTTGGAGACATCACTTGTTCTCCTCCTTGCTTGGAGCATCTCAATGTGGATGAAACTAAAGCAATGGTTTGTGCTTCCTCCTGCACGTATGAGGCATGTTCACGGAGTCCCTTAAAGAGCAGAGCAATTCTCAGGGAAAATGAACATTTTTCTCAGTCCGGGTGTGGTAGAAAAGTAAGATAAAATTACTTGTTGGGCAGTTCTCTACGATGTAGGCAGAAGCAGGAAATAAGCTAGGAGACATCTTGCTGTTCTTGAATTTTTAGTCTAAAGTTGCTGAAGAGTTTTTCTCAGGAGTGGGAGTACTGTTTGGTCTTACTTGGCTTTTTCATTCCAGTCAAGTATGGGGAAAATAGTACTCTGAAAGGAGGAAACACAGAAGAGGAAAACGGGCAGGGCAGGAAAACAAAATGCTGCCTACTACTGACCATACAACACGATCCGAGATTGAAGGCAACAGCAAAAGCAGCTGTATGGACTTTTCTCACAAGTATTTCCATGTAATATTGGTGCATTCAGATGTCTGACTTTGAGAACATTAGAATACAGGGTTGACAGCAGTTATGGGAATACAACACTGATTTCGGCCTAGTGCACCCTATTCATTAATACGTTTCTTTTAATGAATGGTGATGTTTCCTATGCCTCTGATTTTATGTTGCATTTTCACTGTAATTAATTGCAGATTACTTACAAAAGAGAGTGACCATAAATAGAAACTTGAAATAACATTTTTTCTTTGGAGAACTGTTGTATTTACATGGCACATTCTATTTGTATATGCAGGCTCTTGTCACAGAGGCATAAGAACATCCTTTGTTCTTGAGGCCCAGTTTCGCAGCAGCCAGCCTCCTCTGAGGATGGTGGCAAAGACTGTAAGCACAGGCAGAGCCACTCTTGTCTTGACTATTCAAGACTGTTGAGCGACGTGTAAAACTCCCTCTGAATCCCCATTTTCGTGTATGCTGAAGACACTTAAATCTAGTGTCTGATCGTATCTCTTGCCATACCCACAGAGAAGGTAAAAAAGATCCATCATGCAATTGCTGAAGAATCTTTTTTTTTCTGTTACTCTTCTGTCAGCAAAGGCTTTGTACCATAAGCAGTTTCAGGCCTGTCTAGGTACTGTACTGTTTAATGTAAGTATCCACACCGTTGTATTGGTTTTATTGATAATGTAACTGATACACTTGGGTTGGAATTTGAAGCCTGCTAGGCGAGAGCACAGTAGTCTGATTAGTGATGTGATATGCACACAACTGCAGTCAAAATATTGACAGCAGCTGTAATTTCTATATCAAAACCTTTTTTTTCAGAGAGGTTTATAGTATGGTCTTAACACCTGCATTAGAGTTTATAGTGTGTTTCTAGTTGATCCATCTCAGTAATTAATTTCACTTGCAATTAGATTGTATAGCTTGTTTCACTTTCCGTCGTGTTAGAATTCAGCCACAGCATAGGATGTTCCTGCTGAGTTTGAAAGATTGTAGAAACCTCTGCCTTCCAGTTTTTAAATATTTCTTGTTATCTGGGCTAAGTAAGGACTTTTGTAAAGGGGAGGAGGTTGCACACAGTGGTATGGATGTTGAAGAGAACTTACAAAGTAATGAGACCTTTAATTTGACACATTTGTTTCTGATGCCATGCAAAAGGTAGTGTGCTGAGGAACAGACAGCAGCACACAATTGGGATTTCTGTGATAACTTTATGCACAGCCTTGGGAATTGAGCAGGTTATAAAGAAGACGTTAGAGAGAAAAACTTAGTCCATAGTAATTTCTTTCTTTTTCTTCTAGAACAGAAGTGATTTATCTTATGATTTTCTTGAGCTGATCTCTGTTAACTTTATTAATGGGTAATAAAGAATTGGTCAGAATTACTATTCTAGTGTGCTAATGAAGAGGTGCTGCTTTTGGGTACCTTTTTATATGCAAATAATTGGCAGACAGTTTAAAAACAGTAAAATGCATCACAACTAGCTTGTCAGTAGTGACTATTAAATTCTAAACAACATGAAGTCACACTACGTTTATCACTATTTAATGAATCATTCGCTTTGGTCCCTCTGTAAGCCCTCGATGTTATTTGTCATTCAGCACTACGCCTCTAGATGTGTCAGCAGTTCTAGGCTCTTACTTGCCTTAGATTGAAGAAAACCCCTGAAGTGTGTAATTTCTGATAGTACATTGGCTACCTTCAAAATAAAAGAAAATAATGTCATTATCCTATCATCATTAAGATTATCAGCTTCTGACGATGTTCAGGTGGTTTTGTTTAGTAGCCTGTAATTCATGCATGCAAAAGGAGTTTTATTATTCTTTTGCAAAGAAAGCTGATACATTTTTAAGGCCTTTTTATTTTAACTCTTTCTGTTAGTGCCACCATTTTGTAATCTAAGTTAATTAACTTGCAACAATGTTATGTTACGTATTTCATGTGCTGTTAAATGTATTAGTACGGCTTTTAGTGGATTGTGGGGAAGAGTTGGATTTGGGTTTGCATATGGGCTCGCTTTGGACCCTTGTGTTTTCTGTTTTATCCCATCTGCTCGTCCTTTCTTCTCAGATGAGATGAACAGAGAACATTGGCTTCAGCTGTAGGATGAGCTGAAAAATTGTATTGATGTTTTGGAGAGAAGCCCAGCTTTTTGGAGCAGTCTTTTTGGTGTATTTGATTAAAAAATATCAGGCTGTGGATGTATTCTAAAAGCATTCAGTCTTACTGTGGGGATTCCAGTATCATGTCAGGGAAGATGATACTGACTGTTGATTTCTGTCGATGCTGTCTTCACTTTCGCATCTGTGTTCTTGCATCCAGTATTTTCCCCTACTCCCAACCTTTTCCTGCTTTCTCCTATTGATGAGGAAGCAACATGCAGTTCTGCCTGTGAGTTGCTGTGGGGACGCTTATGTTAGGACCTTTTATTATTACTGGCCACTCTTTCCAACAGCTGGTGATGCTGAATCTGTGCTGAACATGGTATTACGTCGGTCTGTGCTACATCAGCACCCCTCTGACAGAGCCACTGGTGAGCAGGTTGCCTTCAGTACTGTAGACGAGACTTCAGTCTGAGAAAACGGATTGGTATTGCAAGTTCCTGAAGTAATTTCTGGAGAAGTTATTTGATAGGGTATTTACCAAGATGATTTTTAATTTCTTGTATAACTGATACTTGTCAGGGCTTATGCAGCTGTTGAAAGAGATGACTGAAACAGAAATTGCTTATTGTTGCCTTAGCAACTGCCACTTCATATTGTGCTTAAATCACTTGGAAATATGCGGTGTATCTTAAGCAATTGCTTCCAACAAAAACAGCCAATCTTAAATCATTTGAAATAATTTCACAGAAGAAGCTGAAAGGATGGCCTTTCCCAACAAAGACCATCATATTTTTAAGCTTGGTAGCCTCACTTCACCACAGGCTTAGCTTATTTTAAAAAAGCAGAATATTTGTTTACTCATGCCACCAGGTTCCATGCGATTGCCAAATTGGATGGAAGTTGCAAATGTTTTTAAAAGATTCCTCTAAACTCCATCTTCCATTCTCGAAGATCAGCATTGTTAGTGTAGTTTCCCATATTTTAATTATATTTTGTTATATATATATAGACACATATAAAATATATGTATATAAATTATATATATTTAATTATATTTTATATGTCAAGTTTCCTTTAGGGCAGACGGTTTGTGTTGTTTTTTGTTTTGCTTGTGAACTGTTATGCATATGAAAGGAAGACCTTAAACATACTTTACCTACTCAGATGTTTCTTCTTCCTATTTTGAACTGATCTTTTCATGTAGACTTTTCCTGTAGATGTTTGCCATAGTTTTATGGGGTTTGTTATATCATCTGGAAACAGAGGAGAGAGAGGCTTTTACCACCATTACATTAAGGCAGTTGCTTGAGTGCTGATACTAAATGACAGTCTCAAATACCAGGTCTGCATATTCTATTTTGTATTGCTATAGCAACTTCCCCAGCTTTGTGGTCACTACTCTGTGAGCTGTGTCACAGTCGGAATTGGATTTTGCACATGTGGAAACAGAGTTTCAGAGAGCTGAAGGAGAGAGCCAGAGTGCCTTAGCAACGTTGTGCCAGATCCAGAACAAAACCCGATTCTGCCACCTCATCCTTTGACTGCTTAAGCCCAGGTTTACAATAGAAAGATCCAAAATGAGAGAGACAGCTTTAAGAGGCAACATATATCTCCCATTTCAGAAAACTTATTTTCCTTTTATAGTATTGTACACAGTTAATAAAATTTAGAAAGGAAATATGACAGAGTTGTCAAAAGGCTACTTTTATTACCCCTTTTCTAGGCAATAAAAATGAGAGACAAGCAAAATGCAGACTTACAGAATTTAAAAGGAATCAGACATTTTGAGGACCAGTTGTCATTTTTAGGTCACCGCTCACATCCCTGAATACAATTTTCATCTGAGCTGCATGGCAGGGTTTGTATGTGCTGGAAGGAGCTACATTTTCCCAGCAGGAGATCAAATCAAGATGAAGCAGTCAGATGCAGGTGCACAGTAATAGAAAGGAGCTATTTACCCTGAAGCATGAGCAATGGGCCAAGAAAGCAGAAGCAGTCTACTTCCATCTCTCGTCTCCTTCTCCCCTACCTTTTCCCTCCCCCCATAGCTATGCCAACAAATTCATAAGGGGACCAAAGAGAAGGTGTTCTCTTGCTTTTAATGAGCTGCATAGCCTTGCTACTGGAGGTCTGAGGCACTTTTTTGTTATGCTGATTATGTACTATTAGAGCTGGCTGTCTTTAATTTATACCTAATCCTTCCATCCTGCTTGCACAGCCTCAAGCCAGCCTGGAAAATGCTTGAAAGAGTTTGTCCTGTGGGCATCTGTTGCCTGTGTCCATTCTGAATTCTTGAATGATGCTGTGGAAAGAGCAGTCTGTCTGAAGCATGTGTGCCTAAAACAACAAAAAAAAGGCAGTTTGCTTAGATATGATTTTATAAATCATACATTTTACGTAGTCCCTTTAAAATTCCTGCAGCTTTGTTTAAAGATGGGCAGTGTAATAACAGTGGTTTCACAAAGTCAACTGTATTGGTTGACAGTGAAATGAGACACCTTGATGAACGCTGACTGGTTTTCACTTGGGATTCTGGACTTCTTTAGTTAAGAGCTAAGTACGTTCCTATGCGAAGACGACCACCCAATGCTGTCTCCAAAGCCACAAAAAAACTGAGCAATGTAAGTAAGGGAAAAACACTGACTCATAGCAAGTGTGAAATGGTAAAATTTAACCACACTGGACATAAGTACAAAACAGTCTGCTACAGATACTGGGACTGGTAATCACAGAATCACAGAATAGTGGGGGTTGGAAGGGACCTCTGTGGGTCATCCAGTCCAACCCCCCTGCCGAAGCAGGGTCACACAGAGCAGGCTGCACAGGACCTCGTCCAGGTGGGTCTTGAATATCTCCAGAGAAGAAGACTCCACAACCTCCCTGGGCAGCCTGTTCCAGGGCTCCGTCACCCTCAGAGGGAAGAAGTTCTTCCTCATGTTCA
>Ga0065711_1043261_pt1 | contig 14830 bp, 6 predicted proteins | sample Hoacrofraction12_FD_59098 | JGI IMG/M metagenome (GOLD analysis project Ga0065711, IMG submission 59098) | Hoatzin crop microbial communities from Cojedes, Venezuela - Epithelial fraction 12 v2 (version 2) | ecosystem: Host-associated > Birds > Digestive system > Esophagus > Crop | place... | reverse complement strand
GGGGGGGGGTGGAATGACCCCAGAATCATCATTTCTTTTAATGGGTCCTCTTGTCTCTTTTTTTTTTTTTTTAGCCTTTAAAAGGCATAAGATCTTTGAAAGCTTACTTCCATATACTGGTGGTTTATGACAGCGTGAGAAAACAAAGCATTTTTATTTTAAAGTAGATAATAAGAACCTCTACTCTAGTTTCAAAGTCTCTCGGTTACATGGATATGTTTACATCTACCTCTAAAGTGTATTGCCACACTATATACAGCATTTGAATTGACACCAGAAAACAAAGTGTGTTTTTTATATAAACAAATATACCTTGTTCTCAGAATAGTAACTCGTTCAGGAAATAACTTTCAAATTATGTCAGTTTTGTGAGCTGATCTTAAGCTTTTTTTCCTGTCCCTTCACTTCTCTTTTCATCCTTCTAGATTTACATTTTTTATGGCACTCGGTCAAACGCTGAATTTGTGATCCACAGTGGTTTTTTCTTTGATAATAATTCACATGACAGAGTGAAAATAAAGCTTGGCGTGAGTAAAAGTGACAGGCTGTATGCTATGAAGGCAGAGGTCTTAGCTCGTGCTGGTATCCCAACGTAAGTAAAACACAATGCCATGGGTTTTTCAGAAACATTTCCAAAGTATATAGTGTCCAGTAGAGCATATATAATGCTGTTCTATGATAGCTTTCTTAGGTGTAATATTTCTCCTGTTTGTGTAGCAAATTAAAGTTATTGTAATAATATTTACAGAAGTTCTCTCAGCTATATTATCATCTCATTTGGACCATATATAAGGAAAAGGCCTTTGCTTTAATAACCATTTGAACAAAAACAGAATGAGGATTAATTTGAAGCAATCTGTGGGTTTTCTTTCTTTCCTATCCCTTGCAGACATACTACAATGCTCAGTATGTGAACCACAGCATTTCCTGTAGTCTTTTCGGTCCAGAGGGTACTGTTAGGAGCAGCAGACGTGAAACATTGCATTTTCATGAATTTATTATGAAAGCTATATAAAAATAATTGTGAGTGTAAAATTGTAGAGATAATTGTTCTTTTCAGATGCAGGTTAGGGAAGCTTTTCTTCAGTTTCAACTAGTATTACCTAATTTTTTAAAAGTTACTTTTGTAACAGTGCCTTTGTTGTATACTTTTAGGTCTCTTATGTTGAAAGAAGTTCAAAGGTATGACAATTGAACTTGCATTTACTGTTGTTGTTGTTTAATTGTTTCTTTTATTATTAGTTCTAGTGTTTTTGCCTTGCACTCCACTGAGCCTCCAATCTCTGCCCAGCTTTTGGCTTTCCTTCGAGTGTTTTGTATGAGTGAAGGTAAGATGCTTTATAAAGATAACCTAATTTACATTTGTTTGGGGTTTTTTTTAATGCAGGAATGTGATAGGCATTTATATGAAACAGTAAGCTAGAAGATTGGGTAAATTGAGGAGCTGAGGTTAAAAGGGGATCTATAAAGTAGTGAGAAACCCAATCTTTGGTCATGTTGTCTGAGGGAATATTTCAGTAACGTAGGTGATTCTAGAACTCCTAAAGCATGAGGTGATGCAATTTTAAGTTTTTTTTAATCTCCCAGGCTGTGATGAATGAGTGAGCTTTGGAGCTTGATCTTTAGTTCTTACATTTAAAAATGGTTCACAGAACAAGATCATGTGAGACCTAGGGGTTCACATGCTTAAAATTATAGCGTATTAGCCATGACTGCTGGAATCATTTAGGTGTGGAAGTGGAATATTCTGTACTGCAGGAGAGATATGGAAGATACATTTCAAAATTGAGTATTTTCAATATTTTGGCAATTCATAATTTAAAGCAGACTTAGGTATTTGCAAACTGTCTTTATAGCATTTCTCTTATGTTTGGGTGTTTTATGGGGAAAATACATGCACAGTTAATAAATATTCACCTAATTTGTGCATGTGAAACTTCTGTTTAAATGTTTGTAGTAGCTGCTTTCTGGTTACATGCGGTTTTGGAGGTTATTGATGTGACAGTTTTTCATGACAGTGAGAGAATTCCCTTGCAGTTAGGAATGCTGTATGGATGATGTGGATCTTCATACCAGTAGGAATACTGAAGTAGTTAAGTTTTCATGTGTGCTCTTAGAATAGAATAGTTTGGTTAGAAGGGATGTACAACGAGCATCTAGTCCAACTGCCTGACCACTTTCACGTAAGGAAGGTTTTAGAATGCCGATGAGGGACTGAATTTTGTCTCGGAGAATAAAATATAGCTTGTAAACATTTTAATTGCATTACTCTGATATATGATTGTGCTCAGGTTATTTGTGTCTTAAATACTGTATAAGAAAACTGTTTATTGAGAAACTACATGCAAGTGTTTTGTGAAGTTTGTGGTAGCTGCTTTGCAGGAGTGAAATTTGCTAATTAGAAGATTAATGGAATTTGTGTAATGTCAAGGAGCTGATTAAACATTTTGTACTCTGTGTGAGGTTTGTCTGGTGGATGTCTTTTCTGACCAACCGTAGGGAGTTTCTGCTACTGGAAAAGACTGCCAAAACAATAGGAAAAATAATTCCTTTGCTATTGGCACATTCTCTAGCCTGTTCCTTTTATTATCAAAAGGTTCTCCAAACTCTTTAAAGAATTCCTTCCTTTTGTTTATTAAGTACTATGCAAAACATTCTGTCTCACTGTCACAGTTACGCTGAGTATGAGAGGCTATGATATATAAAGTATCTTTATTTCCCAGTGCAGCAGAAGGTCCATTTTCTGCTAACCTCAAGACTTCCCGTTGCCTCTTTGAGGAGAATCCCAGAATTAACCAGCATATCTGATAATTCTTATTTGAGGAGAGGTGGTTTTTTTTGTTAGCTGCTCAAAGCTATACTGTTGAAAATAAACCTTTCTGCAGTTTGTCAACTTGCAAAGTGAATGATGAGATTGCTTTTAACAGATCGGTTTTATACTTATTGCAGAAGAGCTGAAGGAACACTTGATAGGCGAGCATGCCATTGACAAAATCTTCACTCTGGGGAACTCTGAGTTTCCCATTAGCTGGGACAATGAAGTTAAACTTTGGACATTCCTAGAAGCCAGAGCATCCCTTCTTCTGAAAACCTATAAAACAACTGTGGAGGTAACATTAATGTTACGTGTAATTTAAATGTCTGAAATGTTTTGTGTTATGATTGTAGGAAAAGATATGTTGTCCCCTGTCTTGTCTTTACAAACTTTAATCTGAATGTTAATACATAATTCATTCTGTGCTTTTTAAAGTGTAGAAACAGATTTGCCTTATCTAAGGAAAATCAAGTAAGATTGCAAAAAAAGAAAATTTTGTTAATGTATTTTTATTTTGATTCACCAAATAGAGGCTCCCTGCTTTTTCTCTGCAAGTAAAATGGGGAATCAGTTTCAACTTGTCTGTTAGTTGCATTCTCCAGACTGCAAATAAATGTGCTACTATTGCGCCTGTATAAGTGACCCTGCATGTTTCATATATATGTGAATTCTCCTGACTTCGCTTGTTATCCAGGCTGGTCTATGTGGAGAAATTTCTGGCTTCTTTATGAATTCTTGCCAAATTTCCCTGGGACTCCATGCAGACCTCCTCATTCATGTATGTCCATTTGGCTCAGCCTGAAGAACCTAGTGTCACTTGTTGTTAATGCATAGAGAGAAACGTTGAGGGATTTTTTTTGTGTTGGTTGTTACTGACTTGCTTTTCCTTTTTTTAACAGGATGATAAATCCTTCTTGGAGACCCGTGACCTTACTTCACATGCGATAATGGCTATCAAATTGCGCTTAGGTGAAAAAGAGATCTTGGAGAAAGCAGTAAAGAGTGCAGCTGCTAGCCGAGAGTATTATACCAAACAAATGGCAGATGGAGCTCCGCTTCCTAAATATGAAGAGAGCAATATTGCCTTGTTGGAGAACACTGTGGCAGACTCTAGACTCCCTATTGTCTTGAGAAACCTAGAAGATGTGGAAGAGCAAGGGGACTTAAAGATTGATGAAGCTATTGATGCTGAAGTCACAGAGAATGGGTTTGTAAATGGTGAAAACTCTCTATTTAATGGGACCAAATCAGAAAGTGAAAATCTAAATAAAGAGAAAAGAAACAGAGAGACTGAAGATGCCAAAGAATCTTCTTCAGAAAGTACTGATGAGGTTAAAGAATAGTCCTAAAATTTTACTTTCTGGTGAAATTGAATTAGCTGAAGTTTATGAACAGTGCTTTTATGTTAGTGTGTTTCTTTGTTAACATTTCTCTTTCTGCAGAGAAAAATGTTTTTGCTGCTTTATATAAAAATGAAATTTTAAGTTATTTAAGAGATTTAGCATCCCTTTTCAATTAAGATTGCCATCTTGCTTTCAGGCAAAAACTGGGGAAAGAGGTGCCTTTGGAAGATTTTGCAGCCCTTTGTTGAACCAAATGTGTTTTCTTCCTGGGGAAGAATTAAGCTCTTCTATCTGCTGTGCTTTTGTTGTTCTGTCACTCTGACTACCGAAATTAAAAGCTTGCTCTGCCTCCTGCCAAGAAAAGCAGAAGGCAGGACTGACTCGGTATGCAGCAGGAAGGTGGGAGAGCAGTACAGCAGAAAACTGGATGAGAGGATCAGAAACGTGGGGACTGGAGGAAAACCTGTTTAAAATCAGGTATGCCAGTCCAGAAAAAGGTAAGGTGGCAACCTTATGATTGGTAGTTTTAAATGTTGATGAGAATCCAAATTGTATACACTTAAAGTGATCTCTGAAGATTTCAGTTTACTTTGTCTTTTGTTTACTGTATAGAAATATCTCATCTTTCTTCTTCAGTCGGAGTTAGGCTGCTACAATACAACATTCACCAACTTTTAAAGGCTGACTTCTTTATGTTTCCAGGCGGTACCTTTTATTTACAAAATTGGCAGTGCTGCTGGAGAGTTTGAAAGCAGATAGGCCAAGTCACAGCTTTAAACTGTACTGTTCAAAGAGAGGTCACTTCCCAGCTTCTTCAGGTTTTCACAACTAGCTAGAGGTTTTCAAAGCTACACTTTTGACTAAACCATTATTAAAAGGAAAATATGATTAATATTCCTGTCTGCTGCTACTTCATTTCTGCGTTGTTGGCTGTAACATTGAACGTGACATGGTTACCTGATCTTACTCAACTTCGTCTTTTGGTTAAGATACTAATTGATGCTGTTTTCTTGAAGGAAATGGCAGGCAGGCTAATTTATTTTTGGCCCAAGTCCAGACCACAGCCAAGTCTGCGGTACACTTTGCCATTTAGATTGTGTCTTTGTCTGATGCACATTTCTTGGGATACCTCCACAAGTTAAGCAGATCTACTGTCTCCAGCAGTTTTGGTCACGCTCATATTGTATGTTTGAACTTCTAGGTGGAAACAATACAATCCTAGCACAGTGCAATATCAGAAGAAGGGTAATTCCAAGGCTTGACTTTGAAATTACCCGAGTACTGGGAGGAGAGGAGGGCAGAGTATTTTTATTTTGTGGGTGAATGGAGAGGAGTGTAAAGTGGTTTAATTCTGTTCTCAATATTAAGGACTTTGTCTTTTGCCTTTGTATCCTTAAGTTCAAGATAATGGATAGAATGGGCAAGCTTGAGCAATTGTTTAAAGCTCAATAGATGTTGCAGCCTGCTCATCCAAGATCAGAGGTAGTAAAATGTCTTTTGGCATATTCATAGTTTTATTAGATTTTGCTTCTTTTATACTGCAGCTTGGAAAATGTGTTTTTGCATAAATCTTTGGTGCAATACACATGATAAGTAGTGACTTTCGGGTTGTCATAGCAGTTTTGGTGTTCAGCTAGTATCAGTGTGGGGAAAATAGAAGAAAATAGTTTTTTAAAAAATACTTCACAAAGAATGGCACATTGCCATTGCACCTTGGATATTGCTTCACCACTAACAAGATGCTGGACCAGTATTTTTGTAACTATATGCTGCCTTTGGTAAAATGTTATGAATTGTTGTCTTGACAGTTTAAATGTCATACAAAAGTCATTGCATTTCGGTTTTTATTAGGACCAATATTCCATTTCTGTTTCTGCCACTTACATTGCACAACATTGTACTAGATACTATGATGCAATTCTGAAACTAGCCTTCCCTGAAAATTATAACTGTAATTCAGAATTTAAATGCTTTGATGCAATCTGATACACTGTATTTTGTTCCAGTATTTGCTGATATCTATGGCTTAGCAAAGTCTGTGGTCACCACAGGACAGAATGTGTGGGTTTCTTGAATAAAATATAGTTCTACCACGTCTTCCCTAGTGAGTGTATTGTACACACAAAACTTCTACCTGCTACCAACTGCTGTATCTTTTGGGGTCTGTGGGGAGAGGAATAACTCTCCAGGTGTGCAGATAAAGGTTAAAGGAGAAATAGGTGGCAAAAAAAAAAAGAGGGATTCTAGTAAACAGAAAGGGGAAGTGGTCTATTAAGCGCACAGTTGAATTCTTACTCTTCATATGTTAGTGTTCTTTAGAAAAATATGTTACACACAATAAAAATAGTGAGTAATCTAATTTTGTAATTTGCAGTTTTCCTCTGTGTGTGTAATGGTTTCTCAGAAGCACTAACCTAAAACTTAAGCTTTTGAAAACTGAGGTGGAAGCGAAAAAATTGGCACTGATGAGCCCTTATTACCATCTGTCATGAAAACAGACCTTTCAAAGCATTTTAAAGTTAACTTTCTTCATAATGTTTGGTTAAGAGGCTGTTCGCACTAATCGGAGGCTAAATGCCAAATCTTGCTTCTGTTTCGCTAGCTAGCTGAAGTACTCCTGTAAGGAAGACATCACTTGGATTTCTCGGACTGTTCTCCAAAAACAAAATGGGGAAAAAAAAAAACCTTTTGAATTTTACATGAACCTACCTACTGATGAATCGTTTCCCTAACAACTTGTAACTAACTGCTTTGGCTCTATACTGCAAGGCGATGTCATGTAGCCCTGTTGATAAAGTCAGATACGCAAAACTGAGCAACAACCTCCACTCTGAAAAGATGGTTGTAAAGTATATAAATGTAACCTTAGCGCTTAAGTGCTGTCAGGAGTACGGGAGAGCTGAGAGCCTGCTAGCTGTGGAAGTAAGATGTTTTAGCATCTTGGCTAAGATGAGTATCCCTTCCTCTGGATGTTGTTGAAAAGCGGTATGTACAGAAAATCTGTATGACAGTAGCTGCGTTCTTGAGGCTAATTTGCCGTTAGAAGGGAGTGATCGTCGTGGAGTCATGAAACTTGCGTGTTTCAGAGGCACACTGGGAGGTTTAGCTTACACAAACTGTTCTCTAGTTCACGTGTTTAGAAACAGTATTTAATATCTGCTGCTGCCACTTCTGTCACCCTTTTTTTTCTTTTAGAAAGGCATGTGAAGTAATTATGAAACGTAATTTGAACAGTTGCAGTCTGACACACCAAAGATGCTCCCAAAATCCACTGCTCTTCTCTGATTTTATGCACTGAAAGTCCATCCTTGCTATTTCTTATGCTCTGTGCCAAACGGGTGTTTAGACAAAACATGGCTCTACCGAATATATCTGATGAAGCATCCTTTTTCATGGATCCTTATTGAAGTCAGATATGATCACACGGTTTTCACATAATTACTGTCTATATTTAATAGTTTCTAACACGATTCCTTCTTTGAGTGCGTTGCTTGCTGTACAAAGTACAGCATGTAAATTGGTGACTCATGGTTAGAAGAGCTTCCTTAGCATTTCTTGTTTTCTACATCTATTTCATAACGAATGCCACAAGTTTGGAAGCCATGTGGAGGATTTTTCAGTTAAAATAAAAAAAAAAAAATCTCAATCCACACTTCAGGAAAAAGCCACAAATGGTTTTGGATTCTTTTGGGATTTGTGTCTCCTTAGGCTCACTGGTGTACTCAGTGTATTTTGAAACTAAATGAGTGACTGCTGTAGAGGTAGTGCAAATGACAAACTTGAGCTTTAGTAATACAAATGAAATCTATGACAATTTGTTTAGTGAAGAACACAAATGGAAATTTTGCCAAATGCCAAAGCGCCTATCCTAAGGTACTGAGCAGAAACCAAAACACTCATTTTTTTCCTTTTTTTTTTGTAGTCTTTTGCTGAATATGGAGAACTCTAGTACTTATACTCCTGGATTATCAGTAGCAGGCTTTGAAATATGCTTGAATAAGGTGGTTTGTGTAGAGGTGTACGTTGGGTGGTGTATGGTACTCATGTACTTCTAACAAAATGTGATTTTTGCCTTGTACACTGCCTTAGTCGTTAACAATTATTGTTATTTGGAGTGTACGTAGACATCAAACTTCACTTACAATTCAAATCTTAAATTTTTTTTTTCTACATTGGTAGCAGCATGAACTGGACCTGACAGTTTACAAAAGCAATCAAGTTGGTCATCAGTGTTTGCGCTGCCTGATACAGGAGCGGGTGGAAACCAGAAACCATTTGACTTCTGCCTTTGTGTCTCATGCTAGGAAGCCTTAACAGCCAGAGCTGGTGCCATTTTTCGTCGTGAAGGATTAAGCTAGATAGGGGAGGAAAGCAAGGAGATGTCCTTTCTTAAGTGGGAAATAAAAGCTGGACAACTGAACACTAGCTAGCTTGTCTCGGAGGCAGCGGTTGCTATCCTGAATAGTAGTAGTAGTTTAGGAATTATTTCAGCGAGTGTTCAAAGAAACAGTATCTCCAATTAGTACTCTAATTACTGTGGATTTTTACGCAAGCCATACATTTCAGTTAGACAAGGGCTTCACTTTCCCTCGGAACAGGTGAAAACGTCAAGAGTTAAACTGTTGTGATGTGTTAAACCGGCAGTGAGGAGCAGACGTAAGTGGCTGCTTGCCTCGGTGTCAGTGCCGAGGGCAACCCAACTGAAGTCGGGCTTGAAGCCACTCTTGTCCTTTAACTCGTTCCTCCGCTGTTGTGGGAGAACTACTCCGCACCAAGGGGATAAGGAAAGGCTTCATGGATCCAGCGTGGAAGGACTGGATGAAGCCACAGAGAGCAACATGAAAATAGATCATGTTGTGTTCAGGACACTCGCCTGAAACATACTGTGTCTAGGCTTGAGGACCTTTGTGCAAAAAGTGTTTTTTCTGTGTAGGACTATTTTAATGTGTAAAGTTGATCAAGCACAGAAGAGGCTTTTGAACCCAAGTGTTCCATCTTCCAGGTGATTCCTTCTGTTGCCTGTGCTCTGAAGTCCTTTTATTTCCGTGTTTCTGGTTTTTATTATTTAAAGATTTGGGGCTATGTCCACACAATTTGGAGAAACTAGATAATCCTTTTCCAGTTAATTCTAGTTCAGACATGGCAAAATAGGTAATACTGACCATCACAACTTGTGCTTTTGAGCAGCTTAACATGAGCTAGAGTGAAACAGATCTGCAGCCCTTTGAGGCTTGACTTTGCTTCTTCTGAAAGGTGTTTAAAATCTGCATGAGGAGAGGGAATAAAATTTTGCAAGTGAGGAATGTTGATTTCCCAACTGAATCACCATTACTTATGCATGGATTCAGATACCAGCAGAATTAGATAACTGAACTTAAACACTTAGTATTTTTTTTTTAGTATTAAGTATATATTGTTCTTGAAAACTGGGCCAGCTTGACAGCCCTGAACACACAACTCATTTGTCCTCCAAGTAGAATCACAGGGGCAAAACCCCAGTTACCCTATAGCATCCCACTGCTCTTCCTCTGCGTGGCAGGACCGACAGTAGCCTAATTCCAGCATGGTGCCTTGTTTCACTTACAGATGTTACCAGCCAGGTAACCTCTTGCTTTGTGTCAGGCTGAGGCCACCTCCCTGCTCCCTAGATGCTCTCTGTAGGAGAAATACCGGCTGTCCTCCTGGTCAATTCATCCGTGTCTGACACGGTGGCCTATTGAAGTCGGTAGGGTCCGCACTGTGCTGCTGACTTGGTCCAGTGCAAAAGGAGTATTCTATTTATTTTTTTTTTTAACTTTGTGAATGCTGTTTGATGTAAATATTCTGCAGTTTGTTGTCATATTTACAGAAGTTGTCTGTTTCTCCTCTGTAAGGCTGAAATTTGGGAACTGTGTAGGTGCCCTGCATCCAGCAATTGCTTTATGGTATGGGTTAATGCAAATTCATTTCCCTTTGCTTTATTCCATGCTGGTTCACCACTTTCTGTGCTGTTAGCAGCTCAGCCAAGGCTCCTAATTTCAGCACTAATAAGTGGGGTTGTATACAGATTTGTGGTGCAAATGTATGAAATATTAAAACCGAATCTCTGTACTGAAACAGGCACGCACAAACAGCCTCCTATGAACTGCAAAGGAATTTTTATATTAACTTGAATATCTGTAAGAAAGTCCTGCTGCCTTGCAGCAATTAATTCAAGTGATTGGATGCTAGGAATGGTTTATTATAATTGCACACAGGTAGTAATTTATTAGGGTGGCTGTTTCTTTTGGCATATGTCAAGAAGGTCAGAGTTTAGACTTTTTTGGACATTAACCTAGTCTTCTGAAACTCTGAAGTTCCACTTTTTGGTCATTAATTTCATACATGCTGAGATTGTGACAATTAACCCACTTAATAAAGGTCAAGTTTCAATTTTTTCCAATTTCTGGAACACTTAACTTTATTCCTTCTTGAAAATGGGCAGATACAGAATGATAAATAGTTATTAAATGAGAACGAAGATGTAGTTCTGCTGTCAAGATACTAGTGAACGGCTAATAACGAAAGGACCAGAACTGCTATGGATTTGAAGTAAAAGGAATAGCATAGAACAAACTACAGGAAAAGTATAGATCACAGTAAGCTGTTTAAAATTATTTCTGCTAACATCCCTGTTAACTTACTCTACCTTAGCTACTAATTATGCAAATCCATAATTTGCCCCTTTGATTTTTTTTCACATATACATGTGATTTTTCCCACAGCTCAAAAGCGGTATCTAACCACAGCTGAAAGGCATAAACAAAGTTAATAAAGAAATGGCGATATTTTCGGATGACCAAAACCTAGGTATGCTGCATTTTAATAATACCTGGATTTCAATGAACCACAAGATCAGATAAAAATAAACCCTTGGTTCTGTGTAGGGGCATCAATTCCTAAAGGATACATTGGTATGTTGGGTCTCTTAAGCTGTCACTGAAAAATTAGAACTGAGGTATGTTGTCATTTTTGAAACCTCTGAAAAGTATCCATCAAAAAGCATATTTATTAATTTTAAATTGCATGATCTATTGGAGACAAGTTTGTAGATAAATCAGAAATATTAATTTCCCATGTTAATACAATCATTGCACCGTTAGTATTATGTCAGTGCTGAGTGATTTTGGGAAATCTGTTTCTCACGTACATTTTTGCATAGTTTTTACATATCAACTAAGATTGTGAGTCCTTCTGAAATATTATTGCAGCATTTTCATAGGTTGATGCTTAACACTTTAATGCAGCAATGACACACAAATCTTTCAAAGAATGAGGAGCTGTGTATTGAAAATAATAGTGTTTCCTGTATAATTTTTTCATGAAGTAGTAGAAGTACTATTACCCAAACCTTAGAAATAATGTGACAAATTCTCAGTCCTGTTTTGTGGAAGCTGGAGCTCTGGGCGTCTGAACAGGCTCATTTCAAGTACAGGGGTAGGAAGTATCTGGCACTATTAACATGTGCACTGATGGAATCGCGCAACATTCGTGGTCTAGTACCATCACTCAAGATTAGATGAAATTATTTCCCCCCTGGAAAAAAAGTGTGGCTTTTGAGTTTAAAATGCTGCAATAGAGTTTGGCACTGATGTGGCTTATTTTTCATGGGAGAGGTTTAGCTGTTGCTTTAAAAATTCTGGCATTGTCCCCACAGGTTTTTACACATACACACGCACTTGAGGTACTCTCTGCCCCTTCTCCCTTAGAGAGGAGTTCTTAGCCTGCACTAATGCTCTCTAAATGCTCACTAGTTAGTAGCAGTACTTGTGGGACAGATGATTTATAGCCACTTGATTCAAAAGATTTTCAGCTAAAGCTAAGTAATCATTTCAAATGATCAAATATCTTCTGCTGCGAGAAGCAAATACACAGCACAATGATAGTTATCAAGCTTACTCTCAACAAAGTATATTAATCTTTTCTTCAGATTTTACTTTTGGGAGTAGTAATATTCTCTGACAGAACAGTTCAGTCATCTTAAGCTGAGTTTTGAGAAGCAGCAGCATTTTTCCGCAGTGAAATGAGGTTCAACAGGTAGAACTTCAGCCTAAAAATGATGTGCAGTCTTCAGGTGGACCTCATGATCTTGTATCACAAGATATTAGCTAGCCTTTTCCTTTTCTTTCTCTGTATTAAGAAAGCTATTTGTTGTCCATATTGGGCAACTATATAAAAATAGGCAAGTTTTATATCTTGGCAGGATTAAATGAGAAGTATGTGTGTCTTTTTTCGTATCCTTGAATATCAAAACAAGACAAGCCTATTTAGGAACAAGGATTTTATTGCTTAACATATATTTGCATCACGCAGTGAAGACATTCACTTTCATGGCACGTTTTCTCCCAATGGTTTCCAAATGCCTCGCAGCTCTCACAAGGCTGAATTTTTGCAGTGCTTTTCTGAGATGAAGAAGGGGCTACAAGAGGGTGGCAAAGCCTGAATCTGTGATTCTGGTCACAAGAGATGCCTTTGTCTAATGTTTTCAGGGTCATGTGAAATAGTGCTTTGAACAAACTATGAGATTGTTTCTAGAAAAAGGAAAAAAAAGATGTGCCTGCTACTTGTTTAGAGCAAATGTTTGGTAAAGTGAGCACTTCCTCTTTAGGAAGAGAAGATCATTAAGCACTGGGGTTTTTGCTACCTAGCCATGGACTGGAGGAAGAAAGTAATGCTGTAACAGCAATGCTAAGCCTCCCCCAAGGGCAGGCTGGCATGCAGGGGTGTAATTGTACCTGTTCTGATTGAGACAACTTCTCTGGGTTCAGTGACAGCAAATGCAAATGAAGTGTTAGCTTGGAAAGCAGTGAAGAACACATAATGATACAGTCTGGTCATCCTATTTCCAAGAAGATATGAAAAGCCAAATATAGACAACACAGTCAAAGTGGAGCTTCTGTATGGGAGAGCCTTTAAAGGCTTTTTATGGTAAAGAGTAGTAGTGATACGGACACAGGCAGCAATGAGAGGCACTGTAGGAAAAGGCACAGCTGGTTGATTTAGTGACAAAATGTTCTCTCGGGAAGGTATTGGTCTAAACTGCACATGTCTGCAGGAAAGGGCATCATGTAGCATGTCTTTTTCATGTACGACACTTTTGAAAAGATTGGGTCTGTCAAAGCATCCCTGTTTTGAAGTTTCAAGGTTGATTTGATAAAGAAACAAAACCTGGGCAGTGACATCATCTCTTTGCATTTGTTGTTTGTTTCTTAAGTTACTGAAGTGTTAAGTATATGTTGCTCAGCTTCAGATTTCCCCAAAGGGTGGAAATCTCAGAGATGGCTGAGTCCCATGAAGATCACCAGCCAGGTAGTGCCCTGCTTTGGGGACAGACCCGCTTCATAAACTCCTGTGTTGTTAGCCTACAGAAAAACTATGTCGAGACTGTTCCCATCAACTGTGAGAGCCAGAAGAAAACCATTCTTTGTTCACAAAAGCCACTTAAATTTAAAACCTCTGATATGGGTTTGGCATGGCCTTCTATTTAAGAGTGTAAGCTAGTATGATTTAAAGACTTGAACCCATTTCTTTGAAATGTTGAAGCAAAGATGCAAAGTGATCAATATCTTAATAACTTTCTGTCCTTTGCAAATGGTCAAGAATGAATTTTGCTGCAAACTGAAGAGCGAACTCTGATCTGGATTGGAAAGTTGCTTTTTGGTCCAGCCCCAGTCCCGTTCATCCTCTACGTAGGAGGACTGGGGCAGTCTGAAGGGCAGGGAACCTCAAACTGACCCAACAAAACATAGCTGACCACTGACACTTCATGGTGTAGCTAGCAAAACAAGAAACCCACTACCCGGGAGGAGTTTCAAAAGGCAAAGCCTTGGTCTTAATGCTTCAGATTTTTGTTAAAGGAAACAGACAAAATTAAGAAGATAATTAGCCCTCAGCCCTAAGATTAGAAGCAGATTCACATTGAGGGGGAGGGTAGACACTTATCGTATGGGCAGGTAACTACGCTGTTGTCTAAGGAGAAAGATTTTTGCATTGCTTTTGATGCTTTTTTCTATGCAGGACGGAATGGAAGTTCAGTGGTCAGAGCTGGATTTCCTACATTCCTTGAAAGACCAGTCAGACTGAGTCTTTGATAACAGACTCATCAGTCTGGCAATATGGAGCTTGAGGAAGTGTGCATAAGTTTCTATCCTATTTTATTTTATTTGACAATGGTTTTTTGAAGATCAGAGCATACTTACAATTTTTATAGAACTCCCAAATAATTAAACTTACCCCATATGCTTGTAAAGGGCTTTTGTAGTCTGCTTCAGTTTTTTCATATGCTGGGTTTATATCAGGTAAACTGATAGAACTGTTTAGCCTGAAGAAGAGAAGGCTGAGGGGGGACCTTATAAATGCCTATAAATATCTCAAGGGTGGATGTCAGGAGGATGGGGCCAGACTCTTTTCAGTGGTGCCCAGCGACAGGACAAGGGGCAATGGGCACAAACTGAAGTATAGGAAGTTCCGTCTGAACATGAGGAAGAACTTCTTCCCTCTGAGGGTGACGGAGCCCTGGAACAGGGTGCCCAGGGAAGTTGTGGAGTCTCCTTCTCTGGAGATATTCAAGACCCGCCTGGACAAGGTCCTGTGCAGCCTGCTGTAGGTGACCCTGCTTTGGCAGGGTGGTTGGACTAGATGACCCACAGAGGTC
>Ga0065711_1043259_pt1 | contig 14830 bp, 8 predicted proteins | sample Hoacrofraction12_FD_59098 | JGI IMG/M metagenome (GOLD analysis project Ga0065711, IMG submission 59098) | Hoatzin crop microbial communities from Cojedes, Venezuela - Epithelial fraction 12 v2 (version 2) | ecosystem: Host-associated > Birds > Digestive system > Esophagus > Crop | place... | reverse complement strand
TTGTGCCCATTGCCCCTTGTCCTGTCACTGGGCACCACTGAAAAGAGTTTGGCCCCATCCTCCTGACACCCACCCTTCAGATATTTATAAGCATTTATTAGGTCCCCTCACAGCCTTCTCTTCTTCAAGCTAAACAAGCCCAGCTCCCTCAGCCTCTCCTCGTAGGGGATAATATACTCGTGGAAAATACTTCACCTTTTCTGATTGATCTGAACGCAACCATGTTGAAAGAACCTTGTTTCAATTTTCAACTTTTAAATTTTTAATTATTGTTATTTTGCAGTCTTCTGAGCTACTTCTAACAAGTGAAATGTGCTCCATTAGTCCAGAAGATAAACTTACTGTAGGCTTTTGTCTATTGAGCTTTTAATTAAAAGAAACTGAATTAAGGATTGAAACTCCTCTGCTGTGACTTTTGTTTTTAAATAGCTTTACTGCTTTCATTATAAAAAATTAGCAAACGGAACTGTATGTTATCACGAGCCATGAATATTCCATTGTGGTGCATACTATTTTCCATGGCTTCTTGAGGACTGTGTCTTATTCTTATGTCTGGATAACACCTATGACAAACAAGAATCAATTCTTATTAAACCTTCCTATTATTCTGCTATTAAATTAGAATCAATGTAATTTATAACTTTTTATACATGAACCCTTCACTCACTCTTCCTCGTTACATCCATTTGTTCAGGACTTGCTGCTTTTTAGGAATTAGTGAACACAAACACCGCCCATAAGATTAAAAAACACTTTCCCTCTCCCTTTTTTTTTGGTTAATATAAACGGAATGCAAGATAATCACAATATCCTTTGATCTCACTGCCTTGATTAATATTTTCAGGCTTTTCCTTCTTTTGAGGTCATATTCAATGCTGAGTGCATCACATGAAACAATACTCATTTACATGGTGTCAAAATTTTTCAGTTTGCTTTCCTGAGCCAGAGTTAGTTCAAATTCTTTGAGGCGCTGCCTAGTTGTTCTTTCTGCACTGGAGTTTATTCACACGGAAAACTGGACAGCAGAGAATGTAAGCTGGACAAAATTATCATCTAGTTAAGCTCTCTGCCTTCAGCCTGAATCAGCTATTTTCATGCCAACATTCCCACACGGTTATTCAACCACCAATCTTAAAGCCTTCACTAAAGAGGACTCCATCACATTCCTTGGCTATCTATCTCATTACTTAAATACCTACTCAAATACTTTGCTGAATTGCTGGCATAGTTGCTTTTCTTAAGACTAAATGGTTTTGACTTTCAAATCACAACTTCAATCATTAATTACATTTGGATTATATTTTATTAACAGATTATCAGCAGAAAAGCAGGGGAAATATTCTGGCAAATGAAAACGTCAGTAGATTAAATCCTTAAGTAGGTGAAAGGTAAATGTGGTTAGAATCTAGCATGATCTGGCAAGGCATAAATGAACAAAAAAATGTGTTAGAATCTCAAAGAGTTAATAGGCAAGAATCGATGCACCTGAAAGTAAAAAAACAAAAGTGGATGTCTTCCCTCTGCCACTGTAAATCAACCAAATGAAATTCCCTTAGAGGGGCACAGAGGAAAGGTTATAAGAAGTTCCTGTATTTTCTATATTATGTGTTAAATAATTTTGCACAGCGTAACACCTTTTGATAATTTATATTAACCACAAGTCATTATAGTGTCTGTAGCAGATCATAATTAGGAAAATTAATTTTCTATTGCAAATAGAATTTTCTGCTGAATTATGACAAACGAAAGATTGCTGCAATGTAATGAGATGCTTGAATGTCTCAATGAGAACTGGGCATATGTTTCTGCTTTAAATGACTCACTTTAGGCTATAGTATTTCATATTTGGGGTCAGTATTACACCTCACATAATGAAGAATCACAATGTATTGAAAATTTACCAGTTTATCTTTCAAGTTGGCTCTTTTTCCAAATTTGTCTTCCATATTCTTACAATCATTCTATAATATCTATCTTAACCTTTAGTAGAAAGAAAAAAAAATAACATTAAAAGGGATAGCCAAGGCTGGCCAGTCAGCGTTACTCAAGTTACATTAGTCTGGAACACCCCTTTAGTGGAATCCTTCAACAGAGTTCTAATTATAGGCACACAGACCTACACTCATTTATTCATGAATGAGCACTACTAATGAGCCTGGTCATATGGAATCTGTGAGGTCACAGAGCTCTAGGCATGTCCTCAAATAACTTTTGAATCATGGTGAAAAGGCATTGAAAAGTAGTGCTAAGCAAAGCCGCAACTCTTCAAAAGGCTAATAACATTGCCAAACAAAGGTGGTGATGTTAACAAAAAGGATATTGTCAGTAAAAAAACTTTTTATGAAAACGTGATTTCCTGGACTCAGTCAGTTACAGAGATCCACAGGGTGGAATTTTGTGGCCCACTGCCTTAAGAAGAAAAAATTGAAAGTATTAACCAAATTTCAGGAGGCAAAGAAAGGGTCTCACAATCACTGTTGGGAGGAAGACATCTGGGAGAAGAGAGGGACAAAAGGGTAAGAATTCTGGTTTCCTATGTGAGGCAAGATCAGATGAAAACATGCTATGACGCTGTAAAAAATCCTATTTCCAGAAGCTCAAAGCAGGATGAGTCCTTGAGAATCAGAAGGGAAAGGCCTGTGTCAGACTTTCACATGTTCGTGGTTTCCGCATCAATAGTCTTTCATTCATGACTAGTTATTACTTCCTCTGCTTTTCCTCACCAAAAATTTGGAAACTTTTGAGATCAAGAAGTTGGAGATAATTTTGCCCCATAAGTGTATTTTCTCTTCAGAAATGAAGTCATGCAGTAATTCAGAGCATTTTCTTCCCTCATTTGAACAATGTTGTTCTCACTGATCTTATTTTCTGCCCGGAAGCTACAAATAGCAGAAACCACTTTATGGGTAGGAACATACATTTTTTTTTGTGAGACTGACCCATGGAGATGGTCTTTTGAATGGTCCAGCTGACGACAGCAGAGCTGTTGGGTGGGTAATCCCTCTTCCTGAGAGAAAGTCTTTGCCAGGACAGGATTTTTCTCTGGATTCTGGTGCAAGACAGCTTCTGTCACCCAGGGGAAAGAAAGAACTTCCCATCTGCTGCTGCAGGAAAGGCAGAGACACAAATTATAGTTTCTATTCTCAGCATACAGGATCATCTTTAAATATGAACAATATTTGGGAAAAAAAAGTGATAGAATATTATTATAAAAGAGTTGAAAAAAAGGCCAAATCCAAAAGTCAAGCTCTTCCAGCAAGTAAGCATTTTTTGTAGCTTCTACAGACACAGGAATCAAAGTAGAGTTTATACCGTGCTTGCATGCTGCTTGCCACAATAAGGCTCAGATACAGTGATAATACAGATATACTAACCTGTTGACACGGTCTGTAACAACAAATTAGTTGCTTATTGTCCTTGTTCCGTGACAAATTCACTCAGTGTTTGTGTGTGTGACATTATGTGGTTTTCCTCCCATAAGGCTTCTAAGTGCCTTCTTAACAGCTGCATATGTGGGTGATAACTCACACAACATTAAGGAACATTTTGATTGGAGTATGGAAATGATGCTGTTACAACACAATCAGATTTTAGGAGAAATATCGAAAAATGTTTAATCAGAAGATTTATGGACGATTTTGGGCAAGCGAAATGTAATTAGCCCCAATGGATCCTGTCTCTGGCACAGCAGCTGGCAGTGTTCTGCTTGCAACATGTATTGTGGGATCTTTTATGATTATAGTTAAACTGTAAATATTAGAAGACATATCTTTCATCCTGTATGCACAAACATAACTACATTTGAGAAACACTTTCAGTCTATCAGTGAAAAGGCTAGAAAGAACAGCGGCTGGAAGTAGAACAAAACATGAATCCATGTTGAAGTAATGCACAATTTATTTCCTTTTTTATGTTGGGGTCATATAACCACTCCAACTACATCCAAGGGTATTAGGCTGGAAGTTGCCCCTTTCAATAACAGCTCTTCAAGCCACAGGGCACATAGTCCTCTTGGCTTGCAGTTATTGCTAGAGACAAAACCAGGGGCAACAGCCTGCATTGTATCACTTCTAAGAACCATGCAATCACATATCATATTGTCAGTCTTTTATAAACAACATCTTTTCCCCAAGTTTTGGCATATCTAAGGTGTGAGGAGACCTGCTTGGTGATGTAATTGCTTGGCAAGCCAAGCCCAAGGAATTCAAACAGTTGTGCTTTGCTGAAAAGTGCTATAAGAAAATGTGTTTGTGAGTGGAGCCACTCCTGTGCAACTCTGTATCTCCCAGGAATCCCAGTTCACATTAGTTGAATAGTGCCACTAATTGATCTGTAGTTAATGGGTAATATTTACTGCCATTCACAGAATTAAGTGACTGGATACTGATCTCAAATTTGGCTCACCATAACGTGTCAGGGCTGACCTGTCAGAGCAGACACTGTGCAGATACAAATTAAAGCACTGCACCAAAAGTATCACAGCAACACTTTAAAGAGGCATTATCAAGGTTGGTATCTTTCTTACATATACATACTTCTACAAATTCATTTGGTGACTTATTTTTGTCAAACGGGCCTGCCATTTCTTGTCCAATATATCACTGTTTAAAACCAATATGTCTGGTAACAACCTCATCATAAAGGAACCTCTCCGAAGGCAACAGAGAGGTGGCAGAAATCCCAAAGGAGTTGTTTCAAAGAAGCTGAAGTTTGTTTATTTTAGAGGCAGGTGTGGTCTCAAGGAGTCTAACTGAAAATGTTGAACAGTCCACAGGTCAATGATTTACGGAATAAGCAGAGTTAACTTTCTGTTGAAGTCCTGCCATAGCAGGACTAAAATGCTTGTATGCAAACACAGATGTATATATTTATGTCACAAACCAATTCTAACATGGCATTACAGATCATTCCAGCACAAATTAGTGGCAATAAAGAGATTTTGACCTGATTAGTCATCTGGCAAATGCCAGAAAATTCAATGCCAAAATTCATAATGTAATTCAAATACAGTTTCAAAACTGAGTGGATATAATGAAGGAATAATATTCCAGATATTAATCTTTTCTTTCTATGGCAGAAGTCATTCTATAAATTCTGTTATAATATTTGATCAGTCTGAAGCACATAGTGTAAAGAAAGTACATGCAAAGAGAGAAAATGTACGTGCATTTGTTCAGCATATCCTTTCATATCTATGGAATTTATTATTCATATAGTCCCATTCTTTTAACTGTGCTAGGTGATTTCCACCCACTGACCTTAAGTGAGTCTGAAGAACAAGGGCACCGTGATATTACAAAGATACACCTGTGAAGGGACGCAAAGGGATATAGTATATAATATAAAGTAAGAACTTGAACACAACTGATTATTCATCCTATTAACTTCTATACCATACTTCATTATCAGAGATCCCTATCGACATTGGTTTCTTCCTTGCATGTATTCAGACCTACGGGACAGGCAGACTAAGGGTGCCATCCCAAGGACCTAGAAAGTGCAGACATGTGGTGTGATTTCTGGAGCATCACAGAAGCAGCTAAGGAAAGAACTCAAAATAAAACCTGAGTCTTCAAAGAACTTTCTTTATGGAGGTTTGTTATTCCCTGCAACTCTTTATTGATAATCTACCTTTTAAACTCTGCCTTATTATATCATTTTAGTGAAACAAGTTTGTTACATTTCATTGAAGAGGGCCTGCACTCATCTTTTCTCATCCTCTTTGTATGTGTTCAATTGTAACCAACTGCATCATTCTCAGTCCTACTACATGCTGATAAGAAGAGAATCTCAAACCCTGTCACCTCCAAAAAGCAGAGGTTTAAATCTGAAACCTAATTTTACAACTCAAGTTTCTACTAATTGCGCAGTACGGTGTATGTTGCCGTATCCTTATTGTTGGAGAAATTCAATACGCCTGAAAGTCAACATAGCTGTTCATAGTACACCTGGTTAATGGCATACAATAACACAGAAACACATTATGTAACGGACACAGAGAAAGGAAAAAATTATTATGAAAGCTAGGAAAAGACCACTGAATTTATTTTTAAAAACCTAGTTTTCAAGGAATTTCTCATCTCTGTTTCCAAATATGCCTCCCAGGTCATCAGCAACCTTTTCATACTCCCTTATTCTGCTCTGTCCCTGTAATGGCTGGTGGCCTTACCTCTCTTCAAAGGCCTTTGCCCAGCTGGAATCATTTTCTAAAACAGGAGAAAAAGTTATTTAATTTTTAGCTAACTAAATGCAGCTGATTACACTTAGAAAGAGAGGGAGGATGAGGAAGGGAGAAGAAAGATAAAGAGAGAAAAATTCTTAATTTTTACCCGTACTAAAGTCATCTGATAATCCTAAAAAGCCAGTATTTTTAACATGCTTACTCTGCCTCAAAAGCACTGCAAGCAGTAGCTTGCCTTGAGGCATAAATGTTGGGCTAGAAGCCAATGAACCAGTTCAAAAAACAAGGTCTGTCAATGCTCAAAGAAAAATCCCGGCCCTTTATTGAACTGATAAAACACCATTTCTTTTCTTTTCCACCACCTCTATGGAAACTCCTTCTCTGTTCCACCATCCTCCAATTGAGCCTGGCTATTATTCTCAACCACTGAACTCCGATATGGTTTGTCTGTCTTTCTCTCCCTCCCCTCCTTAGCCTGTGATCTCAGCCACCTTTGTAGCTCCCATTATCAGCCCCAGCAGCGTCTCCGCTGTGCTTTGACTGGCAGCACAATCAGAGCTTGTTCTCTCTGGGATGCACAATGTGCTCTGGAGAGCAGAGCCCCCCTCGTACAAGGAATTAGACTTCAACAACATCAAAGGGGTGTAGGAACAGCTGGCAGAACCGATGGGCCCCATGATGGGTGTCTACAATAACTATATGCCACCCCGTTGCCTTTCAAGGTTTGTGGAAAAGCAAAGAAGGATAATGAGAGTTTACTGAAGAGTCAGACAAAAGAAGGAAGAAAACAGCATTTGGTCTTGCTGAAAGGAAGTGGGGGGACCAAGAATGAATGTAGCATTTGCAAGGGAAGAGTTTGAAAATGCTCCAGATTACAGGGAGGCCTTAACAACAAAGCTCAGAGCAGACAAGGCCACCAGAAGGTGCTTTGATTGGACCTGTTATTGTATTTAGGTGCATCTCACTTGAGGTTAATTCAGGTATTTAGGAACATGTTGTGGTTTTGCCTCAATTTGCAACAAAGAACCACACAGTTACTCTCTCACTTCTCCTCTCTCCCTATTGGGACGGGGAGGAGAATCAGAAGGAAAAAAAGGCAAAACTTACGGGTTGGGATGAGAACAGTTTAACAGAATGGTAAAGGGAGGAGGAAACAACAACCAAGAATACTGACAAAAAGCATACACAACATGCAGTGTTCTCACCACCCAATGCTCAGCTTGCTCCTGAGTAGCAGAAGGCCCTCCTTCAGCCAGCTCCCCACTTAAATATGAAGCATGACACCACATGGTATAGAATATCCCATCTGAATGGCTGTTTGGGTCAGCCCAACCAGCTTGTTGTGAAAATTAACTCTATCCCAACTGAACCCAGGACAGAATGTCTCCATCTCCAAGACATGTTACATTTTTCTGACTATAAATTCTCAGTATGCACCCCTGCTGTTAAGCAGAGAGTGAAGCCTCTCTGAGACCAATGCTAAGGTGTTCATGTTTGAAAGACTGTGCAGATTATCTTAAAGGTCTACCAACCTATTGGCGTACCTGTTACAGATCAACTTTGAGAACTGTTTTCACCCAGATCAAACAGATCTTCCCTCATTTATAACAGATGTTTACATTGTGCTCGGTCCTTCTCAGAACTGGTCTTGTGTCTTTTTATGGGCTTGTTTCTAACAGTGGGCATCAATGACAAGAAGTCGGGTGCAGAAGGGAAGAAAATGAGGAGCAGGAGAGCCAGTGTTGGTGTTTGCTGACAACAACTGCTCACAGTCCACAGTTTTCAAGGATATGCTGAGCAAAATATAGGCATGGACAGGCCTGGTGGGATGATGAAAGTACAAACCCTGCAGCTCAGCAGAACTTCACAGATGGGACCGGACAGCTTCTGGGATTAAATGAAGCTATTTGTACAGTATTTATAGAGCATACAGGGTGTACAGTACATACTGCACGTACAGGTGGCAGATTTAGGCCAGTGTCTCACTATCAGTGTAAACATAGCCACTGCGTAAGACCGGAGCTCTGGCTTAAAAGTGAGGATGGCTCATTTTGGGAGAACTCTAAATTTTCCACTTGCAGACCTTCCCTTGATTTGTGTTTCAGGCACAACACAGCTGCTGTAATAACAGCTCCTGAATCACCAAAAATTTCTAACTCTGTCCAGTAAAAATAGGTTTAGGGTATTTTGACATGTAGCATTGGAAGTGTTAGTTGAGAGAATACTGCCACAGGTGAGGCAGAAACCTTTCAGAAGGGATGGAAAATAGACCTGGCGGGGAGCACTGATTATACCAATCAAACTATTTGTGTGAGGTTCATGCAGGAAAGTTGTAGACAGAACAGGATTGCACATGTTCATGAACCAAAAGAAGAAAAATTTCCAGAGCTCTCAAAGAAAGAAAAAGATCCCCTCTAATGAAAACAAAAAAAAACCCAGCATTTTTAAGAAATTTGGGCACTGTGTGAGTTTCTATACAGGTGAAAAAAACAAGAAGTGTCATTATGCAGCTTGTGAAAAAGTGAACTTTTATGTTATTTGTATTAAAGGGAATTCACCCCACCCAGTAGCTAGAGAATATCATAATATGCATTGAAAGAAATTTGTAAAGGCACCTATGGGGAAGAAATAGGGATGTTTCTTGCCTCAGTGTGGAAAGAGGAGGACTTTTCTGCTGGAAAGAAAGGAAAGAAAAAAAACCCACTCGGTTTCATTTATCACCTTGCTTTTAGGAAGGCAGAAATTCTTAACAATTATTTATGAATATCCATTTATCACAATAATTCTTTCCAAATTAGGTAATGCTTGCGAAGTTTTTGCTCATGAATACCTCCAGATGTCACCAAACTCAGAGTCTGCAGGACCGATATGGCAAGACAATGAGATTTACCTCTTCTAACCTTAACATTTACACTGAAAACACAAAGAGCTTTGTAGAAGGTATTTTAACTCAAACTAGTCAGCCAGGCAGACAATCTTCATAATCAGGGGTCACTTCCAGAGCAAAATTCATATAATGGCTATTTTAGGAATAGGTGAATTTTAGGAACAAGATGTCCTGAGATGTGTCAGTATTTCCTTAACTTCTAAAGAATGAGACCTCAAAGAACTAAACCAGAGACTGAGTCTACATGATGGACATTTTATTCTGAGCAAACAGATGCCATCCAGAAGTCTGTGGATGATGATGCAGTTAGAAGTTACTGGTAGAGTGCCACATCCAAACACTGTGGGTTGGTGAACGTTGGACTTCTGAGTCTACTAAGAAAAAAACATTCAAGTCAAAGGAGAAGACATCTAGATCAGAGTTGAGCACTTCAGTCCACCTGTGCATCACCCTTTAGCTCATGAACAGACCATGACAATACAATCAATAGGCATGACCTAACATCCACATCATGGATGTACTCTGCTAGATATCTGCAGCTAAGCAATTAGGTCAAAATATACTTTTTTCCCTAGCTTCTGCATGACAATACTCCCATTTTATGGCAGTAATAACCACTGGATTTGCATTGCCCGTGTTTTCTGGGTAGCATATTCAAGAAGTAATAGAGAATGGCAAAGGAACAAAGGTGGTTATAGTTACAGCATTTATAAACACAGATTATTTTATGGCCCGCACCACTGCTTTTCCTAAAAACATCTCATATCCTTCAGAGTCAGACTGGCCAAAGAATTCACAACAAGATACCAAGTAACTGACCAGATTTTCAAAAGAAATGCACGCACTGCATAGTCAGCTTTTCAGAAGGTATGGCTATAATGTACCATTCTTTCAGGAGTCAGAGTCACGCTTTTGAAAAATCCTTGCAGATGCTGTAAAATTTGAAACCTGACTGAAAGTAGTGAGGACCATGACTTTTGCTTCATGTGAAAGATTTCAGTGTCATTAAACAAGATGACACATGGACTCAGAAGAAAGAATACCACCTCTTGAAACACTAACACTGCAGAGATTGTCCTTGGAGGTCTTCCCATGCAGGCAGTGATCCTGAACAACCCTGCTCCTTTTATGCAACATGGCATCCAGGGCTCAGGATGATAGACTGCAGGCCATATGCTAGATCTTTGTCTTTGCTAAAAATAGGACATTTATTCTACCCTGCTAGGGACAAGTCTGTATAAATGTGACCAGAAACCTGGCAGAAATCCATAAGGCTGAGATGAACAACAGAGGGGCTTCCTTCAGGCTTGTCAGACAGCAGCCTAATAAAAATCCTCTGAGGAATGGACAGAGGGCAGAAGTGATAGCTAAGTTTATTTTCCCTCAAATGCTTCCCTCACTCCTTGACCTCCATTTCTTTTGTAGAGTAACATGCACACTTCAGCCACTGCTAATGCTGCTGGAAAAGCCAATGCCAAAGCAGACATCCTTTTTTCTCTGTACCCTCTTTCCCTTTCTCTCCTGGACACTGCCAGTGTTAGACATCTAGCATAAAATATTTCACAAGGTTAGAAAACTCTGGCACAGTAACTGTGCGTACAGCTGCTTCCTCCTTCCTTTGATTAGCACCTATTTCGTGTTTAATCGTAGCATGGAGCCGAATCAAAAATTCACTTGGAAGCTACTAAACAAACACCAATTATTTTGGAGGGACATAATATCCCTTTTACTGACAGAAGCCCCGTCCTGCTGAGATTCCTGGAGGCTCCTGGAGAAGTGCTGTCAGGTTGATCTCTGTTTCCTGAACGCTGTTATTGTCAGTCCATCTACTACCGGTCCAATTTCCTACACAGCTGATGTCCCTGTCTTTGCAATTTTGAATGTGCTACAGAAAAGGCTATAAAACACAACACTTATGTCCACCTTGTGGGTAGATCACACCTCTTTAAGTACTCCTTGCTCATACAAGCAAGGCCCGTTTCGTCAGCTGGTCCCTCCCTTTGACAAGAACTAGAGCTGATGAATGGAAAAGAAACTGTCCATCCACATTTTCCTGACCAAAGGGGTGACTCAAGTCTCTGGGTCTAAGACACTCCTCTTTTCCCCACTGTCCTGGTTTTGGCTGGGAAAGGGTTAATTTTCCTCCCAGTAGCTGCTGAGTTTTGGATTTAGTATGAGAATAATGTTGATAACACTGATGGTTTTAGTTGTTGCTAAGAAATCAAGGACTTTTTTCAGTTTCCCATGTTTGGCTAATAAGCAGATGTGCAGGAGCTGGGAGGGACCACAGCCAGGCAGCCAGCCCAAGCTGGCCAGTGGAAATATTCCATACCATAGACATCATGCTCCATTTATAGCTAGGGGTTGGCTGAGTGGCAGGAATCTTCTCTTAACAGTGATTCCTTTTTTTTTTTCTGGGAGTTCCAACTTTTCTGTGAGTTTGGTCTTTTTTTCAGGAGTTCCTCAAAATTCATTAAATCCATGAGTTCTGTGTTCCACAGTCGCTGCTCGGGGACTGGCTACACAATTGGTCATTGGGGAGTGAGAAAAAAATTGTACTGTGTATTGTTTCTTTTGCATATTCATTATTAGTATTAGTTTTTTCCTTTATTGTTTTATTAAATTGAGTTTTACCTGTCATCCATTCTCCTCCCCATCCCACTGGGGGGGAAAAGGATGGGTGAGCAAGCAGCTGTCTGGTCCTAGTTGCCAGCTCCTGGGTTAAACCACGACCCTCACCACTCTCAGATCCTTGTCCTGCTCTCACTCCAGATTTCCACTGGCATGATTAGATGGCAGCTACAGAAAGAGCTCACTGGCATCCAGCACACAGGTGGGGGTAATGACCTTTTCTGAGGAGGGAAGAGGAATGGACAGGAATCCCAAACTGGATCGATGGCTGTCAGAAGAAAATTTGCTTCAGCAGTGGCTGATATTCTTTAGGATGCACCCCACACACCCAACACCACCTCGCTGCGCACTTGCCCTTGCCAAGATTCCTCATCACGTTGGTTGAGCCAAATGCCACCTCGACTCTTTGTGCTGCCATGATCTAATTGAGACTGCAGCAAGGACAAAGAAGGCAGCAGTGATTTTATCTTTCTTTTTTTTCTCTTTTAACCTTTCATTTTTCCCTCCAAAATCACTTAGGAGTGATAAGTCAAAGTGAAAAACCTTATTGACCACTGCAGAAGTAAACCTTTGTTTTGTATCTTGAAAAAAGATCTAACCTAAAACCTCCCACAGATACACAAGATTAATTTTCACTGCTTTGTTTCACTCTATTTATGAGCAGCTCTTGCTGAGTTTTAGATTTTATGCCTCAGCCTGCTGGCTGACAACACTTTCTGTCCACCCCTGAAGCCTGACTGATTAGCACTGCCAGCCAAATAACACTCTGTATCAGCAGGCCCAGGCATGCAGGCTGGAATATGGCTGGCCACACTTCTTTTGAATTCCCGTGTTTATACAGGAGCACACTGCAGAAAAGGCCTCGGTGGATAAGCAGAAACAGTGTGAAACCTTCAGCTTGGTTTCCTGAGCCCATGTTTTGCAAACCTTAGGCAGACACTGGATGAGATCACACAAGGAGCACGGTGGGGACAGAGGCATTGTCTAGATGAGACAGTCAAGCTGATCTCCAGTAGGACAGTGGGGGAGTGACAGAATTTAGGCACACTGTATATACATAAAGCTTGCAATAGTCTTTCTGCTTTAAGGCGTGATGCTCACACATCAGGTTGTACACTGGAAGAGGTGGGAGTCAGCTGAGCTGTGCGCTGAGGTTTGAGATTTAATATGCCTGTAAGCATGTCATAGCAAATGAATATCAGACATGGGTGAATATTTCTCCCAGTTCTGCACATAATAACTAACATTGTAAGTAAATATTCCACATTAAAAGACTAGTTGGTTCAGTAAAAAATCTATATACTCCCTCTGTGTCTCTGCCCAGATCATCTGGCTTGGTCCTCAGAAATTAATAAATTAAACAAGAGTTCCCAGCAGTAACTGGAAATACAAGGTGCTTTGGAAAGAGCTATTAATTTGTACCCAGAATAAAGAAACCTGTCAATACATTGAGTGGCCTTGAGTTAAGATTTTTACATCATAGTCTAATTTATTTTAAACAATTCCTCAGAAACAGGGCACTAAACCTGGAAAGAATGTCAATAGGAGGCAACAAAAATACCTGAGCTAAACTTCCAGCCTGACAGAGTGGGAAATAAGGAAGGGCCACTATACAAATACCAACTGGTGTGAATGCCATGCTTGCCCTCCTGGAGCATACAGTTCCAACTTGTCCAGACGCTTCAAATGTCCCTTCCTCATTATCATAATCATCGCAGTGTCTGAGCACTCCCGAGTGCCTTACTCCATGGCACTTTCTCCCACTTTACAGGTGGGAACAGAGACAATAAGAGTAGACAGCTCACTCGAGAGTCCAGACACAAAGGCAAGAACTGCCCAAATGCTCGCTGCTCACTAGAATTAAGCAGCTCTTCCGTTAAGTGGGTACTTAAAAAGTTCTCAGAGGACTCCCGTATGTCATTGTAATGGAGCATTACTTACAGCTTAACTCTAACAGAAAGCAGTTTTACAGGTTCACTGCATGGTTTCTTAAGATTGCCTCGCCTCAATGGCCCTGATCGTTAGTGATATTTATAGAATTTATTCCTATTGGTTTCAGTGAGTGGTATTCATCTAAATAAAGCCAAACTGCTGAGTTCTTGAGCAGTGTCCTATGCCTCAGTCTCACGTCCTGCAACGAGGACAGACACACTTCTCTCTAGGAGCACTCGGGACAGAAATGCTTTCGTTAATCAAAAATTAACCTTTACTTTCAGACTGCATTTTGGAGTTGTGCCTCTGTGCACTGCGGCACACTTCCTCTTCTGTGGGAGCGTAAATGAGCTTCAGATCCAGCAGGTAGCACCTTCACTTCAGTGCTACCAGTGAGAGAAGGCGAAAGGGAGGCCAAGCAGTTCAGCTTTGAGTAGCACCATCCAGGCCAGCAGACACAGAAGGTTTTGGTGTGTCATGTGCCTCACACAGTATTTTGTCTGGCTTCCACTTTCAGAACACAAAGGAATAGTCCATACTTATGGCAGTAAGTCAAAGCCCAGCATTTCTGACAACAGACTGTCTTCAGTAACACAATGCAGTGTACGGCACCTTCCCCGTGTAACCACATTGCTGCGGAGGGTTGTGCATCTGTCCCTCACCTTGTAAGAATTATTAGGACAGGATCAAGGTTGTGAGGACTCTGGGGTGGGGACTCCCCATGCATGACACAGGTGTGTCTCACTTGTGTGAGTCCAGCCTGCAGGCTTGAACCATGTGCCTCCAGCCTTGGCTGCCTTGAGTCTATGTTGAGGCATTATTTAATAGAGCAGCTGTGAAGACGAAATGCTGAAAACAGAAAAGCTGAGTGCTACTAATAATACCGCTGTGTTAGAAACAAGGGTATCTTTCAAAAAGAAGCTAATGTGTTTCCCTTCATCCACCTATGAAGAGATGTGAGGCAGATCTAGTACATGTTCGCAAAGTAAGTTGAAATGCTGTTATTAATTATGGCAAAGTACTATTACAGAATCACAGAATCACAGAATGGTAGGGGTTGGAAGGGACCTCTGTGGATCATCTAGTCCAAACCCTCCTGCCGAAGCAGAGTCACCTACAGCAGGCTGCACAGGACTGCGTCCAGGCGGGTCTTGAATATCTCCAGAGAAGGAGACTCCACAACCTCCCTGGGCAGCCTG
>Ga0065711_1043258_pt1 | contig 14831 bp, 8 predicted proteins | sample Hoacrofraction12_FD_59098 | JGI IMG/M metagenome (GOLD analysis project Ga0065711, IMG submission 59098) | Hoatzin crop microbial communities from Cojedes, Venezuela - Epithelial fraction 12 v2 (version 2) | ecosystem: Host-associated > Birds > Digestive system > Esophagus > Crop | place... | reverse complement strand
GGGGGGGTGTGTGTGTGTGTGAGTGAGGGAAATGAACCCTCCTGCGGCGGGGTGCTGACAGGCGTGGAGCGGCCGGAAGCTGGTTTGAAAAAAATACCGCGTGGGTTGGTTTGTTATTTTTCCTACTCGGGTCCCACAGAATGTTCGGGGTTGGAAGGGACCTCTGTGGGTCATCCAGTCCAACCCCCCTGCCGAAGCAGGGTCACCTACAGCAGGCTGCACCGGACCTTGTCCAGACGGGTCTTGAATATCTCCAGAGAAGGAGACTCCACAACCTCCCTGGGCAGCCTGTTCCAGTGCTCCGTCACCCTCAGAGGGAAGAAATTCTTCCTCGTGTTCAGCCGGAACCTCCCAGGCATTAGGCCTGTCTTCTGTAGTAGCTCCAAGCACGGTGTGAGATAGCAAGGGAAAAAGGCAGTGGTTGGGTCTTTGCAGCATGCTTTCCTGTGTCGGAACAAAAACACTCCACGAAACTCTTGGTTTTTTCGGTCAGCTTTCCTCAGGATGCGGGGGGGCCTCGCCCTCCGTGCCCGCTGGTGTCAAGAGCGGTCCTGTCAGCGGTGGGGCCTCCCTGAGACCAGCGGGCCCCTCCGCAGCGGAGCTTGCTTACCCCACTTAACCTCTCACCTCTTCTGTGTGGAAAATATCTCTGGAAGTAGCCACCTGAGCGTTAATGCTGTCTGTCCTTAAGCCAGGGTCAGATCGCCAGTGTGTATATATGCAATTTCTGGCAGCGTTGCAGTGAGCGGGTTATATATTCAGTGATCAGGTTATATATTCAGTGATCAGAGTTATTCTGAAAGGTTTGTTGTGCTTGTCTGCTCTTCTCATTTTTAAATCCAGAAGAGGGAGCAGTAGGAAGAGAGAGCAGAGTGCTGCCTTAGCTGATGCCATAGCAACACCAAGCTCCAGGGCTGCAGTTTGGCTTTCCGCTGGAGTCTTGACTTACACCCTTGTTTGAGATGATGCAGCCTTTCCTATTCCTGTTTGTGTTGGTGGCTTATTTAATCACACGCGTTTCAATCCACATACTGATAAATGTTGCAAGTATCTATATTGTATATGAATACACTGAACAAAGTAAGTTAAACTTGTTGTTAGGTCGTGGCTTTGTAGCACCGAGCGTTTTGACAGTATGTGATTTAGGTTATTCAGCCTGGTTTGTCCACTTGTTGTTACAACATACGTCAGCTCCATGGTACTTGTTATACTGGCAGAGCTGCTTGGGGATTTCTATGTGAAAAGAATGAAGGAATTTATTTGCCTTTAAAAAAAACCCCACCACACCAAAGTGCAACTACTGAGGGGTCGTTTATTTGTTTTTATAACTTTTATAAACTTTTCCTGACTTACCACAGTTTGGCATAACAAGTAGGTGTACTTGCTTAACACACGAGGCATACTGCTGCTGTGCAGAGGAGGAAGAGAGAGCAAGTGCTGTGGCGTAACACACTTTGCTGCACAGAAGTACAGCTCAAGCTGGAGCCCTGCACCTGCAGCTTCTAAGTGGCAAAATCATGTGGTGGGGCTGCCACAGGTGTCTTCCATGCTGTGACACTTGCTGGGTCTGGAGACAGAATGCACCTGGAAGTTGTTCTGTAACTATTTCCTCATGTGTTCTAGCAATTTTAAGAGATACTTCACCTTTTAAAGCTGAACAGCTTTTCCGGTATGTTTTCTTTCCTTGTGGTCTCAAATGATATTTGAGCTGCTCTTTGCTTTTGTTTAAGACCACTCGTTTTTTTTATTCTTCTTTCATTGTTTCCACCTCCCAACAGCAACCAAGTAGGACTTTGGGCAGCCATTCTGAGAATTCTGTAAAAAAGGTTTCATTCAGAACCGTAATGTAAAAGAACAGAATAGACGATTTCAGTTGGAAGAGACCTACAACGATCATCTAGTCCAACTGCCTGACCAGCGCAGGGCTGACCAAGTTAAAGCGTGTTGTTAAGGGCGTTGTCCAAAGCCTCTTAAACACTGACAGGCTTGGGGCATTGGCCACCTCTCTAAGCAGCCTGTTCCAGTGTTTGACCCACCCTCTCGGTAAAGAAATGCTTCCCAGTGTCCAGTCTAAACCTCCCCTGGCACAGCTTTGAGCCATTCCTACACGTCGTATCTCTGGATCCCAGGGAGAAGAACTCAGCACCTCCTTCTCCGTGTCGCCCCTCAGCCTTCTTTCCTCCAACCTAGACAAGCCCAGAGTCCTCAGCTACTCCTCACAGGACATGCCTTCCAGCCCTGTCACAAGTTTTGTGTCCCGTCTTCTGGACGGATTCAAGGACCTTCACATCCTTCTTAAACTGTGGGGCCCAGAACTGCAGTACTCCAGGTGAGGCTGCACCAACGCTGAATACAGCGGGACGATCGCCTCTTTTGACCAGCTGATTATGCTGTGTTTGATGCACCCCAGGACGCGGTTTGCCCTCTGGGCTGCCAGATAAGCGTTTGTGTTCCATCTGTACGATGTGATGTTGCCATGCTGGATGTAGTGAACACAATAAATGTCTGTTGATCCATTCTTAAATTTGCATTTCTTTCATCTGTATATGGATAATGTAGACTCACAGAATGGTTTGGGTTGGAAGGGACCTTTAAACATAATCTGGTTCCAACCCCGGACATAACAGCTCTGTTAACAGTTGTAAATTTTAGCATGCAAATTCTTGCCTTTTTTGTTTTTTAAAGAAAAATTGAAAATGTAGTAATTGTAGCTTGTGTGATTGCACTGATGTTAACATTTGGTGTTTTGCTGTGAATCACGAGCAGAGTTAAAAGCTCAGTTGTTCATTTCCTTGTGCATTGCTGCCTCGGAAGATAAGGGAGTAGCTAAGATAAAGTGCCAGTTGCTGCTCTGCCTGGAGGTCAGCACAGGGGGACCCAAAATGGACTTTACCAGGAGCTACCAGTGTCCTTTGGTCGCATCGGAAAACTGACGCTGCTAAAACCCTGGGAGTTTTCATCAGGACCAGGAGGGGAGCAATCAGTAGTTGGACAGGCTCAGAAGCTCATCCCTGGTAATTCCTTTACCTTTCCTTCTTCGGCTTGTCACTGTCCAACCCATGGAACACACTCAGCTTGCGATTCTTCATCCCATGATGATTCTTTGAAGCTGGCCTAAATGTGCTCCTGCTGGACGAATCAATCATTCTTCCTTTGGCCCGTTCATCCCTGCCTCTGTGCTGTCCTTGTACCACCAGGAAAGAAATGCCAGGGAATGGCTAAAAATAACCTGAGATGCAGAAGGGGGGGATTGTCTGTTTCAGCAATGAGGCCACATTCGTAAAAGTACAGATGTGCTGATGTGATATGTCTGAGCTGATCTGTCACTGTTGCTGAACGTGAAAGGCCCTGCTCCTGTCTGTCCTTGAGAGGTTCCCAGTGCCTGCCTGATGGCGTGGCAGATTGCTCAGAATCGCCAAATACAGCAGAAATTAACCTAGCAAAAACAAGCCAGAGCAAAAAGTAGTTCTTCATTTGGTTTCTGAATTGAATTGACTTAATTTTCAGGCAGCCGGTCACCAGAGCCAGCTCAATGGAGGGGGCAAATCGGAGCAGCGATAGTAGGATGGCCACTTCCAGCAGCTGTGAAACATTCTCTTTGCTCTGACCTGAGAAGTGTCCCTGGCTCTGTTTCTCTTACCTCCATCCCCAAAGTTTTCTTCTCACGGTTTCTTATCCCACTCTCCTGCTCTGAGTTGGTCTGGGTTCTGGTTACTTGCTCACTTCACTGTTGCTCTAGCATTACTACATCTATTTCTTTTCCTCACCTCGTTGATTTTAGTTTCCTGGCACTCTTGAGCTGTCCTCTGTTCTTCCTTTGATGTGTATCTTTCCACTTTTCCATGGCTTCCAGAGAATTTCATTCACAGACTTCTCATTAGATCTTGGCCTCCTTCCTTACCTCCTGCTGTCTTTTCTGCAAGAATCTATGCTTAGCCATTCCTATTCCTTCCTCTGTGCTCTTTTTCTTTTTTCCCTAGATCTATAGCTGTATCCTCACCCATGCTGATTATTAGTCTCCGACAGTACCACGACCGTATTCATTTTTAAACCCATTCTCTCAAGTCTGTTTCTCCTCCACTTCTTTCACCATGTCCAGATGACTCTTCCTTCCCCAGGCTTTAAATGCCATTTTCCCTCCCAGAACCAGTCTCTGTCTCTCTTTGTTTCTGGCTGTCCTGCTTAGGCTGCAGTTCCACAAACAAACAGTTCTTTCAGGGGAGTGCTGGGTTTTGCAGTGTTATTTTTATGTCTCGTAAGTTCCCCGATCCGATTTATTCCATAGCCCACACAAACAGTTGTGCTGGCATACTGGAGAGGGATTGGGATAGAAAGCATGTGTTAGCCCTGATGCTGGACAGCATGTCAGTGGGACCAGTCTTCTCCCTTAACTGGTTTGGGTTTACGTCTTCTTTCCAGTCACAAAGCTGCTCCCAGTTTCTCTCTTCCTCTGCAGTATGAGACTCCTCAGACTGCAGCTCAGTTTGCTCCTTCACTCCAAGTCCTGTCTCTTACCTGTCTGCATTCAGAGCAAATGAAGCTCTGCTTTCAGCATACCAGGGCACCAGGTGGCTGGAGAAAGCTGTTCGGGTTTTGTCTGTTTTTTTAAGTGCTTTTTACTTAGTGGTATTTCTCATACCAAAGTGGGAGACTTCTTGATAGCAGTCTTTATTCCTATTTAGCATTCATCGGTTGGTTCCCTCTCATCTGGAACTTACTTTACTTTATAGGCTGGGGTGTTGTGGGTTTTTTCCTTCTTAGTGCTGAAATGAAGTGATGCATGTCCTGGTTAAAGTCTTTCCCATTAAAACTGAAAACAAAATAAGTGGCAGATCTGTCTGGATGCTTTGTAACTAGTAGACTGTCCTTGTTCTGTGTCTTGTGTGAAAGACAAGTAAAAGCTTGAAGGACTCAATTTCTGCCTAGCCTTTGTCAGCTAACAATGGAACCATAATCTGTATCAGGTTTTATTTTGCACCATCAAAAAGTCATCATTCTTTAACTGGAAATGTAATTTCCTGGTACCCTTTATTTATGTGGTTTTCTTGCACCTCATCTTTTCGTCTAACCTTTGACTATTCATAAAGCTAACAATGTCTTTTCTCCACCAAAAGGGCTTTCTGTCCTGTGAATCTTGGACTCAGTGTTCGAAATGTGAAAAGGAGGAATGGTGTCTGTGTTTCAGGATGCTAAATCATCGGTGCGATCAGATCTCCACTGCATCAGATGGCTATTTGTGCTCTGTGTGTAAACTGGCGCTGGCCCTGCGTGCGCTGCCCCGGATCCTGGGACCGTTGCTGGTCTTTGCTAGTCCAGCTGGCTCTGTGTTGGTTCAGCCTGTGAGGGTGTCGGTGGGAAGTGTCTTGTCTGGGGTGAACTTGCTGTTAGGATCAGTGGCTAAGCTACGTGTGAACCCAGTGTACATGGCACTGTGTTCAAATAAAGTCTATAAAGGGCTGTGCCTGCTGGTGGAGACAGTGGCAGAAACGGCTCAGGCCTGTTAGCAATGTTAGTGTCTGAATTTTTCCTTTGCTGGGATATCCTCCCCTCCTCGTTACTCCAGAGAGCACGGGATTGACTGGAGCACGAGAGCCCCATCCACTGCCCCGGCCTTCCGACAGCAACGGTTCTTTGAAAGCCTGAATGCCTAAATCATCCCTGTTCCAGCAGAGTACTCAAGTCTGTGCCTGCTGTTCACGCTTAGCTGAACTGGGAATAACCTTAATGGCTAAGCCATTCCTACAGCAGCCTGGCAATTCAGTTCCTCTAATCTATGGTCTCCCATTCTGTGTATGTGCAAATGATGCAGTTCTTCACTAGTAAGCTTCAAACGCTTTATTAAGGTGGCGGTTTCTTTTAAATATACCAGTTTATATCATATGCATCGTAAATCAATTGTTAGATAAAATAGGGCTTTCTAGTGCTGTTCCAGAAGACACTCATGTAGTAATGGATTGGTAATGTACTATAGTTTCAGGGGGGTTGTTCATTGAAATATGGTGCTGAAAAATGTAACTTCTAGAAGTGTATTTAGCTTTTCTAAATGCTAGACAGTGCAGTGGTTGAATAAACTTAATTCCAGGTAGATATGTGTTTTGGGATACCAAAATAGATCATACTCATTTGAAATGTTTAATAAGTATCCCAAATAACTCTGGATGTTCAGTTGCAGGACCAGCACTGCCTCCAGGCTATAAAAGCAGCTGTAGCTCAGAAAGTCCTGACAGTGACGACGACTCGGAATCTCTTCATCCATCTGGGGATGCAAACAGAGATTCTGAAGAGGAGACAGAAGGAGATCCAGCATCAAAGTGAGTATGTTCTTCAGTTATTTGTAGATTTACATTGTATTGCAAATGAAATGTGTCTGCATAAGTTATGAGAAAGGGAGAGTGTTATCTAAATCAAAAGGTAAACCCTATACCTGTGTATAACTTGATGCTGTGTTCTGCATGTTCTTTGTGGTCAAGAATGTTCAGCTGACGTGTTTGACACCGTATGGTGGAATTAAGTTACTTAGGACAATCAGATCTCTGTATTTACATGTTTTATTTTAGTTCTGCAATTAAAGTAATAAAATCCTTGATGTTTTGCTTGTTTGTACTAAGGACAGACACCACTTATCACGTATGTAAGTATTTGGTACTGGAGTTTTGTCCTGTTTCTGGTGTACTACCTCTCATCAAGAGGTCGTAAAAACTATTTATAGGCATGAATTTGTGCATTCAATTAAGTCAACTCTAATGAAAAAACTCAGATTGTTTAGCGAAGAACAGGAGTCTGCACATACTCTAATTTGGTGGGGTTGATTACTCACAATTGCTGTGTAGAGAACTTGTGTGTGTTTGTGCTAGGCCTTGTATAAGGGACTTGAAGGGCATTATGCCATCTTAGTGAGTGCTAGAGTAGTTATTACGCACTTTTCTCTTGTTGTCTTGTTCAACAATTTTTCAGTTCAGTAGAACTGAACTGGGAAAAATACTAGTCAAAATGCAGCCAGTGTATGAAAACAGAGAAAGAAGAGTGCTGAATTTAAAATTACTCTGTGGCTAGAAAATGGTATTTCAACATTATACTACTCTTCTTTCTACAGCAAAAGCATTCTTCGTGGTTTTTTTAAATGTTAGAGCATTTTTGGAGTGAAGCTTATGCTCCCAATTTTTTAATTGCTTCAAATTATTTTGGATCCTTTTGCACTGTCTCCTTGGTAACAGCAGGATATTTAGTACATAAGACTGAAATAATTTTATGTATTTTTTTTCTTTTTAAAATGTAGATAATTGCTACGCATGTCAAGGTAATTATTAAGTGAAATCTTTTTATTTGCAGAAAGCCAAAAAGAATTCAGGAAGATGATGATGATGATGGCTTTTTTGGGCCTGCTCTTCCTCCTGGATTTAAAAAACAGGATGATTCTCCAGAGAGGTAATTTAAATGGAATTGTATTCAGACTCTTTTCCTTAAAACACAGTTATTTTAGATGAAATATTTTGTGGCACTATTACAGAACACTTCACTTGTGCACTTCAGATTCAGATGATTAGAATTGCTTCCTCCACATTCTGAGAACAGGAACAGTATTTGCTTGAAACAGAACACATAGCCCTCCTAGTCCTGGCTGGAAGGTTGGAGATAAAAATTAAAAACGTGAATTGTCCAAGTTAAATTTTGAATGTCAGATTTCTCGCATTTCTTATGATAGGTTTCAGTGCAGAAAAAAACAAATTACAGGGTACAAGGACCCACAGTTCTGTAGTTCTCTCTGGGCTGTGAGGGAGCAGGGCAGTTAGCTTTTGTGTGGTGCAGAGATTATTGGCATTGTCATTTGCTGATGCACCAAGGATTGCTGTTTAGGTGTCTCCAGGTAGAAAACTAATCTGAACAGTGTAGGTTTCTAGAAAGCCAGCTGTCATGTCTAAGCAAATAAGCATTGTTTGTAGCCTCTATCAGGAAGCTTTCCATTTGATTCCACGTGGTTATAAAATACTTCCCAAAAAAACTGTTTATGGATTTTTCTATGCAGAACTTAACCATATCTCACAGACTTCTAGTCTTCACATCAATCTGTGCACTTCCTACTATAATTGATATCATAATCCATAGTGAAATTGGTACTTCCAAGGGAACACTTAGTGATGAAAGGTACAGTAGAGTCGCTTGATCACTATTATCTTCCCTAGAGCAATAGGGAGCTGGTAGATAAAATAATTCAATACCTGCCTGTCAGGTATGAGTTTTGAGTTCTAGGAATGTGACTGAATTTATTGTCAAGCTGTGTATGTAGTATACGATCTAGAAGGAAATTTCTAAGTTGAGTTTTTTTTTAGTTTGGATATATTTTTATAGTTCTTGGCAGCAGTTAGGAAAAGAAGAATTTATGTAATTAAGGTTATCTGGAAGTGTCCTCTTCATCTGTTTGGTTACACTTCACTGTAGTCGACAAACTCTCTTGTAATTGTGAGTATCGTGCTCAGTGGGCTTATTTGGTGCTTTGATTTTCCCAAAAGTAACTAATATATTTTCTTTTTCTTACGTTTCATATGCACAATGTGTTATTTTAATTATAAAATTTAGGAAGTCACTAAAATAATGTGATTTCTAATAAAGCAAATAAATGCTTGTAGCTTTTAGTATCAACAAAGGTGGCGTTCCTGCTTTCTTGATTTTTGACATAAATACTCCTGTGGTAAAATGCTATGCTAAAGTGTACAAAGGAAGAGACAAAGAAGAGGCAACTTGTAGCTTGAAGGTTAGAGAAACGAGCAGTAACACAGGTGGTCACCCATCATATAATCTTAGTCTTTTGTGTGTTCGCCCAACTCTTATTTCTGCTTAGCAGTTTAGTTCCAAAATGATGGATAGCTTGCATTTGCATTCGGAGGCCAGGAGTCTGCCCTGTGTCTGTGAGTATGAGAGATGAAAGCAATAAAAGGCATTTTCTAGGGTTTTTGTGTTTTGGGGGTTTTTTGGGGTTTTTTTTTGTGTGTGTTCTAGCTCACTATACGACTGCTCCTAGCACACACTGAGAAAGCAGATTGAGCAGAGCCGTTCTGCGCCCAGCCCAGTTCCCTGAATAGGTGGGAAAGGTGCGATGTGTGGGAAGAGCCTTGTCTGTCTTCCACCCCCGTACACCTGGCAGTCTGGTTGTGCTGATGCACTGAGGCGCGTAAGCTGTGCAGGGTGTAGACACAATGCTGTTAACTGTCTCCCCGCTGCATTGCCCCTAGCATCAAGCAGATTGCCAGCTGACAACCTAGCCATGAATAATTGAAACAAATTCGGGCTGTTTGTTTCAATTTATGGACATAGTGTTTATTAGCTCTGTGTGACATACTCGTTCTTTCAGAAAAGCTTTTCTTCTGTTACATCTTTTCCAGAATTGTCAAAGCAATATGTTCATGATTAGGAGCAGTTCATGTGGCAATCTGCAGCTTTCTAAAAACTGTTCGGATCATTCCAGCATAAAATATATATATGAACAGATTGTCTTCAACTTTGGAAAGGATGTTGCTGTTTAGCAATGTTAGACAGAAGTGCAGCACTCATAAATATTCCCGAAGTATTCACACATCAAGGTAAAAAGCAAAGGTTAGCTTAAAAAAATTTATGTTACACATCAGAAGAATGCTGAAACACCCATCTTGAAACATGCATTACCAAGGACTCCGAGTCCAACAACAGGAAAGCATTCGTTGCCATATATGAAATCGAATATTCCTTAAATGAAAGTGAATTCATTATGAGTGTGGGGTTTTTTTTTTCTGAATGTGTATAGAGAAGTACTGAAGTTGCCAACAGCAGCAAAATGTGTTTAACAGAGTTTTATTTAGATTCACTTCACCTGTTCAGAGAGCCTTTGGACCTCCAGGAAACTGTCAATCATGTCGGCTGTGTGCTGCTGAGGAAAGACTCGAGCAACAGGGTTACTCATGTGGGAAAAAAAAACAACAAAACAACATAGAAATGGAAAGCGTGGGAGGGATGAATATGGGAACCATTTTTCTATTCCTTGGAAGAGCCTTTGAGCTGTGACAGAAGCAAGGCAGAGTATTTGAGATCTGCTTTTTTTCACAAGTTGCACAGATACAGCCCACAACACAGATAGATGTTCTTATATATTTTAGTCGAAAGCTTTTTTACTAGTTTGGTTTAGCTGTCTCTCCATGCAAAATAAAGGTACTTGCATACTAAAATAAAATATTATTTTGGCTGTATCTGTATAGGTTTAAATTAAATCTCATTAAATTACATTGGGAATTTAAAATACGATCTTAACAAGAAAGCAGTCGGAAAGGAACAGAGGAAAATAAAAGCTGTTTCTTTTTGGCAGCAGCCAGGTGGGGGTGGAACTTCGATTTAACCCAGACCTCTTGCCTAGGTTTGAAACCTCACCAGTGTCCTTGTCCTGGCCTGAGCCCACATTTATTGCTTGTGTCTGTCTATCTGTGGTTGGCTTTCTGGCAAGACTTTCTGCTTTTTATTTCCCCTCTTCAAATCCTGACAGTAATATCACTACAGCAGGGCAGTACTGATTAGATTATGCGGGATTTAGTAGAAGACCATAATTAGCATAATTCAATTCATATTGTGTTACATTTGATGGCCCTAAAACTCAGAAACTGAAGATCATAATAAACAAAGTCTCTGCTGATACATTGTGAGGATACTGTCAGTTGGATATTTCTTCAGGTGATAATTGTTTGGGGTTTTAATTAGCTTTTATTAGCTTTAAAGGATGTGATGGTGGATTGTTAAGAGGAACTAATGTACAAAAGTCTTCTCAGTACTGCAAGCACAGTTTGTAGTATGCTTTGAACACCATTGAAAAGAGAGTCTTGCCTTTCTGTGTTCCTGGAGACAATTGAATTATATTGCTTGCAGAGCTGAAGTTACCTGGGATCACAAAACTGTTCTTCTCTTGTCCCCACTCTAAGTGAAAATAAAATCAGAGCAGTTCACTGATTCTATTTATTGAAAGGCAGTGAAACTATGGTGCAAGGCAAGAATGAAAAAAATTTGCTTTGCTGCTAGAGAAAGAGTAGCATATATTTGACCCACTTCATTGCTCTTGAATCTGGTGAAGAAAGCTAGGGAAGAAGAAAGTGGATTTCCTTGACTACATGCTGCAGGTTTCCTGGTTTTCTTGCATGGCAACTATCTGCAGAAGTCCTCCTGAAAAACAGAGAAACTCTGCTATTTCTGTTGTGTGCACATAGGGAGTACTTTTGGCGTGGGGAGGAAGGAGAATCACACTTTGCATCAATATTCTATTTCTATTTTTATATTAATCTATTACATTATTTTTCCTGCAGCAAGCAGTGGAAAGCTGTCATTGAATGTACTGTCCATGTTGGTTATGGTGCTTCCTTTTTTTATTCCCCTCAACTGAAAACAGAGTGTTTTTTTCCCCACCCATCAAGGCCCATTATAGGTCCTGCATTACCACCTGGCTTTAGGAAACCTTCACAGGACACCGGGAATAGCAGATGTTCCATAGGACCGTCTGTTTCATCAGAATTCCGTACTCAGGTTTGTGAAAACAGAAGCCTTTTTTGTTTTAGTACAAGCTATCTGAAATGCTTAAACAAGTAGGAGCCTGAAAAAGTCTACTAGATGTACTTTTCAGAATGACAGTTTAATTTTAGACCAGAAAGTGTCTGGCGTATTTTTGCCTGAGTCAAATACTGAAGCATAAATAAGCCTTAAAAAAGAAAAGGGCTGGTCTGGTTTGTTGTGATTTTGCTGTTAGACAGATGATGCGCTCGCTGAACACAAGAGATCTAGGCATCCTAAACTGCAGTCACAGTAACTCTTCCTAATGTTTTTCCATTCTTTCTTTTGATGTGGCGTCCTTCACAAGCGAACGTCTTGCCAAAGTTCAAATTTTTAAAGACATTGGAGAAGCGATGCCATCTGTTAGAATGAAGATATTTACCTATAGTTCAAGCTTTTACTCTTTGCTGATGGGGGAGCAAAATGAATTAATATTTCACATATCTTAAAAATATTTATGAGTGGATATGTTAAAAAAGTTTATCCAAAAGAATGCAATCAAGAATGACACTACAGTGGCACTGATTGTTCTTGTCAATAGCAAGATGATACCTGTAGCTGGGAGCAAGGCAGAGCAGGACAGTGACACTGACAATTTTTTGGTTGGTGTTTTCTGACTGTTCTCATCATGTTAGGTAAAAACGGGGTAGAAGTCCTGTAGTCTAAGCCCTAGCTGCAAAATAATGCATGCAGTACTAAAGAACATTCGGGAATAAGATGTGTGATAAAATACAGCTAGAAGTATGGGGAAGATTCAGCTCCCTAGACATGGGCCTGTGGTACAATTCCGAGGGATCTGGATCGTCTGCTGGGCTGGCAGGTAGGGAGTAGCACCTGAGAGAAGCTTGCATCCTTCTTGAGCAGCACCTCTTAAGCCAGGCAGGATACCCTAAGGCATCAGAGATGGTGCTGGATACCACTGTTTAGGCACCTGAATCTCTCTCATGCTACGGTAAGCTGAAGATGAATTCCTTGTGAGAATTAACAGCTATCTGTTTGTTTCTGAAACACTTGCGTTTTGAAGTTTAACTCGCAGACACTATGGGACATGCTAGGAAGGAATGAGGCAAAGGCTGCTCTGGAACTTCACTTTTTTGATTAGTAGTTGCGAAATACATCATTCTCCAGCCTCCTACAGTGAGTGTTGTCATAATCCTTCATGAAGAATGATTGTCTGACATTTTTAAGATACTCATCATCTTATAATTCCAAATAACGATTAAGCAATTTATCATAGTGACAAATCTCTTGAGGCAGGGATGTCAAAACTGGTCTGCTTACATATTTCACAAACAAGAAAGTCTCTTTTCTCCTAAATAGATCTTCTAGCATCAGCTTTGTTACAGCTGTTACAGAACTTTAACTTTTTTTCTCTTCCTAATAATACTATCTTTTTTTTTCTTTAACTTTGAAGGGGGGGGAGTGTACATTTGGCTTCAATTTGTTTAATTATTTTTTATTCTAGTACATCTTTAGAGGCAGCTTATTCCATGCTGACTCTTCACTTTATGTTGATTTCCCCTTCAAACTTGAAGGCAGTATTTTGTAATGTTTGTTTAATTTCATCTTGTTTGAGGCAGGTGGTAATGGAGTGAATTGAACTTAAGACTAATGAGAAAGGAAATGAGACAGGCTTCTTCAATTAAAACTCAGTGTGGAATTTGTCTTTCATCCTCAACTACTTTACAATACAATTTATTATGAAAGTCTTACATCTTCGCATTTTCTATTTGTTTGTATACAGAGACAAGAAAGTGTTTTAGTAGCTTGGTGTCCCAAGATGGTTATTCCTCTTCCCCACCAGCTCCTGTAAAAAAAATTGAGAGAGAGAGAATTCAGTCACCCCACTCTCTAAAAGTGGAAGGAGTATCACAGTGGTAGATAATTAGTGAAAGCTTGACTATGTATATGTTTTTGAGAAAAATGACGAGAGAAATGCGTGTTACCACCTTGCAGTGATGGTGTTTGTAAATGACCAGCTATTTCTCACCCTCCTCAGTATTTCAGATCCATTTCATGCGACTGATCATACAGCCATTAAATTTGCTAAGCCTCTTCTCACACCTCATGGCTCGCAGCCATGTGTAGCTGTGTCTCGTGCTACCTGAAACTTGCGCTCCCCACTACTCGTACCTTTGACTCCTAAAGGCAGACAGGGCCAGCAGGCTTGGCTAGCTTGGAGCAGCGTCATTAAAGCACGCCAGTTTCTGTAGCAAATCGCACACATAGGAGTAAAGTGGTAAGACAAGAGGAAATGGCCTCAGGTTGCATCAGGGGAGGTTTAGATTGGGTATTAGGAAAAATTTCTTTACTGCAAGAGTGGTCAGACATTGGAACAGGCTGCCCAGGGAAGTGGTGCAGTCCCCATCCCTGGAGGTGTTCAAAAAACGTGTAGATATGGCACTTCGGGACATGGTTTTGTACGCATGGTGGTGCTGGGGTCGCAGTTGGACTTGATGATCTTAGAGGTCTTTTCCAACCTTAATGATTCTATGATTTTGTGAAAGTGGCTTGTTTCACACCTGCTGTCTCTCTCAGCCCAAATCCATCTACAGCAGTGGGATGCCAGCTATGAGCAGCCTGAAGTATTAGGCTTGAACTCAGTGCAGCAGGATACGTTTCACTTGCCCTCCATTCCTCATACTGCCATTAGGTGACTCTTCTAGTGAGGTTCTGTACTCTGTTCTTGTGTTCTCCACTGGGTCACCTCTGCCTCAGGCGCCTTACTTTACATAGAAGGTTCCTGACACTGTTTTTCCACTGTCCATCGCTCTTGAGCCCTTTTCTTCTCCGATGGTGTCATATGTTGGTTCTAGGATGTCCATCTGGTAACCAAAGTTTGATATGACAAAAACATGCCATCTACCCCACCTTCTTCATTTTTCATTTGAAACTTCTTTGCCACCACCTTACATTCTCATGTAAAGCTCTGTGCTTCCTGATTGTACAGCCTCATCATCACAGAATCATAGAATCACAGAATGGTAAGGGTTGGAAGGGACCTTGAAGATCATCTGGTTCCAACCCCTCTGCCATGAGCAGGGACATCTCTCACCAGACCAGGGTGCTCAGAGCTCCAGCCAACCTGGCCTTGAACACTGTCAGGGAGGGGGCAGCCACAGCTTCTCTGGGCAACCTATTCCAATGTTTCACCACCCTCAGGGTGAAGAATTTCTTCCTAATATCTAATCTAAATCTGCCCTCTTTTAGTTTACAGCCATTCCCCCTTGTCCTATCACTACACACCCTTGTGAAAAGTCCCTCTCCATCCTTCCTGT
>Ga0065711_1043255_pt1 | contig 14832 bp, 3 predicted proteins | sample Hoacrofraction12_FD_59098 | JGI IMG/M metagenome (GOLD analysis project Ga0065711, IMG submission 59098) | Hoatzin crop microbial communities from Cojedes, Venezuela - Epithelial fraction 12 v2 (version 2) | ecosystem: Host-associated > Birds > Digestive system > Esophagus > Crop | place... | reverse complement strand
GCAGCCTGCTGTAGGTGACCCTGCTTCGGCGGGGGGGTTGGACTAGATGACCCACAGAGGTCCCTTCCAACCCCTACTATTCTGTGATTCTGTGATTCTGTGATTCTGTAACACAGCACCACACAGGGCAGATCCCAGAGTTAAGTGGTTAATTAGCTGACAAACCTATCTCAACTAGCTTTATAACAAGATCCCAATCAACTTTTATGGTGCAACTCTCCTGTTCTGCTCTGGGGGAAGAGGAGTCAGGAGTGAGCGAGTGAAGCTGATTCTCGAAACGGGGAAAGGTGTTGCTTTAATGTTTATTTTTTGTTTCTCACTACCAAATCTGCTTTAACTGGCCATAAATGAAATTATTTTTGCCCGAGTTGAGTCTGTGTATTGGGTTTGTGTGGCCAGGTTGTGATAGCAGAGAGGCTACAAGACTGGCTTCTATGAGAAGTTTTTAGAAGCTTTGGAACTCATGCTGAAGGATACTTTGGAAACCAACAATTTAAGTCATTTCTAACTGGTGGATGTTACTGCCATGGTACACAAAGGTTCTGCTGAAATTTAGATGCCTTTTAAAAGCCTGTCTGCCTCTTGCATCTGAAATGGTTCATTCAGTACTTCAGAGAACTGTAGTATCATACACATGAGAACAAGGATCTGTATTTCTCAGTTGCAGAGCTAATCAGATAGGCCACAAACTGAAAGTTATTTTCATTAGCTGTGTCTTGTCAGCATACATACTTAAGTCTGTGAGTGCCAACCCTGTACAAAGAGTCATAAGAAGTTTCATACTACTTGGTAGTGCTAAATCCGATCTTGAGCACCATTGAACAAAGGTGACCAATGAATATCTCTTCCTTTAGCAAAGATGGTACCTACCCTGTTGAGATGAAGACACAAGTAGGATAGCTTTGAGAAGGCATCCAGACTTGTTGGCAGGAAAAACCATGTGTCTCAGAGGCACTGACGTAACATCAGATTGTATAAAAAGTAAGAATAAGAACTTTGAAAGGATCCTATTTACTGCATGCAGCACCAAAACATTAACGAGTGTCAGCAGAGTGGTTGTCATAAAGCTGCCTTTAGGCTGTCAAGATTGCATTAGTCAGACAGCAGTCCAGGGCGATCACTGGAAGTCAGGCCACAGATCCTAAAGAATGCTGTAAAATGTGTCATAGCTCTGAAGAGGTCATTCTGATTCGCATGAAAGCTGTGGGAGTAGGAGACAAAACGTACTAACTACATATCTAGAGTTACGGTGAAAAGCAACTTTCAGTCTCAGAGTGGATGATATAAAATTGTCTAAAGCTGTACAAAGCAATGGGATTGTCCTGGTTTCGGCTGGGGTAAGGTTAATTTTCTTCCCAGTAGCTGGTATAGTGCCATGCTTTGGATTTAGTATGAGAATGATGTTGATAACATATTGATATTTTAGCTGTTGTGAGGTGATGTTAGTACTAAGTCAAGGACTTTTTCAGCTTTCCATGATCTGATGGGCAAGAAGATGCACAAGAAACTAGAAAGGAGTGTAGCTAGGACAGATGATGAGCAATTGTATTGTGCGTTACTTGTTTTGTATATTCTAATTTTTTTCCTTTGCTGTCCTATTAAAATGTCTTTATCTCAAGCCATGAGTTTTACTTTTTTTTTTCTCCATTCTCGGCCTCATCCCACTGAAGGTGTAAGAGTAAGCTAGTGACCACATGGTGCTTAGTTGTGGGCCAGAATGAGACCACAACTGTGATGAATAATGATCCATGGCTGCACACAGATGTGCACAGCACAGATGCTAGGAGTGTTGTTTAGTGAGTGTTTTTATTTAACAGTAGTTCTTCTTTTCATCAAATATTACACAGATCCCTTATGAGCCCTGTTCACTGCCTGATCCATCCCTTGGACTCCAGCGTGACCCACCATGGCCTCAGAAAAGCATAATACCTGGTTTCTACCATCAAGTCTTGATATGGAAACCAAAGATATATTACACAGACAATCTGAGGACTTACACGTTCATAAGGGGACCTATCTGGGCAAAGCTGACTGCTGAGACCGCCAGCTCTTCAGTGGCAAGAGGAGGAGGTGAGACAATTTAGAGAATCACACCATTCTGAAAAGCACAGTGAGCTGGGAAGGACAAGTATGCCTTACTACAGGACTGCCAGTTTAAAGAACTTCTTGAAATTAAAATGATTGGGGAAAATAAGAGTAAAAGGAATAAGGGGATCTTCACCTTTCATTTAGTCTCAGTTTGTTGACAAAACATCAGCTGAAAGTGTACCTCTTGAGTCCTCATTTCCTGTTCCAGACTCCTGAGACTTCGGAACAATTACAGAAAATGAATGTGATTCTATATGAGAAAAAAAATTTATTGTGTATTCTGATTTCAGACCAGAGTGCAGTACAGTTTTATGTTATATTTTTCACTGCGAACTTATTTCTCCTTCATTTTCAGGGTAAACACAGTCACAGTAGCTTAGCTCTGGCAAGAGCTGTTGCAGTGGACATTTTAAATGTACAGTTCCAAATTTATTCCATCTCTGGGATAAAAACCTCCAAGGGAACACTAGGTCAGCCCAGCAGTTTAGTGGAATTGTTAGTAAGGAGGCAGTCTGACACCACAGGCCTTCATCACAAAGTGCCTGGGCTGGCAGAGTAGCTTGCTTTGCTCCTGGCTGTATGGAGGGAGGGAAATATTGTCTTCATGAAAAGATCCCTTTCCACCCAAATTATACAAGCATTGATCTAGTGCCACACAATCATATCCTGCTTGACTGGAGAGAGTTGGAAGAACTAACACCAGATAATCTGCTCTTAAGAAAAGGAGGAAAAATACTAAAGGTTATAAAGAAAAGAGGTATTAGCTAAATAGCACGTATGACTTGGTTTGCTGGAAACAATCTCAAGCAAATGTAAACCTAAGAGTTGTGTAATTATTTGCATACCTCAGCTTAAGATATCTGCACGACAGACAGGTTATAGGTGGTTCACTACTGAAAAAGAAAATGATCCAGCTATTAATTTATGTGTTTGCAGAAGCTCCGTCCTTAACAAGACTAACTCTACAAGGAGGGATAGATTAGCCTAACTCAAGATGCCCTGACTTCTTGGACTGGTTTAGTCACTCCCTGGCTGCTTCTGAGTTATGGACAAGGCATAATGGGGCAGACAACAGTGTGCTTAATGAAGCACAATGCAGTATGAGATCTATGAAGGTCAGCTTAAGTTGATGAAAGATCCTCTGACCTTCATTTGTAGGAAAATGTAGCTCATAAATCCACTGTTTAATCCCCTAAAACTTGCTGTATACTGTCTGTAAGACCACACACAAGGGCACACAAACTGACTACATTGTTCATCCTCAGAAGTCTGCTCATGACCAGTCCTATAGCCCTGGAGCAGGCCCGTTCAGGCTAAGAAAAATGTCTAGCAGTACTCAGCACTCTAAGGTATGTGAGGGTGCACCTCTCTGCAACATCAGTGAGCTACAGAATCTTTCCTCTGACCCACCTACTGTTGGGTAACACATCCGGATTATTTGCTAACAGTGTTCCAACTGTGTCAGACACGTTTCTGGTACAGCTACTTCCTTTAGACTTTTGAAAGACATATTTATCTAAGGTTAAATTTTAAAGTCCATTCTACCTTAAGTAGAGATTTACTTGATTTTTGTTTGTGGTTTGTTGTTGTTGTTGTTTGGGGGTTTTTTTGGGTCTGGGTTATGTTTTGTGGTGTTTTTTTCTCCCAAGCATTTTATTATTCTTCCCCTGCTTTCCTGAAAATGTAGTTTATGATGTAAATTTGCCATCTCCCTGCTTGTCAGTTTGATTTTACCTGATAACTTTGGGATTGACTGGCTGCTTTCAAGAACAATGAAGACATGAGTATAAACCACAAAAATATTAAGATTTTTTTTTTTTTTTATAAATTGGTGGTTTAGTAAGGTAGAGATCCTATTGTGGACACTACTGAGAAAAATGTGGAAACAATTCAGCTCTTATTCAGTCTGTAATTTTGCCCAAGAGATGAGAGAGCTGCCAGCTAGTCATGTGTAGCCACTGAATATATGGATAGCTCTGAATTGCTCACAGTCTTGCTACTACTGGTTAGCTGGCAGATCAAAAAGACATATATTAAGGATGTGCAAGCAATCGACAGACTTCCTCTAGACATTAAAATCTTTAGCTTTTTAGCAAGAGATTTCCAGCAATCAGTTGGGATAATGAATTTGTGACATGGTTGAGGAATTCTATTATTTCAATATGTGACTTTAGCAGATATATGTCAGTCCTTAATGGTCTGGACCAGCTCTGAATTTTCAGAGAATGGGTCCATAAAGGCCCCATCCGCCATGCATTTAAAATCCCATGAACTGTTGTTTTAAAATTTATCACAATTATCTGGAAGGGTATAGAAAACAAAACAATATCAAAGCAAGCATCAGTAAGTCTCAAGAGGTTGGAGACTGTTAGGTCACTGACCTTACACTTTTTTCTGGGTTTTATTAAGATTTACATGAACAGTGGATTTAATCACCAACCGACATCAATGAGTCATTTGCACAGGTTCTGTGTCTTATTAGTGGTTTTGCATGCAACCACACATACAATGAGGCAACGCAAACAGAAGTCTTCTGAATCTTTCATGTGTTGTCATTAAACTGATGTCACATCAAATTTAGTTCCACACATCTGTGGAGTAACTGTATTCATAACATTTTATGAACACTAGACTCCCTTAAAACAAGGCATGCAGACAGATGCCAGGTTGCCAACTGATCTTGCATCTGTTTACTAGGAAATGAAAGTGAAAAAGGAAAAAGTCATGTCTTGCACAATGCGTTTTATTATTCACCAGCTTTTCAAAAGCTCTGTTTCTTGAGCCATTGTTAGAGCTCACAGATAAGTTCAGGAGTAAAGCAACGCAGCCTTCCTACATAAAATTTGTTCATTTCACCACAAACACATTTGTGCACCAAGGAAAGTGACATAAAACTTTGTTCCCTTCTTATTTTCTTCAGGTAAGTTACGGGAAATCTGTCTTTTTTTCTTGTTTTCTTTTTTCTTTTTTATTAAGCAGTGGTGGTAAACATAATCTTAAAGCCACAGCCAAGATCAGAGTCATGTCGTAGTAGTGTTTTCCCAGAAGTAGGATTGTTTACCCAGTGTGCAATACACCAGTTTACACACAGAGCAGAGGTATTGTCTTTATTGCGTATCTGTGCAGATATGGGTGGTAGGTGATAATTCCACATAGCTAGCACACCCCTTAGCGGAGTCACAAGGACTATGTACTCTTACAAAACCAAGGAAATTATTCATTACATTCTGACTGGTTCATCGTGTTATACACTCATCATAAAGGTATATTGCTTCTTTATTTAACTATGCATGCTCTCAAGCTGGGAGGGAGTGTAGTCTTTTTGATTCTGAATTGAGTCAGTGGTCGAGATAACCCACCTGCCACCTTTACCTTTCTCCCAATTACCCTAGATTTTTGTTGACTTCATGCTTCCTCAGTAATCATCCAGCTTTTGGCACCTTCTGGACAGGATGTTCCCGTTTTATCAGTCTGCTAGCTCCTTTTCAATAGCAAAGTCATTAGTGAGGAGTGCATTGTTTGTACAAATAGCCAGGCCTAAATTAAACAGTGTCACTATGACCTAAGCATTTCCGCTACATATCAGTAGCCCAGGCCCCCCTTGTGCAATGTAATGAAACAACAAATAAGAAGGAACAGTCTTTGTCCTGAAACACTCGCATCAGTTTGACAAGATTGAAAATAAACATCAGGAAAAAGAAATCCCCAATGTCTCTCCCAGTTGAATGCTGGTGGAATGCAGGCTTAAATGCTAAGGCAAGAATGTTATCAAGAACTGGGCATTTATTTTTGATACCAGATTTTCAGAAAAGCTCACCTGTTGCAACAGAGGTCATATTCTAAGTGCCATAGCTTATTTTGTTAGAGAATTGTTATGGGGGCATCTTTCTTTTGAAAGATGAATCTGGACATGTAAGTCACTTATGCAGGGTCCAACATGTCTGTCCTTAGTATCATGAACACACATGTGCTAAGCTGGTGTTCTGCCTAAGCTGAGTGAATGTGTTTCCCAGATGTGTATCCTTGCCCAGCCAGAGAGCTGCATTAATTTATCTGTGGGTATGGTTGCATTTATACTTGGATAAGAGCACAAAATTCTGATTCCTTAAGTTAGAGCAGCATTTTGTGGGGGATTCATCTCCCCCAAGTCCACAGGTTCACAATGTCAAAATCTAGTCTGAGAAAGCACCCCAAGTTCCTGCTGTACCAGGTGGTGAGCTATTAAACAGAGTGAATGCAGTTCCATCTGATCTGTGGGTACTTACATTAATATAAACTGAACCACATCACAAACATCATTGACAATATTGACCAGGCTTCTGTGGACTACTAAGAGGAAAAAAAGCCTATGACCACCTTAAAAGTAGATACCTACACTGTAGGCCCATAAATTTAGTCAGGAAGTTCTTGGCCTTTATGTCTAAAGTTATATTCAGAGATGATGTTTTATGCATTCAATTACAGGTTGCGTACATAGAATAAAGCCATATTCATTACTGCAAATCATCTACAAATGCCTGTAACATCAACTTAACATACTGTTGTGAAGTTTTTCTAGCCTCTACGATCACCTCTTCAATGAAATGACAAGTGTTCACTGACTTTGACAAAGTTCAAAGGATCATTGTTTACACAAGAAGCCTTCATTAGAGTAAGCAGTGACAACAAGCAAAGACCTTCGACAGATACCATTAGCTATGATAAAGTTTTTAGTATAGTCAGGGATTGAGTCATAACTGAAATTTTTCCTTTGGTCGATATTTAAGTTAAGAAGTTTAAAGGATTTTGGATAAATGTATTTTTAGTATGTCTGTAGTCACTTGGCAATCCATGAAGCAATAAATGAATATTAGAAAGATTAAAATATTGCCCAATAATACACGTGGAGGAAATGGCAAAAATCTCAAAACACCTATAGTAAGTGAAAATGAGAATACCATGAAAAGGACAGTTTAAGGCTAACCTATGGGAATTCTGTAGGGTTTTTTTTCCAGTCAGACTGGTGCACTGCTAACCTTGGCAGAAAGAAAGGAAGTTTTTGAACCAAGACTCACAAAAACAAAGGACTGAATACAGTAGTTTATCTAAAATAGCCTTAGGGCCTAAAAATGAAGTTGATATTATATGTTTGCTGTGTAAACAGTTTTGACCCACACACATTTTGGGAATCACAGTATCTGTACTAGTACAAGGAAGAAAAATGCCACCAGAGCAGCAGTAAGATGGATTCAGACTTGTTTTATTAGTTCTTTCTTTGTATTTATGAGTTTCAAATGTAAATGTGTATTCTCGTATTTCTTATTTGTTCTGATATTTTCCATAGAGTGTCTTGAATGTGATTAGAAAGGTCTTAATTAATTTTCTTTTGCAAGATGTAGAGTTACTATTGTGTTATTATATCGTCATATTCTGCCTGGTATTAAGGCAAAATAAAACAGAATAATCTGTTAACAATTTGTTCACAGACTCACAGAATCACAAAAAGTTAGGGGTTGGAAGGGACCTCTGTAGGTCATCTAGTCCAACAGCCCTGCCAAAGCAGGGTCATCTAGAGCGGGCTGCACAGGACCACATCCAGGTGGGTCTTGAATATCTCCAGAGAAGGAGAACTCACAATCTCCCTGGGTAGCCTGTTCCAGTGCTCTGTCACCCTCAAAGTGAAGTTCTTCCTCATGTTCAGGTGGAATTTCCTGTGCTTCAGTTTGTGCCCATTGCCTCTTGTCCTGTCAGCATGTGTTGAGAAGGGTAGAAACCTCTCACAAGTTACTGGGAAAGAGTCTCCATGTCTTTGAACCTGGGAATCATACGTGTCTGTTCCCCCATGGTCCTCCAGAGGCACTGCTTGCCCTGGAGGAGTGCTAAATGCATTAGCAGCATTGCTTTCCATTTAGACAGAATGCCTTGAAAGCAGAATTGTCATTAACGTGAAATTGCTTTGGCCAGCACCTAAGCTCAATAGGACAATATTTAAAATATTAGCTACAGACTTCCAGATGAGCTCTTCAGCTCTTCTTTTCTGTCACATTACACAATACTAGTGCTTTACGCTGATTATCTGCCCTTTCTTCTTTTCTGTTAGGCTTATCTCAATAAGGCCTGTCTCAGAGTCACTCAAAGGAAGAAAAAGAAGCTGAATATATCTGACAGCTATTTCTATCAGATAAACTAAAGTTCAAATGAGTGGAATGCTTTTGCCTTTCAAAGGCCTTCAGTCCCCCAACGTTTTTTCATGCAATATAGCCCTTTCTGAAGACCGGGGATTGCTGCCACTTTCTTTGTGCAGTGATGTGGGACTGATCCACCTTTGATTCACCAACTTTGCTGAAGGATAAACATTTCTGCTGTGGGGAAGGGGAGCATGGCATCACTCAAAGGAAAGTATAATGCTATTGATTGCTTTTCTAACTGTCTAAAACTGTTTAAAACCACCTAAAATAAGTTTTAAGGTTATTTAGAGATAGCACCCTCCAATCCGTTGTTCTCTCTTCCTACAGTGCCAAACAAATGGCCACATAGAAGGTTTTCTGTTTGACAGGATTCACTTAAACGATCTTTCAGATTAAGGTTAGTATATTGATTAGAGCTGGTTTGGGATAAAACCCTTCAATAGAAACATTTTCTAGGCTATTCAGCCAACAAGAAAGCATACAAAAGAAGGCAACATTATATTTTCATCAATAATTGGCTTGGCTGTTGCAAACAGGGAAGGTCTTTGAATTGACCTCCAGAAAGTCCATGATATCTCAGACCGAGAGATGCATCCCGAATATTTTCAAACTTCTCCCTTTGACTGGACATGAACTTTTCTGTGCACATCTAAATTGACAAGCAGGATTTTTTAGCCCTAGCTTCACTATTTCTGTTTTTTAAGAAGGGATGGTCCCAGAGTCTCTTGCCGTTAAATTGCTGTTAATACAGAGCTCTGCCCAGTTAAAGATTAATTGAATTTTGGGTCTGACGCAACCTCAGGAACAAAAGTTATAGTTTTGTTAAAAGACTCTGGCTACTAAAGTGAATAGTTATGAACTTTATTAGTGTGTTTACGACCTATTAAAGTCACATTAACTTTTTAATGTGCCAGAGGTTGCCAATGTAGTGTCTGGTAGATTAAGCTGAAGCCTTGTTCACTGCTCGTTATGCTTCACCAATAGATTTTTATAAAATAATTTATATCTGTTCTGTAATTAGTGAACTCCATAATGGAAGCATTATCAATATTGCCAATAGGCAAGGCTACACACCTATTTTACCAGCTTCTCTGCCTGTCCTAAAATATCCTGTCTTCCTTTTGTCTTTAGATATGTACCTCAAGATCTGAGGTGTCAGTTTGGGGTATGAAGCAGGCTACTCAGCAAGTTGACTTACTGAGTGGAGAGCCAAACCTTTCAAGAGATCGAAGCTTAAGTCCTGGTACAATTATACTTCTGCATGTACGTTGGAATCAGGAAGCCAATTCCAAAGCTGTTAGCCTGGTTCAGCATGCCCACTAAGATCTTCTTCTGAGTGACAGTTTTAAACAGATTTATTAAAAAAGGAGGGGAAGAAAATAACCATGAGTGTTAGCATAGTAACCAAGTTATTAAAAATCAAAAGGATTAACCATTTTAAACTAGAGTGAAAGAAATTTGGAGTAATATCGATTTAATTGTTTAGGTTCCTTGCTTTTTTATTTTAAAAGGAAAACTAGATCACCAAGAATCTATTTTTTTTCTTTTTGTTCTAGTACCCAAAGCAAAAAGCCAATCAATCGACCAAAAAAACAAAAAAGTATTTCTTTGAAAAATTATGTAACTTAAAGAAAACCCCAACCAAAACCAAATAAAACCAAACAACCAACCAAAAGATAAAAGCTCTGAAACATTGAGAGCATGAACATGCTTATGTCCTTACCCATACCTGCAATTCTTAAAACTTTGACAATGCCTATGCAGTTTTAATTCCCATCCCACAGTTATGATTTTGAGTTATGCATTAAGGATGCTCTGAAAAATGTCATATCCTACAGCAGGAAAGAGGAACCTTGCAATGTACCTTTCAAGGTGGAAATCTTGTGTCTAGAATGATGGGATTCAGGTGTCAAGTACCTGAGGGTGTCCACCCCGATTCTGTTGTGCTCCCTCCCAATCACCTGATCCAGCAGCAAACCATTATGGTGCCCACTACTTCTTTCTAAACTATGCGTAGACGGACTCAACAGGTCAACAAATACCTCATGTCTTTTTGTACAGGAACTTTATTCATGACAGGGAGACACCACATTTTCATAAAGAGAAACATTAAAGGAAGAAAAGCAGATTTATACCGATGAGGGCAATAGAAAGTCCTAATTAGACAATTCCTTATCTGGAATCTTAGTATAAGTATGTGGTGAGCAGAAGTAGCAGACAAATATGCTGTAATCAGGTCAACTGCTTCATCACCTGAGGCAGCAGCAAGTTTTTATGCAAAATCTGAGTGTATATTCTGGGTTTGAATGTCAACCTTACTTACATGTGCAGGGCTTTATTTTTTTTGTCGTCTATCTTACATTGAAGATCATGTAGTTTACTTCTCTTGTGAATAAAAAAGTAAGGCTCATGTCCTCTTAAATAACCTTATTTATAATTTCTTTTCCCTTTATTAGTTCTTACACATAGGCATAGAGAATTTTTAAATCTTAAGTGCTTAGATATAATTTGATAAAACCCCATTTGTTATGCTGAGATATTTTAAAAATAATTTTAATTTTCTTCTTTGTTTCAGTTCCTTTTCAGTATTCTGTAGGTGTGAGGTAGACACTGTTGTTTTCTTTTTTTCTTTTGAACTCCTACATCTCTCCTCCAAAATTTATTTCTGTTTGCTGCCTTGAATATTTAAGAGGAGGTTGGTATTTTCCATTCCTAAAGCATACTTCTGGCTGGTTCAGAGAAAAGTCTCTTTGAGCAGACTGGACTTTTGCTGAACCTAGCAGGAGAAAGCAGGGAGATCATGACAGGAAAAAGTAGATATTTAGTAGAGACATGCTGAAATTAGTCTGGGAAGAGACAGCCTAATGCAATAGCATGGGCCTTGCTGATAACACATTAGAGGGTTGTTACGCTAATCTTTCTCTCATTAGTTCGTTCTCTGTGGTTTGACACAATTTAAGGCCTCATGAGTTAAACAGGCTAAAGCAATGGTGGAATCCTGTCATGTACAGTTATTTTCCTCTGCATGAAGCAATTAGAAAACACTAATGAGCATCCCATGAGGATCCCCTAAAGATCTTCACTGCTGAGTGTCGCATGAACAGCAGCAAAGAACAGTGGGAAAGAATGCTTGGAAGTGTTTATAAACTTGAGCATGCCTTGCTGCCAGTTTAACCTATAACTGTAGTGCAGTAAGTGCTGCAAGCTTCTGATTTCCCTGAAGAAGCAAGATCCAGCATAAATCTGAATAAAAAACAAAGCTTGAACAAACTGTTAAGCCTCATCCTACTCGTGGTAGTAACAATAAAACAAAGGGAATTGCAGTCAGGGATTCAGACTCTTATCTATTCAATTTTGTACATGTTAGTAAAATTAAGACTGAGATCCAAGCCTTGTAATGTGAGAGGCACAAAAAACTGAAGTTGACGGACAGTTGGTTGAGAATAGGGCAGAGTGCATTTGCTGCACAATGGAATAAGAAGAATGATAGAGGTTAATTATACTGCCTGACTTTAGACTTCTACTTTACCTCCTAAGTAAAGAACCTCTCAGGTGACTCAGAGCTTACTTTTCTACATTGGCTGTAAAAAAAACAACAAACCTTAGCATCCAAACTTACATATAAAAACTATCTGCATAAAGTAAGAATATCTACTTCCTTCATGCTCTTCTGTCTCCATGATTAGAATAACTAGCAATTGAAATAACTGTAAAATTTTTTCTTCTATCACATGTACATCTAAGGTGTAATTATGCTTTTTTTTTTAAATGATGGACTCTGTAGAGTGAGATATTTGTATTTCTGCTAAGCAGATTTCTTTGAGGTCCTATATATCCATAGATAAAAAATATGATTTGCATCTCTATGCATAAATCTAGGTATTTATGTAGAATAACTCTCCTTCATCACAAAACATTAAATCATCATTAACACTGAAATAACCTGTATTGCACCACAATGTTAAGACAAATTTTACTCACCTGTCATTTTTTTAAAAGCTAACTTTGCTTTGGTTAAGGAATATATGAAATTATAAACAAAAGCTTGACTGTGATCTGTGCAGTGAAAAAGAGCTACAAAATCTAACAAATGCTATGTAAACACCTAGGAAATAACAAGGAGCAACAGCTAGTTGAGCTTGGTCACTAAGAAAGCATGTAAAACCAAATTTTTTTCTTTTTTTAGAAAATTGTTTGTGGATTGAGCAGAAGCTGGAAACATCATATTTTGACTTTAGTAACACTTCTGACACAGGCTTAGAGGTTATTTTCCCAAATAAACTGAGAAATCGGGACTGGATGAAACTACCACAGGGTAGGTGCAAAGGCAATTAGAAAGCTGTACTCTGGGATTATTTGTCAGTGGTTCATAGTCAAAACAGAGAGGAGTGCTGGGCAGGATCCAACAGGCATCTGCCTTTATTTGGGATCTATTCAATACTTTTGTTAATGACCCAGATGATGGAATGGAAAGTGTACTTTTTAAACCTTCAGGTGAGAACAAACTTCAAGAATCTCAAGAGCAAGACTGGAATTCAAAATTGTGCTGAGACACAGGAGATATGGTAGGAAAAAAATATGATGAAATTCAGTAGGGACTCAAGCAAAGTATAACACTTCACAAGCATAATCAGCGGTAAAAATTCAGAATGAGGACCAGCTGCTTGAGCAGCCGTTATACAGAAAAATACTTGGAAGTTATAGTGGGTCACTATACTGAACACTGTCATCCTCCTCCAACCCCCTCACTCCATGATGAATGTAAAACCAGTAGTATAACCTTCAAAACCATATGCCGTTATCCTTCCAATTTATTCAGCACTGGAGAGGCCGCCTCTAGAACAACATATCCAAGAGAGCTATGGAGAAAAGCCAGAGGACAGGAGTGAGAGTGATCACGTATCTGAAAAGTGTGATATTTTAGAAAAGATTGAAAAAATTAAAATCATTCATCCAAAACAGGAAAAGACTGCAAGTAGACCTGGAAACAGTCTTCAAGTAGGTAATGTGCTACTGAAAACAGGAAAGAAATATCTGTGGAGGGCGAGGTAAGAAATACCTTCCCAAATTTTATAAAAATTTAGGTTAACATTTCAGAACAAAACTTCTAGATGAAGTGGAATGGGTTTCACAGAGTCATAGAAATACTGATTTGAAAGAATCTCTGCAAGTCTTTTAAACTAACCTCTTGCTCAATGACGGACTGTTGTTACCATTAACTTTCTTGTAAGACGTGTGTAGTCTTTATAACGTAAAGAGCTTTAGAGGAGAAAAAACCCACAAAGACGTACTTAGCCAAGGAACAGACATCTCAGTATTGCAGTTAGCTAAAATTGTATAATAAACTGGATGGTTAGCAGTGAAACATATGAGATCAGCAGGCAGTTATGGGTAGAATTAATGCCATAATGAACTCTCTTATGAATGGGGACATTTCAATGGTTAATAATTCATGCAAAGGTTAGAGACCTTCATGGGCATGAGGTCCATGAAAAATACCATTGATGAACTCCATGGATCAGAGGTAAAAATGAGTATACTTGAGAATTACTGGTTCAAAGGTCCTAAGAAGGGCCACAGCTATAACTGGACTGGAAAATGTAATTCCAGGGAGATTTATAAGACTTTTATTTTTAATACATAAGGAAGAGATATTTAGATGTAAAATCAGTAGCAAGTTCCATGAGCAGAGATGATAGAAACACTCTACTTCTCCCAAGATTTAGCTGGAAGTTTTCTCTATACTTCCTGAATCAGAATAGTTGAGGTTGGAAGGTGCTGCAGGATATTGTACAGGCCAAACCCCTGCTCAGAGTAGAGCCGTCTGGAACAGGCTGCTCAGGACCACTTCCCATCACGCTTTGAATATTCCAAAGGCAGAGATTCCAAAGAGCTCTCTTGGGAACCTGTGCCAAGGTTTGATCATCCTCAAGGAAACCTGTATCCTCCCTTGGTATCTCAGTCTAGCTCTCTGATGCACCAGTATAGTTGCTCCAATGGATGTTGGGGACTGGGGCAAGGGAACCTCAGTCCATCCCACTGCAACCCGTTTGATGCTGGTCCCAGTAGTAGATGCCCAGAGCCTGGAGAAGTATTACAGGTCAGCAGGAAAGCACCTGAAAAGCAGCACAAAGAAAATCCAGCCAGTAAATCAGCTGCATGAGAAGTCCAGCTGAAATGCCTCTGTACAAACACATGCAGTATGGGGAATAAACAAGAGCAGGTAGAAACATGCGCATGCCTTCAGGGCTATGATCTCATTGGCATCACTGAGACATGGTGCAATGTCTCCTATGACTGGAGTGTTGGACTGGAAGTCTACAGGCTCTTTACGAAGGACAGGCAGGGGAGACAAGGATGGAGTGTGGCCTTGTATGTGAATGACCAGCTGCAGTGCATGGAGCTTCCTCTGGGGATGGATGAGGAGCAAACAGAGAGCTTATGTGTCAGGATTAAAGGCAGGGCAGGGACTGGTGGCAGGGTCCTGCACCTGGGGAGGAACAACCCCATGCACCAGTACAGGCTTGGGACGGACCTGCTGGAGTGCAGCTCTGTGGAGAGGGACCTGGGTGTCCTG
>Ga0065711_1043254_pt1 | contig 14832 bp, 12 predicted proteins | sample Hoacrofraction12_FD_59098 | JGI IMG/M metagenome (GOLD analysis project Ga0065711, IMG submission 59098) | Hoatzin crop microbial communities from Cojedes, Venezuela - Epithelial fraction 12 v2 (version 2) | ecosystem: Host-associated > Birds > Digestive system > Esophagus > Crop | place... | reverse complement strand
AAAAACCTCTAAGATCATCAAGTCCAACCATCAACCCAACACCACCATGCCTGCTAAACCATGTCCTGAAGTGCCACATCTACACGGTTTTTGAACACCTAAGCACGATCACAACGTGTCTGTAAATCTCAGAGGGGCTCAGCAAAAGATCCCCCCCAAACCAGAAGGGACTGGGAAGCACGGATGGTTTCACTCCTCCTCCCCATCCTCCCTTCATAAGAGAAAAAAAGTAAAGGGCTCAGTGCAGAGGCAAGCACGTAGTCTGCCATTTCTCCTCCACTGGCCCTGTTGCCCGAAGGACCACCGCGGTGGCAGAGGGCTGTGCCAAAAAGAAACCTAAACAGCCACAGGCAGAGCTGTTCTTTCACGAGTATGGCTTACTCCCTGTGGGAAGCCTTCACAAACCACACTGGCAAAAGATCTCCCTTGCCCATATGACTTGCGTGGTACTAGGGGACTGCTTTGCCCCTTCCCTGAGATGGTTTCACCTGCGATCCCTTTCCACAGATTATCCTCTGGTATGTTCTAAGCGCTGCTTGTGAATTCCTCAGTCTGACAGATTCACCAACGCTCAGTGCTGTTGTACACGCAGGTCTCTCACCCACAGGTTTAACATTTTAAAAAATACCACATTTTACTTCGTTATTTCATTTCAAACATTAGTAGAAATGTCAGAGAAAAGGGTTCAGCTCACACCAATATCTTACAGGTGTAATTGCCTTGTCTGTAATGCGTTTATATTAGTTATAATGAAATTACCTTTGACTTGCATCAGTGTAAATGGGAGCAGAGTGAAGGCCAGAGTTTCCATCTAAGACTGTAGGAGCAATTCTGCTGGTATAAAGCGAGCATAATTCAGTTGGCATATATCAGTTAGTTTAATAAAATATATCACATCTTCTTACAGAGCTTGTCACCCTGACATCAGGTGCATCACATGGAAATTTGTCCATGGTCAAAGAATCAGGTCCCAGGCCCCCAGTTCTTGCAATAGACTTAATTCTGTTCTTCTTACGAAGCTTTATCAGCCTTTCTCAATCTCCCTGAATCAGAACTGAATAAAAGCGTGCTGAAACATCGGGATTTGGCCCTATGGTTAGGCACTGGTCTGGATGACCTTGTTATTCCTATTCACTATTACAGAAGTCAGCACTAAAGGTGTTTTAGGTTGGTTTTTTTGGATTTCCTGCATGACAACAATCAGTATCACTTCTGAGCACGTAGCTGCCATCAATTCTTTCTGTCTCAGTTTGTGAATAAGAAGTAAGCAACCCGTGGGGCAGGAGAAGTTGCCTGGCTTAATGCTGGGAATCCAGGCAGAGATATGATTCAAATGCCGCCTTATTGTTTTTTGCCTCCTGACATTTCCCAAGTTGCACTGTGTACTGCTGCTGCAGAAAAAAATAGTAACTAAGATTAAACTAAGTGGAAAACTACTGCTGCTTTTCCAATGTCAAAGCCACAGAACCTATGGTAATGCAGTCCCTGAAGGAAATCAGAGCAGAAGTGTGAGGTGTTTCTCTTCGTATGCAGGCAAAACACTGTGAAAGAAGATGAGCTGCTCTCCTTCTGTAAACCATCCAAAAAACAGATTATTGGGGTTTATTTTTTCCCCTTTATTTTACTCATCCTTACTAAGGGAATGCTGTTTTTGCAATTGTGCAATCCGTAACAATAGAGAGAGGTGAGACTGAACTGGGCAGTTTGTTCATGCGGTTGGTGACCTGACTCAGACTTGGCCAGAACGATGCTTGTCAGAAAAAGGGATGGAAACCTTGTAACTGATCCCATGGAAGAATACTTTACCACCACTTGTTTTGTTAAGTGATCTCATTCCCTGGGAAACGGTAAATTGCAGGGTGGTAGAGCAGCTTTCTAATCTAGTTATACCTTAACACAGTTACTGAGTCACGTGAAGCTTGAGCCCCAGAGCCTGCATCCACCTTCCACAAGCTTCAACGTGCTCCGTAGCCTTCTCAGCAAAGCGTGCCTATACTTTTGCATGACAACTTTGTTCAAACAGAGAATTTTCTGGCAGTCACAATACATTTAGGAGGAATATCAGATTTTTCATCATTATTGGGTGTTGTAGCTGCACCAAACCTTGGGCTGAGGAAGGCCAGATGTGACTAAGCAATGATGCCTTCCAACTTATGGCTAAGATAAATCTCCCATTTGATGGCCGGCATCCAGTTGTCCTCAGATATCTTCCAAATACTCAGCCTGTCTCTCTTCATCTTGTTCAGGTGAATGGCTGCAGGCTGCCTGTTGGCTGGTTGAAATTAAAATCTTTATCCTTATCTTCATTTGGAACCACAGACAACCTGAGGTGTGTAAGAGACATAAAAAACAACGCTTGCATCCTGACTCTCTTGTGTTTAATTATGCTTTTTTTTTTCCCCGAGCACTTTTGAAAGGGGTTCTCACATCTTTCCCACAAGCTTCCCATTTTAACCCAGCTCCATTAAGTTCTCCCCACGTCTAGCTGACCATCAGTCTCCACGTAATGACTTGTGGATTTGTCGGGCATCAACACTTGCCTCAGGTGATATCCAAACCAGTAAGTTCCTACAACCTGGGGCAAAAGAGGGGGCTGGATAGAAAAGAAAGTTCCAGATTCCTGCTGCCACAGAGAGGGAGGTGGAACTGCTCGGCTCATCTATTCCAGCAAATTCACATGGGAGGGAGAGGTAATGGATGCCTCCACCCCAGGAAAAACCCTTAGATCAGAGCTCCACCTGATTAAACTGTAGGCAGCCAAGCATGACATATGTTGGAGAGAAGACTTCATAAATTCAACTGCTCACAGAAATATTTCATCCTACTGAATACAGCTTTGGATATTTTCTAGTTTGTGTAACTACAAGCTTCAGGCAAGAGACACAACAAAAACTTGAACCGAAGTAAGTAAAACTCCCAGTACTAGCAACACGCTCTTGTATTTTCAAGAAAAGCAGCAGTGGTATCAATCCTTCCGAAATGAGACATCAGACATCCAATTTCAAGGCTTCCCTTGCAGAAAATGGGGCATAAGTTTCAGCAGCTGAACAGTCCTTTTGGCCTCAAATTTAATTTACTATGAAGTGATATAAGAGAAGGATAATATGACAGTTGTTGTACTTCTACAGCACTTTTGACAAAGTAAATATATCACTGGCAAACATCATAACCCCCATTTTAACAGGAGAAACTGTGACCCAGTGATATGAAAATCAAGCACGCAACAGCAAACCCCACTTACCTTACAGTCTCAAAAGTTCTGCTGCCAAGAAGAAGAAACTGGTATGATCTACCCTCAGCCTACAGTTCAACGCATTTGAAGGACAGCCACCTTGAAGGACATTATGGAGAGCCGGTGGTGCCTCGGAAAGCGCTTTCCGCGATGCCCTCCTGCGTTTTAGAAGTCTGAGCCTCCTCACTCTCTGACCAGCACCTTCTTGTCCTGCGTATTCACTAAGACAAAACATCAGTGAGAAGAAGAGTTTCTTTGGGGGAGTTTCTTCAATAAAAAACCCTTCAGGGTTTCTGCAACGTAATACCACAATACCAGAGCAGCAGCATGCTTCGAATGCGCATGATACCACCAGTGCTACATCTGTCAGGTGCTGCTGCTGTGTTTTTTGGCAATGCTTGCTCCATGTTGCCTTTGATGGTGCCAGCCAAGTCCTTCGGTGTTACCATTCTGACCGCCGTTGCCATCCCTCTCCCTGGCCTGGGACAGCGTGATGTGCCCAGACTCAGCACCACAGCTGAGGTGATGGGGAAGGGTTGACTTTCCCCTCGCCCAGCAACGTTACCACCCATCACCTCAGATTTATTCCAGTTAAGTGATGAGCCCTGAAGAAGTCGTCACTGGCCTGACTCTCAGGCTGGACAAATCTAAAAATCTCTGGACACACATACCCATCAAGCAGCCTCGGAGTTCAGACTGGAAACTGTTCAATAGTAACCAATCTGCGAGATGGCCGTGATGGTAATTCCCAAATATTTGGCTTGGTGAAGTGCTTGTGGGTGGCCGAAGAATGAGGATGCTCAGAGAGCTACAGGCACTGAGCTTTGAAAGCGTTGTGATAAAGAGCTGACTGAAGCACCAAATCTACAGGAATGGACTTGAATCATCTTTATGGTACAGCAGTGTTCTGCGGGCTCTGAATAAGGCTGAAGATGGATGTCTTTAATTTTTTCTCTTATTGTCAGCAAGAAGGACAAAATCAGCAAGACAGATAGTTGCAGATGAACCCCACAACTCCATCACCACTAGCACAGGGTTTGAGACAGACACGTTAGGATGGAAGATCACCACATTTTGTGCTGTTTCATCAATGATCTTGCTGTCACCAGAAGACCTGACAGTGGATTAAGAGATGTCAGTGGCAAAGAGCAAGTTCATCCTCGTAACCTTATGAAGTGGGATCCAGGTGGCCTTTGAAACACAGGAAGGGTCTTTTGGAGATTTTCTTTATGAAATGGCAAGAATTTAAGCTGTCAGTGCACTCATAAAGTTCCTAGAGATGGTGGTGTAACTAAGTAATTTCCAAAAAATGCAGCAGAGGTTTTGAAATTCCCATTTGAAGTCTGGTAAGGAAATATTAAATGCTCATCAAGAAAATGAAGTGTAATCTACTGTACATCTATCAAATGAAATGCAATGCAGTAAAATTAACTAAAAGGTCTTATCTTCTCTACTTTAAAGATGGCATTACTGTGACTGGTGTTGGTTTTTAATAATGCCCCTTCAGGAAAGGCCAGCCCTACAATGCAGTATTGGTTTTGTCCCATGATCTTTCTGGGTTTGGAGGTTAAAAAACATTTCAAGGAGTACCCAGCTCCAGGGGTCTGGTGAAAAATTAGTTCAGCACAACTAATAGATAACTGTCACGACAAGTGCTGAAGACGACCATTCAGGCGCTGAAGACCATTCAGCTGCTGCTTTTGCTATCTTTCATCACCCCTTCACTACTACCCTCCATTCCCCATTCTTCCCCAGTTCATCTCCTGCCTTTCCATTGTGTCCTCTCTTCCTCGTTATATTTTACTAATGCCTTCCACTAAACACCATTGATATTTTTAAAATTATAATGACAGAACTTAAATTCACAAATCATTGCACTGCTGGTTTGTGTTATATCCTTTTCCTTCTTCAACCCATGCCTCTCATCTATTTAAATCATAAACTCATCAGGGCAGAGGCCACGTTTTAACCTTAGCGTAGTGGAGATTTATGTAGCATAATTAAGCAGGATAATAAAATACACCTCAGTGAAGGCTGAAATGTAAGTTGTGGAATTTATATTGGTTTCACTGCTCTTCAGGTGAGAGGTGAACACCGTGATGACTTTGTCTAACTTCTTGCGTAACTTAGACCAGGGGACTTCGTGCAGTGAGTCCTGCAGAAACCCACCACTCAGAAAGCCCTCCTGATGGGCTACTTGCCCAGTCCCATCATAACCTGTTCCAAAGGAAGTTTGTCCTTCCTACTAAAATTGTGTCCCATGTGTCCTGTTTTATCTTGCCCAAGCCTTTAGCCATTTGATCTTACAATGCCAGAAGATCTCAGACCTCTCAACCTTCTTCTGTCCCTGTGCGTGTGACTCCTTCATGCAACTATGAGATCTGAGGCCATGTGATGTGAAGGACATTGCAGGCTAAATGAATGGTTAACCCATTACAGGATCTTCATATTCTGTATGCCACTTCCCCAGGATGGAACAACCTTTTCTGATGTCCTAGATATTCACAGAAAAATGGGGGCTTGTGCTACAACTGCGTGAAATATAGACCTGGCTTTGCAGGAACAGGATGCAGGAGGCAAACTCCTTACACCTCATAACCAATGCATGTGACTTGATAAATCCGGCTTTGATTCTCTCTGTGCTTTATCCACACGTCCAGAACCTGGACGTGTGATGAGAACAAATGCTAGATTTGTGCTCTTCTGAAATTCTCCTTATTAGTAGCAAGATGGCCCCATGGGTCACCGTGGGGCATCGTTCCAGGGAGCAGACTGGCCCCACCACAGCCATGCACATGGGCCCACAGGGGATTATACAAGCCAGCCGTAGACCATGGATTCGGGCAGACGATAAGAAAGGAGTCGAAAAGCGCACAACAGTAAACAGTCTTTGTCACGTGCTTTTCTCACCGAGGTGAAAAGGAAGCAGAGAAGATATAACACATACTCACTTTCATTTTTCCAAGGGAAAAAGCAATAAGTGCACAGCCTTGGGTTATGAACATCTTGATCGCTCAATCACAGTCTCGGTGACTGGCTGCAGTCATTACAAGCTCAGTAAATTTTGGAACCTTTGGAAAACTGCTGCTGCCTTTTCAGTGAGGAACCATTCGTCTGGAGTGGTTTTAGTTCAGTGGGTCCAGAATTTGCCAGGATGTGGTGGCAGGAAAAGCCATGGGGGTAGATCTATTCCTCAGTGTATTTCTGCCTTCTGTCCTCATAAAGACAATACTCCCCTGCTGCCATGGAGGTAAGAAGTGGCTAGAATATCTGTGAGCATTTTATACCCACCGCAGCTTGAAATATAAATCAACAGGCTGCAGAATGAAACCAAAACCCAGAGGCCTTTTCCTTTCTTTGGCTTCATGCTTTCCCTGCATTTCTACGCTGCTCCCACATGCTCAGCTCTCCCTGAGCTGGGAAAGAGCAGTGAATGCAGAAAACGGTCTGGAGCCACCAAGGATCACTGGGCTAGCAGCATGGTAAATGGGGCGGGAGGCTGGCACACCCCTGAAACCTCTGATAATAGAGGTCCAGCTGTCTCCTCTGTATGGTCTCCCTGTGTGACTTCAGGCATGAGGATGAACCTTGAGGGTGAAGCAGAATTCTCCTCTTCAAAATCCCTGCAGGCTCTGTAAGTGCCTACATATTCATCAGTAGCTAGCCCTTGGTACAGAAAGTTTTCATTTTGCAACTAAGAAGCATCTTTACACTCATAGAATCATTAAGGTTGGAAAAGACCTCTAGGTCCAACTATCACCATGCCTGTGAAACCATGTCCCAAAGTGTAATATCTACACTTTTTTTTTATCACCTCCAGGGATGGGGACTCTACCACTGCCCTGGGCAGCCTGGTCCAATGCCTGACCACTCTTTCAGGAAAGACATTTTTCCCAATATCCAACCTAAACCTCCCCTGGGGCAACTTGAGGCCATTGCCTCTCATCCTATCTCTGGTTACTTGGGAGAAGAGACCAACACCTGCATCACTACAGCCTCCTGTCAGGTAGTTGTAGAGAACAATGAAGTCTCCCCTCAGCCTCCTCTTCTCCACACTAAACAACCTGTTTCCTCTGCCGCTCCTCGTAAGACTTGTTCTCCAGCCCCCTCCCCAGCCTCGCTGCCCTTCTCTGGACACGCTCCAGCCCCTCAAGGTCCTTTTTGCAGTGAGGGGCCCAAAGCTGAGCACAGCACTCGAGGTGCGGCCTCACCAGTGCCGAGCACAGGGGCCCGATCCCTGCCCTGCTCCCGCTGGCCACCCCATTGCTGATCCAAGCCAGGATGGCGTTGGCCTTCTTGGCCACCTGGGCACACTGCTGGCTCTTTACCCCAGCAGAGCTCCTCACTCCCCTTGTTCTCACGCAGAACAAAGCAATTTTCTTTCTCTCACTTAAAAACCCCTGATGTTAAGTTATCCTTTACTCATACAACGCACACCTAGATAAACGCAAGTGTTGTCTGCTCACTGTCCGCACCCCTGTCCGAGGAAGAAGTTGCCTCCTGTGGTAGCACAAGGGTTGGAACGCTCATCCCTGCCCTCCCTTGAGCTCTTTATTTTCCTTTGATACCTGCATGAGGTTTCAAACCCCTTACCTCCTGGGGAGCATCTAAGCCCACATTGAAGTCTGCAAGGCCTCAGGAGAAGGAAAGATGTTTTCTTCAAGTCCTAGGCTGAAGTTCTTCTTTGAATTGCAAACACCACCCAAGAAGCTGATTTAATGCTCAGGGCAGTAGCTTACACTGAGCTACTTTGTGCTGTTGGCAGCTGAGGTAACACCCTGCAAGCTAATTCAGGGCTGCACACAGAGCAGCAACTGAGATGTCGGGGTTCAGGAAGCGACCAATGCTGTCCACATTATTAAGGAACAACCGAGAAAGGACATGAGGATGCCGTGTTATGCACCTTAGCTTTTCCTTTACAATAGCTCCCTAATATTTAAATTTGCTATTATTTGAAAAAAATATACATTTTTTACTCTGCAGTGAAATGTGTCAGGTTGACATCCCTGGTAGTGAAGATCCTACCCTGCCTGTGTTAATTGGGAGAGCAGAAAGAGAGTAGCGTATGCTTTCACCAGGGTCCTGTGTCAAAAGAAGCAAAACAAATGAACAAAAAAAGATCAAGATCTGACACGTAAAATTCCAGTGCTCCAAACTCATGCAGGTATCAAAGGAAAGAAAATAAAGAAAATTCAGGCCGAGAAGGAGGGACGAAGAAAGCGTTGATGAAGAAAGTGGCACTGGGGGCCTGACAAAGGAATGAGAACATTGCCAGTGCACAAGAGAGCTTTGAGTTAAACACCACGATCCGACTATCAAAATATAGACAGGCGAAATTATAATACGGTGAAACCCAAGCATGGAATAATGCTCTGCTGGGGATTGTTTTACTGTGCCGCAAGGAGTGAATTTCAGCTTGTCTCTGCTTGAAAATCTTTTATGCAAAGAAGACTTTTGGCAACTCCTATCTGAATTTGGCATTACAAAGCACTAATCCTCAGGGACTACAAAACTCTTTTTAGGCTAACCTGCTCCTGCCCCATGCAAACAGGCGGAAGGAGGAGACGGGTTTTTGGAATATGTCTCCAAGGCTTGTAGTATAATGGAAGCATTTATGCTGCAATCAGAGAATGGCTGTAGACCATGTAGACATGCCTGTGAGAGCTTTAAATAACTGTCCGGGGGGACAAAGAGTAGGGCAGCATCCACAACGTGATGCTCGGTGCCAGTTGCAAACCCTGCCTGAGACACAGCAGAAATGCTGGAGTGTTTAGCGCACAGTGTCCACCATCCCTGGAGATGTTTAAAAAACTTGTAGATGTGGCACTTGGGGACACGGTTTAGCAGGCATGGTGGTGTTGGGTTGACGGTTGGACTTCATGATCTTAGAGGTCTTTTCCAATCTATGACTCTATGATTCTGTGATTCAATTAGCGCTAGTGGGGATTGGCTCGATAGGTTAAAACAAGAGACTAGCGGTTCAGTTTCTTTGAAGATCTTGACGCAGGCGACTCTAAAAATTAGCTGACAGAAAACAGTGGGGTCCTTAGCAGGAGGCATCCATGTGTGGCTGCACTACAGAGGACAGACTGGCCCATGTAGGGCCCTGGAGCTGCAGCAAGTGGCCAGCAGTGTGGAGACCTTTGGAGAAGAGATGGGTCCCCAAAAAAGCCTGGATCAGGAAATTAAGATAATTGCTTGGCTGATTTTACAAGGAAGAGGAAGATTGCAATGTGAGGGAAAGACTCCGCCTGGATTCTGGAACTAGTCCATGGATCACTCCCTGCTGTGTTGAGGGAAGGAGCCAGCAGCCCTCCAGGAGACCTAGTCCTTTGCTGTTTCAGAAGCTTGGTTTAGTCTTCCTCCCAGCGACTGGCCAAATGCCCACAGGGCTGGGAAAGGAGCTCCACAGGGCAGGAGGCCCAGCTGCAGAGTGAGATTTCACAGGATAGGTTGAGTCATTTAGGAGCATCTCCAATGCTGGTCAAGTGGCCATGGTCCTTGCCTACCTTCCTTCCACCTCCTTCCAGATCATTCCCTGACAGTTCAAGAAATTGCTGTGTTTGCCTCAGCTGAAGTAGGAGACAAGCATCTGAGAAAGTTTTCTAGAGCATTTGCCCAGCTATTCACAGCACACAAGTCCCGAAATGACTTGGGCCAAGAGACAGAATTCAAAGTTATAATGAGGTATCAGATCCTGAGGTAGTGGACAACTCTACCAGCAGGAAATCCGATATGCTGTCCCGTTCCACGGTGCGGGGTCCCCACTCGAGGGAGACATAAGCTCAGTACCGACACACTGCTCACTTCTGCTAGAGGAGAAAAGTATTTTCCTGCTGAGAATAATGAATGGCCTGAGCCAAATCGTGGCCAGATGGTCCCAATCAGCGGTTGTTTATACCAAGACCTGGGAGAGCAGGTCAGTCAAGCCCCCTGACCCTAATATTGTCTGTAGAAAAATAATCAATTCACAAGCCCAGGATGACTGACCTGTTAGCCCTGTTTGTTGATCCAAGACATAACGGCTCAATAGCTTTAATTATTAAAGTCAGTGTAGAAAGCCGTTGATCCTCCCACTTAGTGCCATCTCTCTAGCCTAGATCCCAGGGGTTTAGAGCAAGGGCGTTTGCAGGGAAAGCAAGAGAACAAACCACCTCGAATGGCTGATCCCCTGGCATCACCTCAGTTTTGGACCCCAATATTGAAAGTCCGGCTGCCTCCAGTCCACCCATTACACCTCCTCAGAGTAATCAAGTGATGACCCTTCCCTGAAAACACGAGTCCCTACTTTTAAGCTATCAAGACATTGAAAAGACCATTTATAGAGTTGACCCAGATCATCTTTTCTCTCCAACAGTTCAAGAAGCAGTCGGCGTAAAGGACATTAATCGAGTTGGCGCCAAGAGGTAATTGAAGACAGTAATTACTCAGTTTTTATAGAGCTGGAAATGTAATAAGGATTTTAAGAAAGTAATAACTGAGGCTTTCTGCAGAGAGATCCCCTGGTGCATACAGTTTAGCTAAGGGCCTATCTTTTTGAAAATACATTTTCTTGTAGTTATTACATCACTGTCTTGCTGGGACATCTCTCCTGAGTCTTTGTAAATGTAATGGGCTTTGCTAAATCTGAATACATTGTCTCTCTGCATTCGGAGCTACTGTGTCAGATTGACACATCTAATGCAGCAATAATGCAGGAAACAGAAAGCACCCACATTTTTATGCTTTACCTTCTCCCAGCTCCTGGCTTCCCTCTTCAAACCTGGCAGATTTCTGTCAGCCGCCCAATTTTTCTTTCTGCGTTGGAAGCCATGACAAAAAGAATCTGACTAAATTTCCCAAAGGCACATTCAACGCACATGGCAGCTCCTAGGCTTTGTGGTCCAAAGCTGATGCAAATTTTCCCAGCAGGATCAAAGGGCATTCTCATCTTGCTATGCATTTTCTTGCTTAAATCACAAGACCCTGCAACAGAAGTAAAAACTCTGATGAAATGGCAAATTTATCTTCACTTAAGCCTGATGAAATTGGGCAGATGCTCCCCCTTTACGCAGAGTACTCTGAGTTCAGCCGAGGTGCTGGTCCAGTCATGCCCTGCTTCCTGGGACATCTTCAGGATCCATCTCCACGTCGCCTCAAGCGCGGGACTTCTGGGTCCTCTTCCTTACTTGGATATTGATGCCTGCTGGGCTCTGAAGCAAGAACCTACATTGCCCCGTGCATTTGTTTCTCCACCTTTCTACTTACTTTTGTCTGAATTATCTGCTTACTTCTTTGGGACTGGACTTCCCTCCTGCTGTCAACCTGTACTGCCTGCACTAGTCCATAACTGGCTTGGACTGTTGAGTTGTTCCTCCATGTCCATGTTGAAAAAGCAAACCAAGAAATCTGTCTGCCCTCACCGCAAGCCAGTTTGTAACCTTTCGTGGGGCAAAACTCATATTCCACTGATGGGGTCCAGTCAAACAGACAGATGGACATGCTTGAGGGCCATCATGGTGGCAAGAATGTACACCCAAGCAAAATGAAAGTTTCTTCCTGTCTCTCATGCTCTCTCTTTGCAACATTTTACACTACCCCCTCTAAAATCACCTTATCTAGGTAAAATACCATGGTTTGGATGAGTTCTTAGGAAGGTGAAGGTCCAAAAGCAGGATGTTTTTAAACATGATAGAAACCTCAAACTGAAATCTTAAATTTTTAGAGTACGTACCCAACCAATAAGTGCTTTGACGTGCCACGGTTTTTTAGTTATGACCAGCTTGGCATATTTGTTGTGTACTTACACAGTGTTTAAGGTTTAGTATGAGCTCGCCCACATCCATAACTGTTGTCTACACTGAAAGTAATAAAACCCATAACTACTCCTTCAGGTATTTCAGCCTGATTTCAAAAACAAAATCCACTGTTGACAGCTACAAATATTGAGTGGAAACTCGTATTTTCATGAGATAAAAGCTATGCAGAATGTGCTGAGGTCACTTACTACTTCCTTATAGACCCCACCAGCTCTAGCGAAGGTCAGACCCAAGGTGGCAGGGATGGGGTGTGAAGACAAGAGAAGCATTGCCCTTAATAGTACCCTAAAAAAGTCCAGGCTTGTCTCTTGAGTTACTGATGGAGACCGTAAACTCTTCAAGGCAAGTAGCAAACGTATTCTGAGTTTGTACAGTGCTTTGCACAATGGTGCTGACAAAACTAGTTATCGCTGTAACAAGAAGCAGCATCGGTCTTGGCTGAATTACCCACAGGTGATGGGTGTAAATAGGGGAAGGTGATGAAAAGATGGTGTGATGCCCCAGGCCCACACACTCAAGCTCATCATTTGTTATATTCCTGTGTTACACTGTCACCACAAACATTTTGCAGAAGTGCTGATGGTTGCATTCATGACAATCATGCCATCCAGCTTTGATGAACCCTTAGACCGAATGGACTGTGGCATCCACAAAGTTTTACTGCCTAAATTAAATTGCCAAGAGCTGGGGGTGTCACACTGGTCTCCCAGGACTGCTATGGGGGCTGTTGGTGCCAGCACCTAAAGGTGTAAATACTGAAGGCACTGGGCAGGCACTGGGCAGACACTGGGCAGCACCCCCTTGTCTGATTCCAGAGGATGCACCTGAAAATATTGCCTTCACCCATCCTCTCTACTCACACACGGGATTCAATTCCTCCCTTGCGTGATGGCATCAGAAGTTTTTCTACCACTTCTGATACTGACGCTTCTTTTGTGTATGTTTTAATATATATTTATTTCAGATACATCTGCATTCAAACATCTTCTGGACTGGGAGGACACATTCCATCATGCTGGGAGGTAGCTGCAAGAGGAAGCCAAAGTCTGATGACATCGTTTGTGTTATGTCTGGTTCTGGCTCTCCTCCAAGTGCAGACAGCTCATTACTCGCAAAGGACTTCTGTCCTGCAGGGTTTAGTGGCTTTCTGGCTCAGATCTTTGATGAAGCTTTGTTTCATGGCAGGTCTATCCCCAGTACCTTCTTCCTACCTAGGACCACTCCCTGAAGAGAAAGACATCTTTCATGCTCTTTGCTGGGATGGGGTCTACCTGGACTACTTCTTAAATGGCTCTGCTTCAACCTCTTCCCTGCCACACAGCCGGTAAAGTTCTCTGGAGCTCCAGGAAGAGAAAACTCCATTTGAATTAATCGCCTGTGGTTTTAGATGCTGAGCTTCCCAGCATTTTCTGCGTCATATAACTCATCTCTGCATTCACATGTTAATCTCATTAGTTTTGATTAAAATTTGGTGGGGGATTCTAAGACCTTCTATTGACCCATTCTGCTATATGCTGGAAATTTATTCAGGTCAATTAGACATCTGCCAGTTTTATATTCAAAGGCCATGACATATGTTTGCTCAACAGGGTGCTGCAACAAGGAGAAACTGAATTTGCATCCTGAGCAAGGTGGCACAACGGTGTATCAATATCGTTTTTTAATGAGATTTGCTGGCTTTCGCAGACTTGAAAAAGTGTAAATTTATGCTAAAATGTCAACAAATGCCAGTCAAAGAAGGTTCTGTATCGTGCCTGAATGCAAAAGACACAGAGGGATACAGTGAGTCATTCTCGTCAGTGTGTTAACTCTGAGTTACTGAATTACTAAGAATTACATTGACTTGCATTTGGCTGCACTTGTCTAAGCTAAAAGTCCCTTTCTGCTACTCTGTCACTGCTTTTTGCCCACTTCAGAGGGAACTGTTCGAGCTTTAGGAGACCATTTCCCCCATATACATCATATTCATGTCAGTCCGCATTTTTTTGAAGGTGCGAGCTTCAAGTGAACGACTCAAAATCTGCAAGGCATCAGTGAAACGTGGGTGCCCAGAATATATCATTGTTTGTATAACAGCAGTGCATTTTGGTGAGATATAGATATCCATGCTGCTGGGTAAGATACAGCTGTTTAAATGACATCGTGCAGGCAGGTGAGCGTAGCTCAGCTTTGAGTAGCCTTTCTCCGCAGAGCTAATTAGGGTTCGCAGTTGTCCCTGCTGAACCGATGCAGCTCTCCTTGCACTGGTTTCTAGTTTCACAAGGGCCCATTTCGGCATCTTCGTGTCATTGTGCCATGCTGTGCTGATGTCCCCTAAACAGAGATGCGTGCCTGGCTCTGAGCAGCTGATAATCTAAATGGGAAATACTCCTGGGGCAGCAGAACCACAAAACATCGTAAAATCACAGAATCATAGAATAGTTTGGGTTGGAAGGGACCTTTAAAGGCCATCTAGTCCAACACCCCTGCAATGAGCCTGGACACCTTCAACTGGATCAGGCTGCTCAGAGCCCCATCCAACCTGGCCTGGAATGTTTCCAGGGATGGGGCATCGACCACCTCTCTGGGCAACCTGGGCCAGGGCCTCACCACCCTCACAGGGAAGAATTTCTTCTTTACATCCAGTCCAAATTTCCCCTCTTTCAGCCTAAAGCCATCACCCCTTGTCCTGTCACTCCAGGCCCTTATCACAAGCCCCTCTCCAGCTCTCTCGCAGCCCCTCCAGGCACTGGCAGCTGCTCTCAGGTCTCCCCGCAGCCTTCTCTTCCCCAGGCTGAGCAGCCCCAGCTCTCCCAGCCTTTC
>Ga0065711_1010900_pt1 | contig 14832 bp, 7 predicted proteins | sample Hoacrofraction12_FD_59098 | JGI IMG/M metagenome (GOLD analysis project Ga0065711, IMG submission 59098) | Hoatzin crop microbial communities from Cojedes, Venezuela - Epithelial fraction 12 v2 (version 2) | ecosystem: Host-associated > Birds > Digestive system > Esophagus > Crop | place... | reverse complement strand
AGACAAGAAAGTGCATATCTAATTTCAGCTGAGTGTGAAGACAGCAACAAAGTTCCCCCAGTCAGGTCTGCCTGCTGATGTGTTAAGTAACACTGGAGTGTGTGGTTCTACCACACTTCCAGCCTAAAGCATGTTCACCAGTCATTTCTGTTTATTGTTGTCATCAAATGTCAATATCATCTGTTTTAGCCCCATAAATCTGCAGAGTAGCTGCCTTACTCATTTTAAACTTGATTTTTAAAGACGTGTTTCCTTTCTGCTAATGCCATGACTTATTTGCACACTGAAAATTCATCCTGCACACTGCGTCCTAGTTGCAGACCCGCAAAGGCTGCTTCACACAGATACATGATGCAGTAACGCTGGGATCATGACTGTGATGAGAAATTCTGGCTTTACCCATAGTCTTGGAAAAGCCACCATGCTTCATTACTTTGGATCGGAACCATGCTTTTGAAGCTAATCTCCTGGTCATACCCATGTCCTGTACTTTGAGTCATGTCATGGGGCAGTCTCATGGAGGGTGGATCAAATTCCTTCCAGAAGAGACTTAAGCTCAACGTCCCCAACATGCCCTTCCTTATTTGAGAGTATGAAGTCCTGCAGAGCACCTCTACTCATTGGCACCTCTAGCACTTGGGTCAAGCAGGTGTCATTGGTGCTCTCCAGGAACTTCCTGGATTGTTGATGTCCTGCTGTGTTATCCTTTCAGTAAATAGTGGGGTGGTTGAAGTCCTCCATGAGGATCACGGCCTGGGAATGTGAGGCTGCTCCTATCTCTCTGTTGAGGGCTTCATCTACTTGTTGTTCCTGGTCAGGTGGTCTACAGAAGATGCCCACTACAGTGTCACCCTCACCTGTCCTCTCTTTAATCCTCACCCATAGGATCTCAGTTGGCACCTCATCCATCCCAGGCAGAGCTCCAGGCACTTCAGCTGCTCTCTCACATAATAGGCTGGTCTTCCCAGCCTGTCCTTCCTAGCCCTCCATTGCAACACTCCAGTCATGGGAGCCATCCCACCATGTCTCTGGGATTCCAGTGGGGCCGTAGGCCTGGAACTGCTCACGCATCTCCAAGTCCTCACGTTTATTCCCCATGCTGTGTGCACTGGTGCACAGGCACTTCAGAGAGGCACCCTGGCATGCTTATTTCCCGGAAAGAATCTGTTTCCCTTCCCTGCTGCCTCAGCAGTGCCATGTGGGAACTTCCTTTCTTACATGCAAATGTTGGAGGTGACCACGTTTAAGCCCTGATTTGTTGATTTTGTCTTCCCTTTTGTACACATCACCTCAGCCCCTTTGCTCATCAGTCCTGTCCATCACTCCTTCACAGGGCTGCTGGTGATTCTCCCTCCCACAGAATTCCTAATTTAAGACCTTCTTACCAAGTCAGCCATCCTGCTGGCAAAGATGCCTTTGTCCCACTTAGTGAGGTAGATCTCATCTCTCCCAAGTAGATGTTGATCCTCAAACAGGGTCCCATGGTCCAAACCAAAATCCTGTTGCTGACACCAGCTCTGCATTCACCCTCCAAACCTTCACCTGGGTAAAGTCCTCTGCCCTGGCAGGAACAGCTGCTCCATAACCTGCTGGTGAAAGTGACCTGTGGCAAATCATCACCATACTTGAAAGTGTTTAAACTGATCTGAACTCAGATGGTAACCTCTTTGCATCTTTCTGAGCAAGCTGCTGTCTGTTGGCTGTGCTCTAGACCTGGCTCTCATATAGGTCTCTCCCTCACATCAGCTGAAAGGGTCCTTGACCTCCCTAATCAAGGGGCAGTGACAACAAAGTTTCAGGCAGCCTTGGGTCAAGGGCAGCTGACAAAGCTTTTTAGAAGCTGCTAGAACTTCCAACAAAACAGGTTTTCATTACGTGCCTGCAGAATAGTTTGGTGCAATGAAATTTGTATTTTCTGCTGGAAAACTGTTCTGCTAACACACATCATCAGCCAAAGATATTGTGGACCACTGATAAAATGTGCAACGTGAGAACTGCCTTTTGAGTTTTTTAAATTTTTATCTCACATGGCTGATAATATCCACTTTAAAGCTGTCAAGAAAGAAAGGGAACCATTCAGGGAAGAAAAAGACAAATCTCCTGGTTACCTAAGAATTTAGGCAATGCAAAACTGCCATAGATGCTAAGCAGCAAGGCCTCTGTTTTCTGAATGTTTCCTTAACTCTTGCAAATAAGTGCATTTAAGTGTTTTGATTTGTGTTTACGCCACCTGCACTGGGCCAACCTGTGTGAACTGTTGCCTTGCATTGACCTAAACTTACAATGACCTCCAAATGCTTATGTCCCCTTTGGCAACTGGTGGACTCCACCAGTTAGCTGGCAAGAGTCCCCACTCCAACAATGCGCTCTATACTTGCTCCATGTGGCATCTGTTAGTGCTAAGGAATGGAATTACCTTATTTTTCCATGGGATCTTCCTCCAGTGAAAGCCAGCTTGAGCCTGCTCATTCAGCTGTGCAGCATCCATCTTGAGAGCACGCAGCTTTTCACTCTCTCTCCAGTGGCAGTGGTAGCTGGCCCTGCAGCAAGGAGAAATGGGTTGGAGCAGCAGGGTGGGTGGTTGGTTTATAATGGAAGAAAGAAGGAAGAGCTTTTTAAAGAATATGCTATGTGAAGGCTCTAGGGAGCAGATTTCCTCACTGCAGTTTGTCACAACCCAGAATTCCCCAACTGGAAAATGTTGCTGTCTTGTGCAGAATTTTTCAGTTTGAAATTAAACATTTTGTCGTAAAATAGGGTGCATGAAGTACGGCGGGGGGGTGTGTGTGTGAAGTGCAGGGGGGTATGTAATGCATAAGAGTGATGAGGAAGTTCACAAAGATTAAGTAGTAACAAAGGACTATCAGAGACCTCAGGCGAGAATACACCCAAGGACATATAACTAGCACATCCTAAAGAAGTGCAGATAAATGAGCAGACACCAAGAAAAGGAACTTGAGAAATCCACCAACTGCTCAATGAGCCATCTCATGACCATATATGGAAGAAAAGACTCAGAATTCGTGGAAAGGACACTAAGAGACACCTCTTCAACAACCACTAGGAACCACCAGAGGCCATTGAGGACCCTGTGGAAGCCCCACAGAGACCAAGGTCACAAGTATAATGACTATGCAAATATGACAATTAGTTGCAGGAAGTAGAAGAAGTATGTATGAATATTCCGGGAAACTTAATGCACTTGTATATAACAGGGTGAAATAAGCTTGGAGTGAGGCGACATACGGCATGCACGTTAGGAAGAGCAATCCCCCGTGCATCTGGTACCACAATAAAGAATGTCTGCTTTTCAATGCTACAATGGCATTAAGAAGTTTTACTCCCGCTTTCAGTGACAATTTCAGTGACATAGGCTGAATCCTGAGCCTTACCCAACTTCGAAGTGCCTCACATGCTCAAGCATAGCACGGATTTTCTGTATCATGAAGAATGGATCCAAAACCTCCTATGGCTCCTGCTGTGGAGATCTGCCAGTAAGCGATGAGGAAACCCTCTGCTTTTCCCCTAGAGATAGGCCACAAGGTTTGCCCTAGAGACATGGACTGCAGGAGCCAGAGGGCTCCAAGCCTTGGGACTGGGGTGAAGCAAGGCCAACTTCTGCTTATGCCGTTGCAGGAGTTTTCTGGCAGCAATACGCCATCGGACACCGTATTTTCAAAGCTAATATTTTCCTATGAAAGCATGATTCCTTGGAAAATACTAAGGCAGCTTTCCTCTTGCTGTTTCTTCTACAACGAAAGGTCAAACTTCCACCTCTTAAGAAACTCTGTATACGCTGGCAAAGGACTGACTGACAGGAATTCTGTAGACTCAAGTGTTTATGTGGGTAAAGTCTAACCTTGCAAAAATCAATAATTCCTTCTAAGGTTTCTCATCCCTATTGATAATCAATTGTAATGTCCTTGCCTGTGGACTCAATGGGCATTTCATTTAACCTGGCAGAAACAAACTCTCCTTATACTTCAAAACTGGCTCAGCTAGAGGCTAATTCGTGCATTCCCTAACCTCCCTGCCCCTATAACCTAATTTTCAAAGCTGATGAACACCCAATATTCCCACTTCAAACGAAGCCAGACTTTTTCCAGCCCTTTTTCTTCTCTAAGTACTTCCGTACCTTTTCCAGCTTTTTTACATACAGTGTGTTGCATAAAACATTGTTTCTTTAGGTGAAGAGGGGTGAGGGAATCTGGTTGCTTTGTGGTTTGGTTTGTTTTCTTCTCATTGCCAAAAATATCTGGAGTTGAAACCAGAAACTCACTTCTAGGATGACTGCTTATTTGGCTGTGATAATGAAGAGCCATATCATTAGTTCGTTAAACGGGCTTCTTCAGAAAGACTGGGAAATGAATCAAAAAATTGGGTGAATGGAAGGACTAGAATTACAGAAATGAGATTAAATTCTGTAGTACAGAGTATAAAGAGATCAATAACAATTTCTGCTCTCTGCTATGTGTTCATGGACTGGAAAAGAATGAAGATGAGGACTCTCTATATTGCTTGATTACAGGATGATTATGAGACATCAATAGGACAAGAATATGAAAGCAGTTAAGAGAATTCTAGACTGTATCAACACAAGTATTTCCAGAAAACTGTAAAATACAAATTACTTTGTCCTAGGTATTGGTAAGTCTTCTTTTGCAATACAGTGTATGAATCTAATCCCAGTGTTTGAAGAGGATGAAGTATAACTGTAACAGAAGCATAGCAAACACAATAGGATGATCATCCTGTAATCAAGTGGACAAAAATACCCCCCCCTTTCCCCATAACTTGGGTGCAATTGTTAATAAATTCCAAGAGATAGCGCCCAAGGTACAGCCGTGATAGCAATGCCACATAAAAATATCAGCTTAATTTTATGGCCAGTGATGTCATCATGTCATACGTTGATATTACACAGTACACCAAAATGATAATCCTGATCATTTTCCCCGAGGTGACAAACATCACCATAGGGAAAATATACAGCAAGAATTTACATAACACAGTCATGTGACCAAACAAAGCAACATTGCGACCAGCCACTATTTGACTCATAATAAACACATGTAAGGAATCATAAAAAGTTGTTTCAACACACTCTGGTCAGACCTGCCATTATCCCACCCCTTTGTGCCCCACGTTGGGCATCGAAAAGGAGACTACGTGAAAACAAACTAAAAAAAAAATATGCATATTTTGTTTAGCCTAACAAAATGAAGCTGAAAAGGGGATACGATTGCTTTTCTGTTTTCCGAGAGGGAAAATACAAAGGAGGAGGAACTTCTAAGCTAAAAGACAGTATTCGCAGAAGAACATGTGGTCTGTTTATTTATACTCCCCAAAAGGGGGTGGATGGAGAGAAGGGAGGGAGGGAGACAGAATAGTGAATGCTTTAACTTTCCAAAAACGATGCTCTTGAACACCACCAGTGTTTCCTAGTGGCAGGTCCTTTTTTAAATAACTTTGCTCATTAAGGTAAAATGAGTCAGAAAGCATAGACCAAGCTTTTTTATTATAGTTAATAATATGGGCAACATATATTTTAAAAAGACTGTAGATGGGAAAAATTTGGGCTGTTAAAGAGCAAATAAACTAACCAACTATAACACTTGAAAACAGAAGTTGAAGACAACTTGCAAGAACAAACCTCAAACTTAGACTGATGTGCTTTCTTTGCACACTCCTAAGACTGCAAATACCACTCTGCAATCTAGCAGTGGACAGAAAATAGCAAGAGCGGTGGACAACCTTCAACCAGGCCCTAGCACAGTTGCTACCATCTTTCTCTTTCCACTTGATGTCTCAGCCTTTTCCATCTGCTTCTTTTTATCCCTTTCTTACACATTTTCTCTGTATGGGGTTGGCTTTTCGGGGTTTTGCTTTTTTGGTCTTCTCTTGCTGCAAAGCAATTTGAAAAACAGAAAGGTGTCAAAACTCATATGGAGGAAAAGAGGATCATGAGACTAAAGCAGAAGGTCACAGGCTTACAGGCTGTGTGGACTGTGTGTATGTGAAAAATTACTGTTAACAGCATTACTGGAAACTACTACAGAGCAGAGCTGGGAAACACTTGCACAGGTTTTCCCAGATTATGTTTAGCAGTCAAAGTTGACTGAATCTTTACTGTTACTACTAATCTTCTTGAGGTGATCACATCACCGGACCTAAACAAAGGTAAGTGAGGCCCTTTGCCAGAACTGCTATATTTTGACTAAATACACAGTAGGAAGCAAGGAAAGTCTTTATTCAATCTACATGGTTCTGCCTAATGTGCAAATATTTAATAGGTGTGTGACAGTTAACATTCTGTGTAGCACAGCACTGAACATGAAAAGCAAGAAATTTTGTATGCTACCACCAGCCTCAGTTGACCAAGAATATGTACACATTCTGTACACACATAGTAGTACCTGCAGACAAACACATCCTAAGGCGGTATAATTTTGATATTATATTACCAGAGTCCTGTACAAGGGTATTGAGTGTGTACTGTCATCACAAACATAATAGGTCATTATTTCCAGAAGCAGATTTTTTATGAAGTTGAAAAATTATTTCTTTGACTAGAGAATACAAAGGCTACTCTTCACATGAACTTAAATAACCCTAAGGGCTGAGAAGTGACAACACTCGAGAAGCAATAGCAGTTCCCCAGGAGGAACTAAGACCCTGCTCATTGCAGAGAGACTTTACAAACATAATAGGTCGTTGTTTCCAGAAGCAGGTTGCCTGTGAACCTGAACAATTCTATCTTTGACTAGAGAATACAAAGACTACTCTTCACATGAACGTAAATAACCCAAAGGGCTGAGAAGTAACAACACTCAAGCAGCAATAGGAGTTCCCCAGGAGGAGCTAAGACCCTGCTGATTGTAGAGAGGCCACCAAGGCTTGTCCAGTCCTCAGACTATTACCCCTGCACAAGCCCTTCTGTGTGAGCACCTGCTGAATGAGACCTGAAGCATATCAAGTGTGACCACATGGTTCAGGGACCAGCAATCAAGGGCATGGAGGCCCAGGTGATCTTCCCCTTGATCCTGCCAGTGAGATGGAAGGGCTTGAGGAGGAGCAGATGGATCCTTCAGGTCAGCAACTGTTTGTACAGCTGGTGTTGGCAAAAAGGTTTTGGCTTCTATGACCACAAGGCACTCTCTGAAGATCTACAATGGCTTGGAAGGGACAAGATCCATGTGACCAAGTAGCTAAAAAGTATCTTTGGCAACAAACCTGATAAGAACCTGATAAGAAGAGCTTTAAATTAAAAATGATGAAGGAGGGAGAGAGTGACCAGCAAACACGTGAAAAAGTGGTGGATGGGATTAGCAGGCAAAGAGTCTGGGATGATGAGAACAGAAGGGACCTTGTCATGAACAAAACAGGGCTGAAGTGGTGTCACCTCAAGCATATGCACGTAAAAGTTGACTTTGTTGTGAGTGTCTGCTACAGACTGTCTGATCAAGCAGAGGGAGTATATAAGGCCTTCTTCAGACAAGTGGAAGAAGACACACGTTCACACTTTCTGGTCCTGATGAGGGACTTTCACCACGCCGATGGTTTCTGGAGGGACAACACAGCAGGGCATAAGCAATCCAGGAGGTCTCTGGAATGCATCAATGACAATTTCCTAACATCGGTGACTGAGGGGAAAACAAGGAGAGGCACTCTGCTAGACCATACGTGCAAAAGAGGAAGGATTGATCAGGAATGTGAAGGCTGGGAGCAGTCTTGGCTAATGTGACCATGAGAAGGTAGAGTTCAGTATTCTGACAGGAGGGAACAGGGCAAAAAGTCAGATAACAACCCTGGACTTGTGGAGCGCAGACTTTGGCATCTCAAGTATCTGCTTGGAATAATCCAATAGGATACAGCCCTGAAAAAAGGGAGGTCCAAGAGAACTGGTTGATATTCATGTATCACCTACTTCATGCTCAGGAATGGTCCATCCTAATGAGCAGAAAATCAAGCAAAGGCAGCAAAATCCAGCTAGACGCGCGTCACTGGTGAGATACCCTAAGGGTCAATACTGGCTCCAGTACTGTCTAACATCTCCATTAATGACCTGGCTGATGTGAAAGAGTGCACCCTCACCAAGTCTGCAGACAATGCAGAACTAGGAGGAGAAGAATATATGTCAGATGTTTGTGCTGCCATTCAGAGGGACATGGACAGACTGGAAAACTGGACAGAGAGGAGCTTCATGAAGTTGAAAATAAGGAAATGCAATATCCTGCCCTTGGGGAGGATAACTCCGTGCACCAGCACACACCGTGGGTAGACTGGCTGGAAAGCAGATTTGCAGAGAGCATTCTGGGGTTCGTGGTGGACAGTAGGTTGACTATGAGCCAGTAACGTGCCCTGGCGGCAGAGAAAGCCAACAGCATCCAGGGCTGCATTAGGAAGATCGTGGCCAGCAGCTTTAGGCAGGTGGTCCTTCCTCTCCACTCACCACTAGTGTAGTGATCCTGATAAGGAAAGCAGTGTACATGGAGGAGTTTAGTGATCTACTTATCTCTCAACTTGAGCAGGCGCAGATCTGTGCTGCGCTGTGCTGCACGTGCAGTGTGGCCTTCAGGACGTGTCATTCGGCACAAAACCCTTGGACGCAGAATGAGCTCAGCCATCTCACGGCAACAGGAGCCTGCAGGCAGCTTCCCCTCGGCACTGGCGAATGCACCACCTGCTTGGCCTTGCCTTTATCTAGATGTACAGCGAGAAGAGTTCATGCAAACATCCCTTTTGTCTGATGGTAGAAATGCTGAATAGAGATGCATTCTTCTAAGAAAATCCTATAGTAACTCAAATGATCAAGATGGGGTAACCTTTTCTATGGATGGGGTCTGCATGGTGTGCTGATTGGAAGCCCATTTAATGCTGTGCACCTTGAGGTTCCAAGCATCTGAAGGGACCTAAGGTTACCTATACTTTCTCTATAGTTTTAACTCTAATAAACAGTATTTTAAATCATACCTTACAGAGCCTGAGTGGCTTTCTTACTAGGATCAGGAAAAAAAACCACCTCCTGTTGCAGAACAACCTGTGAAGACATATCTGCAGTGCTGCATCCAGCTCTGGGCTCCCTAGTACAAGAGAGGAATAGACTTACCGGAGCAAGTACAGCGCCAGTGAAGACTTGGGCTGAGGCGTCTCATCACTGTGTACAAACATCTGATGGGAGGGCATAAAGAAGATGGAGCCAGACTCTTCTTAGCGGCGGCATGTGACTGGACAAGAGGCAATGGAATCAAATGCAAATACAGTTCTATCTGAAGCTAAGAAAAAACGTTTTTACCACATGGGTGGACAAACATTGGAACAGGTTGCCCAGAAAGTTTGTGGAGTCTCCATCCTTAGAGATATGCAAACCCCAGTTGGACACGGTTCTGGGCAACCTGCTGTAGTGGAAGTTGTTTTGAGCAGGAGGATTGGACTGGACAGTCTCCAAACATCACTCTCAACCTCAACCGTTCTGTGATTCTGTGAACTCCCTGCTGGTGATGTGTTGTCAAAAAGCTGAAAGAAAGAAAGAGCCGGTCTTAGACACACTGTCCCATGAAATGTCTGCATGCAAACTCAGGTCGTTCTGGGAATGCAGCCTGGGAAAGGATGGAAAGGCCAAACAGTCTCAGTGTTTCCTTTCTAGATAGGCCACTCTTTAGATGCCCCTCAATGCATCACAAGACTAGGATGGTTTGAGCAGTCAGGGAACTGAGGCCTTTAGAAAGCTGTGGGGCATACTGTCACAGAACAATGCAGGAACAAGCCATAATCCATTGCATGATGAGAGGAACATCAAAGCAGTTGCAGAGATACAGAACAACAAAAGAAGCAAAGGGCTTTTTTGTATCAGCAGGCACCCTAGAGCAGCATGAAGGATAACTTGGGACAGTCTGTCTGAGTAGACAAGTCAGAGACTCGGAGATGAAAGGAGCATTTGCAGAAACTGATAAAATAAACAGCTACAAGCAGGTATTTAAAGCACTGGAAGGATTTAAGGATTAAGCAGCTGGGCTTTTAATGAAAGCAGGCAAATCTCATTAAAACTAGTAGCACTGCTATAGAACAAGGAATATCAAACACTGTACTTAACCTCCTGGCAAGGGGAAACATGCCTTGGACTCCAGTGATCAAGAGTTGCATTTTTACTAGCAATGTTAAAGTTTTACCTTGGTTTCCTGGAATAATTTTAATAGGTCTGACCAAATACCCCTTATTTCTTCAGCTATCTGAACTGAGTGGATTAATTGCCTCAGGAATAATTGTATGAGTCGTGAGAAGAACTGCCCCAAAGTCCAACAAATGTCCAGCAAGTTTTACAAACCAAAGGTGTGTAAAGTCACAGAAATATCTCCCACTTCTTCCTTGCCAGAGCTACACCCATACTTCATACACAGTGGAGAGGTGTCACTGCCTCTTTCCCACCCCACGAAAGGCACAATCAGTCAGAATCTTTTCTGACCTGCAAACTAGCCGTGGTTGGCATACTGGCAAGAAGATGAAGGGTTGCGGTTTTACACCGCTGCCAGAGATGGCTTGAGACCCCCGCACTGGTCAAAGCCCTGGCTCAAGCTATCATCCCATCTGCAACTCAGCAAAGCAGCCCCTTTCCTCACCACAGGTTTGAACTCGCATGTTGGGGTTTCAGGAGTCGACCCAGAGGAAGGTCAGCAGACTCACCAAAGGCAGCCATTTCCCTCTTATCTTCATGAGGTGCTCAGATATTTTTTCCTTGCAAAACTGCTGTGAGGTTTTAGCACTGTTCCTTTTCTTGTTTTATGCACGGGGACATACTTATGAGGTGATTTGTGCAATGGTAAACTGCAAGAGAGCAAGGGATTGAATCCAAGTCCCAGACCAGCACCAAGGTCTCCAGGGCATCCTTCTGGCTTATCTTTGTACTCTTGCACCTCTGTATGCCGGAAATTGTGAAGGAAGATGCAAGGTTTCTCTTACCATGTCACTCCTGAGGGGGCAGTGGCCTTTTTAACAGGGTTTCACTCATTCATTGCATTTTCTCATCCTGCTTCTCTAGTGATTCTGTCTCTGGAGTGTTACTACTGCCCTTTGTGAGGGATTTGTAGAACCATCAACATATGTGCTCTCATAGTTACCCCAGGCCTGGATAAGCAGAACAGAGTCAGTGGACTGGGGTGGACTGTAGTTGTCCCCAGTTAATAAGATGTAACTTTTTAATTGATGCAAGGGAGAATCATTTCAATGAGAACTAAACCACCTGCAAACTCTCCGTCAAGACAGCAGGCAAGATAGCATGAAGACCATGACCTGTGTTGGATGATCTCAGCCTCAGCTGATGCACCCAGAAGCAGGAGAGACAAAGGAGAGTAATAAGGAGGAACTAAGGAGGTAAAATAGGAGGGTGGGACAAGGCACAAAATGCATACGTAGGTTGGGGAAGGAAAAGGAGGAAGGAAATGGTGGAAATGACAGATCTAGGGAAAGGGAAAGATGGAGAGTGAACAAAGAAGAAGTGGGATGAAGAGCAAGTAAAAGGGACAGCAGGAAAGAGAGGAGAGAGTAGGAGAGCAAAGCAGAAAAGAGAAAGGGCAATTTAGCTGTTCTCGCAAGCATTTAGAGATGTGCCAGCCTGTAACAGTGCCAGCTCACGCATTCAATGGGTGGACCAGCACGCCATGCAGTTGGCTGTGGTTAGTCTAATATCATTCCAGTTGTAGTGAATGAGCATGCCAGAACTTTTATTACCTTGCTGCCTTAGAGTAGCCAGAATAAGACATACTTTCTATGTCATTGGAGTTTCATACGATCCCATACAACCCAATAAAAACTGTCGACATCTTCAAGCTAAATAAGACTCAGCACAGCCCTCCAAGCCTGATTTTCCCATTTTTATATAGCTACATTTGAATATATATATTTCCCATTTATATAGATTTTTTTCCATTCTTACATAATAGCAAGAGAAAATTAAATTTCACATTATCTTCAGCATCTAGAAACAGCTTTTTACAGTTCTCACAGAATGACATCTTTTCCTTTATAATGAATTTAGGGGTTCTAGGAACAATTATGTGGAAAAAAAAATGGGATAAAGAACTAAAGGATTAAGAGATAGATAGGCAGTCCACTTGATAAACTTAGTCTTAAAGGTATTTTTCTAGACATTGGTTGCTGAAGACAGCAGCTAAAACATTTCATAATGAGCTGAGTGCTGCCATGAAAGTTGGTGCAACTAATGATTAAAAAACCTTACTAGGAATAGATTTGTATTAAAAACTCGAACATTATACTTTTGTCTGCATAGTAGGGTAAGATACACAATCATACATAGTATTGAACCAATCTACCATAGGCAATAATATTTTTTGTTGGATTAATCTTACCCAAGGCAGCAGAACAGGAATTTTACCAAGAGATCATGAGGGATAAATGATAATAAATACCTAGAAAATAGAGGTGTCATATAAATTGGAGGCTGCCATTTACTGTAGCACACTTAAGCATGCTTCAGTTACATTTGCCAAGGTAATGTTCTTATTTGCACTAGAGCTGGTTGGAAAAACTCTGCCAAAGGTGTTGGTTTTGCAAGGTTTTTTTAAACAGAAACTTCTGATCTGAAATTATACTGAAATCAGAATGTTTCTTGCAGGCAGCCATTTTTTGTCTTCTTTTTTGGGAGAAAAACAGAAGAGAATTCCAACAAACTGAAAATATGTGATTTGACATATTAGAACAAAATGTTTCAGTTTCATTTGGAACTAACTTTTTTTGAATAGTTTTATTTTGGTTTATGTTACATTTAGAATGACATTTTTAATTAATAACAATCTTTCTAAAAATTTTCTTTCACAAAAAATCTTTAAATATCAAGCTTACAATTATTATTTTTGTCATTTTTACCTTGCAATGCTCCCCTAAAAAGTGAGGAATAACCATTTTCTGCCCACCAGCAGTTGTGTCTAAGGCAGCTACCACTAATTAGAAGCAGTCTAAATATTTCACAGAGGGTAACCAGTCTCCTCCAGTTTGTCCACTACATCTTTCTGACCATATTTCTTGTCTTCACCATTGAATATTATTTTCTATTTTTCTCCCTCAATATTCTTCCTAATGGTTTCTAAAAAATTGGTGTTAACGTGGATTTAACTAAAAGCATACACAGAGGACCCTCAGCTGAAAGCAGCCCTTCACCAATCACGAAGGCCCACAATTAAAGCATAACAAGCATGAGAAAGCTTAGCATGGGTATGGATTTAAATCTATTCCAGCATATTGATGTATCAATAAATAAAAAGTGGTCTGAGTTAAAAATACAAAAAAGTATCAAAATAAAAATAAGCGAAGTTATGTCCAGTAATATTAGAATGTGGAAACACTGCCTTCCTATGGATTTCAATTTAATAGTAGGTTGACAGTTTAGCACTTAAGCGGTATGAACTAGACAGAGGTTTTCCTTCTGGCAAGGTAACTTGAGCATGTTCTGTCTCTTGTGTTGCTTCTGGTAGGTGATACTTTGGCTTGAGGCACATCTCTCCCTGTTCTCTACCTGACTGTTTTCACTGCTGCAGGGTCACTGGACAATGAGGAGTAAAAGCACGTACAGCCTGACTTTGTGAACTCTCTCTCCACAGGAATCAAGGAAAATTGCATGGACAGACTGAAAATTTGTTTTTCTCCTGCAGATATATTTACATTTTAAATAATTATTTTATTTATTTCAAAATACTTTGTGTTTTCCCAAAGAGAAAAAAAAAGACAATCTATGAGGAATGGGTACCATTCCCTCCATTCACATGCACACATACAGATTTTTGTGAGACTTCTTCAAGTTATTTTCTATTTGAAGCATGGAAGGAAGGTGACTGTTTCAATCTGGGAGCAGGAATACTCATTTGTGGTGGGCTGTCCCAATCAGCATCCTCAAAACAAAGGTATATGCATGAAAGGAATGCTTAATACAGCATGAAACTACTGCCTTATATATTTTCTTTCAGATGTGTTTCTGCTATGGTTGGCTGTCTTTATGAGATTTATCCTTTTAAATCTATTATTTCCAGATACAACATCTGACTTGTTATTTTAACTATGGACTCTGTTCTGCATAGGATCAGTCAGCCCCATTACTGAGATGATACAAAACAAAAGAAAGTCCATATCAAGATGGGTCTTTCCACGGTACCTTTTTCCTCCCCATACCTGGCATCCAGGGAACATGTTTTACTGGTCTGAAAGAGATGTATAACATCTTCTCAGTAACCTGGCTCTGTTCTGCGCCAGAGCAGACTCCCCTGTGGGACCAGCAGAGCAATCCCATGGCCAGGGCAGACCATGACCTGCCTGCAGCATAAAATAATTGATGTCCACCTCTCAAAATAAACATCTATCACACAGTCAAGGGTCAGTACCAGTTAAATAGGCTTCTGCTAATGTGTTCTAACTTTTCTATGGCAACGCTTTTATATTTCTGCTTTCAGCTCCATCTTGCCTCATTTGATTTTGTGCTTAGTGAAGTCTCATAACCCAAAATTGTAACCAGATAGGGCCATTCTCCATACCCAGTGGCACCCACTGCTCAGTTTCATGTAAGAGATGCTTTGACACAGACTCTTGTCTGTCAGCTACCTCCCCTTTCCTTTTTATCCCTCCAGTTTTGCCCATTCCTCCCGTGAGACATAGTACAAAGTTGTAGATCATCCTCTCCTGACATGCTCACCTCGAGCAGCAGCAGCACAGTTAACAACATACACTTTTAAATATTGACATTTCTCAGTGAAACGCGCAATACTTCTCTTTACGGTATCGTAGCAGGGTCTGTACGAATGCCATCTGCCACATTTGCATCAGCAAGATGTT